>ENA-OQBL01000010-OQBL01000010.1-human-gut-metagenome-genome-assembly--contig:-NODE-10-length-157647-cov-13.729526_pt1 | contig 157647 bp, 121 predicted proteins | sample MGYA00242747_ERZ504553 | MGnify/ENA primary metagenome ERZ504553 (study PRJEB26092, sample SAMD00036240) | human gut metagenome | host: Homo sapiens | study: EMG produced TPA metagenomics assembly...
AGTTCAAATCTTCTAACGCCCACCAAATGTTCGCAGCTCAGAGGCTTCGCCTCTGAGCTGTTTTGTTTTACGCCGCCAAGCCAAAAGGGCGCCGCGGCACCCAAAGCCGCTTCGACAGCTCCAATAACCATCCCAGCCGCGCCTAAAATCGCCAAGTAGCCCCAGCGATCACCCCGATTAGGCCCAAAGCCACCCAAACAGCCTTGGTGACCGCCCCAAATCTGGCCTTCACAAGCCTCGTGGCCACATCCAGATAGCCTTCCCATAATCAGGTCTAATACTTTTCCCGAGAAGTGAACGAGCTTATTTGGGCCACCGAAGCATCCACACTTTTCGAAGCAAAAACCGCAGGATTCCAATGACAAAACCGCAGGAAATAAGCCACCAAAAGTGTCGATGTTTCGGGGGTCCGTTTTGACTCGTTCACTTCTCGGGAAAAGTATTAGACCTGAAAATAAGGCCCCTGGCCCCACCCCTAGCAACCGCCCCTACCAATGTTGACGCGCCTCGATAACCGTTTGCCAAAGCTTAAAACGCTTCGTTTCGACGCGCTTGAGGGCAAAATATCGCTGTTCCTCGCTCATGGGCTTGTTAAAAATGGGTCGCTTATTCCGATGCAGCTTCCGCCGGATGCGTTCGCACAGCCGAACGAGCTTGTCGTAGTCATTTGCCTGGTCAGTCGTCACGGTAAAGTACGCCACGCCGCTCAGCAGCTGTAACTCGTTGCGGCGCTCGGCATCCTTGTGGATCTTCTCGCTTCCGTCGTGGATGGCATCGCTGTCGTAATCGACCATCGCGGTCAGTACCTCTGGCAGCAGCCCGGCCTTTACTTTATCCATGCCCACCTCGACTTTAGCCGTAAGCGTTATGTCGGGCGTGCGTTCCAACACGCGAAGCCTGCGATTGCGCCCATCGTTGTATCCATCGCGGATGAAGACCTTCTTGTTGAGCTCGGCCTTGCCCAATGCATACCCGCCGTAGCGCGTAGGCAGCGACATAAACATGCACAGCCCCGATTCCCTCGGAGAGCGCGACCCCTCGATCACATATGCAAGGAGCGCCTTTGCCTTCGCAAGATCTCTCACCTTGGGGGACTTCTCGATATACGCCGCGATGAGCTCCTTGGTCGTGAGCCTGCCATCGCGCATGCCCGCATCCCTGCTTGTTACCCCACCGGGAGCAAGGTTATCCAGCCGATAGTCCGATGTCATGGCATAACCGGCATAGATGGCCGCCGCTGCATCGTCATCGTGCGCGGCCTGCAAAAACGCCAGCTCGGGAGAGCATACGTACGCATCCAGGTCGCCTCTCCAGTGGCCCAGCGAGATAAACGAACCTGCTGGGAGCTCGTTGGTGCACAGGTGCGTCTTAACATGCTTGCTCCGCCGACGGTCGGCTCGCGACGGCACCAACAAATCCAGCGTTTCGATCCCCAGGTCGTAGCGACCGATAAACTCCTGCGCCTCCTGGTCGCAGAGCGCGCAGGCGTCCGCAATCGACACGACCTCTGGTTCCGAATCCCCAAAGCGCGGGTTCGGGATGTGTGCCAAGAGCGCCAGCGCAGCGTTATGTGAAACGATAAAGTGCCCCATGGCGCGAAGATAGCACGCGCGTCGGCGGCGGCTCGCGACCCTGGCGAGTTTTCGACAAACAACCGGCGGTTTTTTTGCCGCGGCGCGTCCAAACTGCTCATTCGTCGACGTCTAAATGCAAATCCGTCAAGCTTTTGGCAAGGTTGCCGCTCAACTGACCAAAAGCTGACCATGCACTTGCCCATTTGCTTGACGGCACGCCCCCGCCAAAATGCTCCGCGACTTCTCGGGCGGTCGAAGCGCTCGTTTAGCGACCACACACCCGCCGCTGGGGTATCCTTGGAGCACATGCACCGCAAGCCACACAAAGGAGCCGCCATGCGCACCGAGCTCGATGTTCCCTTTTCGCACAAAGACGAGGCCAAGGCCCTGGGCGCCAAGTGGGACCGGGTCAAGAAGATCTGGTACGTGCCCGATGGCGTCAACCCCGAGCCCTTTGCCGCGTGGCTGCCCGGCGTGGATCGCTCCGACCCCAGCGCGCCCTACATCTACCTGGTGCTGGGCAAGCGCGAATGTTGGAAGTGTCACGAGCAGACGACGGCCGCGGCCTTTGGCATTCCGTATTGGGCGGCCGAGGACTCGGGCAGCAAGGCTGCGCCCAGCGCAGCGCCCTCCATGGACGACGCTGGCCACATCGCAATCGACACCGCCCGCGCCAACGCCATAGCCATCGTCTCCGCGCTGGGCTGCGTGCCGGCCGAGATCCGCGACTACCTGCGCGAGCGCTGCGGCTACAAACCCGTAACGTCGCGCACCACCAAAACCGTATCGCTCGCCAGCACCTGCACCGCCTGTGGCGCGCTGCAAGGCAGCCATTACCTGTTCGAGGAGCCCACGTCGCCGTTTGCACTTACGGCCATCAACAAGCTGCCCGCGCTGGAGTTCGTGCGCGTGGAAGTCGCCGGCGTCTATGGCATCCCTGCCACCAAAGGCGACTTCGACCAGGCGCTCTTCACCTGGGCACGCGACCACCACACCCAGTTCCACAAGAGCCTGTTCGAGGGGATCTACCTGTAGGGCAAAACTCGAAAATCGAGTCCAGATTTCCTCGAAAATCGAGTGTGAAAATCCTCGAAAATCGAGTATGATTATCCTCGAAAATCGAGTATGCGCAGGTAGTGAGGTCTATCAAATCATGATCTCTTATGGTTCGGAACAGCCCAAATCCTACCGTCCTCGCCTTTTGGACGAACGACTGCTAACCCTGCTCCAGATTTTTGGAGCGGTCGAGATTCGGGGCACAAAGTGGTGCGGCAAATCATGGACCGCGCTCGCATTCGGTGAGAGCGTCGTTCATCTTGACGACCCAAACGTAAAGTCGCTGGTCGAAGCCGATCCTTCGCTCGCCCTTCAGGGCAATAAGCCGCACGTCATCGATGAGTGGCAGGAGGCCCCCGCAACATGGGACGCCACACGCCGCGCCGTAGATGCATCCGGCGGCGAGAAGGGCCTCTTTATCCTCACCGGGTCGTCAACGCCGGCAAAAGACTCTGTCACTCACAGCGGCGCCGGTCGCATAGCCCGTCTCGACATGAGCACCATGACGCTTTGGGAACGAGGGCTTTCAACGGGATCCGTTTCGCTGCAAAACCTATTCGAAGGATCATTCGAACCTTCGGCCTATACAGGCTCGCTCCCCATGCTGGCCGACGCAATTTGCTGCGGAGGATGGCCGGCGCTTGTCGGGGCGAGCCCTCAGATGGCCGCAGAGGTCGTCAACCAGTATCTCGATGCCATGTACGAAGTCAGCGTTCCGCAAAAAGGAGGCGTGGGGTCTACGGCACGGCACATTGTGTCCTCGCTCGCGCGCAACGTTGCGACCTCTGCCACGCTCAACACCATCGCGGCAGACGCCTCGTTGGGCGACAGTGACGCCCAGCCGGCAACTTCGACCGTGGCGTTTTACCTCGACATGCTGGAGAGCATGTATGCGATTGTAAATCTGCCCGGTTGGGATGCACCCGTCCGCGCAAAGTCCCGCCTGCGCACCAAGCCAAAGCGCTATTTCGCCGACCCCTCCATTCCCGCAGCCGCGCTTGGAATGAATCCCAAAAGGCTGCTTGCGGACGGTCAGACTTTTGGCCTGCTCTTTGAGTCTCTGTGCATTCACGATCTGAGCGTCTACACCTCGTGCCTGCCCGGCTCGCATCCGGGCTCGCTCCACTACTATGGCGACTCCGACGGGCTTGAAGTTGATGCCATTATCGAGTTGAACGATGGCCGCTGGGCAGCGATAGAAATCAAGCTCGGCGAATCCAAGGTTAGCGACGGAATCCGCAACATCGAGCGCCTGCGCCGCAAGGTCGCTCTGAACCCTGCCGCGCGCAACCCCCAGCCGGAGTTCTGCGCCGTCATCACCGCGACCTCGCCCTTCTGCCGCTACGACGCCGAGCACGACGTCTACGTGTTCCCCATTGGAGCGTTGCGGGCGTAGGGCGGTGATTCGGGGCACTGGGTTTGTTTAATGGGTAATTCGATCTTCGAAGCTACGGCTCCGTCTCGTCATAGGTAATGGCACATCCGCAGGTTGGGCATTGCTGAGGATAGACCGGGAGACGCAGGCCCGTTCGAGCCCGCGGGTCGATAGCGTGTTTGTCGCGGGTGTCGATGAAGCTGATGTCTAGGCATGGGAGGTCTGCACCGCAGCTTGGGCACGGCACACAGATTTGGCTGCAGGTGGCCTCAACGAGCGGGAACAGTCTCCGGTCCATTAGCGCTCGCGGCAGATTTCCGTACACGCCTCGTGCGATATCGCTTCGCCATCCCATGGTCTCCCCTTTCCCGTTTTAACTGTTGAGGAGAGAATGGCAGGATCGCGCAGCACTCGATGCGGCGCGGCGCGATCCGATCAATCGACATGATTGGGTTGCGACGGGCCGTATCTGACTAATACGACGCAACGGCTTCCGCCCGACGTCGCGATTCCGAGAAATCGAACTCGGCGCGGTGGGCTTCGAGGAATCGGGCATTGGGGCGCAGGCGATGTTCATCCGGCTCGCGCAATACCGAGCCCGCAAATGTCGCATAGTCCGTATGCTGCAGAAGGTACGACCCGCAAAGTTGATAGTCGCCGCGCACCAACTCAAACGAAATCAGATGGGCATCGAACAGCGAGTACAGGTCGCGACGCAGTAGGATACCGTTGCTGACAACCTGTGACTTGGGACCCGAGTAGTTCTCGATATGCGCGGCTTCGAGCGCTTCGTCAACGTTGCAGCCAGAGATAGCACATCGACCGGTATAGGCCTCAAAGAGCTGATTGCGAAAACGCTGCTGGCCGATTCGCTCGCGACGCAACGCGTAGCGGACCCTTTCATCATCGTTCACCGGAGCGCCAGAGAACTCCGCAGCAACAGGAGCATCCTTCATATAGCTCATATCGGGGAAGAAACGTGCGTCGGGCCCGCCTTTGTGGACGGGGCCATGCAGCACAAACCAACTGTTCTCTGGCTCATAGCGCTCAACGAATGCGAGACCCAGCACCTTGTAGCCAGCGCTCGTTGCAAAGAACACACCAACGGGAACGCCGCACTCCATGCAGTTGGTCATCTTTTGGTTGTAGTCCTGGTCGCGCCAGTTTTCGACCGAGGCGCTCTGCGACGAATACTTGAGCACCCACGTGCCATCCTCAAGATAGAGCGGCGGAACATCGGGGTAGGCGCCGCGCTTGGAATTGTGCACCGAGAGCGCAAAGGTCTTCTCGCGCGGATGCTTAACGCGCCCGCGACCAGGCCAAAAGATGCCCGAATCGCGTGACACTGGAAAGAGCTCGGAATCAATCGTCAGACGAAAGGGATAATGAGGACCATCAACATTGGTGCGATACGGAAGCTTGTCCCACAGGTCGCCACGCTGTTCCTCGCGCAAGAACCACTCCCAGGCCCGGACATATTCGGACGGCACAAAGCTGCAAGCGCGGTCGAAACTCGGCCGAGCAACCAGCGGAACATTAGAAGCGATGCCGTCCATAAGGAACCACCAGGAAGAACAGTTCCTCACATTATGGCCGATGCAGTGATACCGCCAAACGAAAAAGGGCCCACTTCCTTCGAAGTGGGCCCTTGCCAGTCTGCATATTAGCGAACGTCGGCATTACGACATTGCGACACCGGCGAGTTTGACGCTGACGTTATAGGTCGTCGGGCTGTTCTCGATGGACTTACCGTTAACGCAATCCGCATCGGTGCCTTCCATCCAGATATAGACACGCACCGCAACGCCGTTGTAGCCAACGCCCCTAGCAATCGGTTCGGTGCCTTTAGCAACCGAGTAATCGCCGCTGTCACCCTTAGTAGCAACCCATCCGTCCGTGCCGCCTTTAAAGATATGGGGATAGGTTGCTTTCGCGAGCGTCGGAGTGCCATTCTTGTTTTGGATGCTCGTCCAGCCATCAATAGCGCTTGCATCGTTACCCTTGCCCGTCTCATCGCACATGGCATATACAACGCGCAGTTTTTCTTCGCCGACACACGACTTGCCGTCAGACCCAATCTCCTGCGTGGTAATCGCAACGCGCAGAGAACCAACCATGGTCTCCGACGCCTCGCCGCCCACGGGCTCAATCGTTACGGGCTCACCGTCAGACGCGTCAAGGTAAACGTCAGCCGTGCCAGTATCGGTAATGGTGTAGACGATGTAGTCGCTTTTAATGAAAGCGTTGAACTTCTTGCCAGCAACCTCATACTCGCCCGGCAAAGCCTTAGCAGTCGTTGAGAAATTGGGCGTTGAATAGTCGGTTACCAGACCCTGGTTGTTCCAGCCGTTGCAAACGTACCAGTTTTTAAGGTCGTCAGTCGAAGACGGGCTGAGCGTAGCGCCCGTAGTCTGGGCTTCGAGCGACTTCTGTTCGCCACCGTGCTGGGCGCCCTTACTGAGTTCGTCGATCTGAAGAATGAAACCATTGGTCGTCGCGCTAATGGTTGACGTGGTTGCGGAGACCTTTGTATTCGCAACGTACCACGCATAGGTCGCTGCAGACAGAGCAAACGCAGAGAGGACCACGCTAACGGCAGCCGCAACAAGTTGTGTTTTGAGGCTCTTAGACGATTGCACGTGATCCTCCTTTCAAAAACAGAACGGGCGCCCGGCACATAAGCCGGGCGCCCGTTAAAATGCAATGGACTGGAGATTATCCGACGTCGACTGCGTTGCCGTCCGTATTGACCGGAGTAGCAGTGAACGCAACAGTGACGCCGCAGTTCTTCAGATTGGCAAGGTTATCGGAGAAGACCGTAGAAGCCGAGCCGTCGTAGAAGACATAGACATCCACATCCACAGTTTTATTTGCCCCAATTTCTGCTGCAAGGGCATCGCTGACATTCGTCCCGGCCTTCCCGGTCAGACTGTTGACGATAGCGGTCTCATCGCCATAGGCAGTCAGCTCGGTCCCATCGGTGGTCCCTTTGTAGACGCCCCACTGATCTCCACACTTAACGAGAACGCAAATGGCACTCTTAAGACCATCCGACTTCTCACCGGCATTAACCGTTACAGAAGCAACCTTAAGGTTCTGGAATGAGCCCGCTTTTTCATCCGTGGTGCCGATCTTAAAAGACTGCTTCAGCGCATACTTGGAGCGAGTCGGCGCATCGACTCCACCAACAGCGAAACGAGACTTAGCGAGCATATCCGACTTCTTTGCATCGGATGCGTATGCAGACTCAAACTGATAAGTGTCAGGATTAACTACATGATTCCATTGAGATGGGTAGAGCACGACCTCATCAGCACCCGCAGTCTGGGTTTCCTCGGTCTTCGTAAGCTCCTTATCAGACGGTAGGCCAATCTTCAGGAATGGAGCGTTCGACTGAGCAGAAACCGACGCAGTCTTAGCTTCGACTTTGTTGTTGCTCACAAACCATGCGAAGGTGGCGGAGCCGAGGGCTACGGCTGCCACGAGGACCATGGCGATGGCGGCGCCCATCTGCATTTTTTTAATGCCTTGGTATCCATGCGGACCCCTTTCTTTCCCCATTCATCCCAGATGATCCTCGAGAAGCCCGGAAGGGAAGCCCGCGCTTTCGTGTTGGATGTTGCTTGCCCATCCTTTAGACATGGAATTGAGAATACCATAATTCTTACGATTTCCTTATGAGTTTTCGGCAGCCTACATTCCGGCAGATTCATAGGTCTACCTCGGGCTATATGTGGTGCTATGTGAACATCGTTTACCTTATTTGATCTCTCTCCCGCGCAGTCATAAGTCCCTCTTAAGCCTTGCGACAGCAGCGCAGCGCCATCGCATATATTCACCCTCCGCTATGCTTCGCCCTAGCCCTTCCCCACTCGCTATACTGGTGTGGCACGTGTCATTTTTGCCTGCTAAACGGGCTCTTTGTTGGGAGGGCTCATGCCTGCCGCCAATCAACCCAAGGGAAGCGTTTCTGCCGGATCGATCAAGCCGGTGACACGCAAGGCCGTTCGTTGTCTGCGCGAAGTCGCCTGGCTGGTCACGCAAGCGGCCGGTAAGCTCGTCGCCACCAACGACGACGTCAATGCGCCCACGCCCAGCTTTGTACTGGCGGCGGCATTGTCGTACACCCGCAAGCAAGAGCAGGCCGCACGGGACCGTGGCACCGCGATCGACTACAAGGCCGTCATGGGCCCCGACCTTGCGAGCTTTTGTCAGGCTGCGGGGCTGCCCGCAGCACCCAACGCGCTTTCGGACGCGGGCTACATGTTCACGCTCTCGGGCGCGGACCTGATCCGCGACCTTTATGCCTACTGCAGCGACCTGGACGAACGCATGGGAGACGCGGCGCAGATCAAGCCGGGCTACGCGATCAAGCTCGCGCTGCGGCTGTTCTTGCTGGACGCCGCCGCCGGCAACGGCGCTACCTCCGCAGACAACGCCTCCGCATAACAAAAGCGCCGGGCCGGAAAATCGATTCCGGCCCGGCGCTTGTTCGTTCTATTTATCCCCGTCCCCCGCGGGCGAGTTCTTTTGGTTGCGACGGTTACTCCAGGTCACGTTGTGTTCCTTGTAGTAATCGGGCGCCTCGTTGCCGCTCGCGCTAATGGGATCGTTGCCGGTCAGGGTGTCGGTAATATCCTGCACGAACTTAACGAACAGGCTCGAATCGTCGGTCTCGGACGAATCGAAGTCAAAACCGAACTCCACCGCGCCGCCGATGATCTTGTCCACGCACTCCGGGTCGTCGCCGTCCAGCCAAATGACCACGGTGTACTTGTCCACATCGCCCACGCGGAAGTTCGCGTGGCTAATGGTCGTCACCACGTCTTTGGACGCAAACGGCTCGGTGTTGGGCTCGGGATTGCCGTCGGTCGCGGCAGCCGCGTAGGTGGTGGGCTCACCGTTGCGATACACCCTCACGCGCGCCGCCTTCTCCGCGCCCTTGCTGGCGCTGACCACCTTGAGCTTGGCGCTGTAGCCCAGATCGGTCTTGCCGGCGTTGCGGATATAAAAGGTGTACGCCACGTAATTCTTGCCGTTGTGGCTACCGTCGATATCGTCCAGGTTGTCGGGCAGGTCCTCGGCAGCGATATTGGTGCCGTTATCCAAGGCGTCGGCGGCCAGGCGCGCGGTGGCGTTGTTAAAATCACCGTTGTCGGCAATGGCCACGCCGCGGCGGAACAGCTCCAGGCGGTTGAGGTTGATGGTGAAGTTACCCATGTTTTCCTGCATAAACGACAGGGCGAACAACACGCCAAAGGCAAGCGCCAGCACCACGAGGGCCTTTTGCAGCTTGTCCATGCGCAGCAGCGCCGCGCCGATGCGCTCCATGCGGCGCTTGGGCATATACATGGATACGACCGCGTCGGGGTCGATGTCGTCGAGGTCCTGGTCGGCCAGCGCCTGCTCCAGCTCCTCGATGCGTACCACGCCGCGCAGGTTGCGCTTGGGCTTGGGCTTGCGGTTGGGCTTGCCGAAGCGCGTGCGGGAGGCGGGAGCCTGCTCGGGCGCGGAGTCCTCGCCGGGCACGTCCTCGGCATTGGTGCCGGGCGCGTTCTGCGACGTGTCCTCGGCCTGGCCCTCGGCCAAATCCTCAGCCAAATCCTCGGCAGCTTGATCTTTGTTGTCGTTACGCTTGAACAGAGCCATGGCGATCAGATCTTATATTTGGTGCGAATGTAGCCGACGTATTCTTTGACGAGCTCGCGCTCCATGTCGTCGGCGTAACGGAACTGCAGGCCGCAGACGTTGCGGTACAGGCTACCCTTGGGCGCGCGGCGCACCCAGCACACGATGCCCAGCTGCTCGGGCAGCTCGTGCCGCTCGCCCTGCAGACGGATCGTGGGCATTTGCACGGCCAGGGCCTCGCCCACGTCGGGGTAATCGTTAAGGTAGATAGCCAGACCGCCGGCCGAGACGTCGATGGTCATGGCGTCCTCGGGCTCGTGGGTCGGCGCGTTGTCGCGCTGGTAGTTCAGGCGCATGGCGACCTTAAAACGCTCGTCGCGGCGCTTAACGAAGGTGCGCTGCTCGGCGACTTTGCGCATTTTCCAGTAGGTGCGGATGCCCTTTTTCTCGACTGCCTCGGGGTAGCCGGCGAGCACGAACGTCTCCTCGCCCACTTTGTATTGCAGCAACAGCTTTTGGTTTTCGTCCATGATGAGCGGCTTGCCGGCGAGCATGGGCGCGCTCATAAGAAAGTACGCCTCGTCCAGGTTCTCTTTGTACGTGGCGAGCATGTTGAAGTCGGTTTTTTGGCCCATGGGCACGTCGAATGCCACCTGAAGCTTAGTCCCCGGCGTTATCTGTTGCTCTGCCATGTATTCTCCCCCAGTCGCGGGCGCCGATATCATCGTCGTGCGCGATGCACATTGGGCTATTGTAACTGCTTTGCCGCAGGTTTCGATGTGCAGCGCGTGAAATGGCGCGGATGTGAGGCGGGGCAGCCACTAGTGCAGCTGCCCCGCGCGCTCCGTCAGCCGGTACTTGCGGTTGCGGCTCGTCGCCGGCGCCGTGGGCTCAAGCTCGCCTTGTGCGATAAGCGCATTGACGCGTACCCTAACCTGGGAGACGGTGAGTCCCGTGCATTCTGCCAGTTCACGTGTTCCCAGTTCGCCGTTGCGCTTGAGTGCCGCCACAATTAAGTCCCCGCCATGATCGATTTGCTCAACCTTCGCTCGGTAGAGGACAACCTTAAACCGGTCGAAACCCGGGCAAAACAATGGCTCGGCCAGACCTTGCGCACGCATGGCATCGAGCATCATTGGAATGCCCGACCCGTTGCCTTCGGCAGGAGAGCCCGCGCCGTCGGGCAATGGGGCAAGCGACATGAGCTTCACAAGCGTCGCATTGCGACATCGGGAGCTGCCGTCAAACAGGTTCTCGCGAGTCTTTCCTCCGTATAGGCCGCCGGGGTTCGTCACTTCGATACGGTCATCAAAGACGTCAACAGCGATCGACTGCCCACAGAACCGGTCTCCGTATTCTCGGTGGATTACGGCGTTGGCAATTGCCTCGCGCAGGACCTCCTCGGGAATCTCCAGCGAGTCGACACGCGAGACGCCTTTGATCATCGAGGTTCGTCGCAAATTCTTGGCGACCGCCGCGACGGCATCCGAGATCATTTCGCCCAACGTTCCCTCGCAGATCGTACGGTCCATGAACCTCAACGACCCCGCCGCGCCCTTCTGCGTTCCGGCATAGACCGCCACATCGATAAAGAGCTTGGGGTAGAACTGCTGAGGATAGGCGCCCGCAACCAGGAGTCCGGCCTTAGTCACGTTGCCTTGGGAATCGAGGAAATTCAGGCGCTCCAGCTTTGTTTTCTTGTCCGTCGCACCGTGCATAGCTCGGGGCGTCAGCGAGAAAGCACGCTCTATCGTGCGGTCGACCAGGGCCTCGTCAAGATCGCCTGCGACCGCGCCGGGCACCGCATCGCGATCGCTAGGACTCGTCCGCTCGTATGACGACAGTGCCAAAACCTCGGTCGATGAAAGTGGCACGTCTTTGTCATCGATGCGCTTGTAGCTGCCGCCCTGGGCGCCATGCTCTATTACATAGCAGGGCTTGCTCGACGGGTCGAGCTCCTCAATCGTGATAACGAGAACCACGGTGCCCCGAAGCTCCACGCGCTCAATAGTGTATTTGGGCGGATTGGCCAGTTTTCCGCGACCGCCGGCATCACCCATGCCCGCCACGAATTGGTTGAGCACCTTCTCGGTCTCAAAGTTTGCAACTGGGACAAAACCCGCGCGCTCGCTCACTCCGAGCACGATAATGCCGCCGGCGGTATTCGCGAATGCGCTAACCGTTTCCCATACGTCGCGGGAAAGCGTCGTAGCGCTCTCTTTCACTTCGACGCTAAGGTCATCCGAGCCCGTGCGCCTTAAAGACTCGAGCAGACCGGCCAGCTCGTTTTCGTTCATCTGCACGTCCTTTCGCTCGGTCCGGCGGAGAATGCCGCGAATAGATTTCCTTCATCTCTCAGTTATCTCTCGTAATTATCTCTCATCTTACTGCTATCTCTCATATAAGAGATGAGTGAGAGATGGAAGATAAGATGTCTACCATCTGTTTCATTTAAACATGTTCTTGCTGGTAGAACAATCGGTATTGAGACAATACCATGATTGCTTGTCTCTTTGCTGCTCAGTTATCTCTCATATTTATCTCTCATCTTTCTGTTATCTCTCATATTAGAGATGAGTGAGAAATGAGAAATGCATGAGTGATGGACGGTCAGGAATCGAGAGTGGATTTCCGGACGGTTTTTGGGCGTTTTGGGGCTGTTTCCGTCCGAAAATCCACTCTCGTTCAATTTGCGTCCGAATTTCCACGCTCGTGTGTCCGAAAATCCACGCTCGTGCGGCAGATTGGTCGAGGGCCCCATATGGGTATACTCTCGAGGATTCGACTCGATTCGCCCCCGCTGGGGCGTCAAAGGAGACTGCATATGCCCACCACCTCAACCGACCCGCGCGCCGCAGCCGCCGCATTGCTGGTGCCCGGAACCACCTGCCATGGCTTTGCCGTCGAGCGCTGCGAGACCGTGCCCGAGCTCGACTCGGACGCCTACGTGCTGCGCCACACTGCCTCGGGCGCTCGCCTGCTGTACCTGGCATGCGACGACGAAAACAAGGCCTTTGCCATTGGCTTTAAGACGCCGCCGGCCGATTCCACCGGCGTGTTCCATATTCTTGAGCACTCGGTGCTGTGCGGATCGGCCAAGTTTCCCGTCAAGGAGCCGTTCGTGGACCTGATCAAGAGCTCCATGCAGACGTTCCTCAACGCCATGACCTACCCCGACAAGACCATCTACCCCGTTGCCACCACCAACGAGCAGGACCTGTACAACCTGATGGACGTGTACCTGGACGCGGTGTTCAACCCGGCCATCTATACCAAGCCCACCATTTTTGAGCAGGAGGGCTGGCACTACGAGCTGGACCTGCCGGAGGGCGTCGAGGGCGAGCGCGGCGACAGTCCCGCGAGCCTGCGCGAGGGCACGCTGCGCTATAACGGCGTGGTGTTCAACGAGATGAAGGGCGCGCTGTCCGACCCCATGAGCGTGCTGGACGACGCCGTCAACGCCGCGCTCTATCCCGACACCGCCTATGCGCACGAGAGCGGCGGCGACCCGCGCGCGATTCCCGCGCTCACCTACGAGCAGTTCCTGGACACGCATGCGCGCCACTACAATCCTTCCAACTCCTATATCACGCTCTACGGCGACCTGGACGTGGACCGCGCACTGGCCTTTTTGGACGAGCGCTATCTGTCGCAGCCGAGTGCCGCGAGCCGCCGCATGGATGCAGCCGTCGCTGCCGGCGAGGACCCGTCCACGCTGGCACCCAATCCGCTGGGCGTGCAAGCGCCCGTGACCTGCGAGTATAAGCGCGTCGAGATGGCCACCACGCCCGAAAACGCTTTGGTGGGCCTGGGCCTCGTGCTGGGCAGCGCACTCGACCGCAAGCGCACGATCGCCGCGGACATCCTGTTCGAGGCGCTGCTGGGCTCCAACGAAGCACCGGTTAAGAAGGCCATTCTGGCCGCCGGCCTGGGCGGCAACGTGGTGAGCTACACCGCGGCCGAGAGCCTGCAGCCCTACGAGCTCATCATGCTGCAAAACGCACAGCCCGGCGTGGCGCGCGAGCTGCGCCGCGTGTTCCAGGACGCCTGCCGCGACTTGTGCGAGCACGGCGTTCCGCGTGAGCGCCTGGAAGCTATCATCAGCAGCAACGAATACGACCTGCGCCAGCGCGACTACGGTATCGCCGACGGCGTGGCCATTGCGTGCGACGCGCTGAGCACCTGGCTCTACGATGACGATGCCGCGACGCTAGCACTCAAGTACGGCCCGGTGTACGAGGAGCTGCGAGGCGAGCTGGACGGCAGCTATTTTGAGGACCTGCTGCGCGAGCTGGTACTGGAAAACGATCACATGGCGCTGGTCGAGCTGATGCCGGTGGACGCCGCCGAGGGCGCAGAGGGTGCCGAGGCCGCCGAGCTGGCAGCCAAGCGCGATGCCATGACCGATGCCGAGCTTGCCGATGTGGTCGAGCGCACAGCCACGCTGCGTGCCGCGCAGGAGGCCGAGGACACGCCCGAGGCCAAGGCCACGTTGCCGCGCCTGCGCGTGTCCGACATTGGCGAGGCGCGCCCCGAGCCGCCGCTCGTTGTGGACACGACCGCGCCCATCCCCTGTCTGCGCCACGGCATTCCCACCAACCGCCTGGCCTACGTCATGCAGTACTTCGACCTGAGCTGCGTCGCATTTGAGGACCTGCCCTACGTGACGCTGCTCTGCCGCCTGCTCAAGCAGCTGCCCACGCGCGAGCATTCGGCTGAGGAGCTCGACAACCTGCTCGCCGGCAAGCTGGGCTTTTTGAGCTTTACGACCGAGGTCATGACCCAGCCCGACGTGGACGGCGTGCGCCCCTATCTGCTGGTGAGCGCCGGAGCCCTGTCCGAGAAGATCGATGCGCTGGCGAGCCTGCCGCGCGAGGTGTGGTCGAGCACGCTTTTGCTCGATGCCGATGCCGACCGCGTGCGCGACGTGCTCACGCAGATTCGCATTGGGCTTGAGCAGGGCTTTATCAACAACGGTCACTCGGCGGCACTCGGTCGCGCGATGAGCTACAGCTCGCCTTCGGCCGTGGTGCGTGAGCAGCTTTCGGGCGTGGATTTCTATCTGTTCCTGCGCGATCTGCTCGACCACTTTGACGAGCGCCTGGACGACCTGCGCGCCAAGCTTACCGAACTGGCAGGCCGCATCTTTGTGGCCGATGGCTGCATGGCGAGCTTTACCGGCAGCGATGAAGACTTTGGCGCATATTGGGCCGCCGCGGGCGACCTGGGGCTGGGCGCTGGCGACGGCGCCGATGCCGGCCGTGACGCGCTCGTGGTGCCGACGCCGTGCGACCGCCACGAGGCTTTTGTCATCCCCAGCGACATCTGCTTTGCGGCCAGCGCGTGCGACCCGCGTCGCCTGGGCATTGACGTGACGGGCGCCTGGGCGGTTGCTGCCAACGCACTCTCCTACGACTATCTGTGGAACGAGATCCGCGTGAAGGGCGGCGCGTACGGCTGCGGATTCCGCGCGGCCGGCGAGCGTCAGGCGGCGTTCTACACCTACCGCGACCCGGCAATCGACCCCTCGATTGAGCGTGTGGCGCGCGCAGGCGAATGGCTCGGCAGCTTTGAGCCCGACGAGGCCGCCTTTGAGGGCTTTATCGTGAGCTGCGTGAGCGGCATGGACGCGCCGGTGAAGCCGTACGCGCTCACCAAGCGCCGCAACACGACCTACCTGGCCGGGCTCGATCCGCACGCACGCGAGGAGCGCCGCGCCCAGATGCTCGCCGCCACGCCCGGTGAGCTTCGCTCGCTCGGCGCCGACGTGACGCGCATCGCAGCCGAGTCGCCAACCTGTGTCTTTGGCGGTCGAGACGTCATCGCCAAGAGCAACGCCGGCTTTAACGTCGTCGACCTGCTCAGCTAACCACAAAGGTAGATTTTTGGGACATGCCTGAAAATCTACCTTTTTCTTTTGCCGCTGCTTGGGTGGGGCAGCTCACCCCGTCCCACCAGTTTGTCTAAATCTGTAACATCTAGGCGGCAATATTGGCCCCAGATGTTACAGATCGAGACGTTTCCGAATGGCGCCGCCCCTTTGTCTCAATCTGTAACAGCTAGGCCCATTTTTGCCGAGTTACTGTTACAGATCGAGACAAACCGCTGTAGACACCCGCCCCCAGCAAACCCCCACGAAGGGGCAGGTGCCTTTGCGTTGGTTCGAACACTTGTTCTATACGTACACATGTTCTATAGCAAGGGTGCTTGCATCGGACTTAAATTGCAACTAAGATATAGTTGCAAAATGTGAGGCGGGATGGCTCGGACCGATAAACTCATCGCCCAACTGCTTAGCTGCCCTTCGACGTATCGGTATACCGATTTTTTAAAAGTCATGGATTCATATGGCTTTGAAATGGACAACAAAGGCAAGACATCCGGATCGCGCGCTCGCTTCTACAGGCCATCAGATGGCAGGATGTTCGTAATGCACGCGCCACATCCATCTGACGAATTGACAGCGGGGACCATTCGAAACATCGTTCGATTTCTGCAAGATGTCGGAGGTAGTCATGAGTAACGTTTTGGCATACAAGGGTTATTTCGCCCCAGTCGAGTTCGATGCCGAACAGCATGTGCTAACAGGTATGGTCACCGGCATTAGAGACGCAATCGTATTTGAAGGCTCCACGGTTAAAGAAGTGGAGCAGTGCTTCCACGACGCCGTCGACGATTACCTTGAGTTTTGCGCCGAGAAGGGCAAGGAACCCGAGCGGGCTTTTAAGGGCTCGTTCAACGTAAGAACGGGCTCTGAGCTCCACAAGCAAGCAGCGCTGGCAGCGGCAAAGAAGGGTGAGTCACTCAATAAGTTTGTGACTGAGGCGATCGCTGCAGCGTTATAGCATTAACGCACAGGCCCAAACAACCACGAAGGGCGCAGTTCACAGGCATATTTGCGGTGACTTTACTGCCCATATCGCGTTTGCCCAGATAAAAGCTGCCAAAATAAACCTGTCCCTTTTTGGCAGGCTTGGGAGATGAGGCTGGGATGGATAAAGCTGAGTTGCGGCGGACGGTGATTGCCCGGCGCAATGCTATTGATTTGGATGTGCGGGCGGCAAAGTCCGCTGTTGTATGCGCGCGGCTTGTTGAGCTGATGGAGTCCAGCGACACTGCGGGCCAACGCACCGTTGCCGTCTATGCCGCCATGGGTTCCGAGGTCGACCCAGCCGCGTTTGCCGCCGCGGCCGTCGCGCGTGGCTGGCGCGTGGCCTATCCGTGCATGCTCTCGGCAACAGACGCCATGGCTTGTGGCCAGCGCATGTGCATGCGGGCAGTTGCCGCCGGCGATGCGTCCTCGGCTCCGTTTATCGCCCACCCCACGCGGACCTTCGCGGCCGTGGACATCGACAGCGACCGCTTCCCTATCGTGCCTGCCGAAGCTCTCGACATGGTCGTCGTGCCGCTCGTAGCCTTCGACCGCGCCGGCGCGCGCCTGGGCTACGGCGGCGGCTGCTATGATCGCTACCTGCCCACGCTCTCGCCCGCATGTCAAATCATCGGCATCGCCTTTGACGAGCAGCGTGTCGACCACATTCCCACCGACGCCCACGACCTGCCGCTGCCCCACATCATCAGCGCCTGATCGCCGCTGTATCGCACCCGCAAGATGAGCGTGGAAAATCTCCCACTTTGAGCCCCCTTACGAGCCAAAAGTGGGAGATTATCCACGCTCATTCAACAAGCGTCCGAAAATCCACGCTCGTGTGTCCGAAAATCCACGCTCAACCAATACGCGTCCAGATTTCCACGCTCGTCCGTCCGGATTTCCACGCTCGTGCGGCTCAACGTCCTGCAACCGCCTCAACACGCACGCGGCACGCCGGCAACTTTGAGTTTGCGATCGAGCTTTGACGGGTCCCTCAAATCATCCCAGCACAAGCGCACGATCTTGCAGTTATCAAGCAGCGAAAGCCTCGACTCGCGCTGGCGCTAATCAAATTGCGCCTTTGCGAGCTTGCCCTCCTCCGCCGCCTTCTCACTTTTAACGAATCCGTCGAACTCACCGATAATCAGCTGGTCGCCCGCACGCCACAAGTAGTCAACGCGATACGGCCGTCCCGGCTCAACTGGGTCGAACAGCTCAACTTGCAGCTCCGGCGTCTGCCAGCCGCGCTCGATCATCAGGGCGCGCGCCTTGGACTCGCCGCCGCTTTCTGACAGGCCATCGGCATACCGTGCAACCCTGCGCGCCGTCACAACACCGCGACGATTTAAGCCAAGCTTGTCGACTGCCTCAACGAGATACTCCTTCGACAACAGCTGCTCATGAAGCGCCGAGTCCGCAATGATCAGTCCCTCGACAAACGATGCATCGACCAGGCAATCCGTAATCGTTTGATCGATATCGGTCACGGCAATATCCATCTGGATTGCCCGTGTTTGACGAGCATAACGATGGCGAATCACCTGAGAGCCGGGCGTCGTCGATTGCGCCGGCGCCGCAGCGATATGAATGTGCGTCAAATTGGCATGCGAAACCGAAAGGCCATAGATAACAGCCGCCGTATAGGAGCAAAACGTCCAGTCGGGATGCTTTTGCGCAAGGGCCCGCACCCGATGCAGATAACGCTGCCGAAACTTGAGCTCGGACCAATAATCCGGACGCACATACAGCCCCGGCATGACCGCCTCTAGACTTCCCGCCGCCACCCGCCGCTCAATCTGCTTTGCCTCCGCCGTCGTGCGTGCGTACACGCAGCTCATCTGCTGTTCGCATGCTTTAATGTGGCTTGTAAGTCTTTGATTCGCCGTCATGTTTCCCATGTCGCCTCCCATATCTTGGAACGGCGCAAACGTACCAGACGGTTTCATGCGAAGTCTGACCAAACGCTGTCCAGGCGCTGACCAAATGCTTGACGGTTTTGGGCGTTTTAGGCTGATGGCTTATATCTGCAGGTAGGGCGGTTGTCGAAAGGTCCCCGTCTCCACAATTCGATGCCTTGGTCCATTGGATTATCAGAAAGAAAAACCCGTCGAGATTCAAGACCACGCCAAATGCGACTTTGCTTCTGCACGCACCGTCTCTTAGCCGAGCCATCAGCATCTACATATAAAAAATGAGCGTGGATAATCTCCCGTTTTGAGCCTAGTTTCAAGCCAAAAGCGGGAGATTATCCACGCTCGATTTGTAAATGTCCGAAAATCCACGCTCGTGTGTCCGATAATCCACGCTCGTCATGCCGCGAGCACAGCAGCAGCAGCCGTAGCCTAGTGCTCCTCGCCGGCGCGGGCCAGGTCGTAGGGCGTGGTCTGGTAGACGTAGTAGTTGAGCCAGTTGGTGTAGAACAGCTGAGCCTGACTGCGCCAGACGTTGCGCGGCTCGGCGGTGGGGTCGTCGTTCGGGAAGTAATGCGCCGGCACCTGAGGGTTAAGCCCGCGCTTCACGTCGCGCTCGTACTCCAAACGCAGCGTGTCGGTATCGTACTCGGGATGGCCAAAGACAAAGAAGCGGCGGCTGTCGGTCGACTTGACGATGTACAGGCCCACCTCGTCGGACACGGCCACGACCTCAAGCTGCGGCTCGGCCTCCACGTCCTCGCGGCGCACATCGGTGTTGCGCGAATGCACGGCATAGAAACGGTCGTCGAAGCCGCGGACCAGCGGGCTTTGCGGCTTCACCAGATAATGCTCGAACACGCCACTCGCCTTTGCCGGCAGATCGTACTTCTGGATACCGTAATGATGGTAGAGCCCCGCCTGCGCGCCCCAACAAATATGCAGCGTAGAGTGCACATGCGTGGTGGACCAATCCATGATCTGGCAGAGCTCGGGCCAGTAGTCGACCTCCTCGAACGGCATCTGCTCCACCGGCGCGCCCGTGATGATCAGGCCGTCGTAGTGGATGTCGCGGATGTCGTCGAACGTGCGGTAGAACGTCTCCAGGTGGCCGGCACTCACGTGCGTGGCCTCGTGCGTTTTGGTGCGCAGCAGGTCCACCTCCACCTGCAGCGGCGTGTTGGAGAGCTTGCGCATGATCTGCGTCTCGGTGGCGATCTTGGTGGGCATGAGGTTGAGGATGAGCACGCGCAGCGGCCGGATGTCCTGGTGCAGCGCGCGGTACTCGGTCATGACAAAGATGTTCTCGCTCTCGAGCTGCGCGGCGGCAGGGAGGGCGTCGGGAATACGAATGGGCATGGATGCTCCTTACGAGTCAGTTGCAGCTATGGTACAACGACCGGCCCCATCCGCGCGAGCGCATCGCCCAGCGATGCCGTCAGCGGCCCAAATCACTCCAAAAGTAGAGATTAAGGCATGCCCAAAAAATCTATGGCGCTTTAGCCTAGCAAAGTGACAGCTGGACGCTACAATGGTCCGACGCAAAAAACTCGGTCGAAAGGATACATATATGTTCCAGACGCGTAAGATCGGCGTGGTCGGCCAGGGCCACGTAGGAGCACATGTCACCAACAGCCTACTTATGCAGGGCATTGCCGATGAGCTGTACCTGTGCGATATCAACGAGGCCAAAGTGACGTCCGAGGTCCAGGACCTGCGTGACTCCCTTTCGTTTGTCCCGTACAACACCAAGATCGTCAATTGCTACGACCACTACGAGGAGCTGGCCTGCTGCGACGTCATCGTCAACGCCGCCGGCAAGGTCGCGCTGGCCGCCGGCAACCGCGACGGCGAGCTGTTCTTTACCACCGATGCCGCCCGCACCTTTGCCAAGCGCATCGTCGACGCCGGCTTTGACGGCATCTTCGTGAGCATCTCCAACCCCTGCGACGTCGTGTGCACCGAGTTGTGGCACCTGACCGGCTACGATCCCAAGAAGATCATCGGCTCGGGCTGCGGCCTGGACTCCGCCCGCCTGCGCACCGAGATCTCCAAGAAGGTCGGCGTGAGCCCCAAGTCCATCGACGCCTATATGATCGGCGAGCACGGCTTTAGCCAGCTTGCAGCCTTTAAGGCCGCGGCCATCGCCGGCAAGAGCCTTAATGAACTTCAGGCCGAGAACCCCGACAAGTACGCCTTCGACCACATGGAGGTCGAGGAGCTTGCACGCAAGGGCGGCTATGTGACCTACCAGGGCAAGCAGTGCACCGAGTACGCCGTCGCCAACTCCGCCGCGCGCGTCTGCGCCGCCGTGCTTCACAACGAGCACGCCGTGCTTTCCGCCTCCACGCTTATGACCGGCCAGTATGGCGAGGAGGGCATCTTCACCTCCCTGCCGTGCGTGATCGGCGCCGAGGGCGTCGAGGAGGTCTACACGCTGGACCTGTCCGAGTACGAGCTCGAGGGCTTCCACAAGAGCTGCCAGCACATTCGCGACAACATCGCCCAGCTCGACTGGTGGGACGCCGAGGCCTACGACGCAAAGTAGGCCGCTGGCTGCCGCAACCTTACGAATCTAAGCGCGATACTAAGCGGGCTGCGCCGGAAATCCCCGGCGCAGCCCGCTTTTCGACTCATGCAACACGCTCGCACATTTAGGTCTAATACTTTCCCCGAGAAGTGAACGAGCAAAATCGAGCCCCCGGAGCATCGACACTTTATGGGAGCCATTTCCTGCAGTTTCATTGAGATTTTCCTGCGGTTTTGGCGCCAAAAAGTGTCGATGCTTCGAGGGTCCAAAATAGGTCGTTCACTTCTCGGGAAAAGTATTTGACTTCGTTTTTCGACAAACAAAACCGGTCATCGCAACGCAAACGGGGCCTGCGCTTAGCGTAGGCCCCGACGTGAGAAGTTGTTATCCCGGTAACTTAATACCGCTCGATTAGTACTGCTCGATACCCATGTAGCGACGGACCTCGGGGCTGTGGTCGAACACCTTGCCGCGGGCGGCGCGCAACTCGCAGCTCATCGCATAGAAGAAGATCGGCTCCAGGAACGAACGCACGCTGGCGGGCACCTCGCCCACGCCGTACTCGAGCGCATCGAGCACCATGACCGTATCGGTGTGCGTGTTGAGGAATGCAAGCGCGCGCTCCTCCATGGGGCGGCACTCGCCCGATCCGAGCTGCACGAAATAGAACACGCCGGGCTCGGTGGCCTCGAACGGGCCGTGGAAATACTCGCCGGAGTGGATGTAACAGCAGTGCTGCCACTGCATCTCCATGAGCGAGCAGATGGCCATGGCGTAGGTCTGGCTAAAGTTGGGGCCGGAACCCAGGATATAGAAGAACTTGTGCTGCTGGCAGAGCTCGGCAAAACGGGCGCCTAGCTCGGCGTTGACCTTCTCGCGGGCAGCGGGCAGCAGCGCATCCATCTGCTTAAGGCCGGCGTACATGTCGGCAAGCGCCTCGTAACCCTCTTGCTGGTCGAGCAGCTCGGCAGCCATCAGGGCGCCGATGCCCTGCGGCACCTCGGCCTGCGGCACGCCTTCGCCCCACGGATAGACCCAGGTGGTCCACTTGCCGTTATCGATCTTGGAGCCCTCGCAGTCGGTGAGGGCGACAACCTCGGCGCCGGCGGCCAGCGCCATCTCGCAGCCGTCGACGACCTCCTGCGTGTTGCCGCTGTGGCTGCAGGCGATGACGAGTGACTTCTCGCCAAGACTCTTGGGAGCCATCAGACAAAACTCGCGTGCCGTGTAGACCGTCGAGGTAAACGTGGTGGCCTCGCGCTTGAGTAGCTCGTTGGCCGGCATCAGGTCGATCATCGAACCGCCGCAGGCGATCCAAAAGACGTTCTCAATCTTGCCCTTGCGCTCGATAATTTCCTGAACCAGATCGTGTGCGTTCACGGTGATGTTCCTCCTTGTGTGGCGGCTTTGGACGACGGCAGCTCGTACCTGCTGTCGTTCTATGTTGTCCTATTTATAGCACGCACGACGATGCACGTGAAGTCATTTCACCAAACTTGTTCTATGTTGTTCTATCTGTGGACGTTAGATGTCGAACACGTAGCGCGAGCCCACGATCTTTTGGCGTCCGAGCAGCAAGGGCCGCTCGTCCGCATCGGTAAAGTACGCCTCCATATAGAAGAGCGGCTCGCCGACCGGCACCTCCAGCAGCGAGGCCGCCTGAGCATCGGCAAGCGCAATCTCCACCGTACAGGGGGTCGGACTTGGGCGGCGCGCGGCCCAAATGCTCGGCAACGAGCGCAAAGATGGAATTGTCCGTGAGGTCCTTGTCGGCAAGCGTCTGCAGATAGGGATGGTCGGCCAGCACAAAGGCGTTGTTCTCGAGCATGACGGGCACGCCATCTGCCGTGCGCACGCGCTCGACCACGATGAGCTCGCAGCCGGGTTCCACCCCAAAAAACGCCGCGTCCTCGCGCGTCGCCGCAACCACCGTGCGCGACACCAGACGTGCTCCGGCCACCATGTCGTTGGCGGCGCAACCCTCGGAAAAGCTCTGAACGTCACCCTTCTGGACAATCTTGCGTTTGAGCTTGGGCGCACACACAAACGTGCCCCTCCCCTGCTGGCGGTTGAGATACCCCGCGCGCGACAGCTCCTCGACGGCGCGGCGCACGGTGATGCGTCCCACGCCGTAGTACTTCGCGAGCTCCATCTCGGAAGGAATGCGCGAGCCGGATGCGTACACGCCGCGCGCGATCTCGCCCTTTAGGTCGTCCATAACCTGCTGGTACAGCGGCACGGCGGACACCTCAGTGCGCTCGGTTTTATCGTCGGATGCCATCATTACGCTCCATCCCGTGCATGCTCGGACTCAAACTCTTCAATCGCCGCCATAAACTGCTCGCCAAAGGCATCGGCCTTTTTCTCGCCAATACCGTTGACCTGGATAAGCTCGTCGCGTGTCTGAGGTCGTAGGCGGCACAGGCCGCGCAGGGCCTTGTCAGAGAAGACCATGTACGGCGCCATCTCCAGCTCGGTCGAAATCTCCTTGCGCAGGGCACGCAGGCGCTCGAACAGCTCGGCATCGTCACCCACGCGCGGGCGCTGATCTAGCTCGGCCTCCTCACGCAGCAGATCCACCGCGCGGCGGGCACGGGCCGAGGCCTTGTGCTTGGACGCACGACGCTTAACGGTAAAGGCAAACGCCTCATCCTCGACCTCGGCGGCACGCGGGCCCAGCCCCACGACCGGGTACTGCCCCTGCGAGGCGGCCAAGTAACCGCGGCCGCACAGCTGGCCGATGATGTCCTTGATGCGCCCGACCGATTCGCTCGACAGCTCACCATAGCCGCGGTCCTCGTCCAGATGCATCTGGCGAATGCGCTCGGTGTTGCCGCCGTGGAGCACGTCGGCGATGAGCGACTTGCCAAAGCGCATGGGTCGCGTGGCCACATAGCGCACAGCGGCGCGGGCCATATCGGTGACGTCCTCGACCTCGAACTGCGTGAGGCAGTTGCTGCAGTTGCCGCAGCCCTCGGCCTCGTCCGTGGCGGTGGCGCCCGCACCAGCCGCGGCAGCATGCTCGGCCGCGGCCTCGTCGCCAAAGTAGCGCAACATATATTCGCGCAGGCAGCCGGTGGTATTGCAGTAGCCCTCCATCTGGCTGAGCAGACGGTAGCGGTTCTGGAGCGCCCACGCGCGCTGCTCGTCGTCGAGTGCCTCATCGGCGGCATCGCCGCGGTCGATTAAAAAGCGGCGCATGCGAAAATCGTTACCGTTCCACAGCAAGTGGCAGCTTGCCGGGTCGCCATCACGGCCGGCGCGGCCCGCCTCTTGGTAGTATGCCTCGATGCTCTCGGGCACGTTGTTGTGGATCACGTAGCGCACGTTGGGCTTGTCGATGCCCATGCCAAAGGCGTTGGTGGCAACCATCACCTGAATGTCGTCGTCGATAAAGGCACGCTGGCTCTGGCGGCGGGCGTCGTTGCCCATGCCGGCATGGTAGCGACCCACGCGAATGCCGCTGGGGCCCAGTGCCTCGGCAAGCTCGCCTGCCAGCGCATCGACCGTCTTGCGGGTCGAGCAATACACGATGCCGCTCTCGCCCGAATGCGCAATCACATAGTCGCGCACCCAGGCGGTCTTGGCCTTGTCGCCCATCTCCTCGCAACCAAAGTAGAGGTTCTTGCGATCGAAGCCCGTCACCACCGTCGCGGGGTTTTGCAGGCCGAGCATTTGCTGAATGTCCGCGCGCACACGCTCGGTCGCCGTAGCGGTAAAGGCTGCCACGATAGGGCGCTGCGGCAGGGAATCGATGAACTCGCGAATCTGCAGGTAGGCGGGGCGGAAATCCTGGCCCCATTGGCTCACGCAGTGGGCCTCGTCAATGGCCACGAGCGGCACGCCAATGCCGCCGTCCGCCGCAGCTTCCTGCGCAAAGGCCAAAAAACGCGGCTCAAGCAAGCGCTCGGGCGCCACGTACATAAGCTGATAGCGGCCCTCGCGCGCCCGCTTGAGCACGGTGTTTTGCTGGGCCGGGGTAAGGCTGGAGTTGAGATAGCTGGGTCGCGCACCCGCCGCGAGCAACGCACGGGTCTGGTCCTCCATAAGCGACAGCAGCGGACTCACCACAAAGGTGATGCCGGGCAGCATGAGCGCGGGCACCTGGTAGCAAATGGACTTGCCGGCGCCCGTGGGCATAACGCCCAGCGCATCGCGACCGGCAAGGATCGCATCGACCATGCGGTCCTGTCCCGGGCGAAACGAGGTGTAGCCAAAATAGGCGCCGAGCGTGTCGAGCGCCATCTGCTGCATGCTATCGGTCATGGTTTCCTAACGTCTAAGTCATCTGCCGCCGATTATACGCCGCCACGCGGACCGGTGCCGCGCCGTCATCGGCCACGGGCAACGTAATCCAAGGCGAACGAGCGTGGATTTTTGGACACTTTCCTGATGAGCGTGGATAATCTCCCACTTTGGACCCACCATTGAGCCAAAAACGGGAGATTATCCACGCTCATTCTGCAGATTGCCGCTTAGAGGCGTTTGCAGCGTCGGCCGGTCCGCCGTTCGTTAGAACGGCGGAACCAAAGGCGCAGCGTCGAGCCGTTACGCGGTTTGGAAAACCGCGCAACTAGAGCTACATAACCATGACGTAGCGGCTACCCACGTAGTACTGCTTACCCATCAGAACCGGCTCGCCATTGGGACCGGTAAAGCTGGCACGCAGGTTGAGCAGCGGATCGTGCGGAGCAATGCCCAACTCCGCCGCCTGCTCGGTATTGGCACGAACGGCCTCGACCGTGCGGTAGCCAACCGAGACAATCGGCGTTCCGCCAACACGCTCGACCTCGGCAAAAATCGACTTGTCCTCAAGATCGGCCGTCAACAGCTCACGGTAGGCGTCAAACGGCACAAAGATGTTCTCCTCAAAGATGGGCTCGCCGTCGGCCGTACGCACGCGCTTGATATGCAGCAGCAGCGCATCCTTCTGCAGGCCAAAGAACTCCATCTCGTTTTGGCGCGCCGGCACAATCTGGCGATCGATCACGTGCGCACCGGCCTTCATGCCATTGCCGGCACACAGCGCGGTAAACGTCTGCAACGTCGAGGCGTGAAACTGGCGATTGATGTGCGGCGTGGAGACAAAGGTGCCACGGCCCTGCTGCTTAACCAGGTAGCCATCGGAGCACAGCTCCTCGACGGCGCGGCGCACCGTAATGCGGCTCACGTCGTACTGCTCGGCTAGCTCAAGCTCGGACGGAATACGCTCCTTGGGTGCATAAACACCTTTCTCGATCGCATCCTTGATTTCGTCGTAAATCTGCTGGTAAAGCGGTGCATTTTTGGGCGCGGGCATATCTGATCACTCTTATCGAAATATCAAAATAACTAATACGTATATAACGTCTAGTTTCATGTTACCTCATATTGATAAAACGATACACCCTCCCTACCAAAAAGCGACAGCTTCATTTTGGTAGGTTTTACCTGGGCAAACGAGAGCCCCTCGAAAGCAACGAGGCTTTCGAGGGGCTCATTCGGATGGACTACGCTTGGCCGGCAAAATGCCAAAACCCTACTTCCCGTCATCCTGCTGCAGGCTGTCCTGCTCGCAGAGGTGCGCCCGCCTGCTGGCCATACGTGCGGGCTTGTCGGGATCGGGTACGGCCGTGGGCATGGGCTCGTCGACATGACCACCCCACCAGCCGCCCACAAAGTTGAGCGTGTGGAACACGTTGATCACGGCGCCGGGATCAATGTCGCACACCAGCTTGATAATGTCCTGACTCTCGTAGGTCGAGACAACGGCATGCAGCAGGTACATCTTTTCGCGGCTGTATCCGCCGATGACCTCGGCGCAGCTAATGCCGTGCTGAAAATGGTCAACATAGGCGGCCATGACCTCGTTTGCCTTGCGCGTCGTGATCTGCAGCGTCACGCGGTCGTAGCGACGATAGAAACTGTCGATGGTCTTGGTCGAAATAAACTGGAACACGATGGAGTACGCCGCCTTGTCCCAGCCAAACATAAAGCCAAAGATCGCCAGGATAAAACAGTTAAAACCAAAGATGACGCCCCATATGGTCTTGCCCGTGTGGTTGGAGACCCACAGCGCGATAAAGTCGGTGCCGCCGGTGGATGCGCCGGACTTTAGCGCGATGGCAGCGCCCAGACCCGAGACCACGCCGCCAAAAATGATGAGCATGATCTTGTCGCCCAAAAACGGGGAAAAGTGAAAGATGTTGAGGAACAGCGACGAGAGCACGACCTGCATCATCGAGAAGATGACGAAGCGCTTGCTAATGCCGCTCCAGCATAGGAGCGCCACAGGGATGTTGAGCGCGAGCATACCGAGCGAGATGTCGATGTGAACGCCGCCCAGCGAGGTAACGCGATCGAGTAGGACCGCGACGCCGGTAAGACCGCTCGGAAGCAGGTCGGCGGGCTGAATGAACGCCTGGATCAGAAATGTCTGAAGAACGGCGGAAATGGTGACCGCCACGGCAGTAATGGCGCGGCGGACGATGGTGAGGCGGCCGAGCACGAGCACTCGGTCCGTGAGCTGATCGATGGCGTTCGCCACGTAGGCTCCCTTCGAAGGCAGATCTAGTTGTGAGGCGTGCCCGCGATTGTAGCATGGACCACCACAAAGGGGACAGGCACCTTCGTGGTGGTTTTAGCGTCGACTGCCTTCAAAAAACGTCGCCCCAATAAAAACCACCACGAAGGTGCCTGTCCCCTTTGTGGTGGTTTTGCTGCTAGATGGCAGGTAGGATGTCGGTCAGGTTGTCGATGACAACGTCGGCGGCGGACTGGTCCAGGTTGACGCCCTCGTGCGGACGCAGTGCCAGGACGCGGGCGCCGGAGCGCTTGCCGGCCTCGATGCCCAAAGGCGAGTCCTCGATAACCAGGCACTCGGCAGGCTCCACCCCCAGCGCCTCCATGGCACGCAGGTAGATCTCGGGGTCGGGCTTAAACGCACTGCACTCGTGGCCGCTGATGGTGTAGTCCAGCACGTCGGCGATACCGGCAATTTCCACCAGCTCGTCAATGAGCTCGCGATAGGACGAGCTCGCGATGGCGCACTTCACGCCGCGCTCGTGCAGCTCACGCATCACCGGCCCCGTCTGCTCGTTGAGCAGCTCGGTATACGGAACGGGATGGTCCGGGCTGTAGACCTGCTTGTACTCCACGCGCAGACGCTCACGCAGCTCAATATCGTCGGGCACCAGCGCCTCCCAAATGGCAGGCTCGTTAGACCCCGAAAGATCGGGAATCTCGTCAAAGTGGAACCCCTTCTCTTCCATAAACGCCACGCGACGACGGTTGTAGAACCACTCGGTATCGACCAGCACGCCGTCCATATCAAACAGCACTGCCTTGATCATACGCATCTCCTCCCACCTGCCAAAAAGGGACAGGTTTATTTTGGTAGGTTTTATCTGGGGTTTTATGACGCGGCAGACACGCCCTCCCCAGAGCAAAAAAGGGGACAGGGCGCAAACCCCATCCCCTCTCAATCAACCCGTAAGGTCTACTTACTTGTGATTAGTAGGAAAGCTTCCACATGTAGCGACGCATGGTCAGCGGGTGCTGACGGGCCTCGGCGATCTGGTTGCCGTACTCGCGCATAACGGCGAGGTGCAGCAGCGGGTTGAAGTAGGTGACGACGCTTGCCGGCACGGCGTCGGCCAGACCGTAGTCCTTGGAGTCGATCAGAGCGACCTTGGCGCCCATGCGCTTAAGGAAGGTGAGGGCGCGGGCGTCCATCGGACGGGTGGCACCATCGGACATGAAGAAGACGTAGGGCTTACCCTCGGTGGAAACCTCGAACGGGCCGTGGAAGTACTCGCCGGTGTTGTAGGCGGCGGCGTCGATCCACTGCATCTCGGTGAACAGGAAGGCGGCGTGAGAATAAGCCATCTTCTCGGAGGCACCGGAGGCCATGAAGTAGATCATCTCGTCGTCCTTGAAGTCCTGGGCGAACTGCTTGGCGAGGCCCTTGGCGGACTGAGCGGCGTTCTCGCAGAGCTCGAAGACGTTGGTGAGGCCGGTGATCATGTCCTCGTAGTGGTCATAGCCCTCGGTCTGCTGAAGGATCTCGACAGCAAGAGCGATGGCGTAGCCGGGCTTCTCGCACTTGGCAGCGTAGTTGGCGTGGAAGCCGTGAACGATGACGTGGTCGGCGTCGACGGTCAGAGCGGAGCCAGCCTTGTTGGTGAGGGAGACGACCGGGCAGTTGTGCTTCTTGGCGGTCTTGTTGGCCTCGACGGTCTCGGGCGTGGAGCCACCGAGGGAGCAGGTGATCACGAAGGTGTGCTCGTTGACCCAGGAAGGCGTGTCGTAGTTGAACTCGTTAGCGGTGAAGATCTGAACGTTCAGCTTGTCCGTGTTGTTGGCCAGGAAGTACTTGGCTGGGTAAAGGTCGGACATGGAAGCACCGCAGCCGACGAAAGCGACGCTGTGGATCTCGTGGTTGGACAGGACGTCAGCGACGATCTGCTTAGGGAGGTTAAGGTCGATCTCGTACATCTGACACATTCCTTTCGATTTGTTGCGGCGTCACATTGCCGGACGCTCGCAGGGTTACCGTAGTTAGGACCGAGTCGCCGGCCCGTTGAGGATGTGACAAAGGGACTATCCCTTTGTCACATGTTAGGGATGGAAGCCTGCCTGGGGTATGGGATGCCAGGCAGGCCCCCGGGGGAAGCGGTTAGACGCTTGGTCGCGACTAGGCCAGGATGCCGGCCGCGGAGAGGGCGATGCCGCCCACGATGGCGATCACGAGAAGCCAACCGGTGTTGACGTTCTTCTTGATGAGCCAGTACATAAGGCCGGTGAGGCCAAGGGAGATCATCTGGGGCATCATGCCGTCCAGGATGTCCTGGATCACGACGGTGCCCTCAGCGAACTGCAGCGGAGTGGTGGCGCCGATCAGCGTAGCGATCATGCCGCCCACGGACATAAGACCCACGATGCCGCAGACATACATGAGCTTCTCCATGAGGTCGCCACCCTGGAGCTTGCTCAGGTACTCGTGGCCGCCCTGGTAGCCGATCTTGGCAGCGAACCACGTGATCAGCACAGAGGGGACGATGGAGATGAGCATGGCCAGGATCGGGCCCATGATGGAGCCCTGCTGAGCCAGCTGAACGCCCAGGCCAAAGGCGATAACGCGGATGGTGCCCTGGAAGAAGGAGTCACCGATGCCGGAAAGCGGACCCATGAGGGAGGTCTTGACCGCGTTGATCGAATCGGGATCGAAGTTCTCGGGATCCTTGGCGTACTCCTCCTCCATGGAGGCGGTGAGGCCTAGGATAAAGGCGCTCGTCTGCGGGGTGCAGTTGTAGAACGCCATGTGACGGTGGTAAGCCTCTTTCTTAGCAGCAAGCTGCTTGGGGTCGGACTCATCCGGATAGAGGCGATCGAGCGTGGGAACCATACCGTAGAGGAAGCCCATGTTCATCTGACGTTCGTAGTTCCAAGAGGCCTGGATGGCCCAGGAGCGCCAGAAGAACTGGCTGACCTTCTTGTTCAGGGACACGTCCTTGGTTGCGGTTGCCATAGTGTGTTCCTCCTTAGTCTTCGTCGTCTTCGAGCGGATCGTAGTCGGAATCGACACCGGCGGCTGCATGGGAACCGTTGAACTTGAAGCCCATGAAGACGACAGCCAGGCACACACCGATCAGAGCGACCGCGATGACGGACAGGTTGAGGTAAGAGGCGAGCAGGAAACCGATGAACAGGAACGGGGTCATACCCTTCTTGATCATCATGGTGAGCAGCAGGGCCAAGCCGTAGGCGGTCATGATCTTGGTCGAAACGTTCAGACCAGTGGACAGCCACTCGGGAACCATGTTGACGATGGCCTGAACCAGGTCGGTACCGACAAAGACGGCGAGGAAGATCGGCAGGAAGTACATGATGGCGTACAGACCGGAGCCGGCGCAGATGTGCATACGGTAGGCGGTCTTGAACTTTCCGTTATCGATCGCGCTATCTGCCACATGGGTGAGGGCGGCGATGATGGAGCGGAACACGATGCCGAGGAGCTGACCCAGGACGGCGACCGGGATGGCGATCGTCATGGCGGTCTCGGCGGAAGCATCGGTCAGGCACGCAAAGGCAGCGGCCACGATGCCGCCCAGGACCATATCGGGCGGAACGGCAGCGCCGACCTGCACCAGGCCCATGGACACGAGCTCGACGGCGGCACCGACGGCAAGGCCGGTGGGCACATCGCCCAGCAGCAGACCGACGAGCGTAGCGCCAACGAGGGGCTGCTCGAAGTTAAGACGGCCGAGCAGGCGGGAGTCCCACATGCAGAACACGCCGACGAGGCCGACGAGCACCGCACTGATGAACGTATTCATACCCTTCTCCTTTCAGTCAGGCAAAAGCCTGGTTGATTACAGCTTGGCGTCGATGTCGACGCTCTGATACGTAGGGGTCTGCTGGACGTAGAGCTTGATGCCCATGTCGAGCAGCTGGTTGACGTCGGCCTTCTGGGTGGCGTCGAAGAAGACGGAACTGTCCTTGCCGCCGACCTGATCGGCACCGTCGTGGTTGGCGGTGGCGCCCAGGTTGATGGCGTCGAGCTTGTAGCCCTGGCAGAACTGCAGCATCTCGGCCGTGTTGCCAAAGACGAACATGACGCGCTCGCCGAGGGTGTTGAGCTTGTCCATCTTGGCGAGGGCACGCTCGACGGTGAAGACGTTCAGGCGCACGCCCTGGGGCTTGGCCAGCTTAAGAGCGCCCTTCTTGATGTCATCGTTGGCGGCAGCGTTGTCGACGACGATGATGCGCTCGGCCTGGACCTTGGTGGTCCAGGTAAAGACGACCTGGCCGTGCAGCAGACGGTAGTCAAGACGCGCGAGGACGATCTTGGCGGGACCGGAGCTGTGACGGGACGCCTTGGCCTTCTTGGCGGGAGCCGCGGCGACCTCGACCGGTGCGTTGGGGTTGGTCAGACCGGTGCGGGCCTCGTTGATGAGGGCCGCGAGCTCGGCACCCTTGACAGGGGCGGGGCTCATAGCGAGCGTCAGTGCCAGCGGAATGTTGAAACCGCTGACAACCGTGAACTTCGTGCCGTTCTTGGAAAGCTCGACCATGTTGTTGTTGACCGAGCTACCGAGCATATCGGTCAGCACATAGACGGTGTCGTCCGCGTTGAACGTGGCGATCATGGCGTCCACCTTATTGGTGATGGGCTCCTTGTCGTCACGAGCAAGCGACACGACGTGGACGTTCGACACGTCGCCGAGAACCATCTCGAGCGTGTCTTTGGCGCCTGCGGCCAGACCGCCATGAGATGCGAGAATGATCTGATTCATCTTGCCTCCTCCTTTTCGTTATGGTCATTATAACGTCTTATACGTTGCGGATATTGATAATTATTATATAAACCGTTCGCGGGTGAAAAACGACCGTTGGCGGGTTTAACGCAATCGAAACGATGGTCTTGGGTAGGTCGGCGCTGGCTAGGCACCGCCCGGCCAAACGCCGGGCGCTACCTGCTCAAACACTCCGCCAATCCCCTATCGCACGAAGTACCAGGGGCTTTCCTGCACGGTGGGCTCCAGCGTAATGCCCGTGCGCTCGCGGAACAGATCCATGTCCTGCGATTTCTCCGTCCACCACGCGTTGGGCTTAAAGGTCATGCTCTCAATGACATGGCCGACAAACACACTGTTGCGCATCTTGGAAAAGTCGGTGTTCATGATCACGATGGACGCGAGCACCAAAACGATGCCCAGAACCTTGATCGCACCGGCGGGCTCGGCGTAGACACCAATGCCCAGCAGCACGGTGACGACCGTCTCGAATGACATTACGACGGGAACTTTCGACGTCTCGAGCCCCATGGACAGACCCTGCATATATAAGACATAGGCCACGGCTGTGGGGATGAGTCCAAAGCCAAGGAACAGCAGCAGCAGCTGTGGCGACATTGCCGCGGCGACATCTGGCCACGGAGCCGCGATAGCCGCCATAACCGCACCGCCAAAAACAAGGCCCCAAAACGTGACAGCCAGCGGGTGGACCGTCTTGGTTGCTATCCGGCTAAACACCGCGAGCGACGCGCCACAAAAGCCCGCAATCACGCCCGACGTGACGCCCCAAACCGAAAAATGAAAACCGGAAAGGTCGCCATCGGTCACTGCAAGTACACAGCCACCGATGTTAAAAGCGATGGCAACGAGCTTGTTGGGAGTCACATCCTCGCGATAAAGTACGCGGCCGAGCATGACGCCAAACACCGGCGAGGTGTAGAGCAGCACCGAGGCCGTGGACATGCCCACCTCGCCCATGCACTCGTAATAAAGCGTGTTAGCGGTGGCGAGGCCGATAATGCCAAGAAGCGCACAAGGAACAAGCTCTTTAGGACTTGCCTTGAACAGTGCCAGGGGACCCGATGCCTTTCCCTCACGAGCACCTCCCTGGCAACCCATGAATGCCAAGACCGGAGCCATTAAGACGGCACCCGACAACAAGCGAAAGGCAGCCATACTCTGGGACGTAACGCCCATGGCCGAGATGCCGTTTACAAAGATTCCGATGCTGCCCCACATAAGCGCGGCGATCAGCACCAGCACATAGCCCAGATTGCTTTTCTTCAACGCAGCCTCCTCGGTATTGTTTCCAATATGTTTCACACTACGTTATAGTCGTTATATACATTTTTCAAGACACAAATCGGCGAGCGGGAAAATCCGATCGCCCACACACTCATTGGGTACTCATTGGGGACGTACTTAAATGAGTAGTCGTTGGGGACGTTCTTGGATGACTAGTCATTTAAGAACGTCCCCAACGACTAGGACTGTCCCCAACTGCCGGCAGAAAAGGAACGTTCCCAACGTCTAAGGCGCCGCTGGTTGAGCATAAGTCAGCGAGCGGGCCGCATTTGAGGCAAGGTGACGTGAAACGAAAGGGCGCTGACCTTCTGGTCGCGCCCTTGAAGTTGAACGTCAGATTGCCCAAATGCGGACCGCGCAGCGTCGAGCCGTTACGCGGTTTGGTAAAACCGCGTAACTAATACTCAAGCTTCCACATGTAGCGACGCGTCATGTAGTCCTTGTGGGTGACTGCAGAGAGTGCACGCATGTACACGTTGTTGAGGATCGGGGCAAAGATCAGGTGGTTGAAGTACTCGCTCACGCTGTCCTTGATGTCGTTGAGGCCGAGCTCCTTGGCGTCGAGCTGATAGACGCGCTCGCCACCGTACTGGTTGACGAAGCGGATGCCGCGCTCGTCGTTGCAGCGGCTGCGGCCGACGCTGATGAGCTGGAACAGCGAGGTGCGCTTGTCCAGGATCTCGAAGGGGCCGTGGAAGAAGTCGCAGGTGTTGATGGTGCAGGAGTCGATCTGCAGCATCTCCTGCACGTTGCAGATGCTAAAGACGTAGGCGGCACCAAAAAGCGGGCCCTGAGCCATGACGTTGATGCAGGGCTTGTCGGCGTTCTGCTCGGCCCACTTGGCAGCGAGCGGACGGGTGTACTCGACGGCCTTGCGATAGATGGGATCGATCAGGTCGAAGGCGGCCATGGCGGTCTCGTACTCGGCATAGCCCTCGGTCTGCTGCGTGAGCTCCATGGCGATCATGGTCACGACGGCGGAGTTGGTACGGCCCATGCAGGACTCGTCGACGGCCAGGCTGTCGTACTGGATCTTGTAGTCGCAGACCTCGGTGAGACCGGACTCGTCAACATAGATGGCGATGGTGCTGGCGCCGTGGTCCTTGGCGACCTGGGCGGCGACGATGGTCTCCTTGGTGCCGCGCATGGACACGACGACGGCCAGAGTGTTCTCGTTGACGTAGGCCGGGGTGGCGTGCACGAACTCGTTGCTGGTGTAGCTGGAGCTCACGACCTGCGTGGCCTCGTGCTCCATAAAGTACTGGGCAGGATAGTTACCGCCGTTGGATCCGCCGGCGCCAATCCACACGACGCGCTTGATGCCACCCTTGTCAGCTTTGTCAGCCAAAACCTGGGAGACGACGTCCTTAACCTGTTCCTGAGTAGTCATCGTGCATCAGCCTTTCTTCTCGTTTGATGCTCTCGATGGCATACAAGTTACATACATGTTTTGGTTATGTCGACTAGTTGTATGCTATATTTGTCTTAGAAAATTCGCTGATACGGTTTTCGATAACTTGCTACCAGCGGTTTTGTTGTTGTATTGAATACATGCTTGATTAGATACGCATACAGGTTAGATACAGGTTGATCGCATGAACGCTTCATCTAAAAAGAGACTGACCCAATACGAGCGCTTGGCGGGCATGCTGCGCGACCGCATCGCCTCCGGCACCTACGCGCGCGGAGACAAGCTGCCGTCCGAGATGGAACTCATGGACGAATCGGAGCTGTCGCGCAGCACCGTACGCCACGCCCTTAAGGTGCTCGTTGACGAGGGTCTGGTGCGCACCGAGCGCGGGCGTGGCGCCTTTGTGGCCGACACGCCGGCGCTCCACGAGAACAACCTGGTGTTTTCGAGCTATACCAAGCAGGTCGAAGGCCAGGGCATGAAGCCCACCACGCGCACCGTGGACTCGGGCTTTGCCAAGGCGGCCGGCAGCATGGCTAAGTTCTTTGACGCCGCCGTGGGCAGCAAGCTCGTCAAACTTGTCCGCCTGCGCTACCTGGACGACGTGCCGCTGTGCCTGGAGACCACCTACCTGCCGCCAAGCTTCGAGACGCTCATCGATCGCGATATCAACGGTTCGCTCTACGCGACGCTGCGCCAAGAATTCCATCGAGCGCCAGCACAGGGACATAAGACCTTTGAGGTGTGCTATGCCTCGCAAAACGAGGCGTTTTTGCTCAACGTTGAGCGCGGGCAGGCGCTGATCCTAATCACCGACTACGTCTACGACACCGACGGCCGCCCGCTCCATGTCTCCAAGCGCATCCAACGCACCGACCGTGCCAAATACACCGAGCCCATCGGCTAACCAACACCAAAACCACCACAAAGGTGCCTGTCCCCTTTGTGGTGGTTTTAGGCGAGGAGGTCGGGGAACCAGGTTGGTTTGGGTTGGTTAGGGACGCGCTCGGCCAGGACCAACTCCATCCAGCACATGTCGTACCAGCGGCCGAACTTCTGGGCACAGCGGTCAAACGTACCCACCAGGCGGTAGCCCATATGGGCATGGAAATCCTGACTGTTGTGCGTCAGATACTCGTCGTCCTTGTCGTGCGGCACGGCGATGAGCGCGCACATATTGGTGATGCCCATCGCGATCAGGCATTGCTTGAGCGCATCGTGCAGCTTGCGGCCCAGCCCGCCGTGGCGCACGTCGCGCGCCAGGTAGATCGATGTCTCGACCGACCAGTCGTATGCCTCGCGGCTGTTGAGCGGACTCACATAGGCATAGCCTACCGGACGCCCGTCCAGCTCCATCACCAGATACGGATAGCGCTCGAGCGCGCGCTCGATGCGCCCGGCGAACTCCTCAACGCTCGGCACCTCGTATTCGCAGGTTATCGCCGTCTCGCGCACATATGGCTCATAGATGGCAAGCAACGCCGACGCGTCATCGGGCGCCGCCAGGCGAATCGTCGGCTCGGACATCTCGGTCATACAACCCTTCTCCCCAAAAGCAAGGGCCACCCTGCGCCAAACCCAGCGCAAGGCGGCCCCTCGTCATTACATCAGGCTACAGGACAGCCGCCAGCGCGTTGATATCCTCCTGCGTCGTGGCCCAGCTGGTGCAAAAACGCACCACCGTGTGGGTCTCGTCGTACTTTTCCCAGTACTCGATCGAGGCATGCTCGCGAATGCGGGCCATGTCTTCGTTGGGCAGAATCACGAACTGCTGGTTGGTCGGCGTCTCCAAGAAGAACTGGTAGCCGCGCTCGTGCAGCACGCGACGCAGCGCCTGAGCGGTCTCAATCGCCTGGCGACCAATCTCAAAATACAGGCCATCGGTAAAGAGTGCCTCAAACTGGACGCCCGTCAGGCGACCCTTGGCCAACAGCGCGCCGTGCTGCTTAATGCGCGGAATGGGATGCGCCGGAGCGCGCATGCCGCAAAACACCACGGCCTCGCCGCAAAGCGCGCCGCACTTGGTGCCGCCGATGTAGAACACGTCACACAGCTGCGCCAGCTCGGGCAGGGTAATGTCGCACTCATCGGCCGCCAGCGCATAGGCCAGGCGGGCGCCATCCACAAACAGCGGAATCTCGCGCTTCTGGCACACCGCGTGAATCGCCGCGAGCTCGGCCTTGGAGTACAGCGTGCCGTACTCGGTCGATAGGCTCACATACACGGCACCCGGGAACACCGTGTGCTCGTAGCTCTCGTTTTCGTAGAACACCTGGATATAGTTCTCGAGGTCCTCGGCGTGCATCTTGCCCTCGTAGCCGGGGATGGTGAGCACCTTGTGGCCGCCAAACTCGATAGCACCCGCCTCATGGCAGGCGACGTGGCCAGTCTCGGCAGCAACGACGCCCTCGTAGGGCGCGAGCAGCATGTCGATCACCGTCGCGTTGGCCTGCGTGCCGCCCACCAGAAAAAACACGTCGGCATCGGGGGCCTGACAAGCCTCGCGGATAAGCTGCTTGGCACGCTCGGTGTGCGCATCGGTACCGTAGCCGGGCTGCGGCTCCATGTTGGTATCGACGAGTGCCTGCAGCACTGCCGGATGTGCACCGTGGGAATAATCGTTGTTAAACGCGAGCATGGCAATCCTCTCTTACCGGGTATCGGTCAGATGATTCAAACGGAGCTATTGTACGCCGCTGGGATAGGCAATGCGCGCGGCAAGGCACTCAAGTGCCAGTACCAGAGCAAAACCGCAGCTCACGTCACTCAAAAAGTGCGCTCCGATCACGATGCGGCCAAACGCGACGAGCGCCGCGACCACAGCCGCCGTCCAAAAGGCCATGCGGCGGCGCGACGGTTTTTCCTTAAAGGCCGCCGCGGGAAGCCCGGCGAGCATAAGACCGATTGCCGCGTGCGCCGTGTGTCCGCTCGCAAACGACTTGAAGCCGTCCTTGATCACGCCGGCGGCAATAAAGGCCCACTTGTCGGGGTTGCCGATCACCCACCACGGCTGAAAATTGAGCCCCGGCGTGACCTCGATCACGCGCATGCGCGGGCGCGACCACAGCGGCTTGACGATCACGTTGAGGATAATGGCCTGAGCAACCCACACGGCAAGTACCATCAACGCCCAGCGCGTGAGCTCGTCGGACTCGGTCGTGCGCGTGAAGCGATAGACGATAAGGTTGGCGGCGATAACCAGCACAAACGTCAGCACCAACTGAACAGCGATGAGTTTGCCGCCAACCTTCAGGGACGAGACGATCTCGTAGCCGGCCAGGCCAACGTTGACGAGGATGCCGAGCACGGCGAACCATTTGCTCCCCCTAGAGTCGGGACGCGCCGCGCGCACGAGCATAACGCCCGCGACGCTTGCCGTCAGCTCGAACGGAAGCTCGCCGGCGGCCTCGATAAAGCGGCCGTACATGCTGCCGATGTTGAACAGCGCGCTCGAGATCTGATAATCGAAGAAACTGCCTACGCCCAGACAAAGGCACAGGACAACCGCGATCATGGCGACATCTTTCTTATAGATGTATCCGAACATGCTTTCCTTTCGATGGAACCAGAGTGCCCAAATGGGGCGTTTGCAGCGTCGACCCGTTAGTCGTCGTCGCTCGCACCCAACTGCTGCAACAGCATGAGTGCCGCGGCCACGGGGCCGGTACCGTCGTTGGCGTCGAGACCGCGACCCAGGCCGCTGCCCGCGCCGGCGTCCGCCTTGTAGGGCACCGACAGCTTGCGGCTCTTGGGGAAGTTCACCGCGCCATAGCGGGTCTTAAGCTCAAAGGCCACCTTCTTGGGCACGTCGACGCCCAAAAACGTGATGCGACCGCCGCTGAGCGTGACGCTCTCGAGCCCCAGGCGCTCGCCGCGAATGCGAATTCGTGCGCGATTGAACAGGTTGAGTCCCGCCAACGGCAGCTCGCCATGCGCGGCCTCGGTCTCTTCCTGCACCTCGTCGATGCTCTCCAGGTCCTCGGCCGCTGCGAGCTTACGGTACACGAGCACGCGCTGATCCACCGCCGGCAGGTACTCCTCGGACAAGAAGTAATCGGCCGGCAGGTTAATGCCCACGCTCGCCGCCTCCACGCCGGCGTCGTCATCGCCGCGCGCCTCGGCCACCGCCTGGCCCAGCATCTGCGTAAACAGGTCAAAGCCCACGCTCGACAGGTTGCCGTGCTGCTCGGCGCCCATAAGCGAGCCGGCGCCGCGAATCTCCAGGTCGCGCATGGCGATGCGCATGCCGCTGCCCAGGTCCTGGAACTCGGAAAGTGCGGTCAGGCGCGCCGTCGCCTCCTCGGTGAGTGGCAGCTCGCCCGGGAACATAAAGTACGCGTAGGCCTGCGTGGCAGAGCGACCCACACGGCCCTTGAGCTGATAGAGCTGCGCCAGACCCAGGCGTTGCGAATCCTCGATGATCAGCGTGTTGGCGGTCGCGTTGTCGATACCGCTCTCCACGATGGTCGTGGCGATGAGCACGTCGATCTTTTTGGTCGCGAACTCGATCATCACGTCCTCGACCTCGCGCGGACTCATCTTGCCGTGCGCCACACCCACGCGCGCCTCGGGCGCGGCCTCGTGCACGCGCGCCACGGCGTCGTCGATGGTCTTGACGCGGTTGGACACGTAGTACACCTGGCCGCCGCGACCCACCTCCAGGCGAATCGCCGCGCTCACCACATCGGGGTCGTACTCCACCACGTGCACGATCACGGGACGACGCCCAGTCGGCGGCGTGGTGATCAGGCTCATGTCGCGCACGCCACTCGTAGCCATCTGCATGGTACGCGGGATGGGCGTTGCCGAAAGCGTGAGCACGTCAATCTGCTCGCGCAGGTTCTTGAGCTGCTCCTTGTGCTGCACGCCAAAGCGTTGCTCCTCGTCGATGATCACCAGGCCCAGGTTCTTGGGGTTCACATCGGCCGAAAGCAGACGGTGCGTGCCGATGAGTACGTCGATCGTGCCCTCGGCAAACGCCTTGAGCGCGCGCTTTTGCTGCGCCGGCGTGCGGAAACGGCTGAGCACCTCGACCTCAAGGCCAAACGGGGCAAAGCGCTCAAAGAACGTCTCGTAGTGCTGCTGGGCAAGAATGGTCGTGGGGCAGAGCACCATGACCTGGCGGCCGGAGTCCACGCACTTAAACGCCGCGCGCAGGGCGACCTCGGTCTTGCCAAAACCCACGTCGCCGCACAGCAGGCGGTCCATGGGCTTGGGCGCCTCCATATCGGCCTTAATGTCGGCGATGGCCTCCAGCTGGTCGCGCGTCTCGTCGTAAGGAAAGCTCTCCTCCATCTCGATCTGCTCGGGCGTGTCAGGCGGGCAGGCGATACCCGCGATTGATGAGCGGCGCGTATACAGGTCGACCAGGTCAAACGCCAGCTTTTTGGCATTCTTGCGCGCCTTGTTGGTGGCGCGCGTCCAGTCGGCGGTGTTGAGCCTGGTCAGGCGCGGTTTGTCGCCGTCGGGGCCAACATAGCGCGTGATACGGTCGACCTGCTCGAGCGGCACGTAGAGCTTGTCGCCGTCGGCATATTCCAGCAAAAAGTAGTCGCGCTCTTTGCCGCCCACTTCCTGACGCGCAATCTCGCTAAAGAGTGCGATGCCGTGAGTGGCGTGCACCACGTAGTCGCCCGGCTTAAACGGGAAGGTGATCTGCGTAATGTCCACCTTGCGGCGGCTGCGCGCGCGGTTGGCGTCCATGCGGGCGTTGAGGTCGGCGATTGAGAACACGGCCAGGTTGGCATCGGGCACCACCACGCCCTGCGGCAGGGCAGCGTCCACAAAGGTCACGCGTCCGCGCGAGATGGTGGGCACGGCGGCACCGGCGGCAGCCTGGGCCGCGCCCGCCTCGAGCGAGCGGGCGTTGAGCGCGTCGACCTTACGCTCGCGAATGGAAGCGTGGGCCTCCTGGCGTGCGGCACGGTCGGCAGAATCTGCCGCTGCCACGCGCACGTGGTCGCCAATTACGCCGGCGTTTTCGGGGGCCGCCGTCAGCGATTCCTCAAAGGTAATGCCCTCATCGCCAAAGGTGAGCTCCATCGACTCGCGCGCACCGCGGTCGGGGATGGCAAACACGCAGGCGTAGCGCTTGCCCACGACTTCCTGAATGCGCGTCATAAAACGGTTGTCCGAGCCTGCGATGGCAGGCTGCTCAATCTTGAGCTCGGCCGTCACCGCACCGCCGGCACGAATGAGGCTCACGTAGTTCAGGCGCTGCTGAGCGCCAAAATCGAGCTGCTGGGCACGTACATACAGGCCATCCAATCGGTCAATCCCCGCCTCGCCGGCACGCGCCTCGATATCCTCGTAGGCGCGCAGGCAGTCGTCGAACAGCGAGCGCGGCTCGGACAGAACCACGAGCGCCTTGCCACTCACGTGTGCCAGCGGGCTCACGGTCTGGCCGTACATCACCGGCAAAAAGCGGTCGAGCTCGGGCGTGACGATGCGTGCATCCACCATCTCGAGCAGTGCCGCCAGCTTGCTGTCGTCCTGGCTTGCGCGGTAGAGCGCCACGTGCATGTTGTGAACGGCATCGTCGGTAAGCGCCAGCTCGCGACAGGGGAAGATCTCGATACTGTCCTCGTTGCCGATGGTCTGCCCCGTGGAGCTCACCATGCGGCGGATGCGGTCAATCTCGTCGCCAAAGAACTCGATGCGCACGGGCGCCTTCTCCTGCGCGGGGAATACCTCGATGGTGTCGCCGTGTACGCGGAACAGGCCGGGCGCGTCGGCGGCGCCGGCATTGGTGTAGCCCATGCCCACCAGGCGCTGCGGCACCTCGTCAAAAGGAATCTCCTCGCCCACCGCAAAAGTGGTGGACTCCCAATAGCGACTCTCGACCGGCGGCACGCAGCGCAGCAGCGCACTGGCCGAGGCGACCATAATGCAGTTGTCGCCGCGCACGATGCGTCCCAGGGCCTCGCAGCGCTGCGCCACCACGGCGTCGTCGGGCGCCTGCTCGCGCCACGGATAGTCCTTGCGCTCGGGGAAACGGCACACATGTGCTAGGCCCACGTAGGCGGCAAGGCTGCGCGCGGCGCGATCGGCCGCGTCCTCGCCGCTCACAATGTAGACCGTCGGTCGCGGACGGCGCGCAAACTGGGCGGCCGCCATAAGCGTACGGCCCGACTGCGACACGGCCAGCGTCACGTCCTCGCCGGCATCGAGTCCGGCCTCGACGGTCTGCAAGGCCTCGGCAGTGTAGAGCTGCGCGGCTATACGGTGAATGAGCATGCTGTTCCTCCGGCATTGCAACGCCAAAAGCCCGCCGGGGCAAGCTCGGCGGGTATGCGGCGGATTTCATTGCCTGTCATGGTAGCGCATGAGATGGACACGCCAGCGCACGCCAAACAGCTACCCCAAAACGCGCACGCTGGGGCAAAGGTCTGCCAGCGGGCACTCGTCGCACTTAGGTTTACGGGCATCGCAGATCTCGCGGCCAAATGTGATCCACTGGTGGTTGACCGACTCCCAATACTCGTGCGGCAAAATCTTGAGCAGATCTTGCTCGGTCTTGAGCGGCTCCTTGGCATGCGTCTTGGGGCTCAGCATCAGGCGGTGCGCGATGCGGTTGACGTGCGTATCGACCGCGATGCCCTCGACAATGCCAAACCCCACGTTGAGCACGATGTTCGCCGTTTTGCGCCCCACACCCGGCAGTTTGACGAGCTCCTTCATGTCGGCCGGTACCTCGCCGCCGTAATCGGTGACGATCATCTGCGCGGCTTCCACGGCGTGCTTGGCCTTGCTCTTATAAAAGCCGAGTGACTTAATGGTACCGGCCACATCGGCCACGCTCGCCCCCGCCATGGCCTCGGGCGTGGGCCACTGGGAAAACAGCTTCGGCGTCACCTTGTTGACCTGCGCGTCGGTCGTCTGCGCCGAGAGCAGCACCGCGATGAGCAGCCTAAAGGGATTCTCGTGGTCCAAAAAGCACTCGACCGGGCCATAGCGACGGTTGAGGCGCTCGCACACCTCAACGGCGCGCTCGCGTTTGGCGGCATTGGTCTCGCGTGGCATAATGACTCCTCGCTTCAGCGGCATAACAAACCTATGGGCACGATTGTCCCACGTATGGGGTCTTTACGCCTCCAAAAATGCGCCGGTCTGGCGGCCCCACAGGCTCGCATACTCGCCGCCCGCCTCGACAAGCTGCGCGTGCGTACCGTCCTCGACAATCTCGCCGTCCGCCAGCACCACGATGCGATCGAGCGCCGCCACGGTGGACAGGCGATGCGCCACCACAATGGAGGTGCGACCGCGCATCAGGTTCTCGAGCGCCTCCTGCACCAGCGCCTCGGACTCGCTGTCGAGGGCAGACGTCGCCTCGTCGAGCACCAGGATCGGCGCGTCGGTCAGGATAGCGCGGGCGATGGCCACGCGCTGACGTTGGCCGCCCGAAAGCTTGACGCCACGCTCGCCCACCATGGTGTCAAAGCCGTTTGGTAGGCGGTCGATAAACTCGGTCGCATTTGCCAGGCGCGCGGCCTCGCGGATCTGCTCGTCGGTGGCGTCGGGGCGTCCGTAGGCGATATTCTCGCGAATGGAGCGATGGAACAGCAACGCCTCCTGCGGCACGTAGGCAACCTGGCGGCGCAGACTCTGCTGCGTACAGCGCGAGACGTCCTGGCCGTCCACGAGCACGCGGCCGCCATGTGCGTCGTCCAGGCGCAGCAACAACTTGGTGAGCGTCGTCTTGCCCGAGCCCGATTTACCCACCAGGCCCACGCGCTGGCCCGCTGCCACATGGAGCGTCAGGTCGTCGAACACGCTCTCGTCTGCCGCGGCATCACGGTATGCAAAGCTCAGGTGCTCAAAATCAATCGCACCCTCGCCCACCTTGAGCTCGGGGGCGTTCTCGTCGTCTGCCACCAGACGCGGCTCGTCCAGCACGCGCGTCATCTCGGCGGCGTCGCCCAGCGCGCGGTTGATGCGCTGCATCATGGAGCTTACGTAGTTCAGACGCATGGTGAGGTTGTACGTATAGGTAAAGATCATGACGAGCGCACCGGCAGAGATGCCAAACCACGCGTTGCCGCCCGCGACGAACACGCTCACCACGGCCATGGTGATGACGATAAGGCCCGAGGTCGTAAAGTTGCGCTGCATCATGGCGTGCATCGAAACCGTCTCGGCGTCGCGCGCGGCGCGGTCGGCTGCATCGAACAGGTCGCGCTCAAAGTCCTCGCGCCCACAGGTCTTGACGGCCAGGATATTCGTGACCGCGTCGGACAGCACGCCCGACAGCTTGTTCTGCGCGGCGGACGTCGCGGCCGAAAGCGGCATGATGCGCTTATACATAAGCCAGACAAACGCGATGTAGACGACCATAATGCCCACCAAGATCACGGTAAACGTCGGCACCACCGGAGCGAGCGCCGCTACCGTGCAGACAACCGAGGTGATGGTGGGAATGAGCGAATACACCGTCACGTCGACCAAGCCCGTGTAGCCGCTCATGAAACGGCTCGTCTGACTCACAAGCGATCCGCCAAAGCGGCTGGTGTGGAATGTCATGGATTGATTGGAGAGCGTGTCAAAGCACAGGCGCGCCAGGTGATAGTTGCCCGCAATCTCGAGCTTGTAGACGGTGTAGTCCTGCAGCTTGGAGAGGATCTGGCCCACTAGGTTAACGAACACGAGCGCCAGAATATAGGGACCAAAGACCTCAAACACCTGGTCGCCCGCCACGGGGCCGGCCTGGACGCGGTCGACGATAAGGGCCATCACGTAGGTGTTGGCAAACATGAGCAAAAAGATGTAGCCCGCCGACGAGAACACCGAGAGAAAGACGATCAGCGGCTGTGTGCGCGTGACGTCCCAAAAAACGCTGCAGCGTGCGGCGCACGGTGGAACGTTTGAGCGGAGTGGTGCTTCTCTGAGACATGGGCTTCCTTTCGCGTCTGATAGGGCGAAACGCCATTGTTGCACACTAAAGCGCACTCCAGGCAAGCACGATGCGAAAAGCGCCCGCGCCCCGCGCTTGCGCAGGCGCCCCGCCGTCAGATGCAGCTAGTCTTCGTCTTTTTGGTCTGCGAGCAAGCCTGCGGACTCCAAGCCCAAAATCTCGTCGGCCTCCCGCGCGTCTTCCAGCGCGTCGATATCCTTGAGCTTGCGCTCCATAACGTTGGTACGCGTGGTGATGATGCCCTCGACCGTTTTACCCGCGGTCTCGATCTGCTGCTGGGCACGACGCAGCGCCGCCTGATAGCGCGGCAGCTCGGCCTTGACGGCAGAGAGCACACGCAGCACGTCGTCGGTGCGCTTTTGCAGCCTAAACGTCTGGTAGCTCATCTGCAGGCTGTTGAGGATGGCCGCCATGGTGCTGGGGCCGGCAACGTTGACGTGATAGTCGCGGCCCAGGGTCTCGATAAGCCCGGGGCGGCTGACGACCTCGGCGTACAGGCCCTCAAACGGCACGAACATGATGCCAAAATTTGTCGTCGCGGGCACGCTCAGGTACTTTTCGCAGATGTCCTTTGCCTCGCGTTTCACCATCGCATCGAGCGTCTTGCGCGCGGTGGTCACAGCCTCAGCATCGCCCGACTCTTGCGCGTCGAGCAGATGCTCGTACGCGTCGCCCGGGAATTTGGAGTCGATCGGCAGCAGCACGGGATCGCCCTCGTCCACCGGCAGCTTGACGGCAAACTCAACGCGCTCCGAGGCGCCGGGCTTGGTAGCGACGTTTTCCAGATACTGGTCGGGCGTAAGGATGTCCGCCAGGATTGCACCCAGCTGCACCTCGCCCAAAATGCCACGCGCTTTTACATTGCCCAGTACGCGCTTAAGGTCGCCCACGCCGGTGGCGATTGACTGCATGTCGCCCAAACCCTTGTACACAGCCTCGAGCTGGTCGCTCACCTGCTTAAACGATGCCGACAGGCGATCGTTGAGCGTACGGGAGAGTTTCTCGTCCACCGTCGCGCGCATCTGATCGAGCTGCACGTTGTTGTCCTTGCGTATGGCGCCCAGCTGGGCATCGACCGTCTCGCGCACCTTGTCCAGGCGGTGCTCGATGCCCTCGCGGTTGGCGCCAAGCTGTTGGGCTGTCTCGCGGCGCAGGTCATCCATACGGTCGCCGGCCTGCGAGAACTCACGCACGATGGTCAGGTAGCGCTGCTGCTCTACGGCCGCATCGGTCGTCTGCTGCTGCGCGATGGCATTTGCCGTGCGGCGGGTTTCGGCCAAAGCGACGTTCAGGGTGTCGAGCGCATTGTTGGCCTGCTCGAGCGCAGCCAGCATCTCTGCCCCGCTATCGCCGCGCTCCTGCAGCTCGACGCGAAGGCCCTTGAGCTGCAGGGCACAAGCCACAGCAACCCCCACCGCCACCAAGGCGGTCACAACAAGCACGATATCAATAGCAGACATAGACTCCGCCCAACAAACTCAATCGATCATCAATCAAAACCGCGATCAATCTTACCCCGCCACACGCACCGGGCGCCCGGCCCCTTCTTTGGCGCCGCTCCCCTCCGCATATTCCATAATGCGGCGCGCCGTTTCCCTGCTCACTTTTGAGTCATCACCGGCTAAGTATGCGTAAACGTTTCCCTTATTCAGATTCAAATCGCGGCAGAGACCGTAGCGCGTTACGCCCGATTCCCCTAGCGCCCCCAATGTTCTTTTTCGCATCAGGGCGTTGATCCTTCTGTCCGCCACTGGCTTTTCCTTCACCGCTCTATACGCACGCCAAACGTTGGCATAACGATTAGGGAGCTCAATTTTGGTGCATAGAGACGCCATGCTACCCGCTTGACCGTACAAGGACAAAACGCCTCGGTAACTTTCTTCCATCCACGAGCCCTCGGATAAACCCAGAACGTATTCAGCTTTTCCTTGCACCAAAGCAAGCAAAAACAGAGGCTCCGCCACGCGCGGCGCAACCGTCATCGCCTGCTCAACCAGTTTTCTAAAACTCAGCGACTGTTGTCCGGATAGCTCTCGGCAATAGCCTTTTAAGAATCCCTCAAAGGTCAGATTCAACCGAGCACCTCCTTTTTGTATTGCCTGTATGCGCAGACCATCTCTTGATAACTCCGCTCCGAAGGCGACGACGCCAGCGCCTCCCCCTCGTCGAATATAAGCCGTTCGAGCAGTCCCCAATCAAGTCGGTCGACGAATGCCTGACTATGAAGATCGACGATGTCGTTCGGACGGTAGGCATAGAGCTTCATTACCGCCAGATCCTCCAAGGATGGCGTAAAGTACCTGATAAAACGCGCCCCAATATCTAAGGGAATCATACGATCTTCGTAATTGAATGGCATCTGATCGCAATATGCCACCGCCATACCATTCACCTCGGGGTATCGAGCTATGATCTCGCGGAGGCACCTGTCTGCCTCAAACACATCAATGTCATGTGTAACCGACCGATTCGTCACATCGTTTAGCATGAAGGCGCTTCCTCCCACCAATACAACGCTCGGCCTATCGTCTCTTGGACCTATTTCCAGCTCCGCCTCTTCGTCAATGCCCAAAAGAGTCTGCTCTAAATCCTGCTTATACATAGCAAATCCTATTATTATTCATCTTCAATAATACTATTCAGTCGCACGACAGGACCCACAGGATGCAAGAATTTTACTCGTGGCGATAATCCCTACTCCCTAGAAGTCCTAATGTGACAAACGCTAACTCTCCCAGCCGGCGCGGATGGTTGTTACGACATCGCCTAGACGCTGGCCGAGAACTGCCAAGTGCTCAAGCACCTCGCTGGGCGAGGCGCCGTTGAGAATGCACGTGAGGGCATATGAGGCCAAGAAGATTGCCGCGAGCCCCAACGGAATCAGCACGATCATCGCCAGCGTACGCAGGCGCTGGGCCCAGCGACGGCGACGCGCACGACGCTTGTCGAACGCAAGCTCCTGCGCATATGAATCTTGCTGTACGGAATAGGCTCCTGGGTCCACCTCATCCGCAGACGATACCGCGGGCGCGGCGTTTTGCACAGGAGGCTGGACGGCCGCCCCTTGCATTTGCATCTCCATAAGCCGTTGCTGCTGGCGCAACATGCGCTCGGCTTGTTGCCGCGGGGTCTCAAGAAACAGATCCATGTTGGCCTCCTCAATCTGAGCATTCGACGCTTACGCCCAGCATCCCGCACCATCGCGGCCGCGGCAACGAAATCCGCGGCAATAGCCGCAAAGATTCTATAGTCAGAAAGCTGTCGAAAACCTCAACAACTCCCCTACCAGCACTTTCTCTGAGCTTTTTTATCGAATGATCTTTTGCCCTTCCGCCCTTACGCCAACCGACCAAAACCTAACCAAAAGCTTGACGGAAATTGTGAAGACCGGGACCCCACACAAAAAGTGCCGCCCCAAAAGGGGCGGCACACAAACTTCTAATCAGCTTTTCAGTAACGAGCACGCGACGACCCGAAGCGGGCCGGGAGGGCCGGACTACCTTCCCTCAACGCGACCCTGCGAAGCCGTGAGCGAGGAGGGAAGGTAGTCCGGCCCTCCCGGCCCAGCTCACGCTAGCACCACGCGCTAGTAGTTCACCACCTGCTCCTCAAAGTACGCCTTCGGGTGGTTGCACACCGGGCACACCTCGGGCGCCTCGGCACCAACATGCAGGTGCCCGCAGTTCAGACACTTCCACACCTTTACGCCCTCGCGCTCAAACACCTCGCCCGATTCAATGCGCTCGACGAGCTTGTTGTAGCGCTCCTCGTGGGCCTTCTCGACAGCGGCGACACCACGGAACTTCTCGGCGATCTCGGCAAAGCCCTCCTCCTCGGCGGTCTTGGCAAACTCGTCATACATCGTGGTCCACTCGTAGTTCTCGCCCGCGGCGGCGTCGCGCAGGTTGTCCAGAGTGCCCGGAACGGCGCCATCGTGCAGATACTTAAACCACAGCTTGGCATGCTCGGACTCGTTGCCCGCCGTCTCGGCAAAGATATTCGAGATCTGAACGTAGCCGTCCTTTTTGGCCTTGGATGCATAGTAGCGATACTTGGTGTGTGCCTGGGACTCACCGGCAAAAGCAGTCTCGAGGTTCTTCTTGGTCTGAGAGTTCTCAAAATCCATAGGTGTACTTCCCTTCAACACATGCCGCCCATAGGCTTTGAGCGGCCTTGTCTTTAGGATGCCCTCATGCCGAGAATCTAAACCTTACAATCCTGTTTTTCAGATTCGGGTGGGCTACACGCTTAGCCAGCGGTCACCCTCCACGCGGCAAAAGCCCTCACGCTCCAAGTCGGTCAAAATGCCTGCGACAAGATCGCGCTCGACCGGCTCGCGGCCCGCTGCCGCCTCCATTTCGTTGACACCCGCCACGGCCTCGGCGAGTGTGATGCCCGCCGGCCGCCCATCGCGCGCAGCCAGCAGCATGCGCACAATATGGGCGCGCTTTTGACGGCGCGAGCCCTCAAACTTGGATTGACGGCTATAGCTCGCCGAGCGCCTGGACGGATTGGGCAGCGTCTTTTTAAGATACGCGCCGTAATCCAGCAACGCGTAATACCACGCGCGCGGCGTGTCGGCATCGTCTTGAGGCACGGCAAAGGGCGCAATCTCATCCGCCACCGCACCGGGGGCCGCCGGACAGGCAGCTTGAATCAGCGGCACCAGCTCGCGATCGGGAACGGCCGGCACATCGGGAAAGAAATGATGCAAAAAGACCGTGCGCACGTTGGTCTCCAGATACACGCCCGGAAGATCGAATGCAAACGAACGGATGCCCTGCGCCGTTGCCGGGCCAATGCCGGGCAACGCGACCAGATCGTGCATCTCACGCGGAAACTCCCCATCCCAGTCCTCCACAACGCACTGTGCAGCCCTGTGAAGCGCCAGGGCGCGGCGATTGTAGCCCATCCCCTGCCACGCATCCAAGACATCGGAAGGGGCGGCCTGAGCAAGCGCCCGGACAGTCGGAAAGCGATCGAGCCACGCCGGCATGCGCGCCTCCACGCGCGGCACCTGCGTCTGCTGCAGCATGACCTCGGAAAGCCAGATGATATACGGGTCGCGCGTGCGGCGCCACGGAAGGTCGCGATAACGCAGGACCCCTTCCGAACGAATCATCGAACGAAATGGGTCCTGAATCATGACAATGCTCTTTATGCGGCGCTATTCCTCCCGGCAAGCATACGCGCAAGCGGCGTACTCGGGAAACGCATCGCGGTCGGCGAACTTGGGATCGACAGCCGGAAACTGGCGATGGGCGACGATATCGCCGAGCGAAACGGAATCGAGATAGTCGCGCATCAGCGCCTGGGCTCCGGCCCACAGGGGATGATAGCAGCACGTGCCCATGCGCGCACAGTCGCCATCGGGCGCGGTGCAATCATTCATAACCATGGGGCCCTGAACGGCCTCTACGACCTGACGGATCGCGACATCGTCGGGGCTCACCTTAAGGCGCATGCCGCCATGAACACCACGCAGGCTCTCCACAATGCCGGCCTGAACCAAGCCGTGCTGAATCGAACGGGCAAACGAATACGGAACATTGACCTCTTCGGCAGCAGTGCGAACAGAAAGCAACCGCTCCGGCTCCTCGGCAAGCATCGCAAGCATGCGAAGAGCATAATCAGTCTTCCTCGATATGTCCATGTTTCCCCTTTCAAGGAATACGAACAGCTCGAACGAGCTCCGGGGCCGAGCTTGTGTCGAGACGCCAAATGACCGCCTGAACAACCAAATTATAAAATGGGTGTTCACTGAATGCCGCACTTGAAGACTAGCTGAATCAGGTACGGCCTAAAGTGCAATTTAGTATAACCGAACCCCCTGCTTCATTGAACAGATGTTGCGCAACAAACCCCCTGTTTGAACACATATATCAGTAGAGGCTGGCTCGCTCGTTGCAAATGCGGTGATTTGGATAAAGAGGCATATAAGATCGAGGGCCTATTAAACGCAAAAAGCCACGTCCGAAGACGTGGCTTTAATTGCGTTGGCGGGAAGTACGGGGCTCGAACCCGCGACCTCCGACGTGACAGGCCGGCGCTCTAACCAAACTGAGCTAACTCCCCAGGCAGTCGTTCGCGTTTGTTTCCGCTCGCGTGCGCTGCGGGGATTAGTATACACAGAAGTCTGTCCGTCGCGCAACAACTTTTTTGAAAAAGTTTTTCGGTCCCTCCGGGAGGGTCTCCGGGGCCTGCTGGCGCGGGTTGAGTTTGCTGCTCTACAGTCCTGCGCAAGACGGAAAGCACATTAAGTGCTTTCCTTTGCGTGCGGAACTCGCGACAAACTCAACCCGCGCCAGCCGGCCCCGGAGACCCTCCCTGCCGTCACTTGCTTCAAAGACTTTGTTCCTCGCCGCTTCCGCGGCTCGAGGTCCCCGTTCTCCTCGGCAGGGTTGTCTAAGATTGTTGTTGAACTTCGGCCTTTGGCTCAAAGAAAAACGGGAGATGCGATCTGCATCCCCCGTTTTTGTTGCACCTACTCTAGGTCAATAAATTTGGTGCTCAGAATCTTGCCGTCCTTGACGAGCATTCTGGCCATGGTGGGGCCTCGAGTGCCTCTTGGATAGCTGGCGCTGCCTGGGTTGAGGACCAGGCAGCGACCCACTTTGGCTTCTTTGGTTACGTGGGTGTGACCGTTGATAGCTACGTCCACGGATCCCACCGGGAGGTCTTCACGGTAGTGGGCTACGGCGAACTTGAGGCCTTCGTAGGTAAAGAGCGCCAAGCGGTCCACGTCGGGGCCGTAGTCGCGGTAGTAGTCGTTATTGCCCAGCACCGCTCGCACGGGGGCGATGGTGCGCAGATGCTCGTAGTCCATCTCCGACGTAAGGTCGCCGGCATGGATAATCAGATCCGCACCCTTAAGCTCGTCCAAGAGCGCAGGCGAAAGATAGCCGTGGGTGTCCGAGATAATGTCGATACGCTTGGCGCTTGCACTGTTCATGGGATCCCTTCCGCAAAAAGATTTGGTGCATTCATGCAAAAAGCCCCACGGCTCCGCAGACGATTTTGGTCTACAGGGCTGCGGGGCCGGTGTACTAGAGGCTCAGGGCCTTTTTGAGCGGTACGACGCGACGGCGCGAAACCGGTACGCGTTCGTCGACGCCCGTAATGCCCAGCTGGATAGCGCCCGAGGGAACCGTCTCGACGTCGGTGACACACGCCAAGTTGACGATATAGCGGCGGTGAACGCGGAAGAAGCCAAAGTCGCAGAGCTTGGCCTCGAACTGTGCCAGCGAGGTCGTGGACAAAAAGCGGTCATCGACCGTATAAATACAGGAGTAATCGTCCTTGGCCATAATAAAGCGAATGTCGTCCACGGGGATGAGGACCTTGCGGCCGCCCTTTTCCACCGGGATGCGCTCGATGGTCACCTTGCTGTCCGTGACAGGCTTGGCGCGTTGCATAACCTTATCGATCGCTCGATCCAGGCGAGCCTCCTCGACCGGCTTCATCAGATAGTCGACGGCATCCACATCAAACGCCTCGACCGCATGATCGCTGTACGCGGTTACGAATACGATCTCCGGCGGATTCTTGAGCTTATGCAGTGCCTCGGCAAGTTGCAGACCCGAAGCGCCAGGCATCGAGATATCGAGGAACACAACATCGACGCGGCTCTCCATAAGCATCTCGATAGCGGAGCGAACGCTCGACGCTTCTGTGATCGTGCCGATCTTGCCCGTCTGCTCGAGCAAGAAGCGAAGTTCCGAACGGGCCGGGGCCTCATCATCCACAATCATCGCACGCAGCATAGGGATAAAACCTTTCGTCAACTAACTACGTCGGGCATCCGCCAACTAGCGTTAAACCCGTAACCTATCATTCTACTCTTGAATGTCGAAGATGCTCTCCGACAAATCGAGATGCAGGAGCACTTTAGCGCCCTTGCCCGGGGCCGATTCGACGCGTGTATAAGAGTGCGGTCCATAAAAGCGATGGATGCGCTCCGAAATATTGTGCATGGCCACACCGGCGCCGCCGCCCTGCGGGGAGCTGGCGTCGGGACGGGCGGAGCGTTCGTCAAACAGTCTGGCAGCGGTGCCTTCGTCCATGCCCACGCCGTTATCGGCGACCACAATCAAAATCGCATCTTCGCCATCCCTGTGGACCGACACGTCGATCCTCAGTGCATCGTCGTCGCCCATACCATGGCGCACGGCATTCTCGACGATTGGCTGGATTACAAATGCCGGCACCAGCGTGTCCTCGACGTCCTCGGACACGTCGAAGGTCGCCAGCACGCGATCCTCGCCAAAGCGCGCCTTCTCAAACGTCAGGTAGCGCTTGGTCTGTGCGACCTCGCGCGACACGGGAATGAGCGAGCCCGAATTGTCGAGCGTGGCGCGATAGAACGAGGAGAACTCGCGCAGCAGCTCGCGGGCGCGCAGCGGGTCGGTACGCGTAAACGACGCGATGGTGTTGAGCGTGTTGAACAGAAAATGCGGGTTGATCTGCGCCTGCAGGGCACGCACCTCGGCACGGGCCGTGAGCTCCTTTTGCACCTCGAGCTCGTGGATGGCGAGCTGTGTGGACAGGATCTCGGCAAAACCCGAGGCGAGCGCGTACTGGGTGCGGTCGACGGCACGCGGGGTCTTATAGTAGAACTTGAGCGTGCCGACGGTGCGGTCGCCCACCTTAATAGGAGCGATGATACCGGCAGGAACATGGTTGTGCGAGCCATCCGAACCCACCACGTCCACCACACGGTTGAACGACTGGACGATACCGTGCTCGATGACGTAGCGCGTGGCAAGCGTGTGGATGGGCGAATCGGGCAGCAGCTTTTCCTCGAACTCGCCCGCGCAGGCCAGCACGTTGCTCTCGTCGGTGATGGCAACCGTCATGGCACGCGTCTCGGGCAAAATGCGCTGGCACACCAGACGCGCCGACTCCTGCGTCAGACCGCCTTTGATGTCCTCGAGCATGGCAGAGGCCACCGAGAGTGTCTCTTCGGTGTACTGCGAACGCACCGAATCGGGATTGAGCGTCAAATAGATAAAAATGCACAGAAAGATGCACAGCAGTGCGCAGGCGACCACGGTCGCGATCGGCTCAATTCCAGTCGCCAGGGCAAAAATAAAGTACACCAGCACGCAAATGGCGCAGACAACGGCGATCACGCGAAAGATAGATATTGAGTTATCGCGCTGGGCGCGGCGATCGATCATTCAGTCCCCTCCAGGATGCTGGCCAGTTGTGCGTCGCGCCAGAGCCCGTCCATGATCTTGGGCCAGAAGCTCTGAAAACGCAGGTAGCTTGCGGCGTTTTGACGCGCGTAGGTCTTGGCCTCGTCAATACCGTGCCGCCAAATGCGCAGGTACCCCTCGTGCTCGCGGGTAAACATGCTGCGAACCATGGCGGTCTTGCGCACGCGGTCGTCGAGCTCGCGCGAAATCCACGGGCCCGGATAGGGCATGAGCGACGCGGCCGTGACGGGAACGAGCTCCTGCTGGTGCGCGGCAAATGTCAGCTTGGCACGCTCGTAGTACCAACGGTACACATCCTGCATAAAGCGCGGCGAGCGCTTCTCGGACTCGGGCGGCAGGTGACGAACGACCCACTCGTTGTCAAACCACACGTCGTAGCCAAACATGCGCATATTAAAGAGGTAATCTAGGTCCTCGCCTCGGGTGATAAACGGGTCAAACGCCACACGGGTAAAGGCGCGGGCATGAAGCGCCACAAGGCCGCCGCACACGTAGTTTGAACGCGAAATACGGGTGCCCGAGAGCGCCTTTTTCATCCAGCGATTAAACTCGATGCGTTTGGTCCACCAACGATGGCAAATGCCCACCTTGTCTGTGGGCGCCAACGGCGATCCGTCTCGATCGTAAAAGTAACCGCTCTTAACCAAAATCGGCAGGCCTTGACGCGTCTGCTGGCCCAGTGCATAGGTCGCGCGCTTCATAAAGTCGGCATCGATAACGGTCTCGTCGTCATCCAAAAAGACAACGGCATCGTGGCCGAGCACCGCAGCGCAGGCAAGCCCCATATTGCGAATGGCGCCGTATCCGCGCAGACTCACGCACTCGCCCGAGCCCTTGGGAGCAATCTGCGCCACACGGTCGGCGATACGCGATGCCTGGGTGTTGGTAACCACGGTGACCTTGAGCGTAGGGTGCGCGTCGACGATTTCGTGGACGCGCTTCGACACATCAGCCGTGACCGAGATGGGGCAGACCACCAAAAGGATAATCCTCGGAATGTCGCGCACCTGCTCGAGCGAGGCCAGGCAGCGGTCGAGCTCGGGATTGGTGGCGTTGAGCTTCGTCGAGTGGTCATAGACGCCGGGAGCGTTTGCATGGGCCTCGTCGTCTGCCCAATATGTTGGAATCACAACCGTGGCGTCCATGCCTTCCCTCCCTGCAACACAAAAACGGGGCGCCGCCAAACACAGGCGACGCCCCGCGACCTAGCTGGTTCCATCATACCCACTTGGGCAAATCATTGCTCGCAAGTCGCAATGTTTATTGCGGATAACCCCAAAAGAGTACCGCGGACAGGTCCAATAGCCGCTCGCTCCTATGCGGTCTGCTCTGCCGCCTGAGTCATGCGGGACAGGCGAACCAGCAGCATAAAGCCAACGATCAGCAGCACGCCAATGGAAAGGACGCCCAGCGACGGGTTGCCGGTCAGCGAGGTGACGACCGACACCAGGAAGGTGCCCATGACGCTTGCATAACGACCAAAGATGTCAAAGAAGCCGTAGTACTCGTTGGACTTTTCCTTGGGGATAATGCGGCCAAAGTAGCTACGGCTGAGCGCTTGCACGCCGCCCTGGAACAGGCCGACCATAATGGCAAGCACCCAGAATTCGAAGGCGGTCTTTAGGAAGAATGCGGCGAACAGCACAATGCCCATGTAGGCGGCGACGGCCACCAGGATCATGTTGAGCGTGCCCACGCGTCCGGCGAGCTTGCCGTAGATGATGGCAGACGGAAAGGCCACAAACTGCGTAACGAGCAGCGCCAGCACCAGCTGGGTCGAGTCGATGCCCAAAGCCGAGCCGTAGCTGGTAGCCATGGAAATGACCGTGTGGACGCCATCGATATAGAAGAAGAACGCGATCATGTAGACCAGCACAGTCTTGTTGTGGGCGATCTCGCGCATGGTGTGTCCGACCTCGGAGAACACACCGCCCACGATGTGGCCGATGGTGTCCTCGGGACCGCGCTCGCGACCGTACTTTTGCTTATAGGTGCGAATGAGCGGCAGGGTAAAGATGAGCCACCAGGCACCAGTGATGATAAACGACAGACGCGTTGCCAGCATGGTGGGGACGCCAAGAGCGGGGCCACCCATGATGAGCGCCAGGCAGATGATGAACGGCACGGTGGAACCGATGTAGCCCCAGGCATAGCCCGAACTGGACACGGCGTCCATGCGCTCGTCGGTGGTAATGTCGGGCAGCATGGCGTCGTAGAACGTCATAGAAGAGTTAAGGCCGATGGTGCACAGCACGTACACGGTCAAAAATGCCATGGCGGACATTGGGATAGCCTGCGCCAGGCAAAGAACCAGGCCCGTGAGGAAGAAGCCCAAGAAGAACTTGATCTTGTTGCCGGCGTAATCGGCAAGCGCGCCCAGAATGGGCATGAGCATGGCAATGACCAGCGAGGCGACCGTCTGAGCGTTGCCCCAAGCGACCACCAGGTCTGCCGAGGAAGCACCAGTATTGATGGCGTTAAAGTAGATGGGCACCACCGAGGTATTGAGCAACACGAGGGCCGAATTGCCCACATCGTACATAACCCAGTTACGCTCGAGCTTGGTGTATTTCATGGACAGGGCCCCTTCGTATTCGCCCGATATGCAGTTAGTTCATCGTACCCCAATTGCACAGAAGCGCTGGTAAGGATTCGGCAAAGGGGCACGCACGGGTCCTACTCCTCGCGGTCGAACTCCTCGTCGGCGTCGAGTACGCGGCCGCTATAGTTGATATGGCCGGTCACGGCATCCATGTCACCGGTCTCGATAAAGCGGGCAACGGTGAGCTCGTAATCGGTCAGCGCGCGCTCAAAGACCTCGGGGAAGCTCTCGGTCGAGACCTCATCGGTAAAGGGGTTCTTCCATGTCAGGTGGCCCAGGTTACCGGTGCGCTCGGGCAGCTCCGTCGTCACGCGATGAGCAAGGCCGTCGAGCAGCGAGTAGTCATGCACCAAGCCCTCAACCAGGGCAATCGCGCGCGTCTTTACCGAGCCGGCCGGCTCAATCGCGCGGTAAAGTCGCTGCATATTGGCAACAGCAGCACCGTACTCCCCCGCCGGAATGTCAATGCCGTACACGCGTCCGGCAACATAGCTCATCAGCACGCCGGCAACGCGATTGATGCGATCGGTGGTGACGATCTCGCCCGCCGGCGGATAATCGTCGACCGTAGCGCCATCGCGTTTAAGCTGCAGCATCAGTACATCCAGGTCGCTCTCGATAACGGCATGGACCTGACTGCTCGAATCCTCAAGCTCTGAATCGGACTCCACGATGCCAAACTGTTGCTCATAGACAAAGGGATGGGCGTTGCGGTCGAGCACGTAATGAGACAGCAGGCCAAGCGCAAAGGCGCGACCCAAGTTGGCGTCGCGCGGCAGCAGGTGCGACACGCCGTCGCGCAGGCACGAGAACTGGCGCGACATGCGCGAGCGGTGCATGACCTGCGCCAGCAGCGTGCAGTCGGAAATGCGCGGCGTGAGTATGTGGAAGAAAAACGGGTCGGGGCCCTGGTTGCCCAGGATAAAGGCGATGCGCTCCTCGTCGGACGTGATAACGCCCTGCGGAAGACGGTCGATGCTTTCCTCGCCAAACAGATGATACGTAATGAGCGCGGGCATAATGATCCTTTCGATTTCATTCGATGTCACCCATTATGCCCACCGCGCGCCCATGCCAAACCTGCGGCGGCAAACGATGGCATGCAGACTGCCTACGCAAGCCCCAAGTGTGCCTTGACCTCGGCAGCGCGACGACGGGACACGGGCACCGTCGAGGTTACGCGATCGAGCCTAAGCTCCATAAGACCCGTGGAACCGATCTCGACATTGTGCACGTCTTCCAAATTGACCAGATAACTGCGGTGGACACGGATAAAGCCCTCGGAGGCCAGGCGCCGCTCGAGCGAGGAAATCGACTCATTGATCAGGTATGTTCCCTCGGCGCAGACAGCGTTGCAAAAATCGGCGCGCGCCTCAAAGTAGCAGACATCCGCCACGGGAATGAACACCCTTTTGCCCCCACGATCCACCGTCAAGCGCAAAGGCTGGCGCGGAGCATGGACGACACGGCGAGCGCCCAGGGCAGTCTCGATCTTGTCGAGTGCCTTTGACAGGCGAGCATCCTCGACCGGTTTGACGATGTAATCGACAGCATCGAGGTTATAGGCATCGGCCGCATACTCGGCAAATGCCGTCACAAACACCACGATCGGCGGCGTCTTTAGGTTCTGCAGCGTCTCGGCAAGCTCAATTCCCGAGCGACCGGGCATGGTAATGTCCAAAAACAGCACGTCGGGCTTGTTCGACAGAATCGACTCCACGGCTTCGGTGACATTGCCCGCCTCGGCAATCTGACCTACACGCGTATCCTTTTCCAACAGATAGCGTAGCTCAGCCCTAATGGGAGGCTCGTCATCAACCACCAGGATGTTCCAGCCTTCGGACATATGTGCTTCCCCTCTTTTTCTCTCAATCCAACCGCGTGCTACACCGTTAGCGGCGCCGGCTCATGCGGCTCGCCGTTCAACTCTACGATGACCTGTGTTCCCACGCCCTCCTGGGACTTCACGCGCATGCCAGAATCTTCTCCGTAAAAGAAATGGATGCGCTGAAGCACGTTGAAGAGCGCCAGGCCGCAACCTCGCTTGACGGAGCCGTCGGCGGTAATGCTCTCGGGCTCCTCTCGGCGATGCTGCTCAAACAGATGCGCGCAGACTTCTTCGCTCATACCGATGCCGTCATCTTCGACGATAATCTCCAAGCCGTCATCGGTCTCAAAAGCCCTAACACGAATAGAAAGCGGCTCAATCTCGCGCTGCGCATGCTTGATGCAATTTTCGAGCAGCGGCTGCAAGATAAACGGCGGTACCAGGCTGTCGCGCACCTCAAAGTCGATGTCGACCGAAACGCGCAGACGGCCGTCGCCATACCGGGCCTGCATAAGATTGATATAACGAGTGCCCTGTTCCACCTCGTGCTCGAGCGTGGTGAGCGTATCGGAATCAGAAAGCGTCTGACGATAGTAGTTGGAAAAGTCGATCAGCAGCGATCGTGCCTTGTCGGGCTCGGTTCGAACGAGCGACACGATCGTGCTAATGGTATTGAATAGAAAATGCGGATCGACCTGCGACTGCAGGGCGCGAAGCTCAACGCGGGCCGTGAGCTCGTCCTGGCGCTCGAGCTCAAAGCTGGCGAGCTGCGTGGAAATGAGGTCGGCAAAACCCGAGGCAAGGGCCGTCTGGCGCATATCGATGCTGCTCAGGCGGGGGTAATACAGCTCGAGTGTGCCCACGCAATGCCCGCGCACGGTCAGCGGCGCGACAATGCCGGCACGCAGGCGGGGAAAATAGCCGCCCGTCTCATTGGAGGCGTCACGCGAAAACACGCTCTGCTCGCCCGTCTCAATCACGTTGAGCGTGGTCTTGAGCACCACCGGGGTGCCGGCAGGGCACTTTGCCGAGTCCTCGCCCCAGCTTGCCAGCACCTGCTTGCCGTCGGTAAAGCAGATGGCAGAGGCGATGGTCTCGGACAGGATGATTTTAGAGGCGCCCAGGGCTGCTTCGGGTGTAAGGCCGCGCGACGTGTAGGCGAATATTTTTGATGCGATAGCGAGCGTACGGTCGGTTGCACTCGATGTGAGGTCGTCGGGGACCACAAAGACATATGAGAAGAAGAAGCACAGCATGACCAGGCCGGCAATAACGACAACGCCCGGAACGGGATTGGGATTATCGGTTAAATCCCAGATAAGCAGCAGGATAAGCGCCGGAACGACAATACCGAGCAGGATGGCCTGAACCACGTGCTGGGCCGTACGAAAGACCTTGGTAGAGTTGTAGCTCTTGCCCAGAATCAGCCTGTTTAAATCCACCGTCATCCCCTCTTGTCCATAGCACCCATAGCAACAAAGAGGGCCGCAAGCGACCCTCTCCATTGCATTATGCAATCAAAAACTGTGTTTTACATCCAGCCATCGACAAACGGTATCTTAGGCGCTGTATTTGTTGGCCTCGCCAAAGGTGCCAGCCTCGACGATCCAGCCGTCCTTCATGATGACGTCCATGTTGTCGGTGTTGAGCACGTGGATGTCGGCGGCGACGTCACCGTTGACGACCAGCAGGTCGGCGCACTTGCCGGCCTCGATAGAACCGGTCTCGTCCTCGATGTGGCACATCTTGGCACCGTTGAGGGTAGCGCAGGTGATGGTCTCGACCGGGGTGAAGCCGATCTTGTCGACGAACTCGTACATCTCCTCGATGGAGCAGGTGCCGTACGGGGTGACGAAGGAGAAGGAGTCGGAGCCGATCGTCATGACGACACCGCGCTTCTTGGCCTCGCGCAGGCAGTCGTAGTTGCGCTGCAGCTCCTTCTCGACCAGGGTGCCCTCGTACTTGTCGTGCAGCTCGGGGACGTAGACGGGCGGATAGGTGGCATACCAGGTGGGCAGGAAGGCGATCGTCGGGGTGAAGAAGGTGCCCTGCTCGGCCATGAGGTCCATGGTGCGCTCATCGATATCAAAGCCGTGAATCAGCTGCTCGCAGCCAAAGCGGACAGAATCGTAGGCAGCGGCGTGGTTGTTGTAGCAGTGGCTCCACACGGGGATACCGACCATCTTTGCCTCTTCGACCACGGCCTGGATCTCCTCGGAGCAGTAGTGCTGGTCGCGACCGGAATCCCAACGCCAGATGCCGCCACCGGTAGCCCAGATCTTGATGGCATCGGGGTTCTCGCGCAGGCGACGACGGACGGCCTTGCGCAGATCCCAAGGACCGTCGACCTGGTCGCCCCAGGGATGCGATTCCTTGTTGAGCTCCTGGCTGCAGTGGTGGGAGTCACCGTGACCGGCAACACGGCAGAAGCCGAGTCCGGTGGCCAGAACGCGCGGACCCTTAAAGACGCCCTTGTCGATGCAGTCGCGGATCTGGATACCAAAGCGGCCGATCTCGCAGACGGTGGTGAGGCCGTGGGTGAGGCAGTCGTAGGCCTGCTTGACGGCGACGGCCTGCTTCTCGAGGAGCGGCTGCATAACCCAATCGGTGTCATCGTCGGTCAGGTTGCCCGAGAAGTGCAGGTGGGTGTCGATCAGGCCGGGAAGGACGGTCTTGCCGGCGGCGTCGATAACCTCAACGCCCTCGGGAAGGTCCTGCATAGCACCGGCATACTCGATCTTGCCGTTGTCGTCGACGAGAACGAGGGAGTTCTCGACCGGCTCGGCACCGGTACCGTCGATGAGCTTGCCGCCAACGATTGCGTACTTAGTAGACATGGTTCCTCCTTATGGATCCATATAGTGGGCGAGGCCATGTTGGGTTAAGGCCTCACAAAGCTACCCAAGTGGTGCCGGGTTCGGTGCGCGGGAGAGAGGGTTCCGCGCACCCGATCCGCCCCGGCTAGGCGTTATTTTTTGCGGGAATTGGTGAAGGCCATGAGGGCCAGGCCAATGGCCAGCCAGCCGATCACGATGCTCCACTCCACCATGTTGAGGGAGGCGGGAGAGAACGGAATCACGAGCAGCCCGATGATGACGGCGCAGGCAGCGACAGCGAGGCAGATGCCAAACTTGCCGCCGGGCACCTCGTAGGGACGAGGCAGGTCGGGCTCGGTGAAGCGCATGCGCAGGCAAGCGAGGGCGACCATGCCGCAGGAGAAGATGAAGGCGAGGGCCGACACGTTGGTCAGAGGAATGAGCATGTTCTTGCCCAGGAACGGACCGATGACGGTGATGACGCCCAGGACGACGCAGGCGAGCTTGGGAGCGCCGGACTTGGGATCGACCTCGGCGAACTTCTCGGGCAGCTGGCCCTTGCGGCCCATGGCGAGCATGATGCGGCTCGTGGCGCCGTAGAAGGAGTTCATCGGGCCCATGGGTCCAAGCGTGGCGATGACGAGCATGGCCAGGTACAGGAGCATGTTGATGCCCTTGAGGCAGGCAAGCGCGGGAACCGGGCTCTTAACAAACTCATGCCAGTCGAGGATGGTGCCGAACGAGTAGATGCAGACCATGTAGAAGCCGCCTGCGGCCAGCAGGGCTAGGGAGATGATCTTGCCGAACTTGTTCCAGTTGAGGCCCTCGGCTGCTTCCTCAGCCTGCTGAGGAATGGTGTCGAAACCGGCGTAGAAGAACGGGGTCAGAACCAGGACCGACACGATGCCGGCGAGCAGGCTGGTGCCCTCGGTAGCGGGCTTGCCGCCGCCAGCACCGGTGACCTGGGAGAACACGGGCATGGCGTGTTCCGGCGAACCGGTGAACAGCGAGACACCCATGGCGAGCAGCATGCCGCAGAGCAGAGCCTTGGTCAGGAAGGCCTGGAGCTTGGCGGCCGAGCTGGCACCGCGGAAGTTGAGGAAGATAACGTAGACTGCAAAGCCGAGCGCGATTAGCGTCGGGAACAAGTAAACGTCGGCGCCCAAGATGGTGTAGAGCTTGACGGCGCGCAGCCACTCAAGACCGGGCAGGCGGCCGAACATCTCGGACACGAGGGTCGAAATGGCGATGGCCTCCCACGGGCACAGGATGCCGTTGCCCAGGGCCAAAAGCCATCCGGTGATGTAGCTCAGCGTACGGCCAAAGCTACGGTCGACATACTCGACGATGCCGCCCGAGATGGGGATAGCAGCCGTGAGCTCACCGAAAACAGCTCCGACGGGCACGAGGAAGATTGCACCCAAGAGGAATGCGATCATAGCGGGAACGGGACCGCCACCCACGACCATCCAGTCGCCGACCTGCAGGACCCAACCGGTACCGATGATGGCACCGAAACCGATGGTGAAGAAGTTCCAGAGCGAAAGCGTTTTCTTCATGCCGCCGTTACCTTCGACTGCAACTTCTGCGTTCTTGTCCGCCATTGTTCCCCTCCTTTCCTTATTGACGCCTCTTTGGCGTCACCCCTTGCGCGGTCTGTTTTGCCGCGCGCTTTTATTTCGTGGCTTTAAGATACGGCCTTGGCACAGCAGCGCCGCTTGCGGCTCGACCGAAGGCTGAACTGCAAAACGAGCGGCACCGTTTTTGGGACGAACGGCACGGTTTGCCGCTCATTGTTGTCGCCCGTCCGACGGGCGTACGCTCATCGGACGCATAGAGAGATGTTTTTGAGGCCGTGTGTTTTGCGCCTTTCGTACCGTTTACCGAGCTTTTGACGCGCGGACCCATTTGTTGCACATCTTTTTTGTAGGATAGACAGGTTATACATGAGACAAGGCGGTACGAATGGCATACGGATACAACGACGGTGATCAACGGCGACAAAGCGTTCGCCTTGCTGGCCGCACCACGCCGACGCCCAGAAGTGCCACGAGCAGCAATCCGCAACGCCCTCAAGAGCAACCCAGGCCTTCGTCTCGGCAGCAGACAAACAGAACACGGCAGAGTGGCCGTCCGAGCACGGGCACAAGCGCACAGCAAGATAGCCGCTTGGGCGCGCGCACTCGACAGCGCCAAGCCGAGGTTCCGCAACTGCGCCGCAACGGCGCACGTCAGCCCGGCATCCATATCAACCGCTTCTTTTCGCATCCCCAAGGCGGACGCGACGGCAAGCCCTACCGCTCGACATCGTACGTGAATGCCCCCGCCCTGCCGGCTCGTCGGCTTTGCCTCGCACTGTGCTCTATCCTCATCTGTCTGGTCTTTGTGCTTATGAGCTCCTGTATGTCCCACGGCTCGGCCGGTCTCGAGCCCACCGCCGAGGACAAGCTGCTCAAGGCCCCCGTCGCGCCCGGTTATTCTTTCGCCTTTTCGACCCCGCGCTCGCAATGGCAAGCCGGCACGATGCCCCATATCTATCAGATCGACCCTGCATGGTCGGAGCTGCCTTACGCCGGCGGTACCATCCGCCAAAATGCCTGCGGGCCTACGTGCCTCACCATGGTCTATATCTTTAAGACGGGACGCACCGATATGACTCCCGTCGATATGTGCGCGCTTTCCGAGGCAGGCAATTACGCCCCCACCGGTGCAACCGAATGGTCGTTTATGACGAGCGGTGCGTGGCAGTTGGGACTTAACGGAACGGAGCTTCATAACGATCGCGACTCGATGACTCAGGCGCTGCGTTCGGGAGCGCCCGTCATCGCCGCCGTTCGGCCGGGCACCTTTACCAACGTGGGTCACTACATTGTACTTTACGGTATTGACGACGCCGACCAGATTGAAGTCTTCGATCCCAACTCGGCCAGCCGCAGCGCCCGCCGCTGGGGCGTCGTAGAGGTCCTCAACGAAGTCGAAGCCATGTGGGCCTACTACTAGTCATTGGGCACTCATTGGGGACAGACTTAAATGAGTGGTCGTCGGGGACAGTCTTACGGACGCCGGCCGAGAGCAGACGAAAAGGGCCATCCCGAACTGCTTGGAACTGCCAGCACGGAAAGCACATCCTGCTTTGGGGCCCAATAGCGGGGTGCGCTTTCCGTTAGCGGCCCGTTTGGGAAACTAGGGACCGCTTTTCGACAATAATCCGGGATGCATTTTCCGATTGAGGGCCTCAAGGGAAACCGCACCCCATGTTGGACGCTCATTCTGGGATGTGCTTTCCGCAGTTGATCGATGCGGCCTTTAAGGACTGTCCCAAGCTGCCGGCAGGAAAGGAACGTCCCCAAGTGCCGGGTTTCCGCAGCCTGCAATGCTCCTCATGAACAGCCGCCTCAATAACAAAAGCCCCCGCGGCCGAAGCGGACCGCGGGGGCAACAGACCTGCAAGAGTTAACTCAAGTCCTCGCCATTTGATGCAATGACCTTTTGGTACCAGCAGAAGCTGTCCTTTCGGTAGCGATCGAACGTGCCTTTGCCCATATCATCGGCATCAACATAAACAAAGCCATAGCGCTTCTTCATCTGCCCCGTCGAGGCCGACACCAAATCGATACAGCCCCACGGCGTGTATCCCATCAGGTCAACACCGTCCTCGACAATTGCATCGCGCAGCGCAAGAATATGCCTTCGCAGGTAATCAATATGATACGCATCGTGGACTTTGCCGTCTTCCAGCGCATCGAGTCCGCCCACACCGTTCTCGGCGATAAAGAGCGGAAGATGGTAACGATCGTGGTAGCCGGCAAGCGTCACGCGCAAACCCAGCGCATCGATCTGCCACTTCCAGGCAGTCTCTTTATCCTTGAGGTACGGATTGCGCAACGTCGGGAACACGTTGCCCTCCGCCTTCTCGGCGATCACCTGATCATCGGCGCACACCAAGCGCGAGCAATAGTACGAGAACGAGATGAAGTCGACCGTATGCTCTGCCAGATACTCCGTATCGCCCGGCTCAAAGGGCACGTGAACACCCTCTTTCTCGAGTGCACGCAGCTTCCAAGCAGGATAGGCGCCCGCAGCCATCACGTCTGTGTAGAAGTAGCGGCCGCGGTCCTCCTCATACGCAAGCCATACGTCCTCGGGCGCACAACGGTACGGATAGGTCGCACCGGCAGCGACCATGCAACCCACCTTGTTTGCGGGATCGATCTTGTGCAGAATCTCGACAGCGCGAGCGCTCGCCATAAACATATGGTGCGAGAACGCCGCGGTCACGGCTGCACGGTCACGCTCATCCTCGAGCGTGACACCCGCGTTGAGATAGGACAGCGCCACGCTGTTGATCTCGTTGAACGTAAGCCAATAACGCACGAGGCCCTGGTACGCGCGTCCGACGGTCTCGACGTAGTGCGCATACCGCTCGATCATCTCTCGGCTTTGCCAGCCACCATAGCGCTCGACCAGAGCCAACGGATAGTCGTAGTGCGACAGCGTCACAAGCGGCTCGATTCCATGCTCGCGCAGCGCCTCGAATACCTGACGGTAAAACTCCAAGCCCTCGCCGTTGGGCTCGGTCTCCATCCCTGTGGGAAAAATACGGCTCCAGCAAATTGAAAGACGCAGGCACTTAAAGCCCATCTCGGCAAAGAGCTCGACATCCTCGTGCCAATGATGGAAGAAGTCGTTGCCCCAGCGGCATGGATACAGCCTGTCCGGATCGTCCACGGGCTTTTGCCTGCCAAACATTACATCCCAGCGGTCGGAACCCTGTGGGATCAGGTCGGAGTGCGACATGCCGCGGCCGCCCTCGTTCCAGCCCCCTTCGGCCTGGTTGGCGGCGAGGGCACCACCCCACAAAAAGCCCTCGGGCATACCGGCGGCAGACGTTCTGTCAAAGTAACTCATGCTACTCAGCATCCTCGGCAGAAGCTGCCGCGGCGTTCTCCTGCTCCTGAGCCAGGAGCTGGTTATCGTACACCTTAAAGAACGGGTACCAGACCACAGCCATGACCACGATCAAAACGATCGTAAACACCCAGATGCGCGGGTCGAGGCACTGGACAAAGCCCTGAACGAAGATGGGGAACGTGCCGCTCACCAAGATGTAGAAGTTAGAGACAAGACCCAGTGAGACCGCACCCCAATACAGCAGGGCCGAGATCATGCCGCCTAGCACAAACGGAATCATGAGGATCGGGTTGAAGATGATGGGCGCGCCGAAGATCGCGGGCTCGGAGATACGGAAGAAGCTCGGCACGATCGATGCCCTGCCAAATGCCTTGAGCTGCTGCGACTTTGCCCTAAACGCGCAGAGCGCCACAAAAGAGAACGTATTACCCGTGCCGCCGATGAGGTTGATGGCCAACGACATGAGCGCCGGGTGGAACTCAAGCGGCTGCCCGGCAGCATAGAGCGAGGCGTTGGCAGCAAAGGCGGCAAGCGTGACCGGGGCGGTGATGGGCATTACGATCATGTTGCCGTGGACGCCAAAGCACCAAAACAGCAGCGTCATGAAGCAGATAAGCAGTGCGCCGGGCACAGAGTCAACTGCGACGGAAAGCGGGGCAGCGAGCAGCTTCTCGATAACCGAGGGGATGGACAGCGCGGGATCGATCATCTGGATCAGCAGGTTGCCGCCAAAGAAGATGAGGATGTTGGCGAGCATAGGTACGATGGCGCCAAAGGTTTCGGACAAAAACGGCGGCACGCCATCGGGCATCTTGATGGTGATGCCCTTGGTCTGGCAGAAGCGCGTGACCTCGACGGAGACCAAGGCAACGATGATGGCGGTAAACAGGCCCTGCGCACCCAGATAGGTGCAGGGGACCGCCTGGAGCACGGACTCGTCAGCAAGCTGGTAGTAGGACGACGGCGCCGCGGCGATCAGGAACATCACCAGCGAGGTCATGCCGGCGTTAAGCTTGGGCATCTTGTAGGTGCCCGCCAGGTTATAGGCGATTGCGAACGTCACGATCACCGACAGTATGCCCATCGTCATGTTGAAGGGAATGAGCAGCGTGAGCTTATTGGCCGTGGCAAAATCGAGCCAAGGGCCAAAGACGGACCAGAACCCGCCCTGCGCCACCAGGTCGGCCGTGACCGGCGGGTTGGCGAGGATCATAAAGACGGCAGATACCAAGATGAAGCTGATCGCGCTCATAAAGCCCTTTTGCATGGAGGCAAAGTGGCGCTCGGTGCCGCAGAAATTGGCGATAGGGGTCAGTTTTTCCTGAAGCAGGGTCATGAACTTCTCCATGGTTGCCTCCTAACCCAACAGCGACTGGGCGAGTGCCAGCACGTTGGCGGCGTTGCCCATGCCGTAGTCCTGTGCGGGGATGACCGCGGTCGGCTTACCGCTCCCCTGCTTGACGGTGTTGAGCTGGTAGGACACCTGCGGCCCCAAGAGCAGCACGTCATAATTGGCGCACGTCTCCTGATACTCGCCGATACCCACCGCATCGATATCGAGCTCGATGCCGTTTTGCTCCGCATATTTCTCGAGTTTCTTCATCAGAATGCTTGTAGACAGACCAGCTGCGCAAACAAGAAGGATCTTCATAAGGGATTCCCTTCGCATTGATTGGTTGGATAGTCACCGCACGCCGCTAGGCGTTCTTGGTTGCAGTGCGCTCATACAGGCAGATCAGCTCCTGCACGAGCTCCTGAGCAAGCATGGAGCACATGAGGTGGTCCTGAGCATGGACCAGCAACACATCCACCGACAGATGCTCGCCCGCTGCCTCAGTCGAAAGCAGCTGCGTTTGGATGTGGTGAGCCTTGATTCCCGCATCCTTTGACTGCTTCATGAGTTTGGCGGCGGCGTCAAAATCCCCCGCCTTTGCCTTTTCAAGGGCTTCGAAGGCAAGGCTGCGTGCCTCTCCCGCTGCAGCGACCAGCTGAAACGAAACCATCTCGGTTCCCTGATCGTCCATAACGGTCTCCTCTCCCGTGATGTTTGGTTTGTACTTGAATATTCGAAACGCCTATCTCCCGCCCGCAATCCTCGAGGTTTATTGCAGGTAGACTGACAGGGTCATCGACAAAAGAAGTCTTAAGCCGTATGCGCTTGCACAAGCGCCATCAGCTCATGCCAGGACCGGCGCTCGCGTAGGCGCTCGACCCCCTGGCGGTCCATAAAGATCTCGGCGAGCAGTGAGCTCAAGATCCGCGCCTCATCGCCGCCCGACCGGGCAAACGACACCATAAAGACGATATCGACCTCATGGCCGTATTCGTCCCAAAGAATGGGATGTTCGAGCAGGCCCACGGCAACAAAGGCCTCGGCGCTCAAGGGATGCATCCCATGGGGCATGGCTACCCCATTGCCAAACGAGGTGGCGCTCGCGCTCTCGCGCTCGGCGACCTCTTGGGCAAACTGGGCATCGACACGGCCGCTCTCGACGGCGCGCTCGGAGAGATATCGGAGAACGGCCTGCTTCGACGACGCCTCAACGCGGTTGAAGAACAGGGCACGGCTAAAGAAAGCGCTCAGGGAGTCCGATTGCGCAGCGTCATCGCTCAGCACCTTGCGGATAGCGTTGACATCGCTCGTCTCCAAGAAGAAATCGGCCTCGCGGACGGGCACGGGCAACTTGACGTTGAGCGGCACCGTTGTGAACACGTAGTCGATGTGCGAAAAGTCGAGCGTTCCCACGCGGGCGACGTCGCATGTCTCGATCGACTCGATATACATGCCAAACTGCTTGCGGTACTGGTGTTCGAGCATACGGGCGCTTCCCGCTCCCGAGGCGCACACGATCAGGATGCGTTTGCGACGTGGCTGGTCGGCTTGCTGCTCGAGGGCCAGGGCAAATGCCATGGCGATGTAGCCGAGCTCCTCATCAGAGGGCTGGCTGCCAAAATGACGCTCGAGTACCTGCGAGGTGCCGGCCGCCATCGAATAGGCCAACGGAAACCTCGTCTTGATATCGGGCAGCATGGGGTTATCCATATGCATGTGATATTCAAGGCGATAGCCCAGAGGGCCAATATGCCGAGCAAGGTTCATGCGAAGTTCAAGATCGCTGCTAAAGTCAAACCTAAACTCATCGTTGACAGCACATACCATCTCGGAAGCGATCTCCCACATCTCGTCCGAGATAACGGCCGAGCCCTTCTCGGGCACACCCGTGCCTCTGCCAAGCAAATGGATTGCGATAAAGGCAACCTCTTCTCGGGGCATGCTCACGCCCAGGGCGTCCTTGATGTTTGCGGCAATCTGGAAAGCCGCAGCGTATTCGCGCGTTCCCTCCAGCTTTAAAACGTCCGATTCTGCAGCCGGGACATAGCAGCCCTGCTCGATGCGGCCAAGAGCGATGTAAAGATGCATGATGAGATTGCGGGATGCCAGCGAGCTCACCGTGACGGGCGAGGCAGTCAGGGCATCGTCCACACATGCGGCGATGACCCGCAGGCGCTCGGCGAGCTCTGCATCGTCGGTGTCGGGCAACACGGGCCTCACCAGCGAGGCCAGACACAGACGCCGTTGCGACTCCCCACCCGCAACGCGGATTCCGTAGCGAGGGCGCTTTTCGAGCGTCAAGTCAAATTGGGCGAGTTTCTGCTCTACCAGACGCATGTCATTGGACAGAGTTCGCGCCGAAACGTAGAGTAAATCCGCATACTCCTCAATCGTCACCCACTGGGACCGCATGAGAAGGTCGTTAAGAAGGAAGGACACACGGCCGTCGCGCGTATCAGGAATGCCCGGATGGGCCAGAGCCGCACCGTCTAGCAAGCGAGCAAGCTCATCAGCATGTGCAACATCGATACGATATTGCCCTTTGCTGCCAACGATGCGTGCAACCCCCGCAAGCCTGTCGTTTGCGCGATGGATATAGTTTCTCACGGCGCGCTCGCTTACCTCGAGACGCTTGGCAAGCACTGCGACAGCGACAGGCTGAGCGTCCTCGATCATATTTACAAGCTGCTTGACGCGAGCATCCATGTCCTCCCCCTTTCCTTGCGTCTAGTCTAACGCCGTAAAGAATGACACTCCACGTCACGCTCGTTCCGCCAACGCGGAACAGGTTGCGGGGAGTCCAGCTGAACTTATAGGGAGCACGGAGAAAGGGCCCGAAAGCCATGCGTCGGTGTGAGATGCGCTTTCCGCAGTCATTGGGGACAGACTTAAATGAGTAGTCGTTGGGGACGTTCTTGTTTGGCTAGTCGTTTAAGAACGTCCCCAATGACTACCCGGAATGAGAGTGGATAATCTCCCGCTTTTGGCCTGTATGCAGGCTCAAAGTGGGAGATTATCCACTCTCGTGATTTGGGCGCGGCGCGCAGCACTCCTCATGAACAGCGACCTCAATAGCAAAAGCCCCGCAGTCGGAGCGGGCTGCGGGGCTCATGAAGAGAGGCTAGTTTGTGGGCACTTTGCCTGGCGCCCACGAGAGATGCAACAGAGTAGAGACTACTCGTGGATGCGGGTACCGGAGAGGCCGGCCATGGTCTCGGCGGCCTTGTCCAGGGCGCCGATGATGCAGGTGCGGCCCTTGCGGGAACGGGCGAACTTGATGGCGGCGCGGACCTTGGGCTCCATGGAACCCTTGCCGAACTGGCCCTCGTCGGCCAGGCGCTCGGCCTCGTCGGCGGTGAGGTCCTCGAGCTCCTCCTGGTTGGGCTTGCCGAAGTTGATGGCGACATGCTCGACGGCGGTCAGCAGGAACAGGACGTCGGCGTCGCAGTCCTCGGCCAGCAGCTCGCCGCCCAGGTCCTTGTCGATGACGGCGGGAACGCCCTTGTAGCAGCCCTTGTTCTCGTAGTCGCGGACGACGGGGATGCCGCCGCCGCCGCAGGCGATGACGATGAACTCGTTGTCGAGCAGGTTGAGGATGGAGTCGGCCTCGACGATCTTCTTGGGATCGGGGGAAGCGACGACGCGACGCCAGCCGCGGCCGGAATCCTCGACGAAGACCTTGGAGGGGTCCTCGGCCATGAACTCCTTGGCCTGCTCCTCGGTGTAGAAGGGGCCGATCGGCTTAGTCGGGTTCTTGAACGCGGGATCGTCGGGATCGCACTCGATCTGGGTGACGACGGTGGCGGCGTGCCAACGCTTATAGCGCTTGTGCATCTCGCGGCCGATGCCCTGCTGCAGGTGATAGCCGATGTAGCCCTGGGACATGGCGCCGCACTCGGGCAGCGGCATCTCGGGGGTGCCGATGGCGTCGTGGGCAGCGGCGAAGGCGTTCTGGATCATGCCGACCTGCGGGCCGTTGCCGTGGGTGATGATGATCTCGTTACCCTGCTCGATAAGACCAAGGAGAGCGTGGGCGGTGTTGCTCACGGCCTCGATCTGCTCGACGGGGTTGTTGCCGAGGGCGTTGCCGCCGAGGGCGACGACAATACGATCGGGCTTTCCGTACGGTTTACTCATAGTGTTCGTTCACTTCCCAGCTACTAGCGAAGCGTCGCGTACATCATGGCCTTAATGGTATGCATGCGGTTCTCGGCCTCCTGGAACACGCGAGACTGCGCGCTCTCAAAGACCTCGTCGGAAACCTCCATCTCGGTCACGCCGAACTTCTCGGCAATCTCGGCGCCGATGGTGGTCTGCGTATCGTGGAAGCTCGGCAGGCAGTGCATAAAGATGGCGCCGGGGTTTGCCTTGGCCATGACCTCGGGCGTTACTCGATAGGGAGAGAGAAGATCGATTCGGCTCTTCCACAGCTCCTCAGCCTGGCCCATACCGACCCAAACGTCCGTATAGATCACGTCTGCATCCTTGACGCCCTCGTCGATATCCTCAGTGAGCTGGATCGTGCAGCCATTCTGAGCGGCGATCTCCTGGCAGCGCTCAAGAAGCTCGGGATCGAAGTGCGTGGCGCCCTCGACATCGCCCTTGGGTCCGCAGGAGCAGAAGTTAATGCCGAGCTTGGCGCAGATAACCATCAGGGAGTCGCTGACGTTGCCCTGCTCCTTGCCCATGTAAGTGAGCTTCATGCCGCGCGTGTCGCCGAACTCCTCACGCATGGTGAGAATATCGGCAAGAGCCTGGGTGGGATGGTACTCGTTCGTCAGGCCGTTCCAAACGGGAACGCCGGCCTTGGCGGCAAGCTCCTCGACAATAGACTGATCGGAGCCGCGATACTCGATGCCGTCATACATACGACCGAGTACGCGGGCGGTATCCTCGATGGACTCTTTCTTGCCCATCTGCGACGAGCCGGGGTCGAGGTAGGTCACGCCCATACCCAAGTCCATACCGCCGACCTCGAAGGCGCAGCGCGTGCGCGTGGAGGTCTTCTCAAACAGCAGGACAATGTTCTTGCCCTCGAGAAAGCGGTGCGGATAACCGGCGCGCTTCATATCCTTGAAGTTCTTTGAGAGGTCGAGCATGTACTCGATTTCCTCGGACGTAAAGTCAAGCAGGGTAAGAACGCTTCGACCAGAAAGATTAAGAGCCATGATTTGAGTCCTTTCGGTTGTTGGAACACACAAGGGGGATGGGCGGCGCGGACGCACGCACGCCGCCCAGATACGCTAACGCTGACTAGATTTCCTCACGCCAGAACGGCATGGTCATGCAACGCGGGCCGCCGCGACCGCGAGAAAGCTCCTCGGAGGGGGCGACGAGCAGCTCGACGCCGGCCTTGTAAAGAGCATCGTTAGTGACAACGTTGCGCTCATATACGCAGACCTTGCCCGGCGCGACCGCAAGAGTGTTGGAACCATCGTTCCACTGCTCACGAGAAGCCTCGATCGGGTCGCCACCACCGCACTCAATCATGGTGATGTGGTCCATACCCGTCGCAAGCTCGAGGATATGCTGCAAGGTGCCCTCGAGTTCCTCGATACGCACCTCCCCCTCCGTATCGCCCTTGGTCAGGCGGTAGGCACGAAGCGTCTGGTAGATGCCGGGATAAACCGTGAACTTATCGCGATCGACCTGCGTGCAAACGGTGTCGAGATGCATGTAGGCATAGCCGTGCGGAATCTTGATGGCATAGATGTTCTCGATTTCGGCCTCATCAGAACCCCAGAACATATTCTTGGCGAGCTCATCGATGGCCGCAGTCTGGGTACGCTCGGAAATACCGATGGCGAGCGTCTTGGCGTTGATGTTGAGGATATCGCCGCCCTCGATATGCCACTCGCTGTTGTGGTCGTACCAGATGGGGCTACCGGCGTAATCGGGATGGTTGCGGAGCACCGTTTCGTAGAAGATAACCTCGCGGTTGCGCTGATTCCAGTACATGCGGTTCATGGTAGCGCCCTTGCCCACGACGGCCAGGGGGTCACGGGAGAAATACGAGGCGGGCATGGGGAAGAGGACCATGTCGTCGCCCTTCAGCTCGTCGCCGTCCAGGCTGGCAAGAGAGCCGCCGACATGCGGGATCTCGAGGTCGCGCACATACAGTCCGCCCATAGCCGTAAGGACAAACTCCTTGTTGTCCTTGATGGAATCGAGCTTCTCGACAACCGCCTGGCGAAGAGCAGCGTTCTTGATACCCGACTCGTCCATGAACTTTCCCATGAACTGAGCACGCGCGCCCTCGACCTTATCGAACGTCTCGGCAACCAGGTCTTCCATATAGACGACCTCGGCACCAGCGCCGCGAAGAAGGTCGGTAAACTGATCGTGCTCCTTCTGGGCATAGTCCAAATAGAACGCGTCGTGAATCCAGACGCGGTCGAAATCCTCCGCCTTCATGTTTACAAGATCCATACCGGGGCGATGGACGCATACCTTCTTAAGGGCGCCAATCTCGCTATGAACGTTCAGTCCTTTGTTCATCTCTATCCTTCTTTCTTACAACTGTATGTAGGGTTTTGCTTTTACGGCAGGGGGATAAGGCCCGAAACCGCAGTGAATGCCATGCAGATAACGCTCACGACCAGGAAGAATTTCCAAGCAACCTTCCACCACTGGCCAAGCGGAATCTTGCAGACGCCAAGACCGGCAACGAGCATCGCGCTTGTTGGCGAAATGAGAGACATGGCCGCGCTGCCCATGGAAAGACCAGTAACTGCAGCCTCGGGGTTTAAGCCCATCAGCTCAACAAGCGGGCCGAAAATGGGAATCGTAAGAGCAGCGATGCCCGAGGAGCTCGGAACGAGGATCGACAGAAGGTTATCCACGACATAGAGGATGCTCGTAAAGATAACGGCTGGAACTCCAGTGAGAGCCGTGGCGAGCGTATTGAGAATCGTATCGATGATGAGACCGTCGTTGGCGATTACGAGGATTCCGCGGGCAAGACCGACAACAATGGCCGAGAACGCGAAGTCTGCAATTCCCTTAACGAACTCTCCCGCGATCTCCTTCTCGTTCATCCCGGAAACTACACCCGAAAGAAGGGCCATGGCCAAGAAAATCGCAGAGATTTCGTTCATGTACCAGCCCTGGGCCACCAGACCCCAAATGATGGCGGCAAGTCCAAGCACGAAAATAACCATAACGGCTTTCTGCCTACCGGTGAACTCGCTATCGAGGAGATTCTCGTCCGCACCAAACTCTTTGCGCTTCTCGATGTCATCGTGGAAAGCTGGGGATGCCTCGGGATTCTTCTTAACCTTGAGGGCATACATCACAACCCATGCGATGGCAACTGCAGTGAGCACGACAAGGGCGATAGTACGCAACCAAAGCTGGGGGTTGCCCTGGATACCGAGGATGCCCTGGGAAATCAGGACGTTGAACGGGTTTACGGTAGATGCGATGTATCCGATACGGGCACCCACAAACACCGTCATGAACGCCGTAATTGAGTCGAAGCCCATGGCCATCATGATCGGCATAAGAATCGCAAAGAACGGAAGCGTTTCCTCTGCCATACCAAAGGTGCTGCCACCCAAGGCAAAGAGCACCATCAGAATCGGGATGATGAGGACGTCCTTGCTCTTGAACTTCTTCACCACTCGAGCAACACCGCTCGTGATGGCTCCGGTCGCCGTGATGACCTGGAAGGAACCTCCCACGATCAAAATGAACGCAACGACCTCGACCGCTTGCTGGATGCCGATCGCAGGAGCCTCAAGCACTTCGAAGACACCTTGGCGAAGATCGACCTCGTTGCCGTCCTCGTCCGTATAGACCTTATCGACAGGCGCATAGGTGCCCGAAACTGTTACCTCGCGGCCGTTAACCTCCTGGCGTTCAAACGAACCCGAAGGCACGACCCAGGTCAGAACGGCAAATACGGCCATCAAGACGAGAATGATGGTGTATACGTGCGGAACTCGAAAGGCACGCTTCTTTTCTGTCTCTGCCATCTCTCCTCCTTAATTCAGGGGTTTTTCGTTGCCGGCAAAGCCATTGTGTCATCGCGCAAAACACCCTTCCGCCCCATCGCCCGCCAGCGAAAGCCATCGGCCCGTAAACGGCCTTTAGATTGATGTAATTCGTCAATTTACTTTGCTAATTGATGTTTAACATCAATTAGCAGCTCTGTTCGTGCCATTCACCTGTGACAGATATGATGTAAATTGAAACAAACTCGTAATGTGCCACTATGGAAGCAATAAATACTCATCGCCAAAGCGAGGTCACATGTCCGCATTGCATGTTCAAAACGAAATAGGAAAGCTAAAAAGGGTCCTCCTGCACTGTCCCGGCCCCGAAACGTGCAACTACCCCGACGGGCAGTTCAATCGAGTCTTTACGCTGCGCCCTTCTAGCAACTCATTTGATCTTGAAAAGGCTCTTAGGGAGCATCATGCTTACTCGGCGATGCTCGAGCACGAAGGAGTAGAGATTCTCTATCTCGAAAACCTTCTTACCGAAGCCCTTGATGCGACAGAGCAGGCGCGCCACTCTTTTATCGATAGCTACATTTCAGAATGCGGCGCGCGGGGCATTGAGCTCGAATCTGCCATTCGCGAGTATCTTGAGTGCATCGAAGGCTCCCGTGCCCTGGCTCAAGCAGCGGTCAATGGCATCCGCTACTCCCAGGTCTTCGATACGGATAAGGAGGTATTCAGCCTCGCAAAACTGACGGGAGATGCATACTCGCCCGACGACCTTCTCGTAAGCCCCCTTAACACCATGTGGTTCACTCGCGATCCGGCGAGCGTCATCGGCGAAGGCGTCACGCTCAACCATATGTACTGGCCAGAGCGCAACCGTGAGGTTATCGCCTATAAAACGATTTTTACGTATCATCCGGATTTCTGCGAGACTCCCCAGTTCTTCAAGCATGAATCGACTTTCCACATTGAAGGCGGCGACCTGCACAACCTCAACAGCGAAAACGTAGCCGTTGGAATCTCCCAGCGAACCGAACCGGCGGCGATAGACACCCTGGCAAATAACTTGCTCTGGGATGAGAACTCGACTATTGAGTCCGTATGGGCCATTCAGGTCCCCTACGATGACCTCTGCATTCATCTCGACACATATTTCACTCGCGTTGGCTACGAGGCATTCCTCGTTGCCCGTGAACTTCTCGACCAAGCGCGGGTCTACCGCATCACACGGGGCAGATCGGAAAGGACAACCCGGGCGAGCCATGTCGAAGGCGGACTGAAAGAAGCGTTGAGATTGGCCCTGGGCTCAAATTCGCTGCAATTTATCCCTTGCGGTGGCTCAAATCCCGGAGCGGCAGAGGTCGAAAGGTCCAACAATGCCACAAGCACCCTTTGTTTGGAGCCCGGCAAGGTCTGCGTTTACGAAGAAAACGCCGAAACCAACAAAGCGCTGGAGCAGGCAGGTATTGAACTTGTCCCCATCTCTATCTTCGAGCTGACAAACGGCTTTGGCGGTCCCAACTGCCTCTGCCTTCCCCTCGTCCGCGCTTCATAACATGGGAACGGGTCTAAACATAAAGGCGCTTCGCAAGCGCGACCAGCTAACGCAGGAGGAGTTCGCAGCACTCATCGGCGTCTCCAAAGAAACGGTATGCCGCTGGGAAAAGGACCGCTATGCAATCCGCCGCTCAACGTTGCTCAAGATAGTATCGAAATTTAACCTGCAGCTCGATGACCTCACATCTGAAACCGCAGGGCTAGCCGCAAGGCTCGACCACGAGGAGCGGAAGGGGGAATCCAGAGAAGTTATTACTGATTCCCTTTGCGATGTATTTAAAATCCAGATGAATGGAGGCAGAACGGGACTTAAACAAACCGGAACAACCGCGCTTCCCTCATCCGTATTCAAGAAACATCGCGGGTGCTTCTTTGTTCAAATGGACACGTCCGCCATGTCCAAATGCTATCCGATTGGATCTCATCTCCTCGTGGATCCCAGTCTGAAACCCTGGAACGGATGCTCCGTCCTCGCTTTGGCCGATAATTCGAGAATCGTCATACGGCGTTATAGCACCGGCACAAACACCGTGATGCTCTCATCCCACTCATATCGCACATCGGAACCGGATATTGTGCTGGACAAACGCCGAATTAGGATTCTGGGAGTCATCGTTTGGTTTCAGGCGTCTCATGATCTGAGCGTTTAATCAAATTTGATCTTGTCTACCTCCCCCATATGCTCACCCCTCAATAGCAAAAGCCCCGCAGTCGGAGCGGGCTGCGGGGCTCATGAAGAGAGGCTAGTTTGTGGGCACTTTGCCTGGCGCCCACGAGAGATGCAACAGAGTAGAGACTACTCGTGGATGCGGGTACCGGAGAGGCCGGCCATGGTCTCGGCGGCCTTGTCCAGGGCGCCGATGATGCAGGTGCGGCCCTTGCGGGAACGGGCGAACTTGATGGCGGCGCGGACCTTGGGCTCCATGGAACCCTTGCCGAACTGGCCCTCGTCGGCCAGGCGCTCGGCCTCGTCGGCGGTGAGGTCCTCGAGCTCCTCCTGGTTGGGCTTGCCGAAGTTGATGGCGACATGCTCGACGGCGGTCAGCAGGAACAGGACGTCGGCGTCGCAGTCCTCGGCCAGCAGCTCGCCGCCCAGGTCCTTGTCGATGACGGCGGGAACGCCCTTGTAGCAGCCCTTGTTCTCGTAGTCGCGGACGACGGGGATGCCGCCGCCGCCGCAGGCGATGACGATGAACTCGTTGTCGAGCAGGTTGAGGATGGAGTCGGCCTCGACGATCTTCTTGGGATCGGGGGAAGCGACGACGCGACGCCAGCCGCGGCCGGAATCCTCGACGAAGACCTTGGAGGGGTCCTCGGCCATGAACTCCTTGGCCTGCTCCTCGGTGTAGAAGGGGCCGATCGGCTTAGTCGGGTTCTTGAACGCGGGATCGTCGGGATCGCACTCGATCTGGGTGACGACGGTGGCGGCGTGCCAACGCTTATAGCGCTTGTGCATCTCGCGGCCGATGCCCTGCTGCAGGTGATAGCCGATGTAGCCCTGGGACATGGCGCCGCACTCGGGCAGCGGCATCTCGGGGGTGCCGATGGCGTCGTGGGCAGCGGCGAAGGCGTTCTGGATCATGCCGACCTGCGGGCCGTTGCCGTGGGTGATGATGATCTCGTTACCCTGCTCGATAAGACCAAGGAGAGCGTGGGCGGTGTTGCTCACGGCCTCGATCTGCTCGACGGGGTTGTTGCCGAGGGCGTTGCCGCCAAGGGCGACGACGATACGGTCGGGCTTGCCAAGAGGCTTAGACATTGCTGGAATCCTTTCTGTAAAAGGCCTACAACCCATTAATAACCCGCGCCCGTGCGATACGCGAGTTTATTAAGGTTTATATTCTCTTTATCGCTCATTTTATTCATTTTGAAAATAGTTTAACGGTGAACGGTCGTTTTTACCCGCTCAGCGTAAAGAAGCCCAGCTCACACATGTTTACGTCATCTACGTGCGACTTTATTTAATTAGAGCAGAGATTAGGCTGGATTATGCAAACTATATCTTTGCTAAACACATAACGGACACTGCAATTATTTACTCGCACTATACGAGATTCTATGCACTTGCAAGACAAGTATGCACCCCTGCAATAACACGGGGCTTTTCATCCAACAAAAGGGATAGCCAATCGCGCTTCACCCCGCGGCAAGCGACTGTGAACCAGTTGTGCTGTGCCCAAGCGTCCAAAAAATCTAAACAGGGATATTGCTTCGGCTCCCGAAGCGTGATACTTTAGCCGAGTACAGCACGGGCTGGGGCGGCAGGCATCTGTCGTGAAGTTTGGGTTCGGCGACCCCGTGGCTGTCTTCTCCTTTATCCGCCAGCGAGCCCCTTGAGCGACGGATTGAGGAGGTCCTTACTATGACAAAAATGCTCAAGATTACGCTGAATGGTGAGACGTTTCTCGCCGACATGCTCTGGGACAAAGCGCCCGAAGCATGCAGACTGTTCGAGGCGTCCTGTCCGGTCGAGTCGCGCATCTTCTCGGCAAAGATCTGCGATGCCGAGGTGACCTATCCTGTATCGGGCCCCATCGCCAACTACGAGCGCATCGAGAATCCCGTCTTTAACGAGCCGGCGGGTGCTGTGAGCTGGTACGGCGGTTGGTCTTCGATCTGCATCTTCTTTGATATTTGCGAGCCCTTTGGCACCTGCAACATGTTTGCCCGCATCTGCGAGGCCGACCGCGAGCGCTTTGCCACCGCTTGTCGCAACATTTGGGACAATCAGGGCATGTACATCAAAAACGAAATCGTCGAGAGCGAAGCGGAGGCCTAAAGATGATGAATATCGACACCCTGTTTGTACTCGACCTTGCAGAGTACACCACTTCGCTAGAAGCCCTTGCCGACCAAATGATGCTTGAGGAGCCGCGCGATATCGACTATATGCGTCGCCGCAAGCTCGACACTGGCCGCGAGTTCGCAGTATGGAACTTTACCGTCGGCTACTGCATGAACGCTGCCGACGCCCTTTCGCTCCTGCGCGCCCAGGCAGCCGAGAACGTCAACGGCAACACCGCCGACTTGGCCACCCTCAACAACAGCGCCGCGCGCCTGTGCGACTGGTTCTCGGGCGCCTTTGACGTCACCGGCAAGATGGACGATACGACCGCCGTCCTCGCCCGCAGCCGCGACCTCTACGCCCAGGTCGAGACCCATGAGCAGTTTGCCGCCCTCACCCGCGCCACCGAGCGCTATCTGGTCCAGCTGCAATTTTGGGTCGATCGCCAGATTCCCTGGCCGGCCATCAGCGACCTGGTCCACGGCTACCGTCTGCGCACCGAAACCGGCGAGACAAGGTAAACCGGACTAGCAGCACCAACCACACCCCATCACGGGGCCCAAAGTAGTAATCAAGAGGCTGGAGACGCAAGCAACAGCGTCCCCAGCCTTTTTGCATGGCACCGGGCCGGTTCGATGGCTTTGAGACCTAAGCGAGTCTTTGCTATCTGCCAATTTTTGTATGATTTGAGTCAGTCCTATCTGCCAACTTTTTGTACTTTTAGGGGCAATCCTATCTGCCAAATTTTTGTCATTTAGGAGTTTTAATGCTGCCCCATAAGATCATTGATAGGCTTTTGAACTGGGAAAACAACTCCGATAAGGCGTTGTTTGTTGTCGGGTCTCCCCTCTATGCCCAAAGCCGCGAAACAGCGACCGGGACAAGGCACCCCACAGCCACGTCCTTCATTCAGCCCCACAATCCGAGGACGTAGTCGTAGCAGGATCTGAGGGCTAACCTTCGCGGACATTCCGCAGGACGAAAGAGCCCCCGCCGCACGTAGTGCGCAGCGGGGGTTCTTTCATGTCCGAGGACGTCCGCGAAGGTTAGCCCTCAGATCCTGCGGTGGGAGACTTAGGCCTCGTTGTACACTGTCTTGAGCTTCAGCAGGTGAGCGTAGCGGTCCATGGCGGCCTGCTCATTCTCCTTGAAGAGCTCCTCGGCGCGCTCGGGGAAGGAACGCGTCAGCGAAGCGTAACGGGCCTCGTTCATCAGGAACTCCTGATAACCGCCCGCGGGCTCCTTGGAATCGAGCGAGAACTTCTTGCCGGCAGCAGCCTCGGGGTTGAAGCGGAAGAGGTTCCAGTAACCGCACTCGACAGCCTTCTTCATCTCGGCCTGGCAGTTCTGCATGCCACCCTTCTTAATGGAGTGCATCTCGCAGGGGCTGTAGCCGATGATGAGGGACGGGCCGTCGTAGGCCTCGGCCTCGTGGATGGCCTTGAGGGTCTGAGCCGGGTTGGCGCCCATGGCAACCTGTGCCACGTAGACGTAGCCGTAGCTCATGGCGATCTCGGCCAGGGACTTCTTCTTGGTCACCTTACCGGCAGCGGCGAACTGAGCGACCTGGCCCAGATTCGAGGCCTTGGAGGCCTGACCACCGGTGTTGGAGTAAACCTCGGTGTCGAAGACGAAGACGTTGACGTTGTGGCCGGAAGCCAGGACGTGGTCCAGGCCACCGAAGCCGATGTCGTAGGCCCAGCCGTCGCCGCCGAAGATCCAGAAGGACTTCTTGGTGAGGTAAGCCTTGTCGGCGAGGATCGCCTTGGAAGCGTCGCAGCCGCACTTCTCAAGCTCGGCAACGTAGGCAGCGGCAGCGGTCTTGGAAGCCTCGGCGTCGTTGACGGAGTCGATCCAAGCCTGGCCGGCGGCCTTGAGCTCATCGGACGGACCATCGGAGGCGATGATGTCCTGGGTAGCGGCGATCAGCTTGTGCTGAACGGCCTCATAGCCCACGGCCATGCCCAGACCGTGCTCGGCATTGTCCTCGAACAGGGAGTTGTTCCACGCCGGGCCGTGACCGTCCTTGTCCTTGCAGTAAGGAGCGGTGGCAGCGGGGTTGCCCCAAATGGAGGAGCAGCCGGTGGCGTTGGAAATGAACATGCGGTCGCCGGCGACCTGGGTCACCAGACGTGCATAGGCGGTCTCGGCGCAGCCGGCGCAGGAGCCAGAGAACTCCAGGTAGGGCTGCTTAAACTGGCTGCCCTTGACGTTGGCCGCGATGAGCTCCTTCTTCTCGGAGACGTTCTCGACCATGTAGTCCCAAACGGGCTGCTGGTCCATCTCCTGCTCGGTGGGAACCATCTCGAGGGCGCCCTTGGGGCAGACCTTGACGCAGTTGGTGCAGCCCATGCAGTCGAGCGGGGACACGGCCATGGTGAACTTCATGCCCTTGGCCTTGGGGCCCATAGCGTCGAGCGTGCGGGTAGCCTCGGGCGCGGCTGCAGCCTCGTCCTCGGTCATCGCGAACGGACGGATAGTGGCATGCGGGCACACGTAGGCGCACTGGTTGCACTGGATGCACTTGGTCTCGTCCCAGTGGGGAACGACCACGGCGACGCCGCGCTTCTCGTATGCGGAGGCGCCCAGCTCAAACTGTCCGTCGGCACAATCGACGAAGGCGGAAACAGGCAGGCTGTCGCCGTCCATGCGATCGATGGGCTCGAGCAGGTTCTTGACCTGCTGGGCGATAGCGGACTTGGTCTCCTCGGAGAGCTCGACGGGAGCGGCGTCCTCGGCGGTAGCCCAGTCGGCCGGAACCTCGAACTTACGGAAGGCGGTAGCGCCGGCATCGATGGCCTTGTGGTTGGCGTCGACGATAGCCTGGCCCTTCTTCATGTAGGACTTGGTAGCCGCGTCCTTCATGTACTGCAGGGCGTCCTCGGCGGGCAGGACCTTGGCCAGCGCGAAGAAGGCGGACTGGAGCACCGTGTTGGTGCGCTTGCCCATGCCGACCTTAGCGGCCAGGTCGATAGCGTCGATCAGGTAGACGTTGACGTTGTTGTTCGCGATGTAGCGCTTGGCCACGGCGGGCATGTGCTCGGCGAACTCCTCGTCGCTCCACTGGCAGTTGACCAGGAAGGTTCCGCCCGGCTTGACGTCGCGGACCATCTTGAAGCCCTTGACGATGTAGCTGGGGTTGTGGCAGGCGACAAAGTCGGCCTTGGTCACGTAGTACGGCGAACGGATCGGGGAATCACCAAAGCGCAGGTGCGAGACGGTGACGCCGCCGGTCTTCTTGGAGTCATACTGGAAGTAGGCCTGGACGTACTTGTCGGTGTGGTCGCCGATGATCTTGATCGAGTTCTTGTTGGCGCCGACGGTACCGTCGCCACCCAGACCCCAGAACTTGCACTCAATGGTGCCGGGGGCTGCGGTGTTGGGCGCATCCTCGGCCTCGGGCAGGCTCAGGTTGGTCACGTCATCGACAATGCCGATGGTGAACTCGCGCTTGGGCTCGTCCTTCTTGAGCTCCTCGAAGACAGCGAACGCGGACGCGGGAGGCGTGTCCTTGCTGCCCAGGCCGTAACGGCCGCCGACGACCTTGATGCCCGTCTTGCCGGCCTCGTAGAGAGCAGAAACGACGTCCTGGTAGAGCGGCTCGCCGATGGAACCCGGCTCCTTGGTGCGGTCCATGACGGCAATCTTCTGGACGGTCTCGGGGAGAACGTCGACAAAGTGCTTGATGGAGAACGGACGGAACAGGCGAACCTTGACCAGGCCGACCTTCTCGCCGTGAGCGTTGAGGTAGTCGATGACTTCCTCGAGCACGTCGCAGAAGGAGCCCATGCACACGACGACGCGGTCGGCATCGGGAGCGCCGTAGTAGTTGAACAGGCCGTAATCGGTGCCGAGCTTCTCGTTGATCTTCTTCATGTAGCCCTCGACGACGGCGGGAAGCTCGTCGTAGACCTTGTTGCAGGCCTCGCGGTTCTGGAAGAAGATATCGCCGTTCTCGTGGCTGCCGCGGGTGTGCGGGTGCTCAGGGTTGAGTGCGTGGTCGCGGAAAGCCTGGACGGCGTCCATGTCGCACATCTCGGCCAGATCCTTGTAGTCCCACATGGCGACCTTCTGGATCTCGTGGCTGGTGCGGAAGCCGTCAAAGAAGTTAAGGAACGGGGTCTTACACTCGATGGCGGCAAGGTGAGCCACCGGCGAGAGGTCCATGACCTCCTGGACGTTGCCCTCGGCGAGCATGGCGAAACCGGTCTGACGACAGGCCATGACGTCGGAGTGATCGCCAAAAATGTTCAGGGCGTGGGAAGCGACGCAACGCGCGGAGACGTGGAAGACGCCCGGGAGCTGCTCGCCCGCGATCTTGTACATGTTCGGGATCATCAGGAGCAGACCCTGAGAAGCCGTGTAGGTGGTGGTCAGAGCACCGGCACCCAGCGAACCGTGAACGGTACCGGCTGCACCTGCCTCGGACTCCATCTCGACGACCTTGACCGGGGTGCCGAAGATGTTCTTGCGACCCTGGGCCGCCCACTGGTCGACATGGTCGGCCATCGGGCTGGACGGCGTAATGGGATAGATTCCCGCTACCTCGGTGTACGCATACGAAACATATGCGGCCGCCTCGTTGCCGTCCATAGACTTAAACTTACGCGCCATATACCCCTCTCCTCTCATATAGGTATACAGGCCCCGGCGATCGCCGGGATGTTGGCGTGATGGGATTTTCGCTGTTGCTTCCATCATCTGGCAGGCAGACTGAGCAGCAGGTACATGGCGTGGAGAGAAGGCATGCCGAGGCGAGGGGCAGCTGATGCACCCCACAGACTCGACCGCCCGTCTTGCACATGACCGAGCGCCGCAAAGGCCGCATGCCGGATGCTCCCGGGCACGCCCCGGCGATGGGAAGCGCCCGCAACGGAAATCCGCATGCGGGTTTATTGTACCCCGCCGCCCACCTATATTTCGTCAAATATAGGTGGGCGGTAATAGGTGGGCGGTAAAGGTTTACCTTGGGTGACCGTCAAGGGCCAAAATGGCCCCTCCATCCCCGGGCGACTGGCTCTGGCGCGCCAAGGAGTGTCCCCAAGTGCCGGCAGAAAAGGAGCGTCCCTATCTGCCGGCTAGAGGGCACCGAAGAGGATGGCGTAGGTAGTGGATTCGCCGAGCTTGAGCTCGTCGCCGGGATTGAGTTGGGCGGAACGACCGGGCTCGACCTGAATGCAGACACGCGTGGCCCCGTTTACCACCACGGTTCCGTTGGTGGACGACAAGTCCTCGACGTGCCAGATATTTTGAGCATCGCACCAGATATGGGCATGGCGGGCCGAGACATCGTCGCCGACGTCGGTAATATCGCCCTCACCAGTGGCCAGCGCGCCAATCTCAACACCCTGCTCACTCGGCTGAATCCAGCGCGGGGCGCTCACGACAAAACTGTTTTGTATGCGAAGCAAGCCCAAAGGGTGCGCCGGGGCGGGTTCGCGTTCGCCCGCGGTCATCGACATGCCAAGCGAACGCGGCGTGGATGTGCCTCCGCCACAGGTCGCGTGCGCGTAGTCGATGGCATAGTTCACCGAGGACCGCACATCCGCCGAACAACCGACGGCGACAAACAGCACCAGCACGGCCTCGGCGCGCTCGGCGGGCATGAGTTCCGCCGCCTGGGACAGGCGATCGAGCGCGTTGCGATAGAGATTCGTGTCCTGGTGGCACTCTTCGAGCGCGCGTACCATCGGTTCACCTGCAGGACCGCACACCATATTGATTACAGCCGTGGAGTCCATGGGATTGCGCTGGCGCAGGGCCAGTTGCGACATAATACGCGCAGCCGAGGTACCGTATTCGGCAAAGTAGCGCTGCTGAAGCGTGCCGACCGGCGCGCGAACGATAAAGCGGGAAACCCAAGAGCGATCGGCGGCTCGGCTCTGCGGGCTGCGGCCATCGGCGAGCGGACGGGACGAAAGCACCAAGCCACACAGCTCGATATGGCTCAGATGCGCCGCGCGCTTAAAGATATCAAACATGGCGCCGCATGGGGTGAGCCCAACTTGAGATGCCATGACCTAGGCCTCCTTGGTCGTAGAAATAGAATCGGACGATACTTCGACAGGTCCGCCAAAAGTGCGGGCAGCTGCGGCGCCACCAGCAAGCGGAGTCGCCATCTGGGCTTTTGTGCGTCGCGGTGCCGAAACGGGAAGTTCAAAGGCAAAGCCCATCGCAAGCAAAAACCACGTAAGCGTATAGGTTGCAATCAGAGCGGCAACAAGGCCGCCCATCACGGCGCGTTGAGAAAATACGCTACATGCAGCCACAGCCAATACCGGAACCTCGCAGGCAGAAAGCGCAAGCACACCCTGCAGGAACCCCGAGCGCCGATCGCGCGCAAGTGCCCCCGCGGCAACGCCGGCTATGCCTGGCAGCGCCAACGCCAGTGCGGCAATAATACCCGGTAGCGACCCAGGCCACACGAGCGATCCCAAAGTCGCCGTCACGCGAGCGCCCGATGCCAGCAGCGCGGCCGAAACCACGACCACAGCCCAAACCACGCCGCAGACGACCGCCGCGCCGACCATCAGCGCGCGACGAACCGCGCGGCCGGACGCATCCATGGGGCACGGCGTGAGCGGCTCGCCACGGAGCGAACGACCGACATTTTGCGCATAGTGGTCACAAAACGCCGAGAGTGCCGCCTCGACCGCCGCCGGCTCGGGACGATCTTTTTGAGAGCTGGACAGACAGGCCATCACCACGTCGAACAGCTGGGCATCGACAAACGCCAGCGCATCGCGTAGCTCCTCGGAATCCGGCTCAAGCCCCAGTTGCTGGGCCTGCTCGGCCGCGGCGAGCGCCACATCGGGCTCACGACGAAGCAGCTGAGTCAAATCGCAACCGGGCGCATGGGCACCAATGGGATAGTCGGGCCGCGTGTCCATCTTGAGACGGTAGGGGCTGGCGATGTCGCGCGTCTTTTTGCGCGAACCCGAGGCGCCCGAAGTGCTCGGCGCGGCTCCGTATGGCGCGACGCCGGCAATAAGCTCGTAAACCGTGCTTGCCGCGGCATAGACGTCGATCGCCGGCGACATACGCAAAGCGCGCAGGTCGGGAATATCGTCGGTGAGCATCTCGGGCGGGGCATAGGCAACCGTCGCGCGACGCAGCGTGGCATAGCGCTCCGTAAACGACGCCTTGCCGCCGGCACCGGCCACGGCCGACGCAGGCTCAAGCGCCAGCGACGAGCCAAAGTCGATCAGGCACAGGTCAAAGGTGCCCTCGGCAAGCTGCCGGTCAAGCGGTAGACGCGCCGTACGCACCATAATATTAGCGGGCGAGATATCGCGATGGACAAAGCCCTCACCCACCAGGCTCATACGGCAGAGCAGATCGAACAGGTCGCGACCCAAACGCGCCGCCACAAGCGGCGACAGGCGTCCGGCATCGTCCACGGCGAGTCGCGAACGCAAGCGGGCGAGCGTCTCGCCCTCGACCCATTCCATGACAATTGCAGGCACACCGTCGACCTCGCCCCAGCCATAGAGGCGGGGAAAGCCCTTAAGGCCCGAAAGGGCGCGATGGCATTCATATTCCTCGCGAAACGCCGCCTTGAACTTGGCGACCAGCGCCTCGTGAGTTGCATCGTCGTCAAACTCATCGCGCGCCGGCAAGATGAGCTGCTTGAGCGCCACGGCCTCGCCTTGGGCGTTGACGGCACGCGTCACGCGGCCGATACCGCCACGGCGCATGGTGGCATCGTCGGCAAACAGCATCGTAAAACGACGCAGATAGGCAGGCAGTTCGTCCTGACCGAGCGCGATGGCCGGCTCAAACCCGTCGACACGCGCCAGGCGCAGGCCGACCATGGGATCGCGACCGAGCGATTGTGGCGTGGTGGATGCAAGATCGGTCATCATAGGGCAAGCGCCGCCACGTTATTGTTGAAGTTACCGAGCGCGACGTCATCATCGCCGTAATGGCCGACCCATTGACATAGGTTGGTGTAACAGCCCCACAGATTGGCGTACTGCTGATACCACTTTGACCGGGGCGAGAATGTCTGACGACCGAACTCGGCTCGAATGACAAACATCTCCCCGACCAGGCTGTCGCACGGCCTGGGATCTCCCGTAGAGTTATAGGTCGAGACCACGTCATTGGCACGAGAAACATAGCCGTCGAGCATGTTGTACTTGGTCACAAGCCAACTGTGAATGCTCTCTTCCTCAGCAGCGGAAAGGCCACCGGAGTTTGCATCGTTGTCAGTGCTGCCGCCCGTCGAGCCGCCGTTTCCAGACCCTCCGGCAGAGGAACCCGATCCTGAGCCGCCGCCCGAACTCGACGAATCCGAGCCGGAGCCAGAAGTATCCGAGCTACCGGGCTTTCCGGACTGCTGGGCGTCCTGCTCCTTCTGCTGCTCGACCTTACTCACCGTTGCCGCCACGCTATTGTTGGACAACCGATCGATGATCTTGGTGTTGGTGAGCACGATGGTTTTGCCATTGGCAAGCGTGACTTCGTTGTCCGGGGCCTCGGCGCCGTTCGCGTCGTCGGTGCCAAACACAATATGCGCGACCACACTTGCCCAAGCATATCCAGTCGTGGTGCCCAGGTCACTTTTGACCTCATGCCCCACGCGCGGTTCGCGTGCGGCATGCGCCTGCATCATGGACGGCACGGTCATGCCATAGACAGAAACGCCAGCTATGACCAGCACCAGCGAGCAAGACAGCAGTGCGTACGCCCGCGGCGCCAAGCCCAGTCGGCGTCGCATGCGCACCGCGGCGCCGCGCTTTGTCTGAGTGCCACCGGGCCGCATGCGTTCTCCTCCAACAAAAACACGCCGCTCGGGAGCGGCGCATTCATTCGAATCCATATTTGAGTGTATCAGCGAACCCAAAAGGTTGCGAAACGAATGGGCAAATTAAGGATGCGAATGAAAGCATCCATGCGATAAGCGGATACAAAGCATCTTTGTTGCACAACAAACTTACAGTCGCACGGGGAAATTATGGCTACCCCGTGCGTCGCGAGGATAACATACGGCAGGAGCAGGCTCGCCACCTAAATCGTGCGACGGGCCTCAATGGCGCGCCCAAGCGTAAGCTCGTCGGCATACTCCAGGTCGCCGCCCACGGGAAGGCCGCTTGCCAGACGCGACACCTCGACGCCCAGCGGCTTGATAGTGCGGGCTAGGTAGCTCGCCGTGGTCTCGCCCTCAATATTGGGGTTGGTGGCTATGATGACCTCGTGGATGTCCTCGTGGCCCAAGCGTGCCAGCAGCTCACGAATGTGCAGCTGCTCGGGGCCAATCTTGTCCATGGGACTGATCACGCCGCCCAATACGTGGTAGAGACCATGGTAGCTGCCCGTGCGCTCAATCGCCTGGACATCGCGCGGCTCGCCCACCACGCAAATGCGAGTGGTATCGCGCATCGAATCCTGGCAGATGGAGCACTCGTCGGCCGTGGCGTAGTTAAAGCAGCGGCTGCAAAAGTGAACCTCCTGCTTAACCTCCAGGATGGCCTCGGCCAAGCGGCGCGCCTCCTCGGCATCGGCCTCGAGCAGGTAATAGGCGATGCGCTGAGCCGACTTGGGGCCAATGCCCGGCAGGCGACCCAGCTCATCGAGCAATTTTTGCAGGCTATGGTTGGCACTCATATATATGCGCGTCTTAGAACGGCATGCCCGGGATGTTGAGACCGCCGGTGATGGCGCCCATCTGCTTGTTGGCGAGCTCGTTGACGCCGCGAACGGCCTCGTTGACGGCAGCCATGATCATGTCCTGCAGCATATCGACGTCCTCGGGATCGAGCGCATCGGGATCGATGGTGAGGTTGACGAGCTCCATCTCGCCGTTAACGGTCACCTTGACCATGCCGCCGCCGGCAGAGGCGTCGACGGTCTGGGACTTAAGGTTTTCCTGCGCGGCGGCAAGCTGCTCCTGCATCTTGCGGGCCTGCTTCATCATCTGCTGCATGTTCATACCAGCCATGATGGCTCCTTTACGTGCGGCCGTACGCCGAGCTGCAAGGGCAGCCGGAGCACGGCGGGACTTTCTAACTCAAAAATCGTACCACGGCGCGGGGCCAGCGAGCGGGGCGGACGTGTTCCCTCAGTCGATATACATGTCCTTGAGCGTGACGCACGCCCAAGATTATGCAAGGTCGAATTATGCAAGGTTGCATAATTATCTCAAGCTACATCTAGCAGAGCTGGAACCAGGCAGTTTATGCGTAGGGCTACAAGGCTACATGGCAAAATGCCGAGCCGCTGCTCGAGGCGGCACGCATGGCGGCTGGGTATAATTTGATTGTCATAGATGACAATTTGGAGGTGCCCTCGTGAATGTCCCAGCCGTACTCCAAAACATCCGCTCAAAACACCCCGTTGCATATTTGGCTCTCTATCTCTTTGCCGGCTGGGTATTACTGGTTATCATCACCCATGCCATAGCCTTTGGAGCAGAACTGCTGGTAGCCGGCTCGGACCAGCCCGTCGTCAAATGGGAGACGACCGATGAGTGCGCCGACGGAACCCGAACCATTTACTACAACAGCCCGTCCCTCTACCAAGAGCTCAAGGTCAAGATAAAGGACTCCAAGATTGTCGATGCCGAACTGGGCTCTTTATTTACAATCGGAGCAACCATCAACGCCGAGCAAATCGAGTACACGGACAGCCATGCGACGTATCGTATCGACCTCAGCATCCTAGGCCGACCGTCACGCGCCTGTCTGCTCGAATGCGATATACGCGGCACCACACTACACATGTCCGAAATACAGATGCGCCCGGGCAAGGGGTTCTCTTCTTGAGCAGTATACCCGCCTGCGCAGCTACTCCACCGGCTTGAAGATGGTGGACTGGCCGAAGACGCTGCGGATGAGGGCTTTGGCCTCGTCCTCGGTCTGCGGGATGCTCGGGGCTGCGCCCTGATGGCCGAAGGGGCTGCCGGCGCCGGGGTTGGACTCCCAGGGAGCTGCAGGAGCGTCCTCCTCTTTGGGGGCAGTTGCAGCGGACTTGGGCGCGGACGCCGCACACGGCACGTCGAACGGGGGCAGATCGTCCCCGCCCGTGTCGGCGGCAAAACCGCCAACCATGGCGTCGTCGTAGGGTACCTGCTCGGATTCCCACGGTGCAGACGGCACGGACGGCTGAGCCTTGGGAGCGGACGCGCGCTCGGGAGCGCGGGGCGCAGGCTCGGTCGGGAGCTTGCCCGTGGCAGGAGCGCCGGCGGGATTGTCCGAGCGCAGCCAGGGGGCCTTGCCCAGGTCGGATGACTTGGGCGCGGGCGAGGCGGGCTTGGGCGCGGGTGTCGGAGCAGCCGGTTTGGCCGTGACGGGTTTAGGCGCCGACGGGGTCGGTGCCGCTACCGGTGCTGCTTTTGGCTGCGTTGCGCTGGCGCTCGAGGATGCAGGGGCCGCCGAGGACACGGGTTGCGGGTCCGCAGATGCCGCAGCCCGTGCAGATGGAGAATGCTCCTCATGTTGAGGAGCCGGCGTGCCACCCCCATCCAGGACATAGTCGACGGTACGACGACCGAAGACCGCGCAGACCGTCGGCAGGACCACCGACTGCGTATCGGCGCGACCGAGCATCTTAATGGCAAAAGTCGAACCCGCGGGGAACGAGACCGTGAGCTTGGAGCCGTCGTCGGCCGTGGCGCGGGCGTTGAGCAAAAGCCCTGCGTAGGAAGCCTGACGCGCCTTGACACGCTCGACAACCTCGGCCCATTTGCGCTGCAGCTCTCCGGCATCATCGACCGCGGGCGTCTCGGCAGTACCGGCGGCGGCAACCTGGGCGGCATTGTTGGACTGGGGCTTAGGTGCCGGAGCGGTGGCAGGCGCGGGGGCCGCAACGGGCTGAGGCGTCGGAGTCGGCGCAGGCTGAGGTGCAGGCGCTGCAGGCCTGGAAGCTGACACGGGCGCAGGCTGAGCCGCCGGAGCGGCAGCACCACGGTCCCAAGGCATACCGCCCTGGCGCGCGGACGTACCAGCGGGGGCAGCGGATGTCGCCGGAGCGGCAGCACGGGCGCCCGAAATGAGCGTCGGCTGCTGGGCAGCAGCGGGTACGGATGCTGCAGGCGCGGCGGCCTGAGCAGCAGCCACGCTCGCCGGTACCGCCGCATTAGCAACCATGGCCTCCAGACGTGCCACGCGCTCGGCCAATGCCTCAATCGTTAAATCAGCCTCGGGACGTGCCAGACGCGTGCAGGCAATCTCGAGCACCAGACGCACGTCGCTCGCGCCCCTCATCTCCAGTGCGGCATCGTCGAGCACTGTCAGCACACGGGCCAGGCGGTCGGCAGGATGCTCGCCAAAGGCAGCGGCCTCGGCAGCAAGCGCCTCGGCCTGCTCGGAGCCGCCCTCAAACAGCTCGGCACGGGCGCCGGCAACGCATGCCACGTACACGTCGCGCACGTGCGCCACCAGGTCGCGCGTCAGCTCCAGCAGATCGTTGCCTTCCTCGACCTGCGCGCGAATAAGCCCATACAGATCGGCGACATCACGATCGGCAATGGCGCGCGCAAACTCGCCCAGAATCTGGTCCGAAACTTCGCCCAAAAGCGAGCGGGCATCGTCCGCATGCACGGTGCCGTTGCCGAAGACGCTCAGCTGTTCCAGCGTGGAGAGCGCGTCGCGCATGCCGCCCTTGGCGTGGCGCGCCACGATAGCCAGCGCCTCATCGTCGTAATCGAAGCCCTCCCGCTCGCACACGTATGCCAGGCGATGCTCAATATCCTCGTTGCCGATGCGATGGAAATCGAAACGCTGGCAGCGCGAGAGGATGGTCTCCAGAATCTTTTGCGGGTCGGTGGTGCACAGCACAAAGATCACGTGTGCCGGCGGCTCCTCGAGCGTCTTGAGCAGCGCGTTAAACGCCGCCGTCGTGAGCATGTGGACCTCGTCGATGATATAGATCTTGTACTTGCCGCGCACCGGGGCAAAGTTGACGGAGTTGATGATCTCCTCGCGCACGTTGTCCACGCCGGTACGGCTTGCGGCATCGAGCTCGTAGACGTCCGGATGGTTGCCCTCGGCAATGAGCTCGCACTCCTCACAGGTGCCGTCGGGCATGCAGCCGCTCGCACCCTCGGCGCGCGCCGTCTCGGCATTGCGGCAGAGCAGCGCCTTGGCCAGAATACGCGCCATAGTGGTCTTGCCCGTGCCGCGCGGACCGCAAAACAGGTACGCGTGGGACAGGCGCCCCTCGGTGATGGCGTGCTCGAGCGTCGAGACGATATGCTGCTGGCCCACCACGGAGTCGAAGGTGAGCGGGCGATACTTTCGGTACAACGATTCCATGGGTGCTCCCCCGGGTATACTGAGTCTTGTTGCCGCGACGGCCTTGTGGCCGCACGGCATACTGCACTCATAATAACCCGTACGGCGAGCCCGCCGCGATAGGAGTCCAAAGAGCATGGCAGACGCAGAGCGCAACCTCGTTCCCTCCGAAGCAGCCGACCAGGTCGAGGTCGCGCTCGAGGAGCAGGCGGCAGCCGATGACGGCATCCTGTACCTCAACGAGTACCAGTACGAAAACGACCTCGTCACCGACTTCGCCCGTCTGGTCGCCTCGCCCAGGCGCCGCGGCTCCCTGTATGTCGCCGCTGTGATCGCCGCGCTGCTGGGTATTGGCATGCTGGTGGCCGGCGGCAACTGGATCAAGTTCGGCATCGTGCTGATCGTGTTCGGCGCCTTTTTGGCCTGGTGGAGCAAAAACCTGCACCACACGCTCGCCCGCGACTTTATCGATGCCGTCGAGGCCGACGAGTCCATGGGCGGCCGCTATCGCCGCGTCGCCGCCAACGAGACCGGCCTGATGGTCTGGGGCAAGAGCGGCAAATCGCAGTTCTTCCCGTTTGAGAAGCTCGACCACGTGCTCGACGGCGAGCGCATCTTTGTGGCCATGTTCGCCGACCAGGGCGTGACGATCCCTAAGGACACCTTTGTTCGCGGCGATGCCGAGCAGTTTGGCCCCTTCCTGAAGGCGCGCATCAACAAAAAGCTCCGCATCGAGACCAAAAAGAAGAAAATGAAGACCGAGAGGGCCGCAGCCGAGGCCAAGCAGGGCGACAAGGCCGACAAGCCTCAGGACAACAAGGGCAAGCAGCGCAAGCAGAAGAAGAGCAAGAAGAAGCGGTAGGGTCGGCCGACACCGAAGGCGCCCGTCCCGCGTCATTCCGGGACAAAGCGCGCGGAACCGAGCGCGAGCACCGCCGATGGACCCATCTCGCCGAGCTCTCGAGCTATTTCACATCAAACCTAAAGAGCCTTCGCTCCGGCAGATCGGTCATCTTCATCGTATAAGTCCCAGGAAACGCCTTCTCAAAACGGACGGTTTCGTAATCTTCAAAGTAGTCGTTGGTATTTTGCATCATAAACGGGACAAGCAACTCGTTCTCTGCCCCCACCTGCACGGCAAATGCTGGAGACCCGCCTAAAACCGGCATCGCCTGACAAATTAAATCCGTATTGACCACAAAGTCGTAATTTGGAGAAGACTCTGGCACAAGATGCCAAAGGTACGTTTTGATTCCACCGTCTTCGTTATCCCTGTTCCGCACGCGCATTTTAACCGCAATGACGCACTTACAATTAGCGTCCTTCAGGCTCGTCTCAACATTCACGTCTCCGTATTTTGAATAGTCGTCATGAGACCGTCTAAGATATTCCCGTGGCGTCATCAACGCCGCATCATCCACGCAGAATGAATATCCCGAAGTTGGGCTGTCCTTCGAACCAAAGTATGCACCATCCATCGAAAGCCATTCCCCCGCAGGATAATACTTCTCAGGAATCACCGTTCTATTGGCGTTAACAGCGCTTATCCTTGCACCAACCGCACCAATTACAGCGCAACCGCAGAGCGCGAGCGCGGATCTCCTCGTCAAAAGAGCCGATTCCATCTCACTCACAGCCTTTCCCGCACTTCGGCGATGGCGCCATCGCGCATGCAATAAACCCTATCGGCAAGTTCCGCGAGCACTTCCCCGTCATGGCTAGACAAAAGAACCTCACGGCCCGCTGAAGCTGCCAGCGAGACGACGCGCTTGAGCATTTCAACGCCCGCTTCATCGAGGGCATTCGTTGGCTCATCGAGAACAAGCAGCTTCGGCTTTTCCATAATTGCCGCAGCTATCCCCAGACGTTGTTTCATGCCGAGCGAGTAAGTCCGGAACTTCTTCTTCTCGTCAGCATCAAGCCCCACAAGTCGCAGAGCAGAACGGATATCCTCATCGGCAGCAACACCTTTGATCTTGGCGATGAGCTCCAAGTTGTCATAGCCGGATAGGTAGCCCATAAAAGAAGGCGCTTCGATCAGCATTCCCAGACTTGGCGGAAACGAAATATCCATTCCAAGCCTTTGTCCATCGATAATAATCTCGCCTTTAGTTGGCTTAATTAGTCCACAAACCGCTCGCATGAGCATGGTTTTGCCCGAGCCGTTAATGCCCTGAAGCCCGACAACGGTGCCCGGATTTATCTCGATAGACACATTGCGCAAAACGTCAATTTTACCGATTCGCTTCGATACGTTTTTAACGTTTACAGCCATACCGTGCCCTTCCTTTCTATAAAATCGGCTCGCCAAAACCAAAATCCGCCCATCAATAAACAAGCCGCCATGATCGCAAGTGAGACCAGCGCACTCGAAGCCACCGAGACGCCCCCTTTCACCATTCCGTCCCAGCGCAGAAGCATCAATGCGTTTCCCAACAACGCGCAATGACTTGTATATGCCGAGCAAATCAAATAACTCACGAGCGTCACAAACGCGACCGATGGCCCAAATGCAAATCCAACTGCAAGCTGCATAAAGGCAAGCGATTCAAAAGCAAGAAATAGACCCGCGAAAAACGGCAGTCCATCCGCTTCGCTCGATGTAAGAAAATCCTTGCCTAAGCTTACAAGTTGAAGCGACTCGCTATGTATAACCGTGCTAAAAGAGGCGCCCGTTGCCAAACTCCAAAGCACAACAGAGCAGACCACCACGAGCAGTGAGATTGTCGTTACCACCGTAACCAAAACAAACCGCGACACCCACCACAGCCACCTCGTACGGCACCGGACAAGCGTCTGCAAGCCGAACCCCCGCAATGATTCGACTGAATAATCGAGGGTTGTATAGAGAATGAGCAGGGTGAGAAACAGCCAGCCAAGTGGAGGAACGAACATGGCCCCCGGCCTAAACTCAAACGGAGTCGACCCGGCAAAAACCAGCGCGAAATTATCTGCAAACCCCAATATTTCCGTTTTAGTACCATATATCACGGACAGTCCATACGCATAGACCAAGTTCGCAATCGACATGACCGCCATTGCAATAAAAGCAACAGCATTCCTCTTCAATACGGTTCTCAAATCCGCCGCGAGCAATCGAAACAACATCAAATCACCTCGCGCCTCTCCAACACCTTCGCAAAAAACAGCGAAACAATAAGCAGGGCTACGATCTCTACAATCCCCGCTCGAATGTCGGGCCAGTTATTGAGCGATTCCGATCTAATGCTGTTGAGAATGTTGCAGTTGAATCCAATACACTGCAAGACGCTAAAAATCCAGTCATTAACAAAGTGCCACGCAACCATGAGTAGATACGGAACGATCACAGCCTTGACTCTGCTGCGAAACACAACCGACAGACCGGTCACGGCCATGGATAAAACCCCCAGCGTCACTGCATCGAACAGCGTATAAACCAATACGTAGAGCAAGGGCTGAGTATAAAAAAGAAGAGAAAAATAGCTGTGCAAGTAAAGGCCAACGTATGTCGTTTCATCGACCCGGGGCATATACGCGGGAAACAACATCGATACGATGAGAAAATTAACGGCGAGCGGTACGGCAGTTACAACAAATGCCGAGAGGAATGACGAGATGAGCTTCACGTTGATATAAAGCCTCCTCGACACGCGCGTACATAGTTGGGCGTCGTAACCGTTCAACCGCTCAGCCAGACATGACCAGGATCCCGCCAAGAGAGCGAGCAGCGGCAAGATGTAGAAAAAAATAGTCGCCGATAGTGGCGCATTTGCGCTCACGACTATCCAGTTGCCGAAACTACTCTCGCGCGTTTGTCCAAGATAGTGCTGCGCTTGCAGGCCAAGCCCATAACCGAAAGAGAGTAGATTATTCCGCTCTTGATTCAGGTAACACCACGACTCAACAGCAGCCGCCAACGCGATCAAAACGCCCATGACGAGGGAGGCAGCAAACAGCGGGCAGCGGAACGTCTTGTGCAGCTCGTGCCGCAGGACTCCCTTATTGTTAATCATGAATCCTCCTTTCCGCCCAGGCCCGCTGGCCCGGGCGGGTATCCATTCAAACTACGCCGGCAACTTCGAGAAGCGCCCAACGCAATCAGGACTCCAGACTCCATTAACGGTGCCATAGCCAGACTCAGCCCAAGCCGTCAGACGAGCCGCTGAACGCCCGCTCTCGCGAACCTGGTTGTACATCTCCCACTTTCCATAATGGTTGGAACGATATACGCCCTCGGTGCAATTTGCGCCACCGCTACCGTTTGTGTTGTAAGCTCCATCCACATACAAACGAAGTGGCTTGCCCGAATACCCCAAGATGTTGATATAGAGCGAGGAAGAATTGTCTTTCCGGCGATAGCCCGTCGCGCTTGTCCCGGAACATTGGAAACTAAATCCCGTATCCGCGTTGTTAACACAAGTCGCTATTCCGCTGTCGGCATTCTGCGTAACGCTTGAAACCTGAGAAGTGTCAAACTCCTCCTGAGCAAACGATACGATAGGAGCCCCCAGGGAAAGCCCCGCAATAATCGCAAGGCTCACTCAGATGCGGCCAATGGCGTTCTTTAACTTAATCATGACCTTCTCCAATCAAAAGCGGTTAACAATGCGTCGACGCACGGCAACCTTTGCATGAATGGAGAAAGATGTCTGTAAACACTCGCTATTGAGTTGATAATCCAGGCGTTTACACGTTATCCACCTGCGATAACAATGAAATAAGCTCCGCTTTGTTCTTGATCTTCAACTGGCGATAAGATGCGGATCGCAACGCTTGCACCGTAGATGCAGCATAACCTACGTCCTCCGCAATGGTCTTTGTCGTTGCGCCCTCTGCCGTCATCAGCAAAATTTGCGACTGAACATCAGAAAGGGAGCGCGATGTAAGCAAAGCCAGCTGGCGCACGCGAGCCGTTTCGGTGAACCCATTCGCACGGTACTCCAAGACGGCCCTCTCGTTCTCAACCGAGTGGGCGAGCGCGATGTGCGTGACGAACATGGGCACAGACCAGCAGACGACCACCGTTGCCACGACGACATTGACAGCCGAACTATACCCCAACAGCGACGCAAGGAACAGCGGCTCGAAAACCATCAGATCCTGCGCCATGTTGAGCAAGACGACCCAGACAGGAGCCGTCGCCCCAAAGCAAAGCATCCATACCCCAAGCATTTTGCGCTGCGGACAGCTTCGCAGCACTACATATGTGAGCAGCATCCCCGCCAGCACCACGAACCCATGAATTCGCCCCCTACTGGCCGCATAGATTGAAGCAGCGACACCTATTGACACCAATGGCACGATAGCCCGAGCACGGGCATGCACCTTAAACGGACGCAGCCCAACAGCGAGCGAAGCTGTAGACGCCACGCCGCAAAACAGGACCGGCACAGCCATCAACGGAACGCGTATGCACCTCCATGTCGAGATATAGATAAAAGACCATTCCGCAGCAGACAGTATCGCCCACATGCACGGACCTCCGAGCTCAATCGCCTCACCTGCTCTATCCAGCGCAGCTTCACGATTCGGTTTTCCACCCGCGTAGCGTAGCGACAGAAGCAGTCCGAGACCCAATGCATAGCTTGAGAGAGAAAAAGCGACAGCCCACGAAACACCGGATCCCCAATCGCTATCCGCCATTACCAACGGTCCAGCCGCAAGGAGGATAAAAAATAATGTGAGCAGGTATCGAAACAGCCGGCGCGTTCGAGCTGATGCCAACATATCGTCAGCATGCCGCTGCGGCAGCTCAGGCCCTACAGTATCACCCTCACCCGCAAACAACGCCACGAGCTCGCGTGAGCCCGCAACTGACGCCTTCCCGTATGCTCGGTGAAGCGTTGTTCGCACCGTCGATGGCTTCGTATCCGTCTCCTTGGCAATTTCCGCCGGCGTTTTCCCTTTGAGCAGCAGTCGAACAAACTGCTCTTCTCTAGGCGACAGGGCAGGGGAAAACGCCTCCGCATCGAATGGGTCAGACGCGTGGGCGATATCCGAATTGTTGTCCCGTTTTCTCCTTAGTAACATGCATACGAAGGCAGCGGCGATAGCAGACCCCATCGCAAGCAATGCAATGATCGCGGCATCGCTTGCGAAGTATGCCGCCTCAACAGCCGGAACAAGGCCAATAGGGACTGCCACGAGCACAGAACGGGCAAACACGTCGCTCTGCCCCCGACCAAAGGCGCGGGAGCAGCGAAACAGCGGGGCCACAGCCAATGCGAGATAGACCAACGGAATTAAAAGCGCAAGGCCAATTGATGCGGCCGAAACAGAGGGTATCCCCCATGGCTCGGGGACAATTCTCCATGAAACTCGACAGCAAAACAGCAGGCAAGACAGGACGGCTATTGTTTCTGTAAAAATCGCGTTCTGCAGGCGACGATTCTCTCTTTCGTCGGTCGGCGTCGCCCCCTGCGTCAAAGGAGAGCCCGCCGTGTCCCAAATAACATATGAGAGGAGCAACGCCCCAGCAAAGCACGAGACGCACGAAACGCCATGCAACAGCCAGATCGGTGCAAACACGAATGGAATAGAATCTCCGCGAGCATAGAAGGCCAAGTCAACCCACTCGGGAACCGTTGCAATAACACCAAGGAAAACACCGATAGCACCGAGATGCCTCGGCCGTCTCATTCCCCCCTTGCATAGCGCAGCACCATGAACAAACGCGGCGAGGCATGCGCCCAGGATAACGAGCCAGGTCATTGCACCTGACGCCAGGCCGATTGAAGATGAAAACCGGTGATAAGGGGTGACCGCCATTACGACAAGCGCAATGGCGCAGGCAGATGTAGCAGAACGGCGGGAAAAAAGCATATGGCCTCCATAGCGTGTCATTATATCGCTCGAGCCGCTCGTTTATCTCTGTTCCCACACCAGCCAGCATCAACGATTCAGGCGAACTCCAATCCGAGCCAGATCACGGTCCAGCTTTTGTCCGCAGTCCCCGCTCCAAAATGGGATGCGGTTTCCTTTTGAGCGTCGATCTGGAAACTGTATCCCGTTCTGAGTCAATATTCTGGGACGCAGTTTCCGCAGCACACCCCATTCGGAAAGCGTGTCCCAGTATTTGGCCGCAAACTGGGGCGCGCTTTCCGGATGGGTCGAGACGAAGGCCAAGCCAGACAGGCAGCCTCGCATCCCGCCATCCTCCCCATGCACCTGAGCGTGCTACACTAGCAGCATCTATGCCACCGCGAACGGCTCGGCCCCGCGCCCGCCGCTCGCAAACGAACTTTAAACGCACGAGGGTTGGCCATGCCGCTTTTCTCGCAACATACCGCCCGGTTCTCGCCGGACGTTCCCTTGGAGGGCACTAGCTCTCGCGAGCTGCTCAAGCGGTACCAGCCGCTCGAGACGCTTGCGACCGGCGGTTTTGGCTCCATCGAGATTTGCCGCGACACGCATCTGCGCCGTCGCGTGGCCATTAAGCGCATCCCCCTTATCAACGGCGCCGGCATGCCCGCCAGCGACATCATGGACGTGCTGCGCGAGGCGCATACCGCCGCCATGCTTCAACATCCCAATATCGTGCAGGTTATCGACTTTACGCACGACACCGCCTATGCCTACCTGGTCATGGAGTATGTCGACGGTATGTCGTTGGCCGAGTTTTTGCATCGCGTGGACGGCCACTCGCTCACCTTTGACGAGGCCGCGGCCATTGCCGACGCGCTGGGTCAGGCACTCACCTTTGCCCATGCAAACGGCGTGCTTCATCTGGACATAAAGCCCGCCAATGTGCTTATCGACCATTCGGGCAATGTAAAGATCACCGACTTTGGCATGGCGCGGCTGTCGTCCGCCGGCGGCTTTGGCGGATCGCGCGGCGGCACCATCGGCTACATGCCGCCCGAGCAGCTCGATATCGAGACCGGCACGGTCGACGAACGTGCCGATGTCTTTGCCCTTGCCTGCGTGATCTACGAGGGCCTGTGCGGCAGTGCCCCCTTTATGGCGGCCACGCCTGCCGACTCGCTCGACCGCATCATCGGCGGCGCCACCTATCCCAGCGAACTGATCCCTCACTTTCCCCCGGGGGCCGAGGCGGCGCTCATGAGCGCTCTCTCCCCCATGCCGCAAGACCGCCCCGATAGCATCGAGGCATTCTGCGACCGACTCCTTGCCGGCTTGGGGAGCGTGCGCGAAGGCCGTCGCAGCTTGGAGCAGATGGTAGGCGAGCTTTCGAATGACGAGTGCGCGGCAGATGATATCGAGCCATCGAGCTACGAGGATGACACCGTCGAGGTCGACCCCGCACTTGGCTGGGCGGGCACGCGCTGGGGCCGCGCACGCAATTACACCATGCGCGGCATCTCGGCGCTCTCATGCGGAGCCTTCAGCTTTTTGCTTATGCAGACAGCCGGCGTCGCGACGCTTCCCGGGCTGGTCGTGGCGGCCGTCGCCATTGGCGCGGCGGCAGGCTTGGCCCCGCAGATTGGCTCGGCCATCTCGGCCGTGGGCTTTTTGGTGCTCATGGCCAACGCCACCATGCAGGCGCAGGGCATCCTGTCGATGCTGCCGGTCGCGGTCATTTTTGCCGCTGCCATGTCCGGTTGGTGGATTGCTTGGGGACGCACCGAGGCGGCTGCGAGCGCGACGCTCACCTGCGCGCTTGCGCTGGGTTGCCTAACCGGCGACGCCCTCCTTGCCGCCGGAGCCGCCACGAGCATCGCGGCGTTTTGGCTCGGCCCGGCAAGCGCAGCGGCGGCCACGGGCATGGGCGCACTCTTTGCCCGCCTTGCCGCAGCGGCTCTCTCTGCGGGAGGCGTACTGGGGCTTAGCAATGTCGTCGCAGCGCTGGGAGACGCGCTCCTTCTCGCTGCAATCGTGCTGGTTGCAGCAATAGCCGCGGCAACATCGCTGCTGCTCAATGCTCATGCCAAGCGCGCCGAGCAGGGATCGAACCTTGCCGCCATCGTCGCAATTGCCGTCGCCGGCATCGGCTCGGCCGTATCGTTTTGTCTTGCACACCATATGGAAATTGCCAGCCTTGCGGGCCCGGTCGTCGCCAAGGCGGCGGTTACGGGAATCCTATCCTCTATAATCGTCGGGATATGCCTTTATTTGCTCGGATACCAAAGAACCTATACGGAGAGTGATCTTTCGTGAACTTCCTGAACATCTTCGAGGACCACGTGGCCGGCATCTTCGGTGCCACCCGTGCCCCGTTCTCCTTTAAGAAGCTTGCCAAGCAGGCCGCTCGCGACATGGAGGATCAGACTCTGGTGATCAACGGCGTCAACACCGCGCCGGCGCTCTATACCATCCTGATTGCCGCCGACGACGATCCCATGCTCGCCCCGTTCTATCCCGAGCTTTCGCGCGAGGTCCGCGAGTTTGTGAAAGCGCAAGCCGAAAAGCGCCGCTACGTCTTTGTCGGCGAGCCCCTCGTTCGCTTTATGATCGACCCGCAGCTGCGCGGCGGCAAGTTCTCGGTCTTTGCCGAGAACGTCGATGCCCCCACACTCGGCCGTCTTTATGAGGAAGAGCGCGCCTATCAAAATGGCTTGGGACAGAACAGCTCGGCCACAAGCCGTGCCGCAAGCGCCCCCGCGCCGGTCAGCAACAGTTTGCCGCCCCGCAGCAACACCCGGCCGCCATGCCCCAGCAGCAGCCAACGCCCCGCGCTACCACTCCCGACCCACTCGCCGCGGCCGACCCCTTTGCACCCAATGTTCCCGACCCCGCAGCCCCCATCCCTGTGCCGCAAACCGTCTCGCGCGACGCACTTGCCGGCATGGGCGGAGCGGCCGCGACTGGTGCCGCCGTGGGCCTTGGCGCTGCGGCCAGCATCGCCTCCAACATGGCAAGCCCCCGCGCCCCGCAGCGTCCGCTCGCCCAACTCGTCGACGTCGTGAGCGGCGAGAGCCACAACATCACCTCCGCGCAGGTGACCATCGGTCGTGAGCGCTCGGTATCCGACATCGCCCTGCGCGACCCCAACGTGTCGCGCCGTCATGCCCAGCTCACCTTTACCGGCTCGGACTGGTCGATCGAGGACCTCAACTCCACCAACGGCACGCTCGTCAACAACCGCCGCATCACGCGCTGCCCGCTGCGCAACGGCGATCTGCTAACGTTTGGCCTGAGCACCTTTGAATTTAGGGGTTAATCGCTTATGAACATCGATATCGTCCTGTTTGCAGGCCGCATCGTACTGGTCGTCTTGCTTTATATCTTCCTGTTCGCCGTCATGAAGACCGGCGTGGGGCTCGTGCGCGGCCAGCGCCGCGACTCTGCCATCTGGACGATCGATGTGGACAAGGGCCCGCGCGGCATCCGCGGTATTCACGTGGACATGCTTGGCCCCGTCATCGTCGGTCGTTCGCCGTCATCTGACATCTGCATCAACGAGCCGTTTGTCTCTGCCTCGCATGCACGCTTTTCGCTGCAGGGCCCGGCACTTATTATCGAGGACCTCAACTCGCTCAACGGCACCCTTGTTAACGGCCGCCAACTGGTGGAGCCCGCAACGCTGCGCGAGGGCGACGAAGTCCAGATTGGCGACGTGGTCATGAAGGTGAACCGTCGATGATCGACGAGGAGAACAAGTCCGCAACCATGCCCGAGGCGCCGGTTGCCCCCGCTGCCGCGCCGGCTCATGCCGCCCCGGCGGGCCCTGCGCCCGTGGAGCCCGAGGACACCGCGTTCTCCCTGCCTCTTTCTCATGTCGCACAAGAATATCCGAAGCTTGCCGATGACGAGGATGCCGAGGACAACGCCGACGGCGGTAACGCCCCCATCGGCGCGCATGCCGCTGCCGAGCATCCCGCGGTCCCGCAAGATGCGCCCTCGCCGGCTCACTTTGCCGAGCCCGTCGCTGCGGCGATTGCCGAGAGCTCCGCGGTATTTGCGGTTCCTGAGCCCGCGGCACCGGTGTTTCCCGTAGTTCCGGCACCCACTGCAGCGCCCGAGCCCGCATCTGCACCGGCAGCCGCGGCAGCGTCCTCCCCCACGGCTGCATCGGCGCCCGAGGCCATGCAGCCAACGGCCGAGGAGATGCCCGCCGTAACGACGGAGGACGCCTCTCAGCCCCACAGCACGCCCGCGCCCGCGCACTTCGCGGCACCCGAGCCCGCAGCCGTCGCCCCGCAAGACGAAGAGCCTGCCGACCACACAACCGAAGTGCCCGCCACGTCTAAAGTCAACGACCCGAGCAACGAGGCCAACGCCGTCTCTCCCGGTGACACAGCCGAGATCGACGTTGCCGCCGTTGAGGCCAAGCTCAAAGACCCCGGCTCGACCATGAGCTTTGAGCCCCTGACCGAGGAGCGTATCGAGACCGACTCGACCTATGATGCCGGCACCACCACGCAACTCATGTGGGGCGCCCGCTCCGACGTTGGCTGTGTGCGCCCGCACAATGAGGATTCCTACCTGGTGCAGTCGCCGCTCTTTTGCGTATGCGACGGCATGGGCGGTCACGCCGCCGGCGAGGTAGCCTCTTCCATCGCCGTCGAGACTATTGCCAAGACGGCCCCGCAGTCCGCCGACGCAGCACGCCTGGCCGCAGCCGTCGAGGCAGCCAACGCCGCCGTAATCGAGGCGGCCCTGAATGGCCTGGGCAAGCCCGGCATGGGCTGCACAGCCACTTGCGCCTATATCGAAAACGACACGCTCGCCATCGCCCATGTGGGTGACTCTCGCGCCTACCTGCTCCACGAGGGCACGCTCATCCGCGTGACCCGCGACCACTCCTACGTGGAGGAGCTCGTGGACGCCGGCGAGATTACGGCAGACGAGGCTCGCGTCCACCCCAACCGTTCGGTCATCACCCGTGCGCTGGGCTCGGACCCCGCCATGTATGCCGACCACTTCACTCTGCATATCGAGGAAGGCGACCGCCTGATCCTGTGCTCCGACGGCCTTTCGAGCATGATTCCCGATAGCGATATCGAGAACATCGCCACGCAGTCCTCAACCGCGCAAATCTGCGTCGACAACCTAGTGGACGCGGCGCTTGCCGCCGGCGGCCACGACAACGTGACCGTAGTAGTCGTTGACCTGGTTGACGATGGCGTTATGCGCGAGGCGCAACGCGTGCGTCGCCGCAACATTACTATCGCCGCCATCCTGGCCCTCGTCTTTGTGCTGGCAGCTGGCATCTGGGCCTACACGGGTGTCACCGGCTCGTACTACCTGGGTACCTACCAGGGCAATGTCGCCGTCTGGCGCGGCCTGCCCGGCAAGCCGCTCGGACTCAAGCTTCACTGGCTCGAAAGCGAAACCAGCATCAAGCTGTCCGACCTGCCCGAAGACACGCAAAACCGCCTCAAGGCGGGCATTCCGCAAACAAGTGTCGACGATGCGCAGGACACGATATCCAAGTACCGCCACCAGATCGACGAGGAGCAGACCCGCCAGGTGATCGACGCGCAAACGATTCGCGACAACACCAATCAGGGATCGACCTCCGAATCAGATTCCGAGAAAACCGCCGAACAGTCCGCCGAGGCCGAAGCCTCCGAAAAGAACTAGAAAGGGAGTGCCGCTTATGAGTCGCCGCAACACCGAGCTGCTCTTGCTCATCGCCTCGGCGTTCCCCGTCATCCTGCTGTATGCGATGTACGTGCTCACCGCGGGCGCCGCCATCTCCTTTGAGACGCTCGCGGTGCCGATCGGCCTCTTTGCCGCTTTCGCCGCGGCACATATCGCCGTGCGCATCTTGGCGCCTGGCGCCGACCCCGCCATCCTGCCCATCGTATTTATACTTTCGGGCATCGGCATCACGTTCGTGACACGCCTCGCCCCCGCTCTCGCCATCTCACAGCTCATCATCCTGTTTGTCTCGGTGGCGCTCATGGTGGGAACGCTTGCACTGGTCAAAAACCTCGACGTGGTTATGCGCTACAAGTACACCTTTGGCATCATCGGCATCATTCTGCTGATGCTGCCCATCTTTATCGGCACCACGATCTCGGGCTCCAAGCTGTGGATTCGCATCGCGGGCTTTACCATCCAGCCCGGCGAGTTCGCCAAGGTCTTTATCGTCCTGTTCCTGGCCGGGTACCTGGCCGAGAACCGCGAGCTGCTCTCCATCTCCAACCGCAAGATCTTAGGTCTTAAGATCCCTCGCCTGCGACTGCTGCTGCCGCTGTTTGCCGTGTGGGGTGTGTGCCTGCTCGTCGTCGTCTTCGAACGCGACCTGGGTTCGGCCGTGCTGTTCTACACCATCTTCTTGCTGATGCTCTACGTTGCCACGGGGCGCTTTTCGTATGTCGTTATCGGCCTTGCGCTCTTAGCCGTTGGAGCTGTGGGCGCCTACAAATTCCTGTCTCACGTTCAGGTGCGTTTCCAGGTTTGGGTCGATCCGTTTAAGGACGCCCAGGGCCAGGGCTACCAGATCGTCCAGTCGCTCTTCTCGCTTGCCGATGGCGGCCTGGTCGGTGTTGGCATCGGCAACGGCATGGCCAACAACATCCCCGTCGTCGAGTCCGACTTTATCTTCTCGGCTATCGGCGAGGAGATGGGCCTTTTGGGCGGCGGCGCCGTGCTCATCCTGTTTATGCTCTTTGCCGTGCGTGGCCTCACCACGGCTGCCCGCGCTAAATCCGACCTCGCAGCCTTTAGTGCCACGGGCCTTACGGCCGCCATCAGCTTCCAGGCCTTCTTGATCGTTGGCGGCGTAACCCGCCTGATCCCGCTGACCGGCGTCACCCTGCCCTTTATGAGCCAGGGCGGCTCCTCGCTGCTGGCGAGCTTTATCATCGTCGCGCTCCTGCTGCGCGCCGGTGACGAGGCGACCGGACGCGAGGCCGAGCTTACCGGCACCGGCACCATGGCCGCCATCACCGATGATCAGGTCGCATCTGCCGCCGCCCCGACGGGCACGCGCTTTGCCACCTCGTCTTCCTACGGCAGCGGCAGCCATTCCGTCGGCTCGCGCATGCGCCGTCGCCTGCTCGACACGCCTGAATCCGGTGTGCTCGGCCGCGTTGCGCTCGCCAACCGTCTAACCCGTGCGGTGCTCGCCTTTACGGCGCTGTTCGCCATCCTTATCGGCAACCTCACCTATGTCCAGGTCATCAAGGCCAAGGACTATCAGGACATGCCGACCAACAACCACACTATCGCCCGCTCCAAGTACATCCAGCGCGGTTCCATCATCACGTCCGACGGCGTGACGCTGGCCGAGTCGCTGCAGCAGGAGGACGGCACCTACGTACGCTCCTACCACAACGGCAACCTGGCAGCGCACGTGGTTGGCTACGTGAGCCAGCAGTATGGCACCACCGCCATCGAGAGCGTCATGAACGACACGCTCACCGGCTCTAAGGATTACTCCAGCTGGAACAACGCCATCGCGTCGCTCGCGGGCCAGACCCAGCCGGGCAACACCGCCAAGCTCACCATCGACTCGCGTATCCAGACGGCGGCCGAGCAGGCGCTCAAGGGCTTTAAGGGCGCTGTAGTGGTCATCGACCCGCGTACCGGTGCGGTGCTCGCATGCGCCAGCTCGCCCACCTACGACAACACCAACATCGACGCCCTGCTGCAGGCGGGCGGCGGCGAGGACGGCTCCATGTACAATCGCGCCATGGACGCGCTGTACACGCCGGGCTCCACGTTTAAGGTCGTTACGCTTTCCGCGGCGCTCGAGACCGGTACCGCCAGCCTTACCAGCACCTACCAGGCGCCCGGCTCCATGGACATCGGCAACGCACCGGTCACCAACTATGCCAACGAGAGCTACGGCACCATCAGCCTGCAGCAGGCCTTTGCCGTGTCCTCCAACGTCGTCTTTGGCCAGGTGGCAAACGAAGTTGGCGCAAACACGCTCGTGCAGTTTGCCAACGCCTTTGGCTACGGCCAAAAGCTCGGCCAGGACCTGACCTCCACGGCCTCCATCATGGCCGACCCCTCGCTCATGACCGAGTGGGAGACCGCCTGGGCCGGCGCCGGCCAGCCTGTCGGCATGGACCACACGCCCGGCCCGCAGACCACCGTCATGCAAAACGCCGTGATTGCCGCCGCCATCGCTAACAGTGGCGTGGTCATGGACCCATACTTTGTAGCCCAGGTACTCGCCCCGGACGGAACCGTGGTTAAGACCACGCAGTCCCGCTCGCTGGGCCAGGCTGTCAGCTCTGCCACGGCCGACCAGGTCAAGCAGGCCATGCTCGCCGTCGTCCAGTCCGGTACCGGCACCGATGCCCAGGTCCCCGGCGTCAAGGTCGCCGGCAAGACCGGCTCGGCCGAGACCGTCGGCACCAACGTCAACTCGATGTTCGTTGGCTTTGCACCTTACGATTCACCCACGGTCGCCATCTCGGTGGCCTTGGAGGATTACGACAAACACGACGTCAAGGCGGCCAAGATTGCCGGCATCGTCCTGACCGCGGCGCTCGCCGCACAGGGAGCGTGATGCCCATGATCGAATCGGACACCCGAGGTGCGCCGCGGCCGAAGAGTTAGCGGCAACGCGCCACACGGCCCCAGCGGCCACATCGTAGGTACTACACACATCGTTGAGCGAATAGTTATGTTAGGAGCAGGAATGGAACAGAGGGTCCTCGGGGGAAGATACCTCCTCAAGGATAAGGTGGGGACAGGCGGTATGGCGACCGTCTACCGTGCACAGGACCAGGTCCTCGACCGAACGGTAGCCGTCAAGATCATGCTGCCACAGTATGCTGGCGACGCAACCTTCGCCGCACGCTTTAAGCAGGAGGCCCAGGCGGCAGCCGGTCTCTCCTCCCCCTATATCGTGGGCGTCTACGATTGGGGCAAGGACGGCGACACCTATTACATCGTCATGGAGTACCTGCGCGGCACCGACCTTAAGAGCGGAATCAAGAGCCACGGCGCCCTCGACCCCAAGAAGGTCGCCCAGATCGGCTCGCAGATCAGCTCTGCGCTTTCGGTCGCCCACAAGCACGAGATCATCCACCGCGACATTAAGCCGCAGAACATCATGGTGCTGCCCGACGGCAACATCAAGGTGATGGACTTTGGCATCGCGCGTGCCAAGAACAGCCACCTCACGCAAGACAACAACGTGCTGGGAACCGCCCACTACGTCAGCCCCGAGCAGACCCGCGGTCAGGACCTCGGCCCCACCTCGGATATCTACTCGCTGGGCGTCGTGATGTACGAGTGCGCCACTGGCCGCGTTCCCTTTGACGGTGACGACGCTATCTCGGTCGCACTCAAGCAGGTCAACGAGCTGCCTATTCCGCCGAGCCAGATTAACTCCGGTGTCGACGCCGACCTTGAGCGCATCATCCTCAAGTGCATGGAGAAGGACCCGGCAAACCGCTTCCAGACCGCCGACGAGCTGCGTCAGGTGCTCAACAGCTACCTGTCGGGCCGTGCCGTCAACATCTCGGAGCCCACGCGCATCATCGGTGCCCCCGGTGAGCTGGGCGCCACCAAGACCCGCGAGCTTTCCGATCAGACGCGCGCCATGGTGCGTCCCGTCTCGGGCGTGAGCGGCCAGAATACCGCCCGTAGCTCGGTTTCGGGCTCCACCGGCTCCTACGAGGTCGAAAAGCCCAAGTCCAACAAGAACAAGATTATCGCCGCTGTGGTGGCAGCCGTTGCCGTCATCGGTATCGTGTTGGCCTTTGCTACTGGGCTCTTTGGCGGCGAGCAGGTCCCCGTGCCCGACGTGCTGGGCAAGGACCAGCAGACTGCCGTCGAGCTGATCAAGGAAGCCGGCCTCGAGGTCGGCACCATCGACCAGAGCTATAACGACGATGTCGACGAGGGCAAGGTTGCCGAGCAGACCCCCAACGGCAACACCAAGAAGCCCAAAGGCACCAAGGTGAACCTGGTGATCTCCAAGGGCCCCAAGCCCTCCGAGAAGGTTGAGGTTCCCCAGCTTGTCGGTCTAACCAAGGACCAGGCAGAGGCGGCACTGGTAAGCGTTGGCCTAAAGGGCAACGCCACCGAGGAGGCCAACGAGGCCGACGAAGGCCAGGTCTTTGAGCAGGGCACCGACGCCGGTAAGGAAGTCGAGAAGGGTACGACCATCACGTATAAGGTCTCGAGCGGCCCGGATACCACGTCCGTCCCCGACCTGACCGACATGACCGAGGCCCAGGCGCGCAACGCCCTCGATATGGCAGGCTTTGGCGTCGACGTGAGCTACCAGGAGAACGACTCGGTTACCGAGGGCACCGTGATCAGCTGGAACCCCAGCGGCAAGCAGAAGCCCGGTGCCACGATTACCGTCGTCATTGCCAAGAAGTCCGGCAAGGCCTCCGTCCCGGGCAACCTGTACGGCAAGAGCATTTCAGCCGCCGTTACCGCGCTCAACAACGCCGGTTTCTACAACATCGCGTTCTGCGATCAGAACGGCAACCCTGTGAGTGGCAACGAAAACGCCACCGTTACGGGCGTCTCCCCCACCGGCAAGCAGTCCACTGACAGCACGATTACGCTGACGGTTTCGATTTCTGGCTCTGGTACTGATTCAGGCGACGATTCCGGTACGACCAACTAGTCATCAAGACGTTGCCCACAGCGGCTGCTGACGCAAATACATTCGCTCAATTGCGCCCGTTTGCTCCCCCTGCAAACGGGCGCTTTCTTCATCTGAAGTAGCGAAAACCACGGCATACCTTTAAACCAGAAGAGCCCGGCACCATAGCGGTACCGGGCTCGATATTCCTCTGGTGCCCCCGGGCGGATTCGAAAACTCCCCCCGCGGGGAAATTGGTGACGCGGGTGTCGACGGTCCGAATCCGGCCTTTAGACCAGAAGAGCCCGGCACCGTGGTGGTACCGGGCTCGGCAAATCTCTGGTGCCCCCGGGCGGATTCGAACCGTCGACACCCGCTTTAGGAGAGCGGTGCTCTATCCCCTGAGCTACGGAGGCATGTTGTACTAGTGTAGCAGATTTGCGCCACTACCATGCAGCGCATAGCCACTCTTCGAGATAGTCGCCTGGGACGTTCTTTAATGACTGGTCGTTTAAGAACGTTCCAGGCGACTAGTCGCCTTTATGGAAGAGGCTTTTGATGACGGAGGGGATGCTCTTGGCGCCCTTGGCCGTCACATCGATAAAGTCGGGCGAACGCACGAGCTTATTCTCGTCGACGTACTTGCGGACCGCGCGAAGCGTCTCTTTGTCGTCGCGCGTCGAAAACGTAAAGTGACCGTTGTCCTTGGTGAAGATGGCAAAACGCGTAATCTTCTTGGTGCCGCGCAAAACCTCGGCGGCAATATAGTCAACCTCGTCCCACGGGATTTGAATATAATCCTCGGGATTGCGCTCGTTATAGTACTCAAACGCCTTATTGCCCACCATCACGTTACCGTGGCTGGTAAGCCCCATCAGGCAGGTTGCCGGCGTTGCCAGATCGACCGTGCTGTTCTGAGATTGCGCCATACGCGCCTCGCCCTCCAATAAAAACAATCGGACCGCATCCAGTGTACCCACCGGGTGCGGTCCGTTTCAATGGCTCAAAAGCCCTTACCTAGCAACTCTCGGTCTTAAGCCGAAGCGTGCTTACATGAAGCCGCAGAAGCGACCGATGATGCCGACGGCGAAGAGAGCCAGGATGATGACGATCGGGCTGACCTTCTTCTTGAGGAGCTTGCAGACCAGCAGGGTCAGGCACACGGCGGCAAGGCCGGGGATGAGCTGATCGAGGTTACCCTGGAGCGTGGTGACCTTCATCTGATCAAGGGCGGTAGCACCGACGGAGTTGTACATCGTCAGCGCTTCCTTGATACCCTCGGAACCGGAAGGCAGGCTAGCCCAGTCGATAAAGGCGCCAGCAGACTGCTTGACCGTGGAGACGATCGGGGTGAAGGAAATGGACACCCAGCGCTCGACCAGGGCGCCGATGATGAACATACCCAGGATGGAAGCGCCCTCGGTGACCTTGCCCACCAGACCGCCGGAGAGGTCCTTGGCGATAGAGGAGCCGACCTTGTAGCCAAACTCCTGTGTGTACCACAGGAAAGCGTAACGGATGATGTTCCACGCGAAGAAGAACAGCAACGGACCGACGATGCTGCCGGACATGGCCAGGGAAGCGCCCAGAGCGCCCAGAATCGGGCGAAGGGTGAACCAGAAGACGGGGTCACCGACGCCGGCGAGCGGGCCCATCATACCGACCTTGACGCCCTGGATGGCGACGTCATCGATCGGAGCACCGTTGGCGCGCTCCTCCTCGAGGGCGAGGGTAACGCCAATGACGGGGGCGGAAACATAGGGGTGGGTGTTATAGAACTCCAGGTGGCGCTTAAGCGCGGCAATCTGGTCATCCTTGCTGGTGTAGAGCTTCTTGATCGCAGGGATCATTGCGAAGCACCAGCCGCCGTTCTGCATACGCTCGTAGTTCCACGAGCCCTGAAGGAACTGATGACGGAAGCAAACCTTCTTACGGTCAGCCTTGGTGAGCTGAATCTTGTTCTCTGCCATATGTATCACTCCCCTCCTACTCGTAATCGTTCAGAATGTCGCCGAGCGGGTCGCCGGAGCCACCGCCCGTGCCGCCACCCTGCTTGGCCAGATCCTTAAGGCCAAGGTAGATGAGGGCAAGGGAGATGCCGATGAGGCCAAGGGCGATCAGCGTGAGCTGAGGGATGGCAGCAAGGACAAAGCCGAGGATGAAGAACGGCCAGGTCTCCTTGGTGGCCATCATGTTGATGACCATGGCGTAACCGACGGAAGCGACCATGCCGCCGCCGACGGCCATGCCGCCGGACAGCCAGTCGGGCATAGCGTTAAGCGCGTTGGTAACAGCCTCGGCCGGGATAACACACAGAAGTACTGCCGGGATGGCGATACGAAGGCCCTGCATGAGGATGGCAGCGTACTGCCAGCGCTCGATGCCGGAGAAGTCGCCCTTCTCGGCGCAACCGTCCATGGCGTGAGCGATAGCGGTAGCAATGGTACGGCAGATCATGGTCAGGAACAGACCAGCGACCGACAGCGGGACGGCGACGGCGATGGCCGCGGTAACGGCCTTGGCCGAATCAGTGGCGCCGCCGTTGAGGGCGAGCACCATGATGATCGAAGAAGCGACCGAGGCCAGAGCGGCGTCAGGCGCGACGGCGGCGCCGACGTTAGCCCAGCCAAGGGCCATCATCTGGAGCGAACCGCCCAGGAGGATGCCCTCCTGAAGGTGACCGGTTACGAGACCGATAAGCGTGCATGCCACGAGCGGCTGATGGAACTGGAACTCATCCAGAATGCCTTCCATACCGGCAAGCAACGCGACAATCGCAACAAGCAGAATAGTGATTGCAGACATGTATCGGACCCTCCTTTACTATGCTTGAGCGGCCAGTTCGGCCTTAGCTTTCTTCAACATGGCATCGAGATCCTCGGAGGCATCCGAAGGAACCTTGCGGACCTCGAACTTGACGCCCTTGGCCTTGAGGGCCTCGAGGGTCTTAACGTCGTCATCGCCCATAGCGACGGCGTTGGTGACGACGACCTTGCCCTTGGAGTGAGCCATGGAACCGATGTTGACTTCCTTGATGTCGACGCCGGCCTCGATGGCCTTGAGCAGATCCTGCGGGTTCTCGAAGAGCAGCATGGCCTTGGTGTCACCAAAACGCGTGTCCTTGACGACCTCGGCCATCTTCTTGATAGGCACGACGTTGGCATGGACTCCCGGAGGGGCAGCCTGCTCGATCATGGTCTTGCGGAGCTCGTCGTGAGCAACGCCGTCGGAAACCACGATGATGCGGTTGGGGTTGATCTGCTTGGTCCACGTGGTGGCCACCTGACCATGCAGCAGACGGGTGTCGATACGGACGTGGGCAATCTTGATGTGCCCGTCGCCGATGACCGTTCCCGGAGGGATGGCGCCTGCAGGAGCAGCGGCGGCCGCAGCCGGCTTCTTCTCCTCGGGCTCCAGAGACTCGGGCTTGACGCGCACGCCAGCCTTAGCCTCAGTCACGAGATGTTTTGCGATCGCATGTGCAGTGTTCTTTGCATCAAAGCGCTGCGAATATGCCTCGATGAGCATAGGCAGGTTGACACCGGTGACGATAGCCCAGGAATCATGGCCCTCGATGAGCCCGCTAATCTGGTTGAACGGCGTGCCGCCCCACAGATCAACGAGGAAGAGCACCTGCTCCTGGTCCTCGAAGGAAGCGATTGCTTCCTCGACCTTAGCACGGAAGTCGTCGGGGCTCATGCTCGGCTCGAGCGAGACCACGGCCACAGACGGCTGATCGCCAAAGACCATCGAGCCCGTCTGCTTGATTCCAGCTGCCAAGTCCCCGTGGCTAGCAAGAACAATACTTACCATCACATAACCTCCTTTTTGTCTACGTAATTCCTACACGACATGAAAGGAGTATACCTGTTTGGTTTGTGGAATTATAGCTAAATCCGCAAAAGGTTGGATTATTTGTTTAAACGTCTAAGTTTGTTACAAGTTGGTTACGTTGCTGCTTTTCGACTCATTACCCGCCAAGGCGTCGCTCATCAAGCCACGCATTTTACAGATACAAGCAGACTGTTCATTAATATCGATTTTAGGCAAGCGCGAATGCGCTTGTACTGCCGCTACATTGTTCAAACAGGTATGACTTGACTATTTGCGCGACTTATGACCTACGAAACCACTCAAAAAAGTTGCGGTGGAATAGTTCTTGTTTAAGAGCCAGAAGGCTGGATTGGGGGTGCGGACGATTTCTTGGACCGCGCCTAGGCGTATCCAAGCTTCCTGCGGTACTCCATCGGGCTCAGCCACTCGAGGGACTTCTTGATGCGCCCGTCCCGATAGTACACGAGGTAGGCCTCGAGCCTCCCCATGAACTCCTCGGCCGTCACGCCCTCCCAGTCCCTGTAGCGGAAGAACTCGTTCTTGAGGCGGCCGAAGAAGCCCTCGCAGGCCGAGTTGTCCGGGCTGCAGCCCTTCGCTGACATGCTCCTGACCAGGCCGTTCTCCTCGCAGATCCCGATCCACTCCGGCCAGCGGTAGTGGCCGCCCCGGTCCGAGTGGATCGTCGTGCGCGCGCCCGCCGGCCTCGCCGCGCAGGCCTTGAGCAGGCTCGAGTTCGCGAGGCGCTTGTCGGGGTGCAGCCCGATCGACCAGGCGACGGGCATCCCGTCGAAGCAGTCGATGACCGGGCTCAGGTAGACCTTCTCGCCGCCCGGGAGCCTGAACTCGGTGATGTCGGTGAGCCACAGCCGGTTGGGCTCGTCGGCGTGGAAATTCCTGTTCACGAGGTTCTCCGGCGCCTTGGAGACCTCGCCGGCGTAGGAGCTGTAGCCCCGGGCGCGCCTCCTGTTGTAGACGACCTCGAGGCCCTCCTCGCGCATCACGCGGGCCACGCGCTTCTCGCTGGCGCGGACGCCCTCGCGGCGCAGGCGCGCCCAGACGGTGCGGTACCCCCAGCACCCCGAGCCCTCGCGGAAGATGCGCACCACGCGGTCGCGTATGTCGGCGTCGCGGTCGCGCGGCGCGGCGACGCGGGGCCTCCAGTACTCATAGGAGCTCTTCGATATCCTCAAGAAACCTGTGATCGAGCGGAGGGGCAGGGCGGTCGCCCGCCTCAATCTCTCGCCGAGCTCGCACTTGCTCCTGTTCGAGATCGAAGCCGGGTCCCACCCTTCCGCTTTTAGGTCGGCCAACACCGCCCTGAGCAGCAGGTTCTCTATCTGGTCCTCGTTGAGCCCGGCGAGCAGCGGTCGCGGGCGGGGCGTAGATCGACTTGTCGGGGCCCAAGCTGGCCTCCTTCCGTGGCGGTTTCCTCGCCACGATTCTACAGCCCCCGCCGGTGTAGCTGCGCGGGAGGTGCCCCGTCGCCCACTTCTTGGCCGCGCTCACCGTGACCCCCGCGAACTCCGCGGCGGCGGTCGGCCCCATGCCGTCCTCCGTCGCCAGGAGGAAGAGCTCGACCTTCTCCCTGCTGTACATGCGAACCTCCAGTCCGGACCGCTTCACGGTCCAACTTTCTGTCCGCACCCCCATTTAGGAACTATTTCACCGCAACTTATAGGGGATCCTAGACGATGTGGAGGGGGTTGGCGGCATCGACGGCGTCGAGGACGTCGGAAGGGCCGTCGGGGGCAGTGTCTGCCGGCTCCTCGTCGGGGGTCTCGATCTGCTTGATCATGACCTCTTGGCCCTGGAGCAGATAGGTATCGCCGCTACCGCAATGGGGGCAGGTCTTGCCGTGCTCGACCGTCGCGTAGTCGCAGCCGCACGCCTCGCAATGCGTCACGGCCTCGACGGGCTCCACAATAAGCTCCGCGCCCTGCGTGATGGACTTTTTATCTGCCGCCCAGCGCCAAGCGTCGAGCAGCAAGTCGGGAACGACGCCCGAGACCTCGCCCAGCAGCAGCGTGACGCTCGAAACGCGACTCACGCCATTGGCGCGCGCCACGTTCTCGACATCGCGAATGATGTGGTAAACGATTCCGAGCTCGTGCACTTTTATTCCTTCCGCCGTTCCCGTTATGGCTACTTACTTGCGACCAAATTTGATCTTGATAGCACGCTTAAGCGCATACTTGCCGAGGCTTGGGAGCTTTTGCTCGTATTTGACCATCGTGGAGCACTCGGGGCGATCGCGATCCAGGTGGATGGCATCGAACGCGCACTTGGTGGTGCACAGACCGCAGCCGATGCACTTGTTGGGGTCGACGATCGAGGCACCGCAGCCCAGGCAGCGGGCGGTCTCGGCGCGCACCTGCTCCTCGGTAAAGGTCTCGACGTACTCGCTAAACGGCGCAGCCTTCTCGCGCTCGCGGTCGACATGCGCCACCTCGCGGCTCGCGTTGTCGTAGCTCTCGATCACGACATCGTCGCGGTCGAGCGCGGTGTAACGACGCTGGTTGCGGCCGATGGTGAGCGTGGATCCCGGCTGCACAAAACGATGGATGGACACGGCGGCCTCGTGACCGGCGGCGATGGCGTCGATGGCAAAGCTCGGACCGGTGTAGACGTCGCCGCCCACAAAGATGTCGGGCTCAGCGGTCTGATAGGTCTGGGGGTCGGCAAGAGCACCCTGGCCGCGGCCGAGCTCCACCTTGGAGCCAGCCAGCAGGTCGCCCCACACAATGGACTGGCCAATCGACATGACCACGCGGTCGGCATCGACGCGGCGCAGATCGTTCTCGTCGTACTCGGGCGCAAACCGGCCCTCGTCGTCAAAGACACGCGTGCAGCGCTTGAAGATGATACCGCACACACGACCGGCCTCGTCCAGGTGAACCTCCTTGGGGCCCCAGCCGCAGCTGATGTGAGCGCCGTCCTCAACGGCCTCGCGACGCTCCTCCTCGCTGGCGGGCATCTGGGCCTCGCTCTCCAGGCAGAACATCTCAACGTGCTCGGAACCCAGACGGCAGGCGTTGCGCGCGACGTCGATGGCCACGTTGCCGCCGCCCACCACGATGGTGCGGCCGGGCAGCGCGTCGATCTTGCCACTGTTGACCTCGCGCAAAAAGTCGACGGCCACGGTCACGTCCTCGGCATCCTCGCCCGGAATACCGGCGAGGCGGCCGCCCTGGCAGCCGATGGCAACATAAAAGGCCTTAAAGCCCTGCGCGCGCAGCTCGTCGAGCGTCACATCGCGACCGACCTCCACGCCATAGCGGAACTCGGCGCCCATCAGGCGAATGATCTCGACCTCTGCCTCGATAACGTCCTTCTCCAGCTTAAAGCTGGGAATACCGTAGGTGAGCATGCCGCCCGGGCGCTCGTTCTTCTCGAACACGACGGGCTTGTAGCCCTTCTCGGCCAGATAGAAGGCGCAGGACAGACCGGCCGGGCCGGCACCGATGATGGCGATCTTCTGATCGAAGCCGCCAGCGCGTGTCGGCGTCACCACGGGCGGGACATAGCGGGTCGCGGCATCAAGATCGCGCTGGGCGATAAACTTCTTGACCTCGTCGATAGCCACGGCGGCGTCCACACGGCCGCGGGTGCAGGCATCCTCGCAGCGGCGGTTGCACACGCGGCCGCAGATAGCGGGCAGCGGGTTCTCGCGCTTGATGAGCGCCAGCGCCTCGTCATAGCGCCCCTGCGCCGCAAGCTTCAGATAGCCCTGAACGGCAACGTGCGCGGGGCAAGCCGTCTTGCAGGGCGCGGTGCCGGACTCGTGCGTCTCGATACGGTTATCGTTGCGGTAGTTGGGCGACCACTTGGTATGGTCCCACTTGGTGGCATCGGGCAGCTCCTGGCGCGGATACTCGGGCACGTGGCCCCCGGCCTTTTTGCTGCAGAGCTTCTGGCCGAGCTTGGCGGCACCGGCCGGGCACACCTCAACGCAGCGACCGCAGGCCACGCACTTGTCCTTCTCGACCTTGGCGACATAGGCCGAGCGCGACAGGTTGGGCGTGTTGAACAGCTGCGAGGTGCGCAGGGCGTAACACACGTTGACGTTGCAGTTGCAGATGGCGAAGATCTTGTTCTCGCCGTCGATATTGGTGACCTGGTGCACAAAGCCGTTGTCCTCGGCCTGGCGCAAGATGTCGTAGACCTCGTCGCGCGTCACGTAATGACCACGGTCGGTCTCGACCACGTAATCGGCCATATCGCCCACGGCAATGCACCAGTCGGCGGGGTCGTCGGCGCAGCCCTCGCCCATCACGCGACGGCTCGCGCGGCAGCTACAGGTGCTGGCGGCATACTTACCCTCGTATTTGTCGAGCCAATGCTCGATATGCTCAATCGGCACCGAGGTGCTCGTGGCATCAATGGCCTTCTCGACCGGAATGACATGCATGCCGATGCCGGCGCCTCCGGGCGGCACCATCGGCGTGGCTTTGGACAGCGGCCCCTTGGACGCCTGCTCAAAGAACTTGGCATAGACCGGATGCTCCTCGAGCTGGCTCACGCGCATGTTGAGGAACTCGGCGGAACCCGGCACCAGCATGGGCAGCACCCATTGCTTGGCGCGCTCGGGGTTTTCCCAGTTGTACTCGAGCAGGCCCGTGTAGCTCATATCGTCGAGCATCTTCTCGATATCGGCCTCGGGCATGCCGGTGAGCTTGACCATCTCGGGCAGCGTGTAGGGACGGCGCATCTTCATCTTGCAGAGCACCTCGGCCTGCTCGTCGGTCGCGGCCTCGGCAAACGACCAGTACTCGTAGCCCAGCAGCTCGTCGCGATGCAGCAGACGGTTGGTGCAGTGCTCGCACAGCTTGACGATGGCCTCGCGCGGATGCTCCGGTATCGGCGGCACGAACTCCGCGCCGATATCGGGCTCGGTGTAGCTAATTCCCGGTCCGTTGAGAATCATGGTCGTCCCTTCTCTTGCCACAGCCCGGCGAGACCGCGGCGCCCCTCTTTTTTGCAGGCCGGGCATGCCCCCATGCCGTTCACCCGCCATTGTTGACATTGTGTCAAAAACAGTATTGACGAAACGTCAACAATATTCAAGACTGTTAGGCGAACGGTCGGGCTCAAACGGATGAAAGGCGGCAAACGTATGAGCGATAACGCAGCGAACACCTCTGTGGCCGATGCCGTCCCCGCGCCCGACAGCACGGCCAAACGTCTGACGGGCGACGAACGCCGTCGCGAGATCCTCGCCGCAGTGCGCACCGTGAGTTCCGAGCTGGGTGTGTCGCATCTATCTGTCTCGGCCGTGACCAAACGCGCCGGCTGCACGCGCTCGCTGTTCTACCACTACTTCGCCGACATGGACGCCGCCGTCACCGCCGTCATGGACGAGGCAATCGACGGTTTTATCTCCGAGCTCGAGCAGTGGAATGCCAGCCGCACCGTCGGTGATATCGAGGGCGCACTCGACACCGTCGCCCCGCTCTTCAAGCGCCTGGTCGTCAGCGGCCACGAGCTGCCGAGTACGCTCACCTCGAGCAGCGGCGCGCTCTACGGCGGCTTTTTGCACAACGTGGTCCAGCGCGTGGCGCAGTATATCTGCGACACCACCGTGGTGGATTTTGTCGCCCATCATGAGCTACGCATCGACCATGTCTACGAGACGTTCTACACCCTCATCATGGGGTTGTTGATGTATATCCGCACGCACCCCGATGTGCCCGACGAGACGGTCAAGGAAATCATCGCCTCGACACTCCACATCGAGGGCTATACCGCCAAGTATCCGGAGCGCAAGCCCCAGAACTAACGACATTTGGCCAAACTGCCCGCGATCAGAAGAGGGGCCGCGGGCGTGTGAAAGGAGAGCAGCATGCTGTTCGATGTTTGGGGTAGCGATACCCTTATCCACTGGGCCGGCTGGGCCATGGTCTTTATTGGCCTCATCGTGCTCAACGAGGTCGGCCGCCGCACCAAGCTGGGCGCGGCAATCATCTTTGGCGTGGCTCCGCTGGCCATGACCATCTACTGCGTCGCCATCGCCATCGGCGTTTCGCAGGGTGCCGAGTGGGCGCTCACCAACCCCACCCATGTGTACCAGAACAGCTGGTTTCACTACGCCAAGGTATACGCTGCGCTGGCCGGTTGCTGGGGCTTCATTGCCATTAAGTACCAGTGGGGAAAGATCGGCAAGGCGCATTGGTTCCGTGCGTGGCCGTTTGTGATCGTCGCCATCAACATCATGATCGCCGTCGTGTCCGACTTCGAGAGCGCCTACCACTTCTTTGTCCTGGGCGAGCCCACCTGGGTCACCTCCGAAGGTGCTACGCAGCTGGCCGGCTGGAACAACGTGTTCAACGGCATCGCCGGTATCATCAACATCTTCTGCATGACCGGTTGGTGGAGCGTCTACGCCTCCGAGGATCAAACCGACATGCTGTGGCCCGACATGACCTGGGTCTACATCATCGCCTACGATATCTGGAACTTCTGCTACACCTACAACTGCCTGCCCACCCACTCCTGGTTCTGCGGCTTTGCGCTGCTGCTGGCGCCCACCGTCGCCGCCTTTATCTGGAACAAGGGCGGCTGGATCCAGAACCGCGCCTTTACGCTGGCCATTTGGTGCATGTTTGCCCAGGTGTTCCCGTACTTCCAGGAGGAGTCCATCTTTGTGACCCACTCCACGCTCGACCCCGGCGCCGCTACCGCGGTCTCGATCGCCGCACTGGTCGCCAACGTCGCCGCGATCATCTACATCGCCTACCGTGCCAAGAAGCTCGGCCGCAATCCCTACAAGCAGGATGTCTTTGAGGGCACCAGCGATTGGGAGAAGGCTACTGCTCGCCGCGCCAAGGTTGATTACGCGCACGCTGAGTAACGCGCCTGACGCAAACATCGCTTGAGTACGAAGCCGCATAACCGGCTCCGCGCAACTCAACGCATTGCAGGGCCCCCCGGAATGTGATTCGTTCACGTTCCGGGGGCTTTTTGCTGCCGCGAGGATGCGGCTAAACGATGCACTCGGGTTAAATCGGATCTTATATTTCGCATGCGCTTTATATGGATCCATTTTTGGGTACAGTGTTGTCCCGATATTGAGCTTGGGGGATATATGAAAGATGAGACGACGGGCCAAGAGGACGCGGTCCAAGATGCAGAAGCGTGTGCCGAGGCCCTGGAGAGCCTAGACCGGATTTCGCTTGACGAGCTCTCGTTTAGCGATTCGGCCGTCGACACACAGGACGAGGCGCACGAAGGCACCGAGGACGAAGACGGCGACGCCAAAGACGCTCCTGACGAAGCCGAAGCCGAAGCCGAAGCCGAAGCGGACGATAGCGAGGCCGACGACCAGCCCGAATCCGACACGAGCGAGGAAACCATCTTGCTCGACAACTTGCCGGCCGAAGATTCGCTGACCCGCGAGCTCCCTGGCTTAGGCTCTACGCCTGCCGTGGACGAGACCATCGCCATGGGCGATATTCCCCTACCGTCCGTTCCTTCGGCACGCGAAGCCGAGGTTCGTCATCGTAAGATGTCGCCCAAGCGCCGCAACCTGATGGTTGCCGGCGTTGTGGCCGTCGCGCTCGTCGCCGGCGGCGCAGGCTATGCTGCCTGGAACGGATATCAACAAGAGCAGGCTGCCGTGCTTGCCGCAAACGCCCATACCATGATGTCGGTGCAGATCGGCGTGCATGCCGCGGGCCTCGACTGCTCAACTGGCTCCAAGATTCCCGTGCAGGTGAGCGGACAGGATTCCGACGGTTCTTCCGTGAGCGAAACGCTCTACGTTGACGAGCATGGTCGCGGCATTAAGCTGCTGCCCGGCGATTACACGTTCTCCATCGCCGCCTCCCCCATCGCGGCCGACGGCACCATCTACACCGTCCCGACCACCAAGGCCCAGGTCACCATTAAGAGCGATGGGCAGGATTTGAGTACCCAGGCCACCTTTAAGCTCAAGGTGCCTTCGGCCGACACGGTGACCGACGACCAGATCGATGCCGCCGCCAAGTATGCCGAGGAAGGCGGGGTGAATTCCGCCGCGGTCGCAAAGGTACTTCAGCAGGCGGCAACCGCGCGACGAGACGCCGCAACCAACGCCGTGAGCTCCCGCAAGGCGCAGGCGGCCCGCGACGCCGATGCTCGACATAAGGCAACGGACCTGTATCAGCTCGATATTCCCGTTGAGTGGTACGGCAAAGTCGCGACTTGGCAAAACGGCAGCACGCTGTGCATCTATCTTGCCGGCGACACGAGCACGCCGCTTGTGACGCTTGTCACGGTGCGCGACGGCGAGAGCTTTACGCCCGATGAGGGCGACGCGGTTTTGGGTGCGGCAAACCTCGGCAACGGCTACACCGTCTACGCCAGCGGCCCCGTTTATCCGTATGTGGTGCCCCAGACCATCAACGGACGCACGCAAGACCCCGTGTCGACCTACCCCATGGACACTGCAGTTGAGCTTGTCGAACTTACGACCGGCAACCGCTATACCTATAGCCAGATCAAAAAAGTGCTGGTCGGCAAAGACGGCAAAGCCGACGCCGCGACCAAACTCGAGACCGACTACCTCGCCCAGATTCTCCTGCCGAGCATCAAGGCCCAGGACTAGCCGGCCCGAAGACAGCCGCCCAACATCCACATCCCTAACGCAGTTGCGGTGAAATAGAGATTGTTTTTGCTGGTCAAACCGCAAAACAGTCCCTATTTCACCGCAACTTATTGGTGGCCTTTTGGGTGGCACTCAGCGCCAGGGGTCGGCTTCGAACATCGGCTCGCGCTCGGGGCGGCGATCGCTGTAGGGATCGTAGCCGTCGTCGTCCTCGTTCTCGGCGCGGATATAGGGGTCGCGCGGCTTGGGTGCCGGTTTGGACGTGGGCTTGGGCGCCGGCGCACTTGTCTTGTTCTCGTCTTTCATCTGCATAGCTCCTTACATCGCATCCGCTCAACATCATCGATTGTCGCACGAAAAAGGGTGGCGGACCCAATTGGATCCGCCGCCCTTGGCGTTTAGAGACGACTGGCAGGTTTTAAGGCATCTCCCAAAAATCTACTCGGCGTCGGGGACCTCGTAGGTGGCCGCCGGCGTATTGTCGCACACGACGGTAAAGCCGCCGTCCTTGTCGACATCGACCGTCACCTGATCGTCCTCGCGCACCGTGCCGTCGATGATAGCGGCGGCGATGGCATCCACGACCTCGCGCTGGACCAGGCGCTTGAGCGGACGGGCACCGAACACGGGGTCCAGGCCACCCACGGCGAGCATCTGCTTGGCCGCCGGGGTGATGGCAAGCGTCATGCGCTCCTTGGCCAGACGCGCGCGGACGTCGGCAAGCTGGATGTCGACGATCTTCTCGATCTGCGCCATGCCGAGCGGATGGAACACCACGATATCGTCGATACGGTTGAGGAACTCGGGGCGGAAGGTCTGAGCCATGGCCGCGTTGACCTGATGGCGCATCTCCTCCTCGTCCTTGCCGGAAAGCTCGGCGATGGCCTTGGAGCCCACGTTGGACGTCATGATGATAATCGTGTTCTTGAAGGACACCTGGCGACCCTGACCATCGGTTAGACGGCCGTCGTCAAGCACCTGCAGCAGCACGTTAAAGACATCCGGATGAGCCTTCTCCATCTCGTCGAGCAAGATCACGGAGTACGGACGACGGCGCACGGCCTCGGTGAGCTGGCCACCCTCGTCGTAGCCCACGTATCCCGGGGGCGCACCGATCAGACGCTGGACGCTGAACTTCTCCATGTACTCGGACATGTCGATACGCACGAGCGCGCGCTCGTCGTCGAACAGGCACTCGGCAAGCGCCTTGGCGAGCTCGGTCTTGCCCACGCCGGTGGGGCCCAGGAAGAAGAAGCTGCCGATGGGCTTGTCCGGATCGGAGAGGCCCGCACGGCTGCGGCGCACGGCTGCGGCGACGGCGGAGACGGCCTCGTCCTGGCCGATGACGTGCTTATGCAGCTCACCCTCCAAGCCCTTGAGCTTGTCGAGCTCGCCCTGCATCATCTTGGACACGGGCACGCCGGTCCAGGCGCTCACGACCTCGGCGATCTCATCGGAGGTCACCTGTTCATTGAGGCCCTCGCCGTCCTGCTGCTTTTGCGCCTCGAGCGCGGCCTCGGAATCCTGAATCTGCTGCTGCAGGCCCGGAATCACGGAGTAGCGCAGCTCGGACGCACGACCCAAATCGCCGTTGCGCGTCGCGCGCTCCTCTTCGCTCCTGGCCTCGTCAAGCTGGCCCTTGAGCTCCTGCACGTGGTCGATGGCGTTCTTCTGGTTGAGCCAGCCAGCCTTTTGCACGTTGAGTTTTTCCTGGACCTCGGCAATCTCCTGGCGCAGAGCCTCCAGACGCTCCTTGGAGGCATCGTCGGTCTCCTTCATGAGCGCCTGCTCCTCGATCTGCAGCTGGGTGAGCTGACGCGTGGTGGCGTCAATCTCGACCGGCATGCTGTCGAGCTCCATGCGCAGACGGCTTGCCGCCTCATCGACCAGGTCGATGGCCTTGTCGGGCAGGAAGCGGTCGGCGATATAGCGATCGGAGAGGTCGGCGGCGGCCACGAGCGCGCTATCGGTGATGTGCACGCCGTGGAAGATCTCGTACTTCTCCTTGAGGCCACGCAGGATCGAGATGGTGTCCTCGACGGTAGGCTCGCTCACCATAACGGTCTGGAAACGACGCGCGAGCGCCGCGTCCTTCTCGATGTACTTGCGGTATTCGTCGAGCGTGGTCGCGCCGATCGCATGCAGGTCGCCACGGGCGAGCGCCGGCTTGAGGATGTTACCGGCGTCCATGGAGCCCTCAGTGGCACCCGCGCCCACGATGGTGTGGAGCTCATCGATGAACAGGATGACCTTGCCCTCGGACTTCTGTACCTCCTTGAGCACGGCCTTCAAGCGGTCCTCGAACTCGCCGCGGTACTTGGCACCGGCGACCAGCGCGCTCATGTCGAGCTCGATGAGGTCGCGGTCACGCAGGGTGCTCGGAACGTCGCCGGCCACGATACGCTGGGCGATACCCTCGACGATGGCCGTCTTGCCGACGCCCGGCTCGCCGATGAGCACGGGGTTGTTCTTGGTGCGACGGGACAGGACCTGGATGGTACGACGGATCTCGTCGGTACGGCCGATGACCGGGTCGAGCTTGCCGGCACGGGCAAGGTCGCAGATATTGCGGCCGTACTGCTCCAGCGCCTCAAACTGAGTCTTGTCCTCGGCAGACGTCACGCGGTCATCGCCACGCAGCTCCTCGTAGACTTGCTCGATGCGCTCCTTGGTCACGCCGGCGTCGCGCAGAACGCGGCCGGCCTCACCCTTGTCCTCGGCAAGTGCCATCAGCAGATGCTCGGTCACCACAAAGCTGTCGCCCATCTTGGTGGCCTTCTTCTCGGCCTTCTCGATAACGCGGACGAGCTCATTGGAAAGACCCATCTGCTGGCCCTCGCCCGAAACCTTAGGCGCATGGTCGATGGCATCCTGCGTGGAGCGTGCGAGCTGAGCCGGGTCGGCACCGATGCGCTCGATGATCACGGAGATATTGCGCTCGCCGGCACCGAGCAGGGCAGACAGCAGGTGAATCGGCTCCACCGCGCCGGCCTGCGCGTCGGCAGCCGTGCTCATGGCGGTCTGCAGCGCCTCGCGCGACGTCATTGCTAGCTTATCGATTCTCATGGAATCACCTCTCTTGGGGTGGCCGCCCTACGGGGCGGCTTCACGTTGTTCGAGATGTATTGTTGCCAGCTTTGCGCGATCTTATACACAAATCTAAGTCTCTATATATAAGATTTTCTGAGTGATTAAGAGATAGGGGGCAGGCACGCTCACCCACTGCGGCCTCGTCCCCTTACTATCTCAATCTGTAACATCTATCGACCGTTTCCGGCTCCAGATGTTACAGATCGAGATGAATTGTTCAGCGGCGCCCGTTTATCTAAATCTGTAACATCTGGTCAGCAAATAGAGCTCTATCTGTTACAAATCGAGACGAACAGAAAACACCCGGATCAAAAATCTAAATCTGTAACACCAGGCCCACTTTTAGCGGCCAAGATGTTACAGATCGAGACAGACCGAAAACCACCACAAAGAGGACAGGCACCTTTGTGGCGGTCGCGGTCTCTACTCCTTCGCCGAACCCGTACTTCCCGATTCGACGGTCCAGGGCATCTCATCCTCGAACAGCCATGTACGGGCAGACCCACTATCGCGTGCAGTCTGCGGGTCAGGCAAGCAGGTCTGTTTATAGGCATCTTGGATACACTGACCCATAAAATCGTTGAGCTCGGTCTGGTCGCCCTCCATGACATAGGCGACATCGCCGTCCATGATGTAGATGCCCGGACCCTCATTGCCCTCGTAGCCCGGATCGTACGAGACATCACATAACTTTGCGCCGTTTGCAGTGTCCAGCTCGATGGAAGAGTGGCATCCGCCAACCATGTCGTTCGCTTTTGCCCGATAGGACGCATATCCGTACCAACGCTTAAATGTTTTGCCCTTGAGTAGCTCGGACGCCCTATCGATCAGGCTTGTATCCGTGGTATAGCGCATGGCCCCAAGCTGAATACGCGGATAATTGCTAATACCCAGCACAGCCGGCTGCTCATCAAAATCAACGGTAATGGTCTCGGGCTTGTCGTCGCCGGTCAGAAGTTCGACAGATTGAGTCACAGGCTTGACCACCGGCTCCGTCACCGCAGCAGGTAGAAATGCCATACCGACAGCACCCGCGCCAACCACAGCGATCGCAAGCACCAAGACAATCAATCCAATACGGGCAGGACTTCTCACAGCAAAGCACCTCACAATGCAAGCCTTCGCCATCTGTACTAATGATACCGCCAGCTAACACTATTACCAAAAGAAGCCGCGCGCTCCTCACCACCACAAAGGGGACAGGCACCTTTGTGATGGTTCTCGGTTTCGACGGCCAGCTGTCACACGTTATGAGATTAAAATTGAATTGTTAGCTGAGATTATTCATTTGTCATCGAGCTTGCCTGCTCTTTGTCTCGAGGAGCGCATATGAAGCCGTCTCATTCCACCGGTCGCAACGTCATTACCATTTTCGCCATACCCATCGCGATGTTCTTCTTTATCGTCGTCACGCCCTTTTCCCTCGGTATCGCCTCGCCCTTCGATTTATGCGGAATGGTCGACGCCGGCTCGCGTGCCACCTCGCTCTCCTTTATCTGTCGCGGCGTGTTTTACGAAGATGGAATTCCCACCGGAATTTGGCGGTCAAAGTTACCGCTGCTCGGTCAGATCGACGGATGCTCCCCCTATTTCTGCCTTGGACCTCAGGCGCTAAACTATCTAATCGACGACCAGCCACTCGACTCCATCACCCTCGCCTACGACTACGCACCAAACACCGATGAGCGCCACATGAACCAAGTCCTCGACAAGATGCTTGGACAGTGCGGGCTCACCGAGGAGGCCGGTCGAACCATCTATAGCAACCAGAAATTAAAGCGAACAGAACTCCGCCGTGTCGGAAAAATCAAAGGGCGAAACGGGGCCGCCTACTGGGATGCCTGGGCAACACGCGACAAGGGCGAATTCGGACACAGCACCTATACGGTCACTGTCTACACCAAAGACGGAATTAAGGACAATGTTGACGATTTCGCGTCATCCAAACTCGGCATCCCCAAAACAACCAAGCCCGCCAGCCCAGATGAAATCCTGTAGAGACGCTCATTGGAATGTCGCTCAACGCGCACACCGACATTGAGCTCACCCCCACCGCCACAAAGGTGCCTGTCCCCTTTGTGGCGGTTTTCGACAAAAAGAAGCCGCCCCGATAACAGAGGCAGCATCAAGCAAGTCTATTTATTAGCGTCCCTCAAGACCCAACGAGAACGCAGAAATGTAGCCCGGGGCTTATCCTTTCCCGAACGCGACCCTCGCGAAGCGCGTGAGCGGGCGGGAAAGGGTAAGCCCCGGGCGGACAATTAAGCGCGTTACTCGGCAGCGGCCTTGAACTTGTTGTAGTTGATCAGACAGCCGGCCTTGACGATGGCACGCTCCTCTGCCGTCATATCGGCAATGTAGAGCTCAATCTGCTCGAACGTGCCGTCGGCGCGCACCACGTAGGCGGCGATGTCCTTCAGGTCACCATCGAGCGCAGCGCGTATACCCGGCACAAAGACGTAGTCGCCCACCTCAAAGTTGGGCTCGGCCTCCATCTGGAAGGGCACCATGCCCCAGTTCATCACGTTGGAGCGATAGCGCTTGGTGGCGTACTCGTGAACGATATTGGCCAGACCGCCAATCACGCGCTGGCAGCTCGCGGCCTGCTCGCGGGCAGAACCGTCACCGGGCTTCTTGGCATAGAGCATGGAGCCGTACTCGGTCGCCTTGGCGTCTGCCGCGACACCCGCGCCAGCCAGCGCCTCAAACACGCCGGCAAGCTCGGCATCGAGCGCCGCCAGGTCGCCTGCCGCTTCGCCGGCAACGCGGCGCTTTTCCACCGCGTCGACCTCCTTGGAACGGCCCACGTAGGCCGGGTCGCGGCGGCTGAGCGTAAACTCGGCCAAGCCCAGCGGGTTGGAGCGGAAGGAGCTCGTCTCGCCCGAGGGAATGAGCTCATCGGTCGTAGTGACCGGGTCCATGATCTTGGAGCACACCTTGAGCAGGATATCGTCGCCGAGGGGCTCCATCGCGGGCCACGGCTTGATGTTGGGGCCTTCGACCAGCTCGTCGGCAGGCTCCGCCTTGCCAAAGCCCCAGTACACGCGCTTTTTGTACGGCGCGTCGTCAAAGGTGTACTCGCAGGCCTCGTCCCAAGTCTCCTCGGGCAGGTCGGTCGCCGGCGTCAGGACGCCGCCGTTGGCAGCCGTCGCCGCAATGGAGCGAGCGTCCATCAGGGCCACGGCGCTCAGCTGGCCATTACCCGGCTTGGAACCCTCGCGGTTGGGGAAATTGCGCGTGGTGTGGCGGATGGACAGGCCGTTGTTGGCAGGCGTGTCGCCGGCGCCAAAGCACGGACCGCAGAACGCCGTACGCACGATCGCGCCGGCCTCCATAAGGTCGTAGATGTAGCCACGGCGCGTAAGTTCGAGCGCCACGGGCTGGCTTGTGGGATAGACCGACAGCGAGAACTCGCCGCAGCCGGTGTTGGCGCCCTTAAGCACGCGGGCAGCCTGGACCACGGAGTCGTAGTTACCGCCCGAGCAGCCGGCGATAACGCCCTGCTGCACGTGCAGCTTGCCGTCGACGATCTTGTCGAGCAGGCTAAAGTGCGTCTTGCCCTCGCCGATCTTGGCAGCCTCGAGCTCCACCTCATGCAGGATATCCTCGAGGTTCTCGTTGAGCTCGTCGATCTCAAAGCCGTTGGAAGGATGGAACGGCAGCGCGATCATGGGCTTGATGCTGGACAGATCGACCTCGACGCAGCCGTCATAGTAGGCGACATCGGCGGGCTTGAGCTCGCGGTAGTCGTCGCCGCGGCCATGCATGGTCAAAAACGCGCGTGTGTCCTCGTCGGTGGCCCAGATGCTCGACAGGCAGGTGGTCTCGGTGGTCATGACATCGACGCCATTGCGGTAATCGGTCGTCATGCTCGCGATGCCCGGGCCCACAAACTCCATGACCTTGTTCTTGACGTAGCCCTTGGCAAAGACCGCCTTGATGATAGCGAGCGCCACATCGTGCGGGCCGACGCCGGGGCGCGGGGTGCCCGTGAGGTAGATGGCGACGACGCCGGGATAGGCAACGTCGTAGGTGTCGCGCAGCAGCTGCTTTGCCAGCTCGCCGCCGCCCTCGCCCACGGCCATGGTGCCCAGGGCGCCATAGCGGGTGTGCGAGTCGGAACCCAGGATCATCTTGCCGCAGCCGGCGAAGTTCTCACGCATAAAGGAGTGGATGACGGCGATGTGCGGCGGAACGAAGATGCCGCCGTACTTCTTGGCCGCGGAGAGGCCAAAGACATGGTCGTCCTCGTTGATGGTGCCGCCCACGGCGCACAGCGAGTTATGGCAGTTGGTGAGCACGTAAGGCAGCGGGAACTGCTCCATGCCCGAGGCGCGCGCCGTCTGGATGATGCCGACAAAGGTGATGTCGTGGCTCGCCATGGCGTCGAAGCGAATCTTGAGCGCCTCGGGGTCGCCGGACGTATTGTGTGCCTGGAGGATCGAATACGCGATGGTGCCGCGCTTGGCATCCTCGGGCGTCTGCGTAATACCGCGCTCGGCAGCCTCGGCCGCAGGCACAACCTCGCTGCCGCCGCGCAGGTAGATGCCGTCCTCGTACAGCTTGACCATACTGTCTCCCACTCTGCCCAAAAGATTTGGGCGCATAGCATACATTCGTTCAATATCGTGCCATAGAACGGTTGCGAGTGGGTTACGAATCTGCACGTTCACTTTATCTCGGTAAAGTAAAGGGCAAGCCCGGTGCGGTCCGGCAAATTTGGTGCAAGAGCGTCCCTTTCGACTAGTCATTTAAGAACGTCCCCAATGACTACCCATAACAACGCCGATGTTTTGGCGCGGACAGCGAAAGCCCACCAGAGCGAGCAAGGTGCCTTGAAACAAGGCGGCATTGATCTTCTGATCATGCCGCCGAAGTTGAAAGGCAGATTGCCGCTCTGGCGGGCTTGCAGCGTCGACCGGTCCGCCGTTCGTTAGAACGGCGGAACCAAAGGCGCAGCGTCGAGCCGTTACGCCGTTCGGCAGAACGGCGTAACCTACAGATCCCCGCCGGCGCCCAGCAGCTTGCGCATAACCTGTTCGGGGTTAACCGAGCCGTCGCGCGGGGCCAGGGCGGTGATCTTCTTCTGCATCTTGTACTCGTGCAGCTCGTCCTCGAGCTGGCGCACGCGAGCACGGAGCTTTTCGTTTTCGCGCTCACGCTCCTCGGCACGCTCCTTCATATCGAGGATACGCACCACGCCGGCAAGGTTGATGCCCTCGTCGGTCAGCTGGTTGATGAGCTCCAGGCGCTCGATATCGGCACGCGAATACAGGCGCGTGTTGCCGCCCGAGCGCTGGGGGTTCACCAGGCCCTTGGACTCGTAGACGCGCAGAGTCTGCGGATGCATGCCGGTCAGCTCGGCCGCCACGCTGATCATGTACAGCGGTTTGTTCCTATTGTCCTCGGCCATGCTACCTGACCCCTTTCCGTCTCGTTATCGTCCATCATAAGCCCGCGGGCGTGGTCGTGCGCCGCGACCGCCCTAGTACGTCGCCTTGTAACGATTGACCTTCTCGCGATAGTCGCGCGTGTCGGCCTCGCGCAGCTTGGTCATGGCATCGCGCTCGTCATCAGACAGGTTCGTGGGAACCTGCACCTTGATCTCGACGAGCAGCGCGCCCGTACGGCCACGGTGCTTAACGTCGGGCGCGCCCATCTCCTTAAAGCGGAACTTCTTGCCCGTCTGGGTACCCGCGGGCACCTTCAGACGAACCGTCGCACCGCCGGGCGTCGGCACGTCCACCGTGCAGCCGAGCGCCGCCTCATAGACCGAGACCGGTACCTCCATGGTCACGTCGGCACCTTTACGCTTAAACAGCGGATGCTCCTCCACGTGCGTGGTCACGACCAGGTCGCCGCGCTCGCCGCCGGCAACGCCGTACTCGCCGCGACGCTTGTAGCGCAGTTTGCCGCCGTCGACCGCACCCGCGGGCACCGAGACCGTAATGGTCTGTTGCTCGCCTGTCGAGGGAATGCGGTAGGTGACCTTGTGCGTCACGCCGCGAAACGCGTCCTCGGCCGTCACATCGACGGTCAGCGACAGGTCGCCGCCCTTGCGAGCGCGGCTGCGACCCGCACCCGCACCGGCAGCGCCCGCAGCCCCGGCGAAACCCGAGCCCCAATCGCTGCCCCAGGCGCCGTTGCCGCTAAAGATGCTGTCGAAGATGTCGCCCCAGCCGCTGGCGCCCGCACCGGCACCGTAGCCGCCGCCATACGCGCCGCCCGCGCCCGGCATGCCGCCAAACATGAGCATCTGGTCGTACTCTTTGCGCTTCTTCTCGTCCGAAAGCGTCTCGTAGGCCTCGCTGATCTCCTTAAACTTGGCCTCGTCGCCGCCGGCATCGGGGTGATATTTTTGCGCGAGCTTGCGAAACGCGCTCTTGATCTCTTTGTCGGAGGCGCTCTTGGATACGCCCAGGATGTCATAGAAGGTTTTGCCTGCAGCCATCGTAGCTCCTCTCCTGTTACATCCGCCGTCCCTGCGGACGGCGGCTCATGCTGTCACATGGCACTTGGCCAGAAAGGGCCCCGGGTTTTGCCCCGGGGCCCTTCTCAATTACTCCTCGGTGCTCTCGGCCGTATCGGCCGTAGCATCCTCAGGCGCCGCTTCGGGCTCCGGTGCGGGGCGCTTCTCGCCACCGTAGGTCACCGTCACCATCGCGGAACGCAGAATGCGATCCGCCATGCGGTAGCCCTTCTGGTACACGTCGTTGACGGTCTCGTCATACTGCGATGCGTCCTCGACGCGACCCACAGCCTGGTGCTCGAGCGGATCGAACGCCTCGCCCTTGGGGTCGATGGACTCAACGCCCTCGTGCGCAAACACGTCGAGCAGCTTGGCATGTACCGCGTCAACGCCATCGACGAACTGCTTAAAGTCGTCGGAAAGCTCCTGGCTGCGGGCATGGTCGATCGCGCGCTCGATATCGTCGATCACCGGCAACAGCGCGGTGACAAGCTTCTCGGTCGCGCGCTCGCGCTCGGCGATGCGCTCGTTGGCGGTGCGGCGACGGAAGTTCTCCCAGTCGGCCTGCAGACGAGCGGTGCGCTCGGTAGCGTCCTTCGCCTTGTCCTCGGCGGCCTTCTGAGCCTCTGCCGCAGCATCGAGCTCATTGCGCACGTCGGCAAGCTCCTTTTGGGCCTGCTCGAACTTGAGCTTAAAGTCGTTGTCGGCGGCTTCCTCACCGGCGCGGATAGCGGCTTCCACCATCTCGTCCTCGGTCATCGTCGCCTCCTTGTTGGAATCCTCTACCTGGTTCTCGGCAGCCTCGGCGGCCGGGGCCTCATTGACCTCGGTATCGTCTGCGGCCTCTACGGGAATCTTCACGTCCTTCTCCTCAGAGTCAACGGGGGCGGCGCCGGCGGCAGCCGCCTCCGTGCGAGCTTTACGGGCGGACATGATTACTTGTCCTCGTCGTCCACAACCTCGTAGTCGGCGTCGACTACGTCATCGTCGGCAGGCTGGGCACCAGCGGCACCGTCGGTCTGCTGCTGAGCGTCGGCGTAGACAACCTGAGCCAGCTCGTAGGCCACGGACTGCAGGGACTCGCCGGCGGCCTTGATGGCCTCGACGTCAGAGCCCTCGAGCGCCTTCTTGGCGTCGGCGATAGCGGCCTCGGCCTTGGACTTCACGTCGGCGGAAACCTTGTCGCCCAGCTCGTTGAGGGTCTGCTCGGTGGAGTAGCACAGGCTATCGGTCTGGTTGCGGACCTCGACCTCTTCCTTCTGCTTCTTGTCCTCCTCGGCATGAGCCTCGGCGTCCTTGACCATACGATCGACTTCGTCGTCGGACAGAGCGGTGGAGCCGGAAATGGTAATCTGCTGCTCCTTGCCGGTGCCCTTGTCCTTAGCGGAGACCTTGACGATGCCGTTGGCGTCGATGTCGAAGGTGACCTCGATCTGCGGCACGCCGCGGCGGGCAGCCGGGATACCGGTCAGCTGGAACTTACCGAGCGACTTGTTGTCGCGGGCAAGCTCGCGCTCGCCCTGGAGCACGTTGATCTCGACGCTGGTCTGATTGTCGGCAGCGGTGGAGTAAACCTCGGTCTTGGAGGTCGGGATCGTGGTGTTGCGGTCGATCATCTTGGTCATGATGCCGCCCATGGTCTCGACGCCCAGCGACAGCGGGGTAACGTCGAGCAGCAGGATGCCCTCGACGTCGCCGGTGAGCACGCCGCCCTGGACGGCAGCGCCGTCGGCAACGACCTCGTCGGGGTTCACGGACATGTTGGGCTGCTTGCCGGTCATGGTCTTGACGAGCTCCTGGACAGCGGGCATACGGGTGGAGCCGCCGACGAGGATGACCTCGGTCAGATCGGAGAGCTTGAGCTTGGCGTCGCGCAGGGCGTTGGTGACAGGCTGCTTGCAGCGCTCGAGCAGGTCGCGGGTGATCTTCTCGAACTCGGCGCGGGTCAGCGTGTAGTTGAGGTGCAGCGGACCGGACTGGTTCATGGTGATGAACGGCAGGTTGATGGTGGTCTGCTGGGCGGCGGAGAGCTCCTTCTTGGCGTTCTCGGCGGCCTCCTTCAGACGCTGCAGAGCCATGGGGTCCTGGCGCAGGTCGACACCGTTCTCCTGCTGGAACTTATCGGCCATCCAGTCGATGACGCGCTGATCCCAGTCGTCGCCGCCCAGGTGGTTGTCGCCCGAGGTGGACAGAACCTCAAACACGCCGTCGGCGAGGTCAAGGATGGAGACGTCGAAGGTGCCGCCGCCCAGGTCGAAGACCAGGATGCGCTGGTCGGTGCCCTGCTTGTCCAGGCCATAGGCCAGAGCAGCAGCGGTCGGCTCGTTGACGATACGCTTGACGTTGAGGCCGGCGATCTTGCCGGCGTCCTTGGTGGCCTGACGCTGGGCGTCGTTGAAGTAGGCCGGGACGGTGATGACGGCGTCGGTGACGGTCTCGCCCAGATACTTCTCGGCGTCGGCCTTCATCTTCGCGAGCGTCATGGCGCTCACCTGCTCGGCGGTGTAGTCCTTGCCCTCGATGTCGACGACGGCACGGCCACCCTGGCCCTCCTTGACCTCATACGGCACGGTCTTGATCTCGGAGGTGCACTCGGAGTACTTGCGGCCCATGAAGCGCTTGATGGAGAACACGGTGTTCTTGGGGTTGGTGACAGCCTGGTTCTTAGCGGCCTTGCCCACGACGCGGTCGCCGTCGGCACGGAAGCCCACGACGGACGGGGTGGTGCGGTCGCCTTCGGCGTTCACGATAATGGTCGGAGAACCGCCCTCGAGGACGGCCATAGCGGAGTTGGTAGTACCAAGGTCGATACCAAGAATCTTACTCATTAGAAATTCCCTCTCTCTTGTGCGTTCGCGCCGCCTCGACGGTCCGCCGCGCGGCGCTTCGGCTTGTCTTTCAGGATGTAGTGTATCCCCTTATGGGGCGGAATATACAAAATCTAAGTCAATTCATATAAGATTTCTTATCTCTGAGAGTTTAGGTTCTCAAATGCGCAGGTAGATGCACTGTTTGAGTTCTCGGCAGATCTATTGAGATCTATGTAGAGATGGCTGAGGTTTGCATCCGGGGGTGCCTGGGGGCTGTCTTGCGGAAAGCTCGTCCCGGCTTGAGCGTGGATTCCGGGTCGCAGTTTCCGCTAGCGGGCCCAACCGGAAACTGCGACCCGTTTTTCGGCCAAATAATGGGATGCGGTTTCCGCAAGCACACTCAATCGCCCTATATTTCAAGTCACCTTTAGCTAACATTTGCGCAGCTCAACGGCCCCACCTGCGCGTTTTTTAGTAAACCGTGGCATACTCGGCGAACGGTATGAAGATGCCGGCCAGAGGGTATTGCAAACGGTCGCTCCCGTGGTATGTTTTTGCCCGAATCAAACCGGCGCGCATCGTCTGTAGCGTCGGTCAACAGAGAGGAAACTACCATGGCTCATCCCGTAATTGATGCCGACGAGTGCATCGCTTGTGGCGTTTGCGTCGACTCCTGCCCCGCTGGCGTTCTGGAGCTCCAGGACGTCGCTACCGTCGCTGACGAGGACTCCTGCGTCGCCTGTGGCGCTTGCCAGGACGCTTGCCCCGCTGGCGCGATCACCGAGATCGTCGAGGAGTAACAACTCCCCCACCTGCACACTCAAAAGTACACCGTGCACAAAAAAGGAGGCCTCCGCATCGCCGCGGAGGCCTCCTTTTGTTTGTACAGGCAGCTAATTTGGCACCGCCGTTGGTTGAACTCGCGCCAGCGAAAACGCCCCATTTGAGGCAAGGTGGCCTGAAAGAGGAGGGAAGCGTACTTTGGTACGCGACCGACGATTGAAGGCCAGATTGCCCAAATGAGGCGTTTGCAGCGTCGGCTACGATAGGTCGTCTTCGTAGGGCATTAGATCCGCCAAGTAGCCTTTCTCCTTGAGCATGGTCTCGATCTCGTCGAGAGTTTGCTCGTCATCTGCCGCAATGCGATGGAAGTGGTAGCCACTCGTCACCGTTAGTAGTGGAAAGCTCTTGCCGCTCTCGATATCGTGCAGGTAGCGCTCAACATCGCGACGATTGCGGATGTCCAGGTCGGCCGTGATCTTACCGTACACGCGGTGATTGACGATCACGTTGAGCACGGCGCCGCCGGCGTCGACGATACTCGTGAGCTCATCGCCTGCCTGCTCCACGCTGTGGCGAACCTTGACCAAGCGCGTGGGCACGGCGGGGCTGCTGGGGGCCTCCTGCAGCACATAGCCACGGTTGGTTGCCACGACATCGTGCCCATCGGCACGCAACAGGGCAATATCCTGAACCACGACCTGGCGGCTCACGCCAACCTCGCGGGCAAGTGCGCTGCCCGAAACGGGCTCCCTGGCTCCCTCGAGCACGCCCATGATGGCACGACGGCGCTCGCGGGCGTCATTATTTACCGTCCAGCAGACGCAGGTGCTTAAGCGAGAGGTCGAGGATCGGGGCGGAGTGTGTCAGCGCGCCCGAGCTAATAAAGTCGACGCCCAGATCGGCCAGAGCGCGGATATTGCTGGCATCCACATTGCCCGAGCACTCGGTCTTGGCGCGGCCGGCGATAAGCTCAATCGCGGCAGCCATGTCGTCGTGGGTCATGTTGTCGAACATGATGATGTCGGCACCGGCCTCCACGGCCTCGCGTACCATGTCCAGGTTCTCGCACTCAATCTCGACCGTCGTGGTAAACGATGCGTGAGCGCGTGCCATCTCAATCGCACGCGTCACACCACCGGCGGCGTCGATATGGTTGTCCTTGAGCATGACAGCCGTCGACAGGTTGTAGCGGTGGTTGCTGCCGCCGCCGATCTCGACCGCGGCCTTCTCGAAGACGCGCATGCCTGGCGTGGTCTTGCGTGTGTCGACAAGCACGGTCTTGGTGCCCTCGAGCGCCGCTGCCATGTTGTGTGTGTAGGTGGCGATACCGCTCATGCGCTGCAGGTAGTTGAGCGCCACGCGCTCGCCCGAAAGCAGCACGCGCGCGTCGCCGCGCACCTGGCCCACGTGGTCGCCGGCGTGCACCTCGTCACCGTCGGCAACATCAAACAGCATCGAGCTCTGCGGATCCAGCAGCTCAAAGGTGCGAGCGAACACGTCCAGACCGGCGATGATGCCGTCGGCCTTGGCGATGAGCTCCACCGTGGCGGGGCGCGCCGTGGGGCACACGCTCGCCGTGCTTACGTCCTCAAACGTAATGTCCTCGCGCAGGGCCTGCAGGATCAGATCATCGACGACGAGTTTCATGGTAATGGGATTCATGGTCTACTCCTCCACGGCCTGCGTGCCGGCGGCACGGGCCAGATCATCGATTGCAAGGGTATCGGAACTCAGGGCGCGATGGCGTCCATCGAGCGCGGGCTCGCCCGCCTGCTCCACGGCAAGCGACTCGCCGGTACGCATACGCCAAGCGGCGCGACGACCCCAGACCAGCGCTTCGAGCAGGCTGTTTGATGCAAGGCGGTTCTTGCCGTGAACGCCGTTGCAGGCTGTCTCGCCCGCGGCGTAGAGCTCGGGCATCGAGGTGCGGCCGTCCTTGTCGACCCACACGCCGCCCATAAAGTAATGCTGCGTGGGTGTGACGGGAATGGGCTCGTCCAGGATGTCGCGGCCGTCCTCCAGGCAGCGTGCGCGGATGTTGGCGAAGTGCCCGGTCACCACGTCGCGCTCGACGGGGGCAAAGCTCAGCCACTCGTGCTCGGTACCGTCCTGCTTCATCTGCTCGCGAATGGCGGCGGCGACCACATCGCGCGGCTGAAGCTCATCGGTAAAGCGCTCGCCGGCGGCGTTGAGCAAAATCGCGCCCTCGCCGCGGCAGCTCTCGCTGATCAGGAAGGTGCGGCCCGGTTGCGGCGAGAACAGACCCGTGGGGTGAATCTGCACGTAGTCCAGGTGCTCCATCTTAATGCCATGCTCCTGAGCGATGTAGCAGGCATCGCCCGTGAGCTGCGGGTAGTTGGTCGAATGGTCGTATACGCCGCCGATGCCGCCCGTCGCCCACAGCGTGTGGCGGGCATGGATTTTAAACGGCTCGCCGGCATGCACGCCCTCGGTGACATTTGCCAGCTCGTCGGCGGGACGAACCGAGTTGTCCTCGTCCACGGGAACGGCGACGACGCCGGTGCACACCGTGGCGCCGTCACGCTCGCCCGTCAGGATGTCGGTCATGGCCACGTGCTCCAAAATCTGCACGTTATCCAGCTTGCGAACGGCCTGGAGCAGCTTGGTTGTGATCTCCTTGCCCGTAATGTCGGCATGGAAGGCAATGCGCGGGCGGCTGTGTGCGCCCTCGCGGGTAAAGTCGAGGCTGCCGTCGGCCTTGCGCTCAAAATCCACGCCCATGGCCAGCAGGTCGTTGATGACCGAGCGGCTCGAGCGGATCATGATGTCGACGCTCTCGCGGCGGTTCTCGTAGTGGCCGGCGTGCATGGTGTCCTCAAAGAAGGCATCATAGTCGGAGCCTTCAGGCAGCACGCAGATTCCGCCCTGCGCGAGCATCGAGTCACACTCATCGACAGCGCCCTTGGAGAGCATGATCACGCGCGTGCTCGTCGGCAGATTGAGGGCCGCGTACAGGCCCGCCACGCCGCAACCGGCAATGACAACGTCGCACTCCATATCGGGGTATTGTTTGGTTTCCACAGGAATCCTCTCCCTTGTAATGTGACATAAGGGACTGTCCCTCATGTCACATTGGCTTAGCGCGCCGCGTACTCGAGCATGCGGTCGAGCGTGAGTTTGGCCTGGTCGGCAGCCTCGTCCGACACGCCGATCTGCACCTCGCCCTCGCCCGTCTCCAGGCAGCGCACGAGCTTTTCGAGCGTGATGAGATCCATGTTGACGCAGGTGGGCTGCACCGCGGGGAAGTAGAACTTTTTGCCGGTGCCCTCGCAGCGGCGCTCGAGCTCGTAGAGCACGCCGCGGACCGTCACGATGATGAACTCACTCGCGTCCGAATCCTCGGCGTACTTGATGATGCCGGCGGTGGAGCCGATGTAGTCGGCCTCGGCAAGGACGTCGGCCTTGCACTCGGGGTGCGCCAGCACGAGCGCATCGGGATGCGCCTCCTGCGCGTCGACAATCTGCTCGACGGTGATGATGTGATGGCGCGGGCAGTAGCCATTGTTGAGGATGACGTGCTTTTGGGGCACCTGCTCGGCTACGAAGCGGCCCAGGTTTTGATCGGGGATGAACAGGACGTGCTGCTGCGGCAGCTCGGACACGATCTTGACGGCGTTGGAGCTGGTGACGCACACGTCGCTCCAGCTCTTGATCTCGACCGTCGAGTTGACGTAGCAGACCACGGCAAGGTCGTCGCCGTACTCGGCGCGCGCCGCGTCGACCGTCTCGCGCTTGACCATGTGCGCCATGGGGCAATCCGCACCCGGCTCGGGCAGCAGCACGGTCTTGGTGGGGTTGAGCAGCTTGGCGCTCTCGCCCATAAACTCCACGCCGCACAGCACGATGGTCTGTTGCGGCAGGCTCTTGGCGAGCTTTGCCAGGTAGAAGCTGTCGCCGACGTAATCGGCAACGGCTTGGACCTCGGGCGCAACATAGTAGTGCGCCAGGATCACCGCGTCACGTTGGGTTTTTAGTTGCTGAATGGCCTCGACGAGCTCTGCGGGCACCAGTGCCGCGCGCTCCGTTGCCGTCGTTGCCGATGCTAGGCCGGCCGCGATATCGCGTGCAAGCTCCGACGCATCCATGTTCGCGCTCTGTGCCATCAAGGCCCCTCTCTTTTGGCGAATCTTGGGGCTTTAGTATGACACCTAGGTTTACAGCTGACAAGACAGCTGTAAACCTAGGTGTAAAGTTGAAATAAAGATTCGATCATGTGGCAGGTCCATTTTCGAACTGGCAAGCTGAGGATAGCCGAGCTCTCGATAGCGCAGGAGGCATCTTTGGACGGCCGCCACGCATGGTCGACGACATGCCCGCCAGGTAATCGCTCGCCGGCACCAATCCGCTACAGTGGAGCGGCCGCCGGGGTCAGCTGCTTGATGTAGGCCCACATGCGCTGCTTGGCGGCCTTGTCGGTCAGCGCGGCCTCAAAACCGTCGAGCGCGAGCACGCGGCGGCCCTGCACATGGGCGATCAGACCGGGCTTGAGCATGGCGGTGTCGAAGTCATCAATCGCCACGAGCATATCGGCGTAGGTTTCGCGCATGACATCGGCCGCGCTGTTGTCGAGCAGTAGCACCGCCTCGGGGTCCAAGGCCTCAAGCGCCTCGCGGAACAGGTCGCACGGCAGGGCCTCACCCACCGCGACCGCCCCGTCGCCCGCGCCGGCAACACTCGCCAGCACACAAAAATCTTCGGGCGCGTAGCCGATGGCCCCGAGCGCCGCACGCAGCGCTGCACCATCCGCGCCGGCGGCGAGTTCGCCGCCCGAGCGCTCGGCCTCATCCAAATCACCTTTGACCAGTACGATCGGCGAGCACGCGTTGCCCGCGATACGCACGCCACGGGCCGCAAGCGATGCAAGCTCCTGCTCGGCCGCTTGGGCGATGGCTTCTTTTTTCTGGCTTTGTGACGTGGGCATGCGCTCTCCAATCGTTTGCGTGCCCACCATTATATAAAAGAGCCGCCCGCGAGTGGTTGCTTTGCGGGCCACTGGGTATAAGCACGGTCGTACTGAGTTTTACGCGGCTGAGCCGCGTCGCATTATGGAGGTCACCATGGCTGACATTAAGCAGATTACCCCCGAGAACTTCGATTCCATCGTTAACGACGGCCTGCCCGTGCTGGTCGATTTTTGGGCGCCCTGGTGCGGGCCCTGCCGATCGCTCTCGCCCATCGTTGACGAGGTGGCAGACGAGCTGGCTGGCAAACTTGCCGTTGCCAAGTGCAACGTCGACGACAACCAGGACCTGGCCATGAAATATGGCGTCATGAGCATCCCCACGCTGATTGTCTTTAAGAACGGCGAGGAAATTGACCGCTCGGTCGGCGCGCTGCCTAAGGCAAGGCTGCAGGCATTGCTGGAGAAGCACCTGTAATACGCTGGTTACATTTTGGCGTCCAGCCGCCGTCCATGAGCACTTTTGCACCACTCGCCGGACTTCTGGGTGCACCGCGTGCGACCACGGATAGTATGGTAGTCACAAACAGCCCCCAGTGAACGGGTGCGGGTCACACAGACTCGCACCCGTTTTCTTATGCGGTAGCGTCCCGCGCGGGCGTAGTAGAATCTGAACCACTGGATTGCCCCGAACATAAGGAGATCTCCCATGCATGACGTCGGAATGAACATGAGCCAGCTTGCCATGAGCGTCAAGCAGATCGACGACACCATCGAGCTCGCCCACGAGTGGAGCCACCAGCTGCTGCATGCGACCGAGAATTTTGACATGGAGCGCATTGGCGCCAAGCTCGAAGCTGCCATGGCCGCACTGCACGAGGCGCATGACGCGCTCGAGGGCTACGAGGAAGCCATCGAGGCCGACCACAACTCCGTCGGCTCCGTAAAGCTGGTGTAAGGTGTCCGAACACGAACACGCGCACGGCTGCGGGCACGACCACCGCAGCGGCACGGGCGACGAGGCGAGCTGCCGTTGCGGCGGCGGCTCCGAGCTGGTCCGTTTTTCGGTCACCGCGCCCGATGACCTACTGCGCCGCTTTGACGAGCAAATCGCACGCCGCGGCGACGTGGCCAACCGCTCCGAGGCAGTGCGCGATTTGATTCGTGCCTCAATCGCCAAAGAGCAGATGCGCACGCCCGATGAGCACGTTATCGGATCGCTCACCATGATCTACGACCACCATACCGGCGACCTGACGCGCCGTCTGGACGAAGTGCAGCACGACTACACCGACGAGATCGTATCGACCATGCACGTGCATCTGGATCACCACAACTGTCTGGAGATTCTGGCGCTCAAGGGTCGCGGCGAGCGCGTCTACGAACTGGCCGACCGCCTGCTGGGCCTGCGCGGCGTTAAGCACGGCGAGCTCACCTGCGCCGCCACCAAGCAAAGCCTGGGGCTATAGCGGGATTTCCCGCAGCGCACCTGCCAAAAAGGGACAGGTTTGTTTTGGCAGGTTTAGAAGTTTTACCTACCAAAATAGACCTGTCCCTTTTTGGTCGGTTTTGATGAGGGGTGTCGCATGCGGCATGTGCATATTCATGTGACGGGCATTGTGCAGGGCGTTGGCATGCGACCGTTTGTGTATCGCGAGGCCATGGCGCATGGCATTTGCGGCTGGGTGCTCAATGCAGGCGACGGCGTGCAAATCGAGGCGCACGCTCCGGCCGATGCGCTCGATACTTTTGTTGCCGCGCTTTCTGAGCATGCGCCTGCGGCAGCCCGCGTAGAGCATGTCGAGGTTGTGGACTTGGCAGTCAACGGTTGGGATGCCGCCAATGAACAGGGTTTTCGCATCGTAGCATCGCAGGACCAGACCGCGCACACGACGCTCGTCTCGCCCGATATCGCCACCTGCGACGATTGTCTGCGCGAGTTGTTCGATCCCGCCGACCGACGCTACCACTACCCCTTTATCAACTGCACTGACTGCGGCCCGCGCTTTACCATCATCCGATCGCTGCCTTATGACCGAGCGGCCACGTCGATGGATTGTTTTCCCATGTGCCCCAAGTGCGCCGCGGAGTATGCCGACCCACTCGACCGGCGTTTTCACGCACAGCCCGATGCCTGCTTTGATTGCGGGCCGCATATTACGTGGCACGAGGCGGGCGAAGCCGCCGCGTCGCCGGCCGTCGGCTCCACGCGCGAGGCCAGCGATGCCATCATCGAACGCTGCGTCGAGCTGCTGGCAGGCGGCGGCATCGTCGCCGTCAAGGGTCTCGGTGGGTTCCACCTAGCCTGCGACGCCGCCAACGAACAGGCAGTGTGCGAGTTGCGCCGTCGCAAGCGTCGCAGCAACAAGCCGCTTGCCGTTATGGTGCGCAGTCTTGCCGACGCCGAGTGCCTATGTCACGTCGATGGCGTTGAGCGCAACCTGCTGGCCGGCAGTGTTCGTCCCATTGTGCTGCTGCGTCGCCGCGCAGCCGGCAACGACGTCCACAGCTCCCCCAACGCCCTCGAACTCGCGCCATCCGTCGCGCACGACTTGCCCGAGCTTGGCGTCATGCTCCCCTACACCCCGCTTCAACATTTGCTGCTCGCCGCAGCCGCAGCGCACGGTATGCGAGCACTCGTCATGACCAGCGGAAATCTGAGCGAAGAGCCCATCGAGACCGACGATGCCCTTGCATGGGAGCACCTTGTTGCCGCCGGCATCGCCGATGCGCTGCTCGGTAACGACCGCGCGATTCTGTCGCGCTACGACGACTCCGTGGTACGCGTAGTCGACGGGGTCGTCATGCCCGTGCGCCGCGCACGCGGATATGCGCCGCAGCCGCTGTCGTTGCCGGCGCTCGACAACGCCACGCCCTGTGTGCTCGCCTGCGGGCCGCAGCAAAAAGCCACGATCGCACTCACGCGCGAGGACGCCGACGGCCATGCGGCCTGTTTTGTGTCGCAGCATATAGGCGATGTCGAAAACGGCGCGACTTTCGATGCTTGGAGCGCCGCACGCACGCGTCTGGAAAGCCTCTTTGACCTGGCGCCTGCCGCCTTGGCATGCGACATGCATCCCAGTTATCTGTCGAGCCAATGGGCGCGCGAGCAGGCACGGGAGCACAATCTGCCGCTTATCGAAGTCCAGCACCATCATGCGCACATCGCGAGCGTCATGGCAGAGGCGATTGCCGCAGGCCGGCTTGCGCCCGATGCACGCGTCCTCGGCATCGCCTTCGACGGCACGGGTGCCGGCACCGACGGCACCATATGGGGCGGTGAGTTTCTTGTCGCCCATCTCGCCGATTTTGAGCGCGTCGCGCATCTGCGCACCTGGGCGCTTCCCGGTGGCGCCGCATCCGTACACGATGCCCGCCGCAACGCCTTTGCCCTGCTCAGCGAGCTCGACCTGCTCGAGCACCCGGGAGCCGTGGGGCTCTTGAACAGCCTTGACGAGCAAACGCGCAGCATAACGGCAACGATGATCGAGCGCGGCATCAACAGTCTGCGCACCAGCAGTATGGGTCGCCTGTTTGATGCCGCAGCCGCGATTTTGGGCATTTGCGGCCAGGCAACCTACGAGGGCGAACCCGCCATCGAGCTCGAAGCCGCCGCTTGGCGTGCACTGGACGGCAAAATCGCCCGTTTTCCCGACGACAACGTCGGCTATTCCACATCTGGCCCATCGTGGTTGGACGGCCCTTATGTTCTGGACCAGAAAGCACTCTTTGAGGCACTTTTGGAGGGAATTGAAGCCGGAGCGCCCGCCGACAGGCTCGCACTCGACTTCCATGTCGCCGTCGCGCGCTCCTCGGCGCGCATCGCCACCGAAATCTGCGCGCGCGAGGGCATTGGCACCGTCGCGCTCTCGGGCGGCGTGTTCATGAACCGACTTCTGCTCCAGCTCCTCACCCGCGAGCTCAAATACGCGGGCCTTGCTGTCTTGGTCCCCCACACCGTACCCGTCAATGACGGCTGCATCGCCTACGGTCAGGCGGCGGTCGCAAGCGCTCGTCTTGCGCAGATTGCATCGCAGTAGCTCGCCCTCGCACGCCGCTGTGCCCAGCCGTCTCACAGGCGTAACGCGTTTGCCCGCAAACCCCGCGAGCGCTACCATCAACTGATGGATTATTGAGCGCCTATCCAGCGCAAAGCGTCTAAAAGGGGAACAATATGTGCCTTGCCGTTCCCGGTAAAGTAGTCAAACGCGACGACGACCTCAAGGCCACCGTCGACATGATGGGCATCGAGCGCCCCGTGTCGCTACGACTCGTGCCGACGGCGCAGGTTGGCGACTATATTCTCGTACACGCCGGCTTTGGCATCCAGATCGTCGACGAGCAGGAAGCGCAGGAGACGCTCGACCTGGTCAACACCATGACCGAACTGGCCGAAGAAGACCAACTGGCCAGCAACCCGGCCGAGGCATACTAGTGGCGGCCGGACAGCCGGCTCGCTCCGGTATCGACTTTTCGGCATTTCGTGATTCCAAGCTGGCCCGCGAGCTCATCGAACGCATCCATGAACTCGTCGGCGACCGCACCATCAACCTTATGGAAGTCTGCGGCACGCACACCGTGAGCATCGGCCGCTATGGCTTTCGCTCCATTATGCCGGCCGGGCTCAAGCTGCTGAGTGGCCCGGGCTGCCCCGTCTGCGTAACCGCCAACTGCGACATCGACCACGCGATCGCGCTCGCCAACATAGACGGCGCCATCATCACCACCTTTGGCGACATGATGCGCGTGCCCGGATCGTCCACCTCGCTCGCTGCGCAAAAGGCGGCAGGGCGCGACATCCGCATCGTCTATTCCCCGCTCGACGCGCTCGACATCGCCGAGCAAAGCCCCGATCGTCCGGTCATTTTTATGGGCGTGGGCTTTGAGACTACGACGCCCACCATCGCCGCCGCCATCTTGGAGGCCGAGGCACGCGGGCTTTTGAACTTTTCGGTCTATTGCGCCCACAAGACCACGCCGCCGGCGTTGCGCGCCATCGCCAACGACCCCGAGACCGCCATCGACGGCTTTATCCTGCCGGGCCATGTCGCCACCATCACGGGCTTGGCGCCCTTTAGCTTTTTGGTCGACGAGTTCAATACCCCGGGCGTGGTCACGGGATTTGAACCGGTCGATATCCTGCGGGGCATCTGCATGCTGGTCCAGATGGTTGTCGAGGGCAGGCCCGCGATCGACAACGCCTACCGCCGTGGCGTCAACGCAGACGGCAACCCCGTGGCGCGCCAGCTGGTCGAGCAGGTGTTTGAGCCATGCGGCACCACGTGGCGCGGGCTGGGGCCGATTGCCAACTCGGGCCTTTCTATCCGCCCCGAGTTCTCGCGCTTTGATGCCCGCGCTCGCTTTGACGTGCCCGTTGAGGCGACGGTCGAGCCGCGTGGATGCCGCTGCGGCGACGTGCTGCGCGGGGCCATTACGCCGAACAGCTGCCCGCTCTTTGGCCGCACCTGCACGCCCGAGCACCCCGTCGGACCGTGCATGGTGAGCTCCGAGGGCAGCTGCGCGGCGTACTACCGCTACCGTAACTAGCCTGGACGCACCCGCACACTGGCACCACCCACGATTGGAGTTTTGGATATGTCCCATAGCATCACCGACAGCACCGTCCTGTTGGGCCACGGCTCTGGCGGTCAGATGATGAAACGCATCATCGATGAGGTCTTTTTGGATGCCTTTGGGTCGCCCGAGCTGCTCGAGGGCAACGACGCCGGCGTCGCCGCGCTGCCCGCGAGCGGGCGCATCGCCATGTCGACCGACAGCTTTGTAGTCTCGCCGCAGTTCTTCCCCGGTGGCAACATCGGCCGCCTCGCCGTGTGCGGAACCGTCAACGACGTCGCGACCTCGGGCGCCAACGTGCGCTACCTGTCGTGCGGCTTTATCCTCGAAGAGGGCTATCCCATGGATAGGCTCCGCCAGATTGTGCAGACGATGGCCGAGACGGCGCACGAGGCGGGCGTGTCCATAATCACGGGCGACACCAAGGTGGTCGAGCGCGGCGGGGCCGACGGCGTCTATATCAATACCGCCGGCGTGGGCGAGGTGCCTGCGGGCGTGGCGCTCAGCGGCGCAAACTGCCAGCCCGGCGATGTCATCCTGGTCTCGGGTACACTGGGCGACCACGGCATCGCTATCATGAGCCAACGCGAGGGCCTGGCGTTTTCGAGCACGATAGAAAGCGACGCTGCACCGCTCAACCACCTGATTGCCGACGTTTTGGCCGCAGCGCCCGGCACGCATTGCTTTCGCGACCCCACGCGCGGTGGCCTGGCGTCCACACTCAACGAGTTTGCCCAGGCCAGCGGTGTTGCCATGGAGGTCGACGAGGATGCCGTGCCCGTGCGTCCCGACGTGCAGGCCGCCTGCGAGATGCTCGGCTACGATGTGCTGCAGGTGGCAAACGAGGGCAAGATGGTTGCCGTCGTGCCGGCCGAGCAAGCCGATGCCGCGTTGAGCGCCATGCGCGCCGCCCGCTACGGCGAGAATGCCGCCATCATCGGTCGCGTGCTGCCACTTGCCGAGGGCTCCCGTCCCGCCGTGCGCGTGCGCACCGGCTGGGGCTCGACCCGTATCCTCGACATGCTCGTGGGAGAGCAGCTGCCGAGAATTTGCTAGCGGCTGCTCTGCAAGCTGCCCAGCATCCGGCCACAATCGGCCCGCCCATTTTCACTGGGACGTTGGCCCACTCAAACTGCGGGGAGATGGAAGAGCCCTCCTGCCGAGCTGATCGGCAGGAGGGCCCTTCGCTTTGCAAAACCATACTCCTTGCAGTATTTACCTGTCAGGCAGACGCTCGCTACGCCGCGCGACGCTTGGTGTAGAAAAACCAGCCGCCGACGGCCGCGATACCGACGATGCCCACGGCAACACCGGCGATGGCAAAGCCGTTCGAGCCCGCGTCCGCAGCCTTGTTGGCGGCGCCGGCGCTCAACGTGGCGGTCTTGCCGGACGTGCCCGACTTTTTGCCGCTCTTGTCTGTCTTGCCGGCGACGGAAGACTCCGTCGAATCCTTCTTGCCGGATTCGGCCTCGGCCTTGGAATCGCCAGCTGCCTTGGCGCCCTCGCTCGAGGAAGCACCGGCCATCTTGGCGGCCACAGGAGCCATTACGCCCGCAAAACCGGCGGTCCCGTTGCCGGCACCGCCGTCCGACCCGGCACCCGGCGTCAGGACGCCCGGCGCCACCGTGGGCTTCTGCGGGTCCTTGCTGCTCGAGCCCTTGCCCGCCGTCACGGCCGTCTTCCAGGCAATCGTCTCTCCCGAGGAGACACGATACGTCGTGAGCGCGCGGAGCGCCTGCTCGGTCGCCATGGCGTTGGCCGCGCCGCCCTTGCTGTGCGCATAGCCGTTGCCGCCGTCCACGCGGTACAGGTCCAGCGCGCAGACCACGTTGGTCACGGCATTTGCAAACCCGTTAACGGGGTTGGCCGGGTCACGGTCGAGCGAAAGCAGCGCGAGGATCACCTGGGCATTGGCCTCGGCAGAACCGAAATCACAGGTGCCCGCGCTCATCTTGCCCTTGAGGTAGGAGAGGCCGTTCTCGATGGCAGCATCGACCTTGGTGCCGCCCTCATAGGGCGCCACGGCCTGGATCGCCATGGCCGTCAGGTCCACGTCGCCCAGACGCGTACCCTCCACGGCGTCGTCGCTGCCGAGAAGCTCGCAGACGGCGTCCGCGAGGCTCGCGCGCGTCCAGGCAGAACCGGCGGGTACATCCGAGCCGCTCGCATTAAGCGCCATCAGCGCAAAGATCTTCTCGTTGGCGCGCGTCATATCGGTGCGGCTGCAGATGAGCTCGACCAGGTTGACGCCGTCATAGTCGGTGATGTCCTCGCCGATGGCGGAGAGGGCCAGCGCCACACGCTCGGTCTCAGTCAGAGCGCAGGTCGCACTCCCCCACTCGGCCTTGTGCTTGGCCAGCGAGGCGCGGTAGTTGTCGAGCAGCTTGGAATCGATCTTGCGGCCCGCCTTGGCAAAGTCGTAGATCTCCCACTCGTCGCCGTACTGGAAGGCGTCGGAGCTGCGGCGCACGTCGATGAACGCAGCGGCAGCATCGATGCCCGCCGAGGCGGACTCACTCGTGGCGGGGCTCGCGGCCACACCGGCCACGGTGATGGTAAGCGTCACGGGCTCGGCACCGGCGGTCGTGTCCACCGGCGTACCCGTCGCGACCACCGTGCCGGCCGAAAGCGCAGTCACCGTGTAGTCACTCGAGGCCACGTACAGGCCGTCATCGGGAGCGCCGTCGACGTGCTTCCAGGCGCCCTTCTCGATGCGGTCGATGCCCACGATACCCGAGGCGTCCTTGCCGTCGAGCGTCTTGAACGTCCAGGTGAGGCCGGGCTCGGTCACGCTCCAGCCGTCCGCGTCGTTTTTACCGGTAAAGCTCAGGTCGAGCTTTTGCGCCGAGCCGGCCTTGAGGTAGAGGCTGTCCGTGCCGGCCGTCACGCTCGCAAGCGGATTTTGGTAAGCATAAGTCACGTCGCACGACGCGCTGATGACCTTGCCATCGGCGTCCGTGTCGGGCAGCGTCGCGGTAAACGTGGTGGTGCCAGCCTTGTACGCCGTGTAGCCGATCTCGCCCGCGGTGGCGTAGGCCGCCACGGCAGGATCGCTGCTCGTCACGGTAAAGTTGTCGCGGTTGGTGGCGTTGTCGGGCGCCACCACCGGGCGTGCGTGATCGGTCAAAAACGCGCCGCGCTCGGAGAGCGGGTTGCGGCCCTGCAGGTAGACGGTGGCGCCGTCCTCGTTATAGCCCATCGAGATGGACGTGGCGGCCACGGCTTCTGACGTCAGCGTCACGCTCTTGGAGCCAGCGCCCGCAGATGCGACGTCGCGCGGGGTAACGGTGATCGTGGCACTGCCGGCATGCTTGAAGTAAAAGCAGGCCGAGTAGTCGTTGCTGTAGATGGTCGTAGGATCGCTCGAGGCAAAGTGGAAGCGGCTGAACGAAACGGGCACGTACTCGTCCTTATCGGCGTCGACGTAATGCACGCGCACCTCGAGGTTGCGCACCTCGGAGCCCTGGACGGTAGCCGCACCATCGGTCACGTCGCTCACGGTGCCGTCGGAGGCACGATACCACAGCTCAAAGTCATCGAACTGTTTGGCCTTGGCCTTGATCTTTATGGTGGCCACGGTCTGCTCGGAACCATTGGCCTTATGCTCGGTGGCGGTCACCGTGCCGGTGGCGTTGTCGTAGATGTAGAGCTCGCCCGTGGACTCGTTGATACCGATGTTTCCGCGGTTGGCATCGTCGGTGCCCCAGGTGACGGTGCTCGTGGCCGGCACGCCCTTAAGCGCAAAGACGCCAAGTTTGCGGTAGGCGTTCACAGCGTCGGGCGAAACCTCGAGCATATGGTCGGCAACCGCCTGGCTGGTGCCGTCGTTGGCCGTGAAGCTCACGGTGTAGGTGTCGTCGGGCGTGGTATCCTCGGGCGCCTGGTAGCTGTTGCCCGAGCCAAAGACCGGCGTGCCATTTTTATCGATACCCCAGCTGCTGCCGTTGGCGCCGCAGTTAGCGTTGACGAGGTCGGCGAAGGCGTCGGTGGCCATGTCGGCCGGGTCGACGGCATAGGAGTTGACGAGCGCCGAGGCGGGGGCGTCCATCTTGTTGGTGAGGAATGCGCCCCAGTAGGTGTTGACGAGCTGGCCCGCGTTGTAGGTCGCGAACAGCGCGCCCGCCGTGCCCTCGGAGGTCGACACGCAGTTGGACACGATGCCGCCGTCGAACGTGCGCGCAAAGCCCGCAACGCCCTTGCCGGTCACGCTCGTGGAGCAGTTGAGCACGGCGCCCTGCACACTGTTGCCCAGGGGGCCGAACGCCTTGCCGTCCGTCGCTTGCTTCAGTTTGCCGGCAAACGAGATGTTCTGCACCACGCCCGTGGAGGCAACGCCGCCCATGAGCGACTTCACGCCACCGCCGTTGGCGAAGGTGATGGTGTGGCCCTGGCCGTCGAGTGTGCCCGCAAGTATGCCCATGGGAGCAAAGAAATACTCGTCATCGATGGTAATGTCGTTGTCGAGAACGTAATAGGCGTCGGCGTCGGCGGGTTTGAACTTGTTTTCGAGGTCGCTCTGCGAGCTCAGGTGCACTACGTTCTGCGGCTGAGCCACGGGCTCGGTGGGCTTGGGCTTCTCGAGCGCGGCAATGGCATCGGTGAGCGTCTTGGTTGCGGCGTTGACCTCGGCCTGCTTGGCGTCATCGTTGGCGTAGACGTCTTGAGCGCTCACAAGGGCCTCAGCGAGCTTCGACCAGCTCTCGGCCGTGTAGTCGCCCTCGACCTTGGCGCTGGCATCGTCGATGGCGGCCTTGAGGGCATCCTTGTTCACGACGACCACGGCGCTGCCCGAGACCAGCACGGGCAAACCGCCCTGTGCAGACCAGCTAAAGCCGGTGGCGGGGGCGTCGGTGTTGAGTTTGTCGACCGAAGCCTGGCTCTTGAGCTCGTCGGTCGAGATTTTGGTGCCGAAGGAAGAATCATTGCCAAAACCGCAAGCCTGGTCGCCCGCGGTGAAAAGGTTGTTGACCATAGCACCGGAGCTATACCGGCAAACGAGACCATGAGCGAAAAAGCCCGACATCGATCCGGAAACATAGGAGTTGATTACAGACCCACCGCTGAGCGTTCCCACCAGGCCACCGTAATCGGCCCAAGAGCCGCCATCGCTCAAAGCCGCCGTCGACCAGCACATCTGCACGGTTCCCGAGCAATTGATCGCAAGGGCGCCCTCATAATCGCCCATGGTTGCCCGGCCCGTCACGCCCAGATTCTGCACTGTACCGGTCACGCTCTTCGCCAGCGCCTTGCCGTTGAGCACGATGCTGTGGCCCTGGCCATCGAGCGTACCGGCCACGGTCTCGATCTGTTGGTCAGCCTCAAGGCTGATATTCGCCGCGAGCTTCACGACAGCCCCGGCCTCGATGGTGGTGGGCAGCTCATCGGCAGAAGAGGCCGTCACCGTCTCGCCGGCCTTGGCGACGCGCGCGCCGCGTGCCTGCTGAACATCGGCGTCGTCATCGTCGACGTTCACTGCGGCGGCGTTCTGCCCGTCCGCACTCAGCATGGCGGCAAGCCCCTCATCGGCAGACGGAGCAACGTCGGATCTTGCCTCGTCCGCCGACGCCTCGGCGCCTTCAGCACCCGTCCGCTCGTCCGCAGTGAAACTCGACTCGTCGGCATTCTCGGCAGCATCCGCCTGCTGCGAGGCCTGGGCCTGCGCCTGCACAGCGACCTCTGCCACGCCCTCGGCAAATGCCGACGTACCCGGCATCGACCAGACGAGCAGCACCGAGAAAGCAGCGGCCCCCAGGCGCTTGAGCATAATGTTGTTTCGCGTCACCCGTTCTCCTTCTTTCGCGAACCTGCAATAGAGCCATGGCGAAGAAGGCGGGACAGGCGATACCCCGGCAGCACAAAGGCGCACGTCAGCCACCCTATCGGCAGCAAAACGCACGCTCAGCAGCACCCCTTGTAGACCGGAATCCAGCGGCAAACAGAGAGGCCCTCGGTTTCGAGAAGAGCGCGGGCAGGTAATCTGGCTCGCGGGCGCGCCCGCACACAGTAACCGCCTTGCTCGGGATTCTCACCCGATTCCCCTTTATGCGCTCGCGCGCACCCGTGCTCCGGCTTCTATTTTTTAACGGAGGAAGTGTACGTTACCGCAGGTAAATCGGTCAATGCACTACACAAAAACCGCCATATCCGAGCCATATGGCTCCCGGATAACCGCCTATAGACAACCTCTATCGCCACCAGGCCGCTGACGAACCAAACCCGCCCACAAGATTGAGCGGCCCGAATGCCCCCGCGGGACTTTTGACCCGCCCATTCCCGGCTGGGCGGCACGCGCTATTATGGTTGCCGTTTGCGTGAGCTATATAGATGGGAGCGTACCTATGGCAGCTTTTTCCACCGTGATCTTTGACCTTGACGGCACCATCCTCAACACGCTCGAGGACCTGGCGGCCGCCGGCAACCACACCTGCGAGATGCACGGCTGGCCCACGTTTGCCGTGGACGAGTACCGCTACAAGGTGGGAAACGGCATGCTTAAGCTGGTCGAGCGCTTTATGCCCGCCGAGTACGCGGGCGACGGCCGTATGTTTGAGCAGACGCTTGCCGAGTTTAGGGCCTATTACGGCGAGCACAAGGAAGACCACACTTCACCCTACGCCGGCACGATTGAGATGCTCGACCGTCTGCGCGCCGCAGGCGTGCAGCTTGCCGTGCTCACCAACAAGGACCACGTCTCAGCAGCCCCGCTTATCGAGAAATACTTTGGTTCCGAGCGCTTTGCGCTGGTGCAAGGCCGTGTCGATGCGTTTCCGCCTAAGCCCGAAGCGCCCGTCACACTGCACGTGATGAAGGAGCTGGGCGCCAATCCGGCGACCACGCTCTATGTGGGCGATTCGAATGTCGATGTCCTGACCGGCCACAACGCCGGCCTTAAGAGCGCCGGCGTCAGCTGGGGCTTCCGCGGCCGCGCAGAGCTGGAGGCCGCCGGCGCCGACTACGTGGTAGATACGCAGGACGAACTCGCCGAGCTAATCTTGGGCGAGTAGCGAGCGACACCGCTTAACGCAGCTGCGACAATTCTTCCGCGCGGAAAGCGCATCCCGTTTTGGAGCTCCGGAATGGGACGCGCTTTCCGCTTGAGCCCCATCGGGGAAACGGCATCCCGTTGTGGAGCAATATTCCGGGTCGCGGTTTCCGCAACCCACCCCATCCGGAAACCGCGACCCGGAATTCGGCCAAAAACCGGGTCGCATTTTCCCGAGCATTTGATGCGGCGTTGATACAAGGAGTGTCCCCAACTGCCGGCAGAAAAGGAACGTCCCCAAGTGCCGCCTCAATGACCACCATGGCAACGTCGCAGGTAGAGGACGGACAGCGAGCGGGCACCAGAGCGAACAAATTGGCATGAAAAGAGGACGGCATAGACCTTCTGGTCATGCCGTCCTCTTTGAATGACAAGTTGTCGCTCTGGTGCCCGCGCAGCGTCGAGCAGTTGCGGCGTTTGGTAAAACGCCGCAACTCCCCTAGCTCATCATGGCATTCATCATCTCGTTGGTTGCGGAATCGTCGGCAGACCACTCGTTATCCTCGTTGGCGGAATACTTAAAGGTGACCTTGGTGTCCTTGGTCTTAGCGGCCTTGGTCACATCCACCATCACCTGGCCGGCCATCTTGTACAGGTCGTCCTCGGAAGGCGCCGTATCGAGTGCGGCGATCTTCTCCTGGTACTGGGTGGCGAAATCTTCGACAATCTTATTCATGGACTTGCAGGTGATGGTGACCTCGGCAGTCGCGGTGCCCTTGTCCTCGTCGACCGTCACGTCGCCGATCTTGTAATCAAAACCCTCGAGATAGCTCTTGGCGTACTCCTTGGGATCGATGCCCAGTTGCTCAAACTCGTCGCCCGAAGCCTCTTCCAGGCCGGAGAGGAAGTCATCGCCGCCGTTCTTGATCTCGTCAAACTGACTCGTAAGGTCGTTGGTGATGAGCTCCTCCACCGAAGGCCCTCCGCAGCCGGAAAGCAAAACCACGCACGCGACCAGGGCGGCCATCAGAGGCGCAAGCAGCTTCTTTTTCATGACATTCCTCCAAACAAGCGGCGCCGCGTTCCCTGCGCAGCGCACGTCGTAACAGCAAGTCCATATTAGCGGCCCGGCCCAACCCCCTGCATCGCAAAAAGGCAGGCGGCTCAATTTGACGAACGAACGGCCCACAAAGCTAGCCCCCTGCAATAAAATGCGCCTGCTAGGTCCAATAAAAAAGGGCGGCCGGATAACCCGACCACCCTTGCACATCCTTATATTGCCGCAGCCTACTTGCGGACGACCTTAACGATGGCATCACCGGCGGCGACAGCGGAGTCGGCCTCGACGGCGAGCTCGACATCGGCAAACTCGGCGGTGTTGGACACGGCCACGACGACGCAGTCCTTGTAACCGGCAGCAGCAATCTTGGCGCGGTCGATCTTGAGCATGGGCTGGCCGGCCTTGACAACGTCGTCGGCCTTGACGAAGCCCTCGAAGCCGTCGCCGTTCATGTTGACGGTATCGACGCCAACGTGCACCAGAACCTCGATACCACTATCGGACTGCAGGCCCACGGCGTGACCCATGGTGACGGTCACCTTGCCGTCGCAGGGAGCGTAGACCAGGTCGTCCTCGGGCCACACAGCGCAGCCCTTGCCCAGAACCTCGCCACCAAAGACGGGATCGGGCACGTCGGCCATCTTGATGACCTTGCCCTTGACAGGCGAGCACAGCACGTCGGCGCCAGCAGAAGCAGAGATAGAGGCCGGAGCAGCAGCCGCCGCGGGCTCAGCCTTCTTCTTAAACATGTCAAACAGACCCATACGTTTTCTCCTCTTGATTGAGCGCAACGTTTTGCGCATGCCTATGGTGATTATAGTGCCAAATGGTTCAAATGCTAAGGTGAGGGCTCGAATCGAGAGCCCGTCCCGAGGCTTTTCCCCGGTGGCACTCATCTTGTCGATTAAGCCAGGCCCTCGGTACCGTTGGACTTGATAATCTTCTGGTAGGCGAAGAAGCTGTCCTTGCGGCGGCGCTCGTAGGTGCCGGTGCCGTCATCGTACTTATCGACGTGGATAAAGCCGTAGCGCTTGCGCATCTCGCCGGTGCCGACGGAGACCAGGGCATGGGGCATCTCGTAGTGGCTAAGCGTAGCAAGCGGTTTGATGCCGTGCGCGCAGGCAGTCGAAGACGCGGTCGTAGGCAAGGCCGACTTCGCTTACCTCGGGCACCGACCATGCGGCAATCGTTATCTCCTACAGCGGCCTTGCCCCCAACCTCAAGGATATCTTGCCGATCCTCAGCATTCAGCATGTCCCGGTCATCGTCATCGGCACGCCTTATTGCGCCCGCATTCACCCCCGGCTTTGCCGCCTACCTTACGGTGAGTGACCACGAGAGCATGACGCACCGCATCACGCAGTTCGCCAGCCACATCGCCGTGCAATACGTGCTCGATTCGCTCTACAGCAGCTACTTCGCCAAAGACTACGCCCGCTGCTCCGAGTTCCTAGAGCGATCGTTCCCCTACACCCGCCTCCCCGGGCTCAAGTAGCGACGAGCGTGGATAATCTCCCACTTTGAGTCCACACGAGGGCCAAAAACGGGAGATTATCCACGCTCGTGTTAAATGACCCGTTTTCCTCTGTGCCCGAGGGACCACTCGACCACCTTGCACCAAAGTAATAACGGCTTCTCGTCATTAGATTATTCAAATTGACTCTAATAACTATTTTCGCCATAAACTCGTTATTAGAATTGATATGATTACCCTAATAACGAGTTTCCGGCACTAAAGATATGGAGGGCGTGATGCAGATCAAGGAGAACGGCCAGGGAGCGCTCCGCAATAATCTGTCGGGGAAATTGGCTTACTATTCGTTTTTGCCAACGCCCTTGCAATCATTGAGGCAGCTAAACCTCACTGAGGAAACCTATCGCACGCTTTCCACATGCTCACGAAAGCTTGGAGAGCTTGAAGGCATGCTCTACTTTGTTCCCAACGCCGATATGTATCTGACAATGTATGTGCGCAAAGAAGCACTCCTTTCTTCGCAAATTGAGGGAACCCAGTGCACGTTTGACGACCTACTTAGTCCATCGCAAACCCAACTCCATCATAAAGATGTCGCAGATGTCGTGAATTACGTCCGTGCTGTCGACCGCGGCGTAGAACTGCTCAAAAAGATGCCCTTGTGCACGAGACTTCTCAGGCAGGTTCATGCGGTCCTGCTGGACGGAGTGCGCGGAACTGAGAAGAATCCAGGCGAGCTGCGCTCCTCACAAAACTGGATTGGTCCCTCAGGTTGCACCATTGCAACCGCATCGTTTGTCCCTCCAAACATTGAAGATTTGAGCAACACGCTCCAGGACCTCGAACGTTTTATCAATGAGCCTCGAGTCGAAATGGACCCGATCGTGCGGGCGGCACTCGTACATTACCAATTTGAAAATGCCCATCCATTTCTTGACGGAAACGGGCGCCTGGGCAGGCTGCTCATCACACTTATGCTCATCAATGATGGCGTTCTTCATTCTTGCTTGTTCTATCCATCGTTCCAGTTCAAGAAAAATCGAAGCGAGTACTACCGACAACTCACATCCGTAAGGGAACGAGGAACTTACGAGGAATGGATAGAGTTTTTCTGCGCCAGTCTTCTTGAGAGCGCGAAGGACTCGGTAGGGTCTTTAAAGAGTCTTGTTGATCTCCATAACCGTTCGACGGCAGCCATTACCGAAAATCTCGGAAGAACTGTCGCAAACGGACAAAGGCTGCTGAGCCTTCTTGAAGAGCATCCCATCCTCGACACCGCATTTATCGCTGCCAAACTCGATATCGGCAGGAGCACCGCGAGCTCACTCGTCAAATCATTTGAAGAATTGGGTATCCTCCGTCCGCTCGACGAGTCAAGACAGAGATACCGGCAGTACGGGTATGAAGAGTATCTTTCGATTCTCAGGGAAGACGCTGAGCCGATTAGATAGGCATCGCAGCCCAGCCAAATCAGAACCACCCTTAAAAAGGGTGGTTTGCTCTTAGGGTATAACCCACGGGCCCCGGGCTCGCGTCTAAAGGCGCGGGCCCGGACTTCGTCCAGGCCTAGTGCATCTTGACCCGCGGCGCGCCG
>ENA-OQBL01000012-OQBL01000012.1-human-gut-metagenome-genome-assembly--contig:-NODE-12-length-153385-cov-6.147333_pt1 | contig 153385 bp, 112 predicted proteins | sample MGYA00242747_ERZ504553 | MGnify/ENA primary metagenome ERZ504553 (study PRJEB26092, sample SAMD00036240) | human gut metagenome | host: Homo sapiens | study: EMG produced TPA metagenomics assembly of...
TACCGTGTTCCTGCTCCTGACGGCACTGATACGCAATTTCTACAAGGCCATCATGCAAAGGATTGAAGTGAAGAAGTTCGGGCTCAAGGAAACCAGCCGTATCAAGACGTTTGTCTTCAAATTCATTTCAGTACCTGCCAAGTGGATTAAGACCGCAAGGCAATGTGTGCTGAATATCTACACCGACAACCATGCATATGCAGAAGCCTTCAAAACTTCTTCCGGATGATTTACATCACTTGATGGCCACTGATTGCGTATTGCCTCAAGTCGCTTTATGGGGTAAGGGGATGGTATGCGCATTGAAACGGACGCGAGGACTTAATGGTTATCTTACGAATCAAAAGTCCATTTCTCTTTATGTAGGTAGCACTTCGGGAATGGAGTTGCGGATTTAAGGATTAACAATTTATTAATGCTAAAAGTTTTCTTATGATAAAGAAAAATCAGCATGTTGTCCCCGTTGGTACTAAATGGGGAGTGAAAGGGGAGGGTAATTCTCGATATACAAAGGTTACCGATACTCAGAGAGAAGCTATGGTTGTAGCCCGTACGATTGCACGGAATATGCAATCAGAGTTAGTAATTCATGGAAAAGATGGTCGTATTCGCCAAAAGGATTCTTATGGCAATGATCCGTTTCCACCAAGAGGGTAAATATATGAAATTAGTAGTATTTAATGTCGGAAGCGCACTTTGTGTTTATGCGGAACATCAAACAACTCGAATAGTATTTGATATTGGGAAAGGAAATAACTTTTCACCAGTTAATGATTTCTTTTACCTTTATATGAAAAAAGAGGAGAGCATAGATTGAAAAATAGAAATAATAGATATGGTATTAGTCAATTAATTGTTAGTCATCCACACAAAGATCATATTTCTGATATACAGGAATTTGATAAAAATTTTTATGCACATTTGTTGACAACGCCCAATTCTAAATCACCGAATGGAAATCCTCAAAATATTAATTGGAGAAAAATTACAACTCCTGACGATCCTGATGTGAAATATTTAAAACGAATGAAGATAGGAAGAAATTTACCGTTAAGAAGTTTTGATAGTGAACATCTTAAAATAGGTTATTTATGGCCATTAGATGTTGAAAACAACTCAGAACTTCTCAATGAGAGTTATACAAATAACGTAAGTATAGTATCCTTCTTGTCATTCGGGAATTATCGTGTTTTCTTACCTGGAGATTTGCAGAAGTTGGCAATGGGTGAATTTCTTAATAAAAAAACATCCATAAGAAATTCTTATGCAGAATCCATTAGAACAGAGTTAGCAAATGGAGTAGATTTTCTTATTTGCCCTCATCATGGTTTGAAATCATCCTTTTCTGTTGATTTGTTTTCATCGATGAAGGATGGAAAAACAAATAAATTGAATATCATCCCCGAAAAGTCTCTGTCAAGCGATGATGTAAGAACAGTTGATAGTCGCTATAGTACTTCTGAATATTGTAAAGGTAACAATAATCTATCTACTAAAGATAAACCTGTTTATCAAAGAAAGACTAGTAATGGTCATATTTACATAAACGAGAATGGTGATGTTGAGGTGCTAACTGATATAACTGATGTTATAAATCGTTTTTTATCGTAATTTGTAAAGCCGCTCTAAACTATGCAGAGCGGCTTTTATCTATTCGGTCACTAATTTGTCGAATTTTCTTTTTATAGGAAAAAATACAAATGAAAAAAGCTATGACATAAAACAAACATTCTGCAACTATCATAGATATATATATTGAAACGTATTTATCATATAAGAGACATATGAAAAACACGAATATGGCCATAGCAATATTTCTACAAACATTAGCTTCCTCCAAAAGAATAGGTATTTTTGCATCTTTAAATGATGCTTCCAAATATTCATTTTTATTTCTCCATTTTAAGAACTTCTTATTATTCCAATGAAGCCGAATAAGAAGTGGTTCCAAAAAAAGAGATGCTAATTTGGCAATAAATAATCCCATCACATAGCACACAATGAGAGTCTTTAAAATACTCTCGTCCACATATCCAAGTTGGGTATAATGGCATAATAACATATTGTATACAAAACCTACAAGAAGATAATTGTATAAATTATAAGACGATATTTTAGACAATAGTTCGCTCATTTTATTAACGTTTTTATTCCTCCTCCAACTTCAACCCCAATTGTTGGGCAGATTCCTTCACTACTTTATAAATCTGTGCAGATTCATCGAGCGGTTTGGATGAAGTTGATTTTGCTTTAAATGAAACTTCTATTTCCAAATTATTTTGGCTTAATGGAACAACAAAACTAGAGAATAGCTGCGTCCATTGCTCAACAGGTACTTTACCGGAAACTTTGATAGATTTGAACTTGCGAACAATAGGAACTGGCGTCTCGCCTGATTGTCCTTCCGCAGTATCAGTTGCGGGTATTTCACTACCCGTAGAAGTGTCAGCCTCAGTGTTAGATAATTCTTCATGCTTAGGCATAACGGATTTATCCACCAACCAATATTGACGGTCTTCAATATTCAATCCAAAGACATCTTCACGATGATAGATGCGTGAATAGTTTCCTTCTTCACCGAATGCTACGTTGAATTCCCCATTGTAACAATACTTTTGAATCGTGTTGACAACAGCATCACGACTTGTTATCATTGGTTTATCATCGTATTGCAGGAATGCTTCGTACAATGCTGTTACATTGATTGGGCTGTCGATAGTCGGATACAGACGATTCGTTTTCAGTGTTCCTATACCTATAGAACGTATCAGCCATTCTTCTTCAATAATGGCATCCAGCAATTTTTCAGTGATTTGCGTTTGCATATCGCGAGCAAAGTCACGCAATTCAACAGCTTCCAATCCGTCTGTCACTGAGTAGCGCATGGCTATGTTATAGACAGAGATGAGCTGTGCATTGGCTTGTGCATTGGCTTCGTTCTTCTTATCTGCAATGTCCCGTTTCTGATCTGTATCCAACTGACCACTGTATTCGTGTTGCACCCGTTCACAAGCCAAATACTCTGTCAGCTTGGATTGCAACAATCCAAGTTGGCTTTCCGAACAAGTCAAATAGAAAATGGTGTTGCGGAAAATACGTTGACTTGTACCTTTCTTCGTAGCTATCTGCTCTACATGGTTTTCAACCTTCTTGCTGATGGAAGTCGCTTGTGTGGCATAGTCAGGACTCAATATGACCAATGTCAACGTCTTCTGTTCAGGAACATCACTGGACGGATTTATCAATACTCGAAGTTGACTGTTTCCATTGATTTGGCTATTCAAGCGTTTCAGTATTTCGGCCTTTACATCGTTGGCAGAAACTTCTGACTTGGCACTATTAATTAATATATTAATGTTAGGCTTGGCTTGGAACCAATAGCTCTTAGTGCCAACGTTTGTGGCATATAAATAATAAGCGACTCGCTCCAATTTGTTGAGTGCATTATTAATTTCACTATGCTGGAATGCTGATGGACGAAGCATACAAAGTTTTAATTGTTCGATGCTTAATCCTTTGCTTTGTGAGCCACCGATGCTGCCCATTAATAGTGTTGTTGCGATACCTTGTGCTAAATTGTATTTGAAAGTATTGCTTTGTGGATCTTCATTGTCAATTTTATACGCATTGCTTGATGTTCCGATGATATCAGCATGCATCACCGTTTCCCACTGGCTTCCCATCAAGCTGGTAATTGTACTCGTCAATGTAGGCAGATTGGTCAAGTTGACATCAGAAGTATGTATCAATGCTTGTGAACCACTCAATGAACCTCTGCGATTCCAAAGGTCTTTGATGATAGACGCCAACAAGCGCAACACACCACGAGTTCGTTGGAAGCGCGAGTCGTTACCCCATTTCAAGCGGAACATATCTATCAGTTCGGGATGGAACGGGTATGCCTTGCGCATTTTGTTGATGTAATCCGTGCGGTCTGCTTCGACTGGTAAGTCCGAACGTCTGTTATGATACGTATTCTTATATCGTGTCAATACCTGTTCTATCACCTCTGGATTACCAACGTTTTCAAATAGGCGACGGCGAACCACTTCAAAGATTTCTTCGTCATCTACAGGTTTTATACCAGTACCCACACGTACAATGCGGTTTTCAAGGGACGAAAGAATTTGTTGTCCGATTTCTGATGATGCCACTTCAGTTGCACTGGCTGGCAGGGTTGCTATTAATACACATTTGGGAACTGCTGCAACCGATTCGGTCAATGTCTGCAAGAAACTTACAGTCTGTGTATAAAGTGTTCCTTTGCCCACAATCGTTCCATTGGCTTTGTTGCAATAGTCGGCCAGCTCATCCACCAATATCAGCGAAGGAGTATGCTGTTCTAGGATAGGTTTGAAAATGGAAGATGTCGGAGCCGTCCTGCTTTCATCATTGGCACGTACCTTATTATATCCTTCCACTCCTCCCAACTGATAGGCGAGTTCTCCCCATAGGGTATAGATGGTGATACCTTCGTTGGTAGTGCGCCCTTGTACTACGTCGGTTGTATTGTTCGTGAATACAGCAACCTTGGCGTTATCAAAATTGGGAACTACACCCTCTTGCAACAAATTGGCAGTATAGGCCGAATTCAGCAATGAACGTCCTGCATTGGCTATATGAAAGAGTGAAATCAAGGTATGTGTCTTACCACCACCAAAACCCGTTTGGAGTGATACAACCCGGTTTTCACTTTCTTCACCATTCAAAGCGCGAATAACCCGGTTTGCAATATCGCGAAGTCCGGCTGTAACGTAAGTCTTTTCAAAGAACATCGTAGGATTGCTATAGACTTCCTGACCGATTCCCAAGGCCACTTCGCTCAGGTTTGCTGCAAATACCGATTCATCCAAAGCACTGTTACGAATATCATAGTGAGGATATACGTTGGTAAACCAGGCTGGGATAGGTGCATCCTCACGCAATGCATTTACCTGTATGTTGGTGACAGGTTGAGGTATAGTCGCGGTTGGTTGGACTATCGTTTGTGTCTGTCCCTTGATGTTATCTATCTCCGTCACCAGTTCGTCCATCTTCATTAACTTGGCGGCTTGTTTGATGTAGAGATAGGCACCTTCTATCTCTTCGTTGTCCAAGGCTTGGTAATGGTTACACTTGTTACGGATGTCCTTTAGTTCTTGCAAATAGCTGATGAACTTGTTGGCTTTGTCGAGATTTTCAAATTCCAATCCTAATTCCCGTTTGAATCCAATGGCGAAATCCGGCAAGTTGTTGTAGTCAATGAAATACATGCACGATTGGTTTTCGCCTTGTGCTCTCATGGCTTGGTTCCAAGTAGTTTGTCTTGCCGGTTTTAATCTGGCAAAAAACAATCCTTCCCATGGTTCATTAGGGAAATGTTGCTGTAAGAAACTTACCACAAATGGACGCATGGCATCCAAAAATATGCCTAATGCTTTATGTATCTTGTCATTCATAACTTTCAGGTATTAACGGGTTATTCAAATAATGTTCCTTGGGTATAGGTTATTTCGTCACTACAATGCTGTATCAAGTCGGCAGAGTTGGAAATCAATCCTTGTACTTGTGTCAAATCATCACCTTCGGGAAGCAGTTCTTTCAATGATGCCAATACTCGCCAGAAAGGACTGCTTGCTTCGCTGCCAACTATCTTGATGTGTCGTAATATTTTGCCTCGGTCACCACTATGCCAATTGTCCATAGCCCGGTGTACTTGGTCAATCAATGGGTCGCTGGCTTCTATACCGAGTTTGTCTTTCACTACACGCTCTTTGTAGGTTGCTAAATGTTGCTTGTTGCCTGTACGGATAAGTAGATGCTTGTCAAAGATGTCGCTGATATTTACGCTCATTCCCACACGAGCAAATTTGGCGGCATCGTCAAAATCTGTATCGCCCATGCCATTCATCTGTAGCCAACCGATGTAGAAACGGGTGTATTCATCCAAACCTTCGAAACCTCGCAAAAGAGCATTGAAAGCGGATAATTTAGCAAGTTCTAATAACTCACCCACTGTAACTTCACTGCCGTCAGCTTTTTCTACTGTTTCATATTTACCAAATTCGCTTACAGCTTGACCAAAGCAAGCGGTAAGCAAGTCTGCACCACGGAAACCAAGTTCATAAAGTGCATTTACTTCTTCGGTAACTTTGGCTTCAATAGCTTTTTTTACTCGTTTAAAACTTTCAAAGCCATTGCGTTCAGAAGGACGACATGAAACCGTGACAGAACTTTCCAGATAAGCCATTTGCGATTTTAATGCTCCTGTCATTTCTGTGTCCATAGGCCAACTTCCCGTTATATTCATCTGAGAACCAATGATGGAATTACATAAAGTTGTCCATGCTTCCGTACTTTGATGAGCAAACATAATGCTCACAATATCATTCGTTTGATATTCTATAGTTCTAAATATATCCGTCAGTTTCCTTTCAAAATGTTCTTTTGCCTTGTCAATGCTATTACCGTGATGATGCTTTAAGGCCGTACATTCATCGGTTTTGGGAGTCTGAGGAGTTGCAAAATTTAAAGGATACAAAGTTCCTAATGTTCTTTTAAGCCATACATAGAAAAATTCTGATATATCAGCGTATGCTATCGCATCGTAATAAGGCGGATCAGTTACGACTGCATTTAATGATTTTTTCTCAAATTGTGATTTCTCTCCACTAGATGCATTTTTCAAAATAGCGGCAAAAGGATAATCACACTCAGATTCAATATAACGTGTTAACCATTCTAATTGATTCAATGCACTTCCAGAACTAGAACAAAAAGGATTTGATTCTGGATAATCAAAAACCATTGGAATAGCTTGTCTTCCCATTGGACGTTCTAATTTTTCACCTCCTATATGCCACACACCAAAAGATGTGTTGGCTATAGCTATTCTATCTACAAGAATTGCTAATAGAGTGGCTAAAGCTTTATCGTAAGATGTGTTTCTCTGTATGGATAATAGTTTTATTTGACGAACTAAATTGTTCAAGAAAAATATTTGTCTTTCAGAAAACATTTCACCATACAATTCAATTCCCCAACCAGGAGTATTAAAGTTTCGATTATTACCAACCTCCATACGTTCTGTTGGCCGTTCTTGGTTCTTAGGAACGTACTCTAGAGATTCAAATTCCGCTCTGTTAGGCAAACGATAATCTTTTCCTATTGGTGATTCAGTTATAACGGCAAGAAGTCTTTCACGTGTCTTTTTTGCCTTGAACTGTTCTTTCAATTGTTCCGTTGTAGTAACACTTCCACAGCAAGGACAAGTTAAAACACAACGATTATTCCATCCAGGTAAATTTTTCTCATCATATTTCCCATGCTTTATTTCAAATTGAATGTCCGTTCCATTGATAATAGGATTCAGATATACCTTTTTTGACTTGGTATTGGCCAAATAGAATTGTTTCAAAAGAGGCACCTCTGCCCTACAAGATGGATTGGAGCAAGTAGCAGTACGTGCCCAATAATAAGCGACAGGTTTATTACCCTTTTCATCTGCAGGATAAAGATGACCTACTTCAGCCTCTGTCGTAGCCAATAATTTCTTGGCATAAAATTCCACATCAAACGAAAGGCGGTTTGGTATTTCCACATTACCTGTAGGCATAACGCCAAACTTCTCTGTATAAAGCTTTACTCCTTCCTTACCGTAAAGAGCCATAAACTCTTCGTGGGTATAAGTGATGGGCTTGCCATACTTTTGCGGGAATTCTACAGAACCTTTCTCTATGATATGTGCCACCGGATTAATGTCGTTACCATACGAACAACATCCCAGTCGGGCTGCTTCCAATGGGATGGCACCACCGCCAGCAAAGGGGTCGAATACGCTTGGCATCCGATTTTGGAAACTCTCTATAGCGGCTTGCAAGGCCGTTTCTTTAACTTCTACATCTGCCGAAGCAAGATGACGGTTAGGGGTGTTATACAAATTATTTTCAGCTTCTTTGATAGCATTGAAAGCCAAATCAAACTCTGTGGCCAGTTCTTTGTAAGATGCCTCCGGATGACGCTCGGCATTATAAGCCACCCATATCAGCAAACGGGCCAAGCGAAGCACAACTGGGTCGTTCTTGCTTTCCCATTTGATCAAACAGCCTTCTTGTATTTGGTCTTTGGATGGTGTTGATTTTCCAGCCAACATATTCAGTTGACACTGGTGTGAGAACTTACCAATAAACATCAATAGACGGTTGCGAAGTGTATCCGGCATCGGGTCATAGATGGCAGTATAAGGAATATCAGGATAAGGTGCATAGAGCAAATTGTTTGCCAACATATCTTGTACGGCATCACAAAAAGCTTTCGGACAGTTGGCGTCCAAAGGGTCGGGTACCAAGCTGGCAAATATGACCGCACGACATACAGGCAGTGGACGGCGTGCCCACCACAGGTGCAAAGTTGATATATGTCCGTGACGGATAGATTTGTCTCGCACGCTCTCTGCCGAGATTTCCTTAATCGGCAAGGCAACTTCTATGAGTTTTTTCGGCTTTTGTCATAGTATGATGTTTTTCTTTTATTCCTTTATGTATTTTTGTTGCCACTCTTCCAATGGCAAGTAATATTGAACTCCCTTCGACATCTTTTCAAACGATAGACGTTCGGCCGGGTTCTGTATGCGATATAGTGTAGGAGTGGTTTTGCAATTCACGACAATGTAGAGCCATGCTTTGTTTCCCAATTGAGCCAAACGGTTCCATTCATTTTCAGAAAGTATGACACCATCGGTAGTTGCACGACCTTTCACCTCGATGTAGCGTTTCATTTCGTAAGCATCGATGCTCTTGATGTCGTAGCCCAAATTCTGTTCCGACACATCTTCGGGAGTACGTCCTTGACTCGTTTCATATTCCATCGCAAATTGCATGGCAATAGCTTCTACCTCTTCATCACGCTTCATGTGGAAATGTTGTTCGTATTCCACTTGCGAAAGCGGCACCACGTAGGCACATCCAATAATTTCAGGTTCTTTGGGTGATACCTCGGTCATCTGACCCATTTCCGCAATACGCTCTTCCCGTTTGTGCATCAACTCCTTTTTCCGCTCAATCTTATGCTGTAACTTTTCTTGCAACTTCATATCCCCCATGAATGCCTTCATCTGCATTTCATTGATGGCAATATCCAAGTCCATGATGATTTGACTGAAAGCCGTTCGGAGGTATTCCTGACGTTTGGCTGAGTCTTCCCCAACCTTCACTTTCGTTTCTTCAAACAAAGGTAAGGTAATATTCTCGAACGCCCAACTCATCACTTCATGACTTTGTACTGTTTCGGGTGGCAATATCTCCTTGGCAAATTGCGATGGAGCATGCAAATCGAGGAACTTGGCCGGAGAAGTGCTATGGTAAGAACCGTCAGTCGTCTGATAAATGAAGCTTAACAGTTCGTTGGCAATACTGTCGTCTCCCTTGTTGGGACGATTGTCTGTAATCTGGTTCTTGACAAAGAAGGCAAAATACTCTTCGGTGTCTTCCGGTGACACCAATATGGTACCTTTCAGCATCTCTTCCTTGAATTCCTTACGCACACAATCCACCAAAGCATCAAATAGAGCATTACCTGGATTGATGTAATGTACTTTGCCCAAGATGGCAGCCGTATTCTGATAGTCAAGGAATATCTGTTTGTCGAAACAGAATAGCAGCTGGCTGAGATTATCGGCCAATATATTGTAACTTTCCTTCAACTGTTTGCTCAAGATGTCAGGAATGGATGTTATCTTGTAGATTCCTTTTTGCACAGCTTCGTATTGACCACCTAAATAGCAGAATGCCCGTTCAAAGAACAATTGGATGTAGATAGGTTGCAACCGTTTTTCATCAGAATCCTCTTTCAGTATGCGGGCATCCTTGTAATCGACTTCACTATGTGCTATGGCATTCTGTTGCTCTTCGATGCGATTCTTGAACTCAGATTCCAATTGTTGATTGTTCTGATTCAGGAATAGGTCGAGGTCGGACTCCTTACCATCGAATACAGAAGAAATGATAGCTTCAAGGCTTACATCTTTCAATACATCTTGAATCACATCATACACACGGTCATCTCCCATACTCTCACGGATAACATCCAGCTTGGTAAGCAACTTGGAGAGCACTTGACCTTCGCGTGTATTGTCTGCAACCATATTGAATACAAGCACATCCTCCCTTTTGTCCATAACGATGGATACGTCCCATACGCTGCTCCAAACGGTTGGGATTCCATGGTATATCCCAGTTGATAAGCAATCGACAGAATTGCAAGTTGATACCTTCGCCGGCAGCATCGGTTGCAATCAATATCTGAGTATCGGGTGCCATGAACTGCCATTGTGCGGCACGGCGGTCATCGACCGACAAACCTCCATGAATGACTGCCACCTTGTAGCCGTTATTGGTGAGGCGTTCTTGCAAATAGAGTAGCGTATCTTTATGCTCTGTAAAGATAACGAGTTTCTGTCCGTCAATGACACCTTGACTTTTCAGCAACTCTTTGAGTTGAATATATTTCTTTTCTTCTTGATTCTGATTGTAAAGTTGGTTGGCAATATCATACAGACGTTTAACCTCTTGGGCTTCATTGGCTATCTCAATCAAACTCTTTGATGTCGTAAAGAGTTTGAACTTCTTCGGATCAGAAAGAATGTTGTCAAGTGCATCCTTTTCATCATCTTCCAAGTCATCGTACTGGTCCATGTTATCCACATCCACCAATTCCAACTTCTGACGCTGCTTCCAAATGTTCGGATTCTTGTTGACTTCATCCACAATACCCTGCAACGCATTCCAACGTTTGAAAAGTGTGTTTTTGATGGCAAAGATGGAACTGACCAAACGGCGTTGCATCACGGCCAAGGCCAAAGTTACATGAATATTCTTTTCCTCGGTGGCTTCTTCCTTGCGTTGTGTCAAGTAATTGGTCACTTGGTCATACAGGTATTTCTCTTCGGGAGTCAGTTGGTAAGAAATGGTTTTGGTAAAACGATTCTTATAAAGCGGATTACCATTCCAGTCTTTCATATCCTCCTTCAAACGACGAATGAAGAACTTGTTCAGTCCATCCTTGCTAAGTTCCTTTACACGTTCTGTTGCCACATCGTCTGTAGCAAATATATCTTCATCCAATAACTGAAGTAACTTTTTGAACGTATCGGTACGTCCTCGGTGTGGAGTAGCAGTCAGCAACAACATGTGCTCGCATTGTTGAGAAAGTACGTAAGCAGCTTCGTAGCGTTTGGATTTATAGGTTTTCTGTCCATATTCGTAAGCCGACAATTTGTGCGACTCATCAAAGATAACCATATCCCAACTGGTATTGCTTACTACAGAAAGTACATCCTCCCGACTGATAAAGTCGATAGAAGTAACGATTTTGTTGGCTGTACGGAAAATATTAGGATCAGCAGTAAACAGACTGCGATTGACAAGTGTGAAAGGTATATTGAACTTGACACCCATTTCGTCTTCCTGCCATTGTTTGGTCAAGCCACCAGGAGTAATAATCAGAATACGTTCAACAATACCACGCATGATAAGTTCCTTCAAAAGAAGGCCTGTCATAATCGTTTTTCCTGCACCGGTATCGTCAGCCAACAGGAAACGAATCTTAGGCTGGGGTAACAAGAACTTGTAAACAGCTTCCACCTGATGGGGAAGAGGGTCAACCACACTACAGTTGATGGCAAACAACGGGTCGAACTGATATGCTGAATGTATACGCTCGGCCTCAGCAAACATCACAAATTTTTCAGGATTACCCTTAAAGTTAAATTCCCCTTCGGATGTCAATACTTCCAAATACTCGAACTGCTCTTTGGTAATCACTTTGGTACTAGTCTTGTTGGTAGTAACACCCGTGTATTTGATAGAATACATGTTTCCCAGTGCCTGTACTTTAATGACAGTTACAGGCTCAGTTGGTATCAGATTCTTAATGATTTGGTTGACTTCTATCATAATTATTTCTTCAATTCAATATTATCAACCAATAAATCCTTCGCTTCAACCCCTAAAAGGGAAGCAATCTCATACAATAATTCAATACTTGGCTGTCTGCGATTACAGACATAGGCATTGGTCTGGCTAAAACTTTTGCCTATCTTTTCTGCCAGCCAAGTTTGTTTAATGCCTTTTTCTTCAAGTACTTCTTTTATCCGATTCATATTTATTACTTATTTGTGAATGCAAAAATATGAAAAATAATGCGATAAAAAGAAGAAATGAGAGAATATGTTATATTTGAAGTATCATTTTATTGAATATCTATGTTTATATCCTTCTCATACTTCCCCCTCAACGACTTCTCTCGAATAACCACAACATGCATGTTGGCTCTTAGACGGTCAAAGGTGCGAAGTCCGTATTTGGTTTTGATTTCTTCCAAAGTCAGGTTGGTATTGGTAACAAGTAGAGTCCCGTGTTTCTCTATGCCATCGACAATTTCGGAAAAAACGATGTGAGAATTTCCATAATCGTAGAATGTTCCTTCAATACCGAAATCGTCTATGGCAATGAATCGTTGACGCAAAGAACTACGATATGTCGCTTCGTTGCAAAGTTCTGTTGCTTGGTATCGTGAAAAGACTTTGTGTAATGCCATTCGGAATATTAAAGGGATAACTTTCATACAGATTTCGGATTTCCCGACTCCTGGTGGACCAATCAGCAATAGACCTTTTCCTTGATTGTCAGTTAGCCAATTTACTATTTGGTCATAATCAGCAAGCCATTCCACTTTGTGGTGCATGACTTCTTCAAGTCCAGCAATTAAAGCTTCTTTGGCATTAGGGATTCCAAAACGAAAAGGTATTGATGCATAGTCATCATCATTCTTCCGTGCCTCTGAAATAGCATGTTGAAAATCTTCTCTTGTCAATCTCATCATTGCCATTGTTCGATAGGTTTGTATTTATCTAATGAATCATCTGCAAGTATAAGTCCCTGTTGCGACGTGTTTTTACGCAGCGACATAGACGGCTTACAGTTTCCTTGTTTGCATACCCAATTAACGAAATGCCGTTTGGTGTCTTCCTCTGTTTTTCGATTGACACCACTTGCGTGAAGATAACGAAAGAATTGTGCCAACAAGGTTGCCATATCGGTTGATGATGCAACCATATTTTTACCAGACAAGTATTCTTTTACTTTTCCCTTCCATTCCATATCAAGCGAAAGCACTTCTTCCAATTCTTCAATAGAAAGCATAGAATGTTCTTCGTGTGTGCGTTGACTTATAACTTCTTTGTCTATATCTACTTCTTTATTATTGAGGGTCAAGTCTTCCGTCAAGTGTACAGACAAGTCCTCCGTCAATTCAAGTAGCAAATATTTGGACGGTTGAAAGCGAGTTGTTCCATTGGTAAAACTTATCAGTTTTCTTTTCGCCAATCGTTCTCTGGCTGTTACCAATGTTTGTTTCGACATCCGAAGTCGGTTGCAAACATGAAAGGTAGGGCAAGAAAAAGGCATTTTCCAATGAAACTTGTTGCACTCGTTGACAAGAAAGGCATAAAGAGCGACTTCGCTTGCAGCAAAGGATTCGTAGGCCGCCAGTCGCCAAAATTGGTTCATGTAGTCAATATACGTCATAAGCAGACCCTCTTTTATGCAAACTTTGTCAACAGTTCACGGTCAAGAATTGTATCGTCAATCTCCATCCGACTAAAGTACAACCGACTGGCACTTCTATGAAATGGAAGCTGTCCCCGTTGACATCGCTTGCGCACGGCATCTGTAGATATGCCAAGATAATCGGCAACCTGTTTTATATTCATCACGTAATCTGCCTTCCGTTGTAAAAGGATGGCAGCATCATCTACAATGCGAGAGAAATTCTCTCCATTCGCTTCTTTTTGTTTCTTCGTCAATGTCTTCATACGCTTAATTTTTGAAATTTTGTGTTGCGAAGTTACAGACGAAGACACAAATGGACGAAAGTACAAAAGAAAATCAGTCAGAATTTAGGTTTTATTGTGTTTGGGCGAAAAATCATACTCTTATTTCATACTCGTAAAACAATGAACCAACCCCAAACAGCCGTTTGAGATTGGTTCGATTATTACTTTTAATATGCAATTCAATTATTGCAAGGGTCTCTATAAAAATAGGTTTCCCCATTTTGATTTTCGACAATTTTAGAATAAGAGTATTTATCTATCATAATCGTATAACAACTATGAAGACTCAAAACTGCATCGTTTAATGAAGGGAAGTCTTCCAAATCAATAATATTTAAACCGACTTCTTTACAATCATCTTTTGATAATCGTCTTGCATGAGAGCAGGTCGTTTTATGATTTAAAAACTTGTCTCTAATTTTTTCTATATCTATATTTGGATATACCTTGGGAATCCATTTATCCATTAATTCATTAGACCACCTAATCGCATTTTCACATTCATGAATAATCGTAGCACCTGGATATTTTGCAATGAGAGTTTGCCACAAACCTATGGTATTTGGATTTTCTGCAATTTCTTCTTTTGCTTTTTCAAACTCATCAATAATGGCTTGGCATGCGACACCGTTATATTGAGGATCAACAGGCCCCAAGCAAGATTGTTCTCCCATTAGTATTGCTTTAGAAAATAATGCAATCATAGTTCCTGCAGACATTGCAATTTGTGGAATAATAACACGAATATCTCCATTAAAAATTTTATGTAGATAATTAATTAAATTTTCCATTACAGCCAAATCACCTCCGGGTGTATGTATTATTATGTCTAAACCCATACCTTTGTCTAATGAATGAGTTATAGACATAAAAGCATTTTTATCCAATTCATCAATCATGGTATGAACTGTAGGTTGTTTCAGCCACCCAGAATAATAAGAAATCACATTACGGCCAGTCTCACGATGAATAATCTCGAAATACTCTTTACGCATTCTATCAAGGGCATTTACTTGGTTTGAGGCTTCAACCTCTGTTAAGATTTTGTTCCAGTTTGGCATATCTATTCTTTTTAAAAGTTAATATTATATCTGGTTAACAGAATAATTACTAAAATGTTCATCAAATAAAACATTTATTGCATTTGTAGATGTTTTATTCCATTTGTTGCTCATGAGTAGAATTTATTTTGTACCTTTGCATTGTGGTTAGGAATAACATCGAAACCACATGCGAGTTAATTAATGTGTTACACTTTTTGTGTTACATCCTAATAATGAACCCTTTTATGACAGGGCATAGGGCCTTGGAAAAGAAACAGATAACGCAAGGAAATAACCGAAAGGTACAAAATCCAAGCGGATCACCAAAGAATCAGAGAGTTACACCAAAGTAACTCTCTTTTTTTATGCCTTAAACGCGCCGGTTTACATGGTTCAGTTAAACCGAGAGTTAAACCAAGAATGGATTTTCCGGATCAGTTTTCCAAAATATTCTTGGCGTATCAGCCTTTCCCTTCAGCTCCCACTAGAAAGTTCGAAGCATTTATGCCCTCATGCCCTCACTGCAAACATAACAAGCTAACTATAAACCATTTATACGCCAATGGTAAAAATACTTGCTCTCACTCATACCCTCATGCCCTCACTACATTTTCAAGGAAAATTTCACATAGCATACTGTTTATCAATCATATACTCTATTTTTTATAAACTATTCCAGCTTGACACAAAGTAGAGCATTCCAAGGCTTTTTCTTAAAAAAAGCACCATAAAAGATTTGTACCTCCAAGGAATGACGGCTTACGATGCATCGGCAGAGATAAAAAACACCCCTGCCCTGATGTGGATTTTCATTCTGAACGTATGGAAGTTCATATACATACATATAAGAATGAATATAATATATGTATAACCCTGTACATACACCGGATTCATCACTAAAAAATTTTACCTGTATCCCCAAACCTTTCCCGCCGTATGATTAAGGGTTTTCTTCCCGTCTGTTTTATCTCCGCAAGCCTTTGGAGTTATCTCCATAAGCTTTGGAGTTATCTCCCAAGGCTATGGAGTTAACTCCAAAGGCTATGGAGATAGAATACATCCGCATAAAAAGGGTTAATCTGGAGATAGAAAAGGCTTAGGCAACAGGGCTGGATGCGATATGCATTCTTTTAATCCCGCCGACGGATTATTATTTTTCCGTATCTCCTCCTCTTGAATGTCACAACAGCAGAAAAACCGGACCGACAAACTTCTTTCACACACACTACAGATGTTTATACCGAGCCTGAAAAAAAGATATGAATGGAACAATAAAAACAACCTTCATTAAATTTCTACCACCTCAATTTACCAACTGTTCAAACAAATGGCCACACTGTTCTATTTCTCCCTTTTAAACATAAATAATACCGATGGCTTGTTCATTCCTAAAATAATAAATACCTTTGCAGCCTTAATAAAAAATGCAATGAAGTTTGATATAAAAAAGCATATTTATTTAATACTTTTATTCATCTTATCTTTCACTGTAGAGACAGCTCAGTCACAAGAAGTTACCAACATCCATATAGCAGCGACAGATACGGTGCCAACCTATACCAGCGACTCTGCCGTTATCAATTTCTTAAAGGATGCCGGCATTCCTATCACCCAAAACAGCAAACTGAAATTATTAAAAAGCGGTCGGGCCAAATTCATCGATCTCTTTGAAGAAATACGGCATGCCAAACATCATATCCACTTAGAATACTTCAATTTTCGTAACGATTCCATAGCGAACGCACTATTTGATTTATTGGGAGAAAAAGTGAAAGAAGGAGTGGAAGTCAGAGCTTTGTTTGATGCCTTCGGCAATTTGTCAAACAACAAGCCATTGAAAAAGAAACACATACAAGCAATCCGTGACAAAGGAATCGAAATTGTCAAGTTCGACCCTTTCAAATTCCCCTATATCAATCATGCCCTGCACAGAGACCATCGCAAGATTGTAGTCATAGACGGAAAAATAGGATATACCGGTGGCATGAACATAGCCAATTACTATATAAAGGGTCTGCCGGAAATAGGCGACTGGCGCGACATGCATATCCGTATAGAGGGAAATGCCGTAAACGAATTGCAGGACATCTTCCTGGCCATGTGGAACAAAAGCACTAAACAACACGTAAGCGGAAGCCAATACTATCCCCTACGAAACGATTCTACTTTCAAGGGAAATAAGAATGTAGCCATTGTAGACCGCATTCCGAAAAAAGAGCCCAGACTGATGAGGCAGACTTATATCAAGTCCATTGATGCCGCACAGGATAAAATACAAATAGTGAATCCCTATTTCACTCCCATTCCAAGCATTAAAAAAGCCATAAAACGTGCGTTGAAGCGAGGCGTTGAAGTAGAAATCATGATACCGGGCAAATCGGATATTCCTTTTACCCCCGATGCCGCGTTCTATACAGCAAACAAGCTGCGTAAGAAAGGAGCAAAGATTTATGTGTACAATGGCGGGTTCCACCACTCTAAGATCATGATGGTGGACAGCCTGTTCTGCACTGTGGGAAGTACGAATCTGAACAGCCGCAGCCTACGCTATGACTATGAGGTCAACGCTTTCATTTTTGACAAAGAAACCACACATGAACTGAACACCATGTTCGAGCATGACAAGCTGGACAGTACCCTGTTTACCAAGGAAGAATATAAAAAACGCTCCGGATGGAAACGCTTCGTCGGTTGGTTCGCCAATCTGTTCACTCCGTTCCTATAGACCTCTGCCACTTCCCCAAACAAAGGTTTACAGATTGTTTCATCTCCTGCAAGGACGGGGCTTATCCCATCCGCAAGTATTCTCCATGCAGTAAAGCTTGACAGGTCATCATCAAAGAGAGCAATGCCTGTAAGCAGGAGAAATGTTACTCCACCATCACGGACGGTATCCCTGACAAGTGTGGAAAACCACGGCTTAGCTGCAAGGAAACGCTTTTCTCTCCGTATGTTTCACTTTATTATAGAATAAAGATAAAATAAATCGCTTTTTCATCCCCATAAACTACGATATTTTTCTTATTTTTGCCCAAATATGTAATTCCGCCCGAGAAGGCATAAGAGAACGAGACAGAACGATGAGAGTAGTTGATTTAATAAAAAGCACGGACAATACGGCTTTTTCTTTTGAAATTCTCCCTCCGCTGAAAGGAACGGGTATTGAAAAACTGTATAAAACGGTTGATACGCTACGCGAATTCGACCCTAAATATATCAATATTACAACCCACCGCAGCGAATATGTGTACAAGGAGCTGGGAAACGGGCTGTACCAACGTACACGCCAGCGCCGCCGTCCCGGAACAGTTGCTGTTGCCGCCGCTTTGCAGAACAAATACAATATAACGACAGTGCCACATATCCTGTGCAGCGGTTTTTCCCGCGAAGATACAGAATATGTATTGTTAGATCTACAATTCCTGGGCATCACCGACTTGTTGGTACTGCGTGGTGACAAGGCAAAGCACGAATCAGCTTTCGTACCCGAAAACAACGGTTACAACCACGCCATAGAACTGGAAGAGCAGATCAATGATTTCAATAAAGGCGTATTTGTAGACGGTTCCCCCATCAAGGTAACAGGAACTCCGTTCAGTTATGGAGTAGCCTGCTATCCTGAAAAACACGAGGAATCACCCAATATGGAACAAGATATTTATTGGCTGAAGAAAAAGATTAAAGCAGGAGCTGAATATGCTGTGACACAGATGTTCTATGACAACCGCAAATATTTCGAATTTGTAGAAAGGGTAAGAAAAGAAGGAATCAATGTACCTATTATTCCGGGTATCAAGCCTTTCCGCAAATTATCCCAGCTGAACACGATACCCAAGACGTTCAAGATAGACTTGCCGCAAGAACTGGCAAGCGAAGCGATGAAATGTCAAACAGATGAAGAAGCGGAAAGTCTTGGCATAGAATGGTGCATACACCAGTGCCGTGAATTAATAGCCTGTGGGGTTCCCAGCATTCATTTCTATACCGTAAGTGCCGTGAACAGTGTAAAGGAAGTTGCAAAAGCAATTTATTAAACAGTAAATAAATGACTATAAAAAGCAATGTTATTTAAAGATGTAATAGGACAAGAGGAAGCAAAACAGCGGCTCATAGCCGAGGTAAAAGAAGGAAGAATCCCTCATGCACAACTGATTTGCGGTCCCGAAGGTACAGGAAAGTTGCCTTTGGCAATAGCTTATGCCCGTTACATCTGCTGTGAAAACCGTGGTGAACAAGATGCCTGCGGAATTTGCCCCACTTGTGTGAAATTCAATAAACTGATACATCCCGACCTGCATTTCGTTTTTCCTGTTATCAAGAAAAAAGCCGGAAAGGATACCGTATGCGATGATTTCATAGCAGACTGGCGCAACTTTGTCCTGCAGAACCCATATTTTAATCTGAACCATTGGCTGAAAGAGATGGGAGCAGAAAACCAACAGACACAAATCTTTGTAAAAGAGAGCGATGAGATTGTACGAAAGCTCAGCTTGAAATCCAGTCAAGGCGGTTACAAAATCATGATTATATGGCTTCCCGAAAAGATGAACGTGGAATGCAGCAACAAACTGCTGAAGTTACTGGAAGAGCCTCCTGCCATGACTGTCTTTTTATTAGTATCCGAAGAGCCTGATGCCATTTTGCAAACGATCCAAAGCCGTACCCAACGATTTAACATTCATGGGATCAAAGAACCTGAGATCTCAAAAGTATTGCAAACCAAATACGGACTACAACCGGAAGATGCTGACGATATAGCACACCGCTCAGAAGGCAATTTTCTGAAAGCACTGGAAACCATACATCTGAGCGAGGAAAACAAACTGTTCTTTGAACTCTTTATAAATTTGATGCGCCTTTCCTATCAACGGAAGATACGCGAAATGAGACAATGGAGCGATGCGGTAGCCTCCATGGGGCGTGAACGTCAGAAGAATTTTCTGGCCTACTGCCAACGTATGATACGAGAAAACTTCATATACAACTTTCATCAACGTGATTTAGTGTATATGAATCCCGAAGAACAAAAATTTTTCCACCCGTTTCGCACCGTTTGTCAACGAGCGGAATGTGATGGGCATAATGGACGAACTTAGTGAAGCACAATTACATATAGGACAGAATGTGAATCCCAAAATGGTGTTCTTTGATTTCTCTTTAAAAATGATTGTGCTATTGAAAAATTAAAAGTTGAGAATTGAGCATTAAAAAATAACAGAACCGCATGGCATTTATTTCTTAGTTCTCAATTTTCAATTCTCAATTAAAACAGAATTATGGACAATGAATTCAAATTAAAGAACGGAAGCGGCTGTTTGTGTTGCAAAGGCTGCGGACGACAGGATAAGCAGCTGAACACCTACGACTGGCTGGCTGATATTCCCGGCAACACCGAGGAACAGGAAATGGTTGAAGTTCAATTCAAGAATACCCGCAAAGGGTATTATAAGAACAGCAACAAACTGAAGCTGGAAAAAGGGGATATAGTAGCTGTAGAAGCAAGCCCCGGACACGATATCGGTACAGTAACCCTGACGGGAAGATTGGTACCTTTGCAAATGCGTAAGGCAAACATCAAACCCGATGCCGAAATCAAGCGTATCTACCGCAAGGCAAAACCTGTAGATATGGAAAAATACGAGGAGGCAAAAGCCAAAGAACATGACACAATGATCCGGTCCCGCCAGATAGCCAAGAATCTGAACCTAGACATGAAGATCGGTGATGTGGAATATCAAGGCGATGGCAACAAAGCTATCTTTTATTACATCGCGGACGAACGTGTAGACTTCCGCCAACTGATCAAAGTACTGGCCGAAGCTTTCCGTGTACGTATAGAAATGAAACAAATTGGCGCCCGTCAGGAAGCCGGACGCATTGGCGGTATCGGACCTTGCGGACGTGAATTGTGCTGCGCTACCTGGATGACAAATTTTGTATCTGTATCTACCAGTGCGGCACGTTATCAAGATATTTCTCTGAATCCCCAAAAGTTAGCCGGACAATGTGCCAAGCTGAAATGCTGCCTAAACTATGAAGTAGACGCTTATGTAGAGTCCCAAAAACGCCTTCCAAGCAAAGAAATGACTTTAGAAACGACGGATAGTACATTCTATTTTTTCAAAGCGGATATTTTGAAGGGAACTATCATGTACTCTACTGACAAAAACTTCATAGCTAATGCCGTAACCATCACCGCACGCCGTGCTTTTGAAATTATTAATATGAACCGACGGGGTGAGAAACCGGAAAGCTTAACCGAATCTGTCAAAAAGAACGAACCTCAAAAGCCCGTTGATTTAGTAGAACAAGAAAGCTTAACCCGATTCGACAAACGAAAAGGCAACAACAGCAACCGAAAGAAAAAACGTAAGCCGGAAAATAACGGTAATAACGGAGAAGGTACTCCCAATGAAAACAGACGTCCGCAACAACCTAAAGAGAACCGGTCACAACAACCCAAAGAAAACCGGCCACCTAGAGAAGGACGTCCCAAACAACCTAGAGAGCCTAAAGAAAACAAGGCTCAGCAGCCACGCGAAGAGAACGGAAACCGCCCTAAAGAAGAAAATCGCAACAGGGAAAGTCGCAACCGGGAAGAACGCAGTCGTGAAAATCGGGAAGACGGAAACCGGAACCGCAATAAACGCCGCCCCAATAATGGTAATAATGAAGGAGGCAGTGAAAACCGGAATAACGGAGGAGGAAAGGAAAATGACAACAAGAACAACGGAAACAATAGCCAAATCCCGAATGAAAAGCCACAAACTCCTGTATCAACTAAAGAATAAACTGACATGGCTGCCAATACTCATATTGGCAGCCTGTCAAAACAATATCATCTATCACTCTTACGCCCCCGTCCCCCTTAACGGATGGGATAAAAGTGATACTCTTGTTTATACCCTGCCCAATTCTATCCCTGCCGGAAATTACGAAGCAGAAATCGGTATCCGTTATCAAGAATCTTATCCTTACAGAGATATTTGGCTAGAAGTCAGCCATAACACAAAGGATACTTTGACTTACGTCACAGACACTTTACAACTTTTTTTGGTTGACGAAGCTGGAAATAAAACAGGAAATGGTCTTTGTGGATTATATCAATGTGACCTGCCTTATAAAGCATCTATTCCTATCCGTACAGAAGGAAGCGCACGTACTTTCCGCATCGTCCATATCATGACGGACAACCCGTTGACGGGAATCAGCGATATAGGTATCCGGTTGCGCAAACCGGAAAACCAATAAGCTCTAACGTTTTCCCCGCCCTGCATCAATACGCAAGAATACAAAAAGCAAGATCGTAAATCCCCACAAAGAAGATCCCCCATAACTGAAAAAAGGCAGTGGTATGCCTATAACGGGAGTCAGTCCTAAAACCATACCTATATTAATAAACAGATGGAATAAGAAAATGCTTAATACCGAATATCCATAAACACGGGCAAAACGAGTATGCTGACGCTCCGCCACCACAATAAGACGCAAAATAAGTCCGGTAAAAAGAAACAATACGGCCGCCGAACCTATAAAGCCTTCTTCTTCCCCTACCGTACAGAAGATAAAGTCTGTATCCTGTTCAGGCACATACTTCAGTTTAGTCTGTGTACCATTCAAAAAGCCTTTCCCCCATAAGCCTCCCGACCCAATAGCAATCTTACTCTGATTCACATTGTATCCTGCCCCCGCCAAGTCTTCCTCCATACCAAGCACCACTTTAATACGTATCTGCTGATGTGGCTCCAGCACATTATTGAAAACATAATCGGCAGAAAAAAGAAATCCCACCGAACCTATCGCAAATAGAGCAATATAAAAATAATTACGCATACGTTCATGCATAGAAAGGAAGATCAAATAGAACAATAAAACTACGCACAATCCATATTGGAACCAAGTAATGTCAAAAGGGATAACATAATACGAAAATAATAAAGCCAGCAAGGTACCACCAACACCAATCCCTCCGATATACCACACTACCGATGCTTTTTTGCAATAACTATTAACTAATAAAGCAGAAAGGATGACTATCAGCAGCAACACAGAAAATTCACCGATGGAAGTACAGTCATCCGCCATCAATTCATTGCCAAAACGGATTCCAACTACAAAATAGACCACGGCGCAAATCCCGGCAAACAAAATAGAACCCGGCATCCCCTCCCGGTACAACATAAAAAAAGAAAGCCAGATAAACCAAAGCCGACCCCGTTTCCCGTTGCAAAATAATAAGCAGCATGGGCAGCAACACCATCCCTACCACAGGCAATGAATACTTTAACTTACTCATTGTAAACCCGTAGACATTCATAAATTTAGCCAAAGCCAGCGCCGTGGCAAATTTAGCAAATTCCGCCGGTTGCAAACTTACAGGTCCGAATTTTATCCATGAGTAAGATCCCTTAGTATCCTCTGCCAGAAAAGGTGTTATCAACAACAGCAGCATCATGCCTCCATATAAAATGTAAGCAAACATATCATACAACTTATCCTCCAACATCATCAGGATAAATCCGAGCCCCAAAGAGCAACAGATCCATACAAACTGTTTTCCTGCCCTAGTGTCGAAACTAAAAAAATCAATCTCACCATAATCATAGCTGGCTCCACATACGCTGAACCATCCAAAGATAACCAGCATCAGATAAATGCAGATAGTCATCCAGTCCACTGATTTCCATATACTATCGTTCGTGTATGCCATAATCTATTCGTCTGTTTTGTATTTCCGCCGCTTTCGCCTCACTTTCCGGTGAAAGTTCGCCTTTTAAATATTTCTCCATCATCAATGCACCGATAGGTACACCATAGGTTGCTCCCCAACCTCCATTCTCTACATAGACTACCACGGCAATCTTAGGATCATTCATTGGTGCAAACCCCATAAAAGCAGAATGGTCCTTTCCACGGTTTTGCGCCGTACCTGTCTTGCCACACACTTCAATTCCCGGAATATTCGCATTACGGCAAGTTCCTCCCAATACTGCCGAACGCATACCTTCGACTACCGTCTGATAATGTTCACGGCTTACTTTAGTATAACGTTTGGTCGTATACAGGGTATCCAACGGCTCGTCTTCCACTTCTTTCACTACATGCGGAGTAATATAATAGCCCCGGTTAGCAATAGTAGCCCCAAGGTTAGCAATCTGCAACGGAGTAGCCGTCACTTCCCCCTGGCCGATGGAAATAGAAATAATCGTCAGTCCGTTCCATGATCCCCGATAGTTCTTATCATAATAAGCAGCATTCGGGATCATCCCACGCTTCTCACCCGGAAGGTCTACTCCCAAAGGATAACCAAATCCCATAGAAACCATATAATCACGCCATGTATTCATGGCAGTCTGTACAGAACCATACTTCTTCTTCGCCCCTATCATGTGAAACAACCCCCAACAGAAATAACCGTTACAGGAAGTTGCAATGGCAGGCACCAAAGGCAGGGGCGACCCATGAGAGTGGCAGCCCACCCTAAGACCGGCATACACAAAGCCATGATAGCAAGAATAGGCTGTCTGAGGAGTAATAATCCCCTCTTGCAGGAAAGTCAACGCCTGAGTAGTCTTGAAAGTAGATCCCGGTGGGAATTGCCCCATAATAGAACGGTTCAGCAATGGTTTCCAACTGTCACGCGCCAGTTCCAGATGATTTTTACCCCGTTGGCGCCCCACCATCAATCTTGGGTCAAAAGTGGGAGCAGATACCATACAAAGTATTTCTCCTGTGGATGGCTCGATAGCCACTATACTGCCTATCTTCCCTTCCAACAGACGCTCTCCCAACATCTGAAGCTCTATGTCTATACCTAGTTTCAGATTCTTCCCCGGAACGGGAGTCTTGTCATATTTCCCGTCCATATACCGTCCCTGAATACGTCCACGGGCATCGCGCAGTAATATCTCCACTCCTTTCTCGCCCCTCAACTGTTTTTCGTATGAGCGTTCCACCCCCTGTTTCCCTATGAAGTCACCGCGTACATAGTAATCATCGGCTTCAATATCCCCCTTGGACACTTCTGCAATATCTCCCAGAACATGAGCAGCCGCATTGTAATTATACTGGCGGATAGTACGCCGCTGAATATAGAAACCGGGAAACTTGAACAGTTTTTCTTGGAAGACTCCGCACTCTTCTGCCGAAAGCTGGGTCATAAATACCTGATGAGTATATGGAGAGTAGCCCGGATTGGAACGTCTGTCCTTTATCTCGCGGATACGCTTTTTAAAATAGTCGGGGGTAATATTCAATGTTTTACATAAATCAAGCGTATCAAGGTTGTGCACCTCTTTCATCACCATCGTAACGTCATAGGCAGGTTGGTTATACACCAGCAGGTTACCGTTCCGATCGTACATCACCCCACGGCTAGGGTATTGTGTCTTGTTCAGAAAAGCGTTGCTATCGGCGTTCTTTTTATAATCCTCACTCATAATCTGCAAGGTAAAAAGACGTATCAGGTAAATCAGCACAATAACGATCACCGATGCACCGATTACATATTTCCGCTTCTCCAGATTATAATCTCTTTCCACTATTTTTTCCTCCTGATCGCCTCAGCACACAATATACAAATGATGGTTATTGAGGCATCTGTCAATATTTTCAACAATAAGACAGGCAGGTTGAAGAATGAAAAAGTATCTATGACAAGTAAAATGGTACAAAATAAGAAAGTACACAATAAGATATACCGGAAGAAAGGCGAGAATCCCATACTCTTGATACCCGGTTCAAAATCCTCGACGCTATCGCGGAGCGTGACTAATCGTAATACAGGTTCACGCATAAAAGCCAGTACAGTGGCCGCAGCCGCATTCATCCCCGGAGTGTTGCCTAATATATCGACTGTCAATCCCAACAGGAATGCCCATATCATAAGGACATTACGGCTAACTCCCGAATTGTACTTCAAAACAAAATAGATAAAAAAGAAAGGAGTGGCATACCCGTTGATATGCATATGATTCAGCACCAGCACTTGCAACAGTACCAGTCCGATAAACCACTCTATTCTTTGTAGATAAGTCAACATCAACCTTCTTACTTAGTCGTTTTTACCTGCTTTTCCAACTCCAATTGTTCCTCCTGCCCTTTTTGGGCAATTACGCGCACATCATTCAAACGGGCGAAGTCCGTAAATAGTTTCACCCGCAGCAAATAAGACAAGCCATCGTGACTATCGGCGATATCATCTACCGTACCCACCGGAATGCCGGAAGGGAAAACAGCACTGTGTCCACTGGTTACAATGGTGTCACCTAAAGAAAATAATGAATGACGGGGCATATCCTTTATAAAAGCAAATTCGGATGAACCGCCATCCCATTTCAAGAAGCCGAAATAATCACTCCGTTTTATCTTACAGCTAATACTGCTTTTGGAATTCAATACCGGAATGACAATGGAGTAATGTGGAGAGGTGAGATAAACAATACCAACCACACCGCTTCCATTTACCACTCCCATCTCACTACGAATGCCATCCGCTTCTCCTTTGTCAAGTGTAATATAGTTATCAGCATGAGTCACACTGTTATTTATCACGCTAGCCTTGAATATATCATATCCTGCCAATGCTTCCTGCTTAAGCTGTTCTACACCACTGCTGTCTTCCGTCGCTTCAATCAAAACTTTACGGATACTCTCCAACTGCAATTCCAGTTCCACATTTTTCTGTACCAACTCATCGTTGATCGTTTTCAGATGAAAATATCCGGTAACATTATTGGCTGCATCATACATAGCTCCCGAAACAAAATTAGCAGATGTAAAGAACGCACTCCCCTGATAACTGTTGAAGCGGAATAATAAAGCAAAACTGATTATCTCCAAAAGAACAAAGAGAAACCAGTAGTTATACTTTAAAAAGAAATTCAGCAGATTTTTCATTAATACCAATTGTTCAATGTGCTAATTTGCCAATGTGCCAATGTACTGCGCTATCCATACCGCATGGCATTAGCAAATTAGCAAACTGCCTCATTAGCAAATCATTTACCGCATCAAAAAAGAGAAACGATCTACATTCTTCAGTGCAATACCGGTACCTTTCGCCACACTCAGCAAAGGATCTTCGGCTATATGGAACGGAATATTGATTTTGTCTGTCAGACGCTTGTCCAAACCGCGCAGCAAAGCACCACCACCAGCCAAATAAATACCGTTCAAAACAATATCAGCATAAAGTTCAGGCGGAGTCTGTTCCAATGCACTAAGGATAGCTGTTTCAATTTTTGCAATACTCTTTTCCAAACAATGCGCCACCTCCTGATAACACACCGGAACTTCCATGGGAAGAGCAGTGATACGGTTAGGCCCGCGTACAATGTAATCTTCGGGAGCATCATCTCCCAAATCAGTCAAGGCAGCGCCTACATGTATCTTGATACGTTCGGCCATACGTTCACTCACCTTCACATTGTGCTGGCGGCTCATATATTCCTGAATATCGGCTGTAAGATCGTCACCGGCAATACGTATCGAATTGTTGGAAACAATACCACCCAATGAAATCACGGCAATTTCTGTAGAACCACCACCTATATCAACAATCATATTACCTTCAGGAGCCTCTACATCAATGCCGATACCAATAGCCGCGGCCATAGGTTCAAAAATCAAATAAACATCCCGTCCTCCCGCATGCTCAGCACTGTCACGTACCGCACGAAGCTCTACTTCAGTGCTACCTGAGGGAACTCCGATCACCATACGCAAAGAAGGAGAAAAGAAACGATTACCCATGTTCACTTTCTTTATTAAACCGCGCATCATCTGTTCACAGGCATTAAAGTCGGCAATAACCCCGTCGCGTAGCGGACGTACAGTACGAATATTCGGATTTTCCTTCTCGTACATCATTTTAGCCCGTTCGCCTACGGCAATCATCTTGTCGGTACGGCGATCAAGCGCAACGACCGAAGGTTCGTCCACTACAATCTTCCCGTTATTTAAAATGATGGTATTGGCAGTGCCAAGGTCCATCGCAATCTCTTGTGTAAAGGAGAATAATCCCATAAATTCATTTACAATTTAGCAATTTACAATTGACATTTGCAATTTACCATTTACCTGAACAATGCTGTATAAACAGTCCGATTGTAGCCGCAAATGGTAAATTGCAATGATCTTAGTGTTTAAAGTGACGAATCCCTGTAATGACCATAGCTACACCATGTTCATTGCAGTATTGGAAAGTCAACTCGTCTTTTACAGAGCCTCCCGGCTGGATAACAGCTTTCACACCCTCCTTATCCGCTATCTCTACACAATCGGGGAAAGGGAAGAAAGCATCACTGGCCATCACTGCGCCATTCAAATCAAACTCAAATGATTTTGCTTTTTCAATGGCTTGTTTCAATGCATCCACACGTGAAGTCTGACCTACACCGCTAGCCAGCAGTTGTTTGTTCTTGGCCAGTACAATAGCATTACTTTTACTATTCTTCACAATCTTATTTGCAAATAACATATCTTCTATTTCAGTCGCCGTAGGAGCTTTTTCAGTAACCTGCTTCAAGTCGGCAGGAGTTTCCACGTCCAGGTCTCTTTCCTGAACCAAAACCCCATTCAATAAAGAACGGAATTGTTTCTTCGGCAATTTAGCTTCCTTACGAACCAAAATAATACGGTTCTTCTTCTGTCCCAGAATCTCTAATGCATCTACATCATAATCCGGAGCAATAATTACCTCAAAGAACAGTTTATTGATTTCTTCCGCTGTTTCTTTATCAATCACGGCATTAGTAACCAACACACCTCCGAAAGCCGACACCGGATCGCCTGCCAACGCATCTTTCCATGCTTCCAGCACAGTAGGGCGCGAAGCTAATCCACAGGCATTATTATGCTTCAGAATGGCAAATGTCACCTCATCAAATTCATCAATCAAATCAACGGCCGCATTGATATCCAACAAATTGTTATAGGAAATTTCTTTTCCATGAATCTGGTCGAACATCGCATCCAGATTTCCATAGAAATAACCTTTCTGATGAGGATTTTCACCATAACGAAGTTGTTTTTGTTCTTCCACCGCGCAACGGAAAGCCGAACCTTCACCACCATCAAAATAGTTAAAGATAGCAGAATCATAATGAGAAGAAACAGCAAACGCTTCTTTTGCGAACCAACGGCGTTCCTCGCGTGAAGTAGTAGCGCCATGTTCCAGCAACATATCACGGAACGGCTTATATTGTGCCTGACTAGCGATAATCACCACATCATTAAAGTTCTTAGCAGCAGCACGAATCAAAGAAATACCACCTATATCAATTTTTTCGATGATAGCTTGTTCTTCGGCCCCCGAAGCCACAGTTGCCTCAAACGGATACAGGTCAACGATGACCAAATCTATTTCGGGTATTTCATATTTTTCTATCTGTTGCATATCTTGTTCCAAACCACGACGGCATAAAATACCTCCAAAGACTTTAGGATGCAGTGTCTTCACACGTCCGCCCAAAATAGAGGGATAAGTAGTAAGATCCTCCACCGCTTTGCAAGGGAAACCTAAAGATTCGATAAACTGTCTTGTACCTCCTGTTGACAGGAACTCTACTCCTTCTTCGTGTAGTTTGGTTATAATCTCGTCCAAACCTTCTTTGTGATAAACCGACACCAATGCGGTTTTAATTCTCTTAGCCTCTGACATTTTTTATAGATTAAGTATTTGGGCTACAAAGGTATAAATTTTCACTCTATAAATTCCACACATAAACGTGAAATATTATTTATCCACTCATATTTGTTTCAAAAAAGAAGAGATCCGCCACTAAATATGGATAATAATAAATTAAAAATCAAGTTGTGTGAATCCGTGCAATCCGTGGCGAACAAAAAAACGCCTGTAACACAAATGTAACATATATGACATTTTATCATAATATACCTCCCGTACCTTTGCGCCCAATAAAATAGAGAGACAAAATTATATGGAAACAATGTTTTTGGGAATCGTCGTATTCCTTTTTCTGCTAGCTATATTCGATTTGGTAGTAGGCGTCAGCAACGACGCAGTGAACTTTATGAATTCCGCCATCGGTGCTAAAGCCGCGTCATTCAAGACCATCATCGCCATTGCCGCTTTCGGTATCTTCATCGGCGCCACACTGAGCAACGGTATGATGGAAATCGCACGGCACGGTATTTTCAGGCCTGAACAATTTTATTTTCAGGAGTTAATGTGTATCTTTCTAGCAGTTATGGTAACAGACGTAGTCCTATTGGATATTTTCAATTCCTTAGGAATGCCTACCTCCACTACCGTATCCATGGTATTCGAACTATTGGGAGGTACTTTCGTTCTAGCTCTTATCAAAATAGCAGGAGACGAAACTGGAATGCTAGGATTTGCTGATCTGCTGAAATACGGAAAAAGGCATTGTCCGTCATTTTAGGTATCTTCCTCTCAGTAGCAGTAGCTTTCTTCTTCGGCACATTAGTACAATATCTCTCCCGTCTTCTCTTCACATTTAATTATACAAAGAAACTGAAATACACTATCGGACTGTTCGGCGGTATTGCTGTTACGGCCATTATCTACTTCATGTTGATAAAAGGTCTGAAAGATTCCGCCTTCATGACCACCGAAAACAAACATTTGGATTCAGGAAAAACACCTTGATGTTAGTAAGTTGCAGTTTTGTGTTCTTCACCATTCTGATGCAAATATTGCATTGGTGCAAGATAAATGTATTCAAGGTGGTGGTAATGTTAGGTACTTTTGCCTTTAGCTATGGCTTTTGCAGGCAATGACTTAGTAAACTTCATCGGTGTGCCCTTGGCAGGTTTCTCAGCTTATACAGACTTCATGGCTAATGGAACGGTGAACCAATGGGATACTTGATGAACTCACTGAATGGTCCGGCTAAAACCCCATTTCTTTTTTTGATTTTTAGCAGGCGTCATTTATGGTATATGCGCTGATTACTTCAAAAAAGGCGCAAATGTAGTGAAGACTTCGGTAGATCTCTCGCGTCAGGATGAAGGTGACGAAATGTTTGGTTCTTCCGCTGTAGCACGCAGTATTGTCCGTTCTACCATGAGCGCTTCGGAAAGTATAGCCAAAATATTGCCCGACAATCTGAAACGATGGGCCGACAGCCGTTTTAACAAAGATGTGATGATTATGGAGAACGGGGCAGCATTTGATTTGATACGCGCTTCTGTCAATTTGGTACTGGCCGGTCTGCTCATAGCTTTGGGAACCTCTTTGAAACTCCCTCTTTCTACCACTTACGTAACTTTCATGGTAGCTATGGGTAGTTCATTAGCCGACCGTGCCTGGAGCCGTGACAGTGCCGTATACCGTATCACCGGTGTGCTTTCTGTTATCGGTGGATGGTTCATCACTGCCGGAGCCGCTTTCACTATCTGTTTTGTGGTTACGCTCATCATGTATTATGGAGGCACATTCGCCATGTTGGCCCTTATTGCACTTGCCATCTTCTTATTGGTGCGCAGCAACATACACTACAGCAAGAAACAGAAGGATAAAGGCAAAGACGACATATTCTCCCGCCTCATTGCCAGTAAAGACAAAGAAGAGCGTTGGAGATTGCTCCGCCAGCATGTAAATAACACATTGGTAGCCGAAATGGCATTCACCAATGAAACCTACCGGCAGATAACCGACGGTTTCATCAACGAAAAATCTGAAAGCTCTGCGCAAGGCCGTGAACAATACCGACAATCAGAAAGAAATGTTAAAAAAGATACGCCGTAAAGAAATACTAGGTCTGCGCCGTATAGACAACTTTACTGCTATCGAGAAAAACACTTGGTTCCACTTGGGAAGCAACAGTTGTGAACAAATGCTTTACTGTCTGAAACGTATCTGCGATCCTTGTAAAGAACATGTGGACAATAAGTTCACCCCATTATCGGAACGTGCCACTAACGAGTTCATCCCTATCCGCGATGAGATGACCGCATTAATGACCAAGGCTACTGAAGTACTTGCCAACAAGGCCTACGATCAGACTGATGCCTTGCTACGTGAAGGCGCCCTTCTGAAAGGCAAGATCTCTACCTTGCGCAAAGAACAGATGGACCGCATACAAGAACGGGATGTCAATGTAAAAGCTTCCATGGTGTACCTCAATGTATTGCAGGAATCACAAGAATTGGTTTCCTACTGGCGTCATCTGTTACGCGCCGACCGTATGTTCCAGACTGATTTGAAAAAATAAAAAGATTTATATTCCTATTATATGTTTTTTAAGATAACTTCTTTCCTCCAATTGAAGGAAAGAAGTTATCTTTGTTTCGTATATATAGACATTATTTAAACAAACCTATGGAAAACCTCAAAAAAATTATCAAACAGTTCCCCAAAGTGGGTGAAGTGAAAGAAATCAAAGCTTTGACATCCGGCCTCATCAATCAGACTTATCTGGTAAAATCGGTATCTCCTGAAGAGCCTGACTATGTATTGCAACGAATCAACCATTTAATATTTACCAATATTGAAATGCTGCAACACAATATAGAAGTAGTAACCAGACACATCCGCCAAAAGCTGGAAGCCAGACACGAAGAGGACATTGAACGTAAGGTACTCCATTTTCTACCTTCCACCAATGGCAAGACCTATTTCTATGACGGAGAAGGTTATTGGCGAATTTCAATATTTATTCCGCGTTCACAAACATTGGAAACAGTTACACCGGAATCTTCCTATCTGGCAGGACTGAAGTTTGGTGAATTCCAGGCCATGCTGGCTGATGTGCCCGAACAACTCGGAGAAATCATCCCCGATTTCCACAATATGGAATTCCGCTTAAAACAATTACGTGAAGCCGTATCCGCCAACATATCCGGCCGTTTGGCAGAAGTACAGGACATAGTGGACGCTATAGAAAAAGATGCTGATACGATGTGCAGCGCTGAACGTTTTTACCGTGAAGGCAAATTGCCCAAACGCATCTGCCACTGTGACACAAAAGTAAGCAACATGTTATTTGATGAAAACGGAAAAGTGTTGTGTGTCATTGACCTGGACACGGTAATGCCCAGTTTCATTTTCTCCGATTTCGGTGATTTCCTCCGTTCGGCAGCCAATACCGGCAAGGAGGATGAGGCTGATTTAAATAAGGTGAAGTTCAACATGGAAATCTTCAAAGCATTTACCAAAGGTTATATTGAATCGGCCCGGACTTTCCTGACTCCTCTCGAAATAGAAATGCTACCTTACGCTGCCACCCTGTTCCCCTATATGCAAGCTGTACGCTTTTTAGCAGATTATATAAACGGAGACACGTATTATCAAACCCGGTATAAAGACCATAATCTGGTACGCACCAAAGCGCAGTATAAACTGTATCTGGAAGCAAAATCCGCTACACCGGACATGAAGGCTTATATCAACAGTCTGCTATAATATAAAAACAACAAGGAGCACAAAGGTATCTTAATGACACGAACCTCTGTGCTCCTTTCATATTCGTCCGGCAATGACCCTAAATCTACCGTTTCGGTATATCTACCGATTTTTCACTTTTCCCTTTCAGATGTTCGGAAAAGTAATCAACCAGTTTCCAGTAGAAATATTCATTCATATCACCGAATCCATGACGCTGTTGAGGAAGAATCAGCATATCAAAACGCTTCCCGGCACGAATCAAGGCGTCAACTACCCGCAAGGTATTGCCCGGATGCACATTATTATCAATATCACCATGAATCAGTAACAAATTTCCTTTCAATTGCTTCGCTATTTCAGGATTAGTAGCAATCTTATAAACGAAAGTTGTATCCCCTTTCTCACTCACCACCTCTTTTACGCCGTGATGCGTTTCACTCCACCAACGGTTATAGATATTGTTATCATGATTTCCGGCACAAGAAACAGCCACTTTGAAGAAATCCGGGTATTGGCACATAGCCGCCGTACTCATAAATCCACCTCCCGAATGTCCATGAATACCAACCTTATCTATATCTATAAAATGATGACGCTGCGCCAATTGCTCGATAGCATATTTATGATCGGCCAGCGGATAATCACGCATATTTCCATATCCATAATTATGATACCATTTAGAGCGGCTAGGATGCCCGCCGCGTTGTCCCACAGAAATAACAATAAATCCGGCCTGTGCCAAACGGTCGGTACGGGGGCTCATACGGGTAAACGGATAATAAACACCTTCCACCTGTGGCCCAGGATAAACATAATCCACAATAGGATAAACCTTAGTTGAGTCAAAATTAAAAGGTTTATACATCACACCATACAGATCTGTCACGCCATCAGCCGCCTTTACCTTAAATATTTCCGGAAATTTATAACCGGCAGCAAAAAGCTGTGAAAAATCACTCTCCTGAATATCCATTACCTTATTGCCATTAGTATCCAGCAGGATGGCGCAGGGCACCGTATTTACACGCGAATAGTTATCCACCACAAAACGAGCATCATCATCCACTTCCACACGATGGAAATAATCCCCTTTGGTCAGTAATTTCAAACCGCTGCCATCCAGATTCACACGATACAAATGTTCATAATAAGGATGTTCTTTCGCATTCATTCCATTGGCAGTAAAATAAATCACACGCGCCTTGTCATCTACTTTCAAGATTTCCTCCACGTGCCAGGGACCTTTTGTGATACGATTTTTCAAATTACCCTGATCATCATATAAATAAAGATGTGCCCAACCATCACGCTCACTCCATTGAATAATTTCCTTTCCACCATTCAAGACTCTTAAAGGACGAGTTTCCTGATAGGTATTCATCCGTTCCTTTATTACTGGTACAACAGAATCCTGTCCTATCGTATAGGAACAAACATCAATCCGATGTAAATCACGGCTGCTGCGGGTCAGGAAGAAACGGTTGTTATCACCCTGCCAAACGGCAGCCTGATCTTCCATATCACGCTGTTTTTGCATCATTGGTTTGTATTCCAGGCCAATGCTTTGATCTTTATAAGCTGCTACTTTAATTTCCTTACGTTTATTATCAACCAAGTCAAACAAGTACAGGTGTTCTATGGGAGCTTCCTTTTCTCCCGGCATCTGGTATTTATAAGTTTCCAATGTGGGACGTGGACAGGCCATCGAATTTATTACCCATAACTCTTTCACAGCGCGATCGTCAGAAACTGTCATAGCAAAATAACGTGAATCCGGAGACCACACTCCACCTACACGACGACGCTTGCCATTACATAAAGTATCTGTATTCAACATACTATAGGGAATACCATAGCCAAAATCCTTCATGCCATCTGTAGTAAGCTGGATTTCCACGATCGTACTATCCTTTTCATTTTTTTTCGCCTTTTCATAATCTTCACGACTCATGCGATACAAATTCAAATCCTTGGCATAAATCACCGTTTTACCATCAGGAGAGACCGATCCCCAATAGATTTTCTTCAGGTCGTCTTCTTTATCTTTCAGATGAGTCAATTTACGGGTAGGATAGTCATAAGAAAAATAAAAGATTTCCTTCTCATTCTTCTTGTCCTTCTTATCCTTGCCATCTTTCTTTGGTGTCGCATCTTTTGTTGACTTTACTTCAAAAGTAAAGGTACGCCCATCTTCTTCCGCTTTCAGATTTGTGATTGGCAAATGGCGTGCCTCAAAGGGATCTTTTACAATTTCGGTAAGCTGGGAAGCTAATTCATCCCTATCAAACAAAAGCTTCTTTGTCCGGGCAGCCGGATCAACCACATACCAAAAGGTTCCTTCACTTGTTTTGTACTCGAACCAGAAATTATTACCTTTCTGGAACCAATGCGGATCCACCACAGTAGAAAACAACATGGTGTTCAATTTTTCTTGTGTGTATTTCTCTGCCTGCAGATATTCCGGCAAGCGTTCCTGCGCTTTTGCAACAGAAACTGTCGTACACAGACCGCCCATTAAAAGGGTAATGAATAGCATTTTCCTCATAGATTGAACTTTTATCGTGTTTATAAAAAACAAACATACACAAAATTCTTCATTTAACAATCTTAAACAAAGAATTTTGTGTATGTTTGTTTCATTTATCCTTTTCTTATCAGAAACTATACCCTGAAGTAAAGCTAACCATATGATTCCGTATCCTTAAATCATTCTGTTCCTTATTATATTTTCCCCAAGCCAAATCATACCCGATAGTAAATGAAATCCGTTTAACAGCAATCCCGACAGAAGCCGTTCCTCCCCAATCCAAACGAGGGGACGCCTCAAAACCAAATTCCTCATTTACTGTTTTTCCTTTAAATGTGCCAAACCGGTAATAATCATTCCGGTATTCGTACTGTCCAACACCTGTTTCTTCATCTATATTATATTTTGAGGAAGAAACATAAGCATTAGTACGTCCACCAATTCCTACAGCTACATAAGGTCCTACTGCTAATTTAAGACGCACATCATCACAAAGTTTAAACCCCCAATGAGCCATAACAGGCAATTGCAAATAATAACGCGTGGACTCAACATTCGTTTTTTCATAATCCATGCTAAATCCTCCCCCTGTTGATATGTTTCCCCAGCTCATAGGATGATACCCACCTTTCTGCATTAAGATATAAACCCCGGACTTCAAGCCAAAAGAAGGCTTCTTTCCCACCCCTTCCTTTAACTGATACAACACACCGGCACCGGCTTTAAAACCTAATGTAACTGATGTCCCTTCATTTTCCTTATTCACTACCAAGCCGGCTTCCGGCGTAACACTCCAACGAGACTGAGCGTTCAACATCATACTCGCCAAAATACCTGCCATAAATAAAATTACTTTTTTCATCTTTTTCTTCTTTTTAGTTCATTATCTATGTAAAAGACTAAAAATTCAGAAAAACCCCCATTGCATATCCGGAAAAATAATAAAATAACATGAGCAACTCACTCACATAACAAAAGAAACACCCTACATTTAAACATACCGTTCAAGAAATCAAAAAAACAAACGCTGCAAAAACCAACCAACAGCAGCAAAAGTTATCGCTTATTTTTCGCATTCTCTTTATATTCGGTAGGTGTCATACCAAAACGTTGTTTAAAACATTTGCTGAAATAACGAGGATCATTAATACCCACCATATAAGCAATCTGTGTCATATTATAATCACCACTCTCTATCAATTGTGCGGCACGTTTCACACGCATCTCTTTAATAAACTCAATGGGGGCAAGTCCTGTCAGGGTCTTCAGTTTCTTGAAAAAGACAGAACGGCTCACCGCAAGCTCCTGTACCAAATCATCCACGATCAAATCGCCATTATCCATATTCTTCTCCATTAATTCCGTCAGTTTCTCCATAAACTTACGGTCATGGGAAGACATCTCAGGCTGTGTTTGCTGTTCTTCCTCCGCAACAGGCTGAATATTCATCAGATTCGCACAATACAACTGTTGCAACTTGACACGTTGTGTCAGAATATTCTCCACCCTGGCCTTCAGGTAAGTAGCACTGAACGGTTTCGTTATATAATCCTCAACTCCCAGTTCCATACCTTCCAACTTACTGTCCATATCCGTTTTAGCCGTCAGTAAAACGACTGGAATGTGACTGGTCGCCATATTAGCACGCAAATCTTCTGTCATGGTAATACCATCCTTTTCCGGCATCATGATATCACTAATAATAATATCCGGAACAAACTTCAAAGCCTTATCCAAACCTTCAGCCCCATTGACAGCCTCTATGACGTTGAAATTTGAGATGAAGATACTACGCAAAAAGAAACGAAGTTCCAAATTATCTTCAACCAGCAACATCGTTTTGCTTTCATTCCTCTTCTCTTCATGTCCCTGAACAGATTCTTTCACCTCTTCCGGCCTCATTTCGACAGAATCAGAGAGAATGAACTCTACATTCTCCGTATAGTGCTCCTTGCCTTTCAAAAACTCAACCGTGAAACAACTGCCCTCCCCCTCTTTACTATCCACACGGATAGTCGCTTTGTGCAGTTCCACCAATTCCTTAACCAAAGAAAGACCGATACCAGAACTTTGCTGATTAAACAAATTCTTGTCCAACAGATTTTCAAAACGGACAAAAAGGGAAGCTTTCTTGCTTTCAGAAATTCCTATACCTTGATCCTGCACACCAATCGCCACATTATGTTCATTTTCATGAATGAAAAGCGTAATCATCTTACCCTGTGGAGTATACTTGAAAGCATTGGAAAGCAGATTGAAGACAATCTTTTCCAACTTATCCGCATCTACCCACAGTTTCAAGGAAGGCATTTCACTTTCGAATACAAAATCAATATGATGCTCTTCGGCCAGCGATTCAAAATTATCCATGATATGGCGTACAAAAGGAACAATATCTATCTGCTCTATACGCAACTTCATCTTATTTTTCTGTATTTTGCGGAAATCAAGAATTTGGTTCACCAAGCGAAGCATACGGTCGGTATTACGTTCCACTACATGCAATTGTTCACGTACATCATCCGGCAAAGTCTTGTTTTTCAGAACATATTCCACAGGACCTGCAATCAATGTCAGCGGAGTGCGAAGTTCGTGAGAAATATTTGTAAAAAAGCGAAGCTTTATATCAGAAACCTGCTGTTCCACAGACACTTCATGTTTCAGACGATAAATAGTAAACAATATATATACTCCTGAAAACAGAATCAACAGAAAAGCAAGAATATAAATTGCCATAGCCCAAGCCGTTTCCCAAAACGAAGGCTGAATGGTGATTCTCAAACTGCGCTCATTCTCTACCCAAACCCCATCACTATTGGTCGATTTAACCTGAAAGACATACTCTCCTTTCGGAAGATTAGTATATGTAGCGGTACGCTGTCTGTCTACATAATTCCATTCTTTATCAAATCCGCGTAAACGATAAGCATAACGGATATTTTCAGGATAAATCATATCCAACGCAGCAAACGATAAGGTTACAATATTCTCCTTATGTGAAAGCACCAGATGTTCTGTATTATTGAGTGACTGCCGCAACAAGCTTCCCGGTACGCCTGGAACTACCTCCTGATTGGATATCTTCAAAGTACCTAAAATAATGGATGGAACATAATTACTCTTCTTAATGTGCTCCGGTTCAAAATAAAGCACGCCACGACTGGTGCCAAACAAAATAGTGCCGGGACCAAGCTTCAACGATGTTCCTTCCTCAAAACGTATCTTACCACCAAAATCCCTTTCATTATAATTCTCAAAACGTTGTTCGGACGGAATAAATTTACTCAATCCGTTTTCCGTACTTATCCACAAGTTTCCTGCGCCATCCTCTTCTACAGACAACAGGATATCTGAAGGCAGGCCATTCTTCACTGTATAAGATTTAAATACAGCTCCCCCTTCTCCGTTCATGGAAACAAGCCGGTTAAGACCACCCCCAAATGTAGCCAAATAAACTTCTCCTTGAGAAGTGGTTACAATCCGATATACGTTATTGTTGCTCAGACAATTCATATCATCGGGGATACGTGCATAAAGATGGAACACAATCGACTCCGGATCTTTAAAATCCTCTTTAAAACTAAGCGCGCCATCACTGCTCCCCACCCATATATTCCCCTTCTTGTCAGAAGTGATATGGCGTACACGGTAACAACGGTCATACGGAAAACCTTTCAGGTTATTTCTAGAACTAATAAACACATATTTCCCTTCAGGAGTTTTCTGAATATAATTCAACCCTCCACCGAAAGTTGCCACCCAAATGCGTCCATGCTTGTCTTCATGTAACCAGTAAACACTATTATGACTCAGGCTATAAATATCATCTTCATCATATTTGAATCGAGTAAACTTAAAATGGGTCCCCTCCTTTTCTGCCAGAATAATACCATCCCCTTTGGTCGCAATCCAAATGTTTCCGTGAGAATCTTGCATGATATGATAAGGAACTCCCCGTAACGGCCTGCCAGATTTGGCTATATCCCCCTCTTCAGTCAGAATACCCTGAAAATCTAAATCAGAAGAATAAATTTCAATCTGACCATCCCGTTTTCCCATCCAGATGCGATGTTCGCTATCTTCAAACAACGCACGTACCGTATTGGAATTCAAGTCATAACTGTGACCCATGCGGGGATAAATATGGAACTGGCTTCCTAAAAAAGTAATCTTCTCCAACCCCTTAGAATGAGTACATAACCAAAGATTGCCTTGCTTATCGGATAACATGGAATGTAATTTATTGGAAAAGTGCCAATCGGGTGAATCGGGGTCATTATAGAAAGGTAACAGCCGATTTGCCTCTCTGTCATACCAAGAAAGCCCTCCTCCTTGCGGATGTACCCACAAATTACCGTTCAAGTCTTCACAAATATGAAAACTGGGATAGGAACGATCGGCACCACGAGGCTCCACTTGCATCTTTTCTTGCTTAAATACTTCTGTCAAAGGATTGAAATGACAAACCTTTCCCCATTCGGTCATCTCAAACCATGCTTCCTGCTTACTGTCAACATAAACAGAACGGAAAGCGTCTGCCGGGAATTCGGGACAATTGGACTTATTATAGACTTTACACTCTTTTGTATCCGAATGGTACAATATCAATCCTTCATGGGCAGTTGTTATCAACAGCCCCGTACCTTTTATTTCATTTATAGCAATCACTTTATCCTTTACCGGCAATTCCCAAAGACGAAAGATTTCATTCTGCAAAGAATAGCACCATATCCGTCCTCTGTCTGATCCAAAATAAAGTTCGTCACCATAACTGCAAAAAGAGTAGAAGGCCTGTACGGGTTCATCTTTGCCTGACTGGATATTCACAAAATAAGAGACAGGCTCTTCTTTATCATTCGTAATCTTCAGCAGACCGTTATCAGTAAGCAACCACTCTTGATTGTAAGCATCGCTAAAAACCTGATTAATATGAACGGCATTTCCTCCACGACTATGAGTAGCATATACTTGGGTAGTTATACTGTAATCTTTAGGGTTTGTTTTCACACGGACAGCCCCCTCATTTTCAGAAAGTAGCCAAATGACACTGTCGGGCAATATTTTAATAGAAGAGAAACGCATGCCCTCCTCTTCACCTTCGGCAGGAATTTGTTCGAACTTCTCTGTTCTTTGGTCAAAACGATACACACGATAATCATACGTTTGCAGCCAAATATAATTATAAGGGTCTACTTCCAATAAGTCTACCCGGTTGTTAGTCATAGTAATTTTATTCCCTTGTCTGGCTTTATAAACTTTGAAGTCATAACCGTTGAACCGGTTGATTCCATCCCAAGTAGAGAACCATAAAACTCCATTATGGTCTTGTACCATGCTCATGATGGAGTTCTGAGACAAGCCGTTTTCCGAAGAATAATGAGTAAAGATACAATTAGGCTGACTTTTTGCATGAAAAAAGAGCAGCAAAGTAAGTATAAACAGAATGTGTCTTTTCATTTCGTAGATTTTCATATATAGTAGGCAAAAATACATAAAAAACGAGAGATACTGATATACAAGCTCCTAAAAAAACAAAAGGGGAAAAGTTAAATCCCCCCCTTTATCATTCTACTCTTCCCTGACACTTTCCATAGGAACAAATAGAATTCCTCCCTACAGTGACAAAGTATTATTACTGGTAGAAAGAACAGCTTATCTCTTTAAATTCTGCAACAATACATTTCCATTTTCCACCGGATTCCACCCGTCATCACCTGCCAAAATCTGTGCTTCATTATAATTACTGATATCGTTCAGCTGCTTTCCAAACGAAGCACGCGAAGCGGTAGCCGCCCCTTCTCCCGTATTCCGGTATTCAGCATAGAATACGGTTTCCTCATTTTCTTTTTTGCCCCAGTTGTTCCAACCCACCGGAAGAATATGCTTTCCCAAATCACAATGAATATAAACAGCCTGTGCATAAGGACGCCAAGGACGGGACAAATACACCTTCTGAGCCTCAGCCACACCCGTCAATTTACAGCCTATAAAAACATAGCCATATTTTTTGCCTTGATCTGTAGAAGGAGCGGTAACATACCCATCACCCAAACTATGGATGGTGCAATCCTTAAACAATGCCGTAGACCAGCCAAAAATAAAATCCACCGTACCCTCTATATAACAATGGTCATAAAACTGACGACTGTCTTTGCCATAAGTGTACAAAGTATCCTGATTTCCCAAAAAACGACAGTTTTTGAAATAAGCGCGATCTCCACTAACAAAACAGGCCACTGCCTGCCCCACTCTGCCGGCACTATTCTCGAAAGTGATATTCTCAGCATAGAAATCGGGAGCATAAATATAACAGGTTGATGAACCGGAGGTAGACATTTCTTCTCCGAAATAGTTCTTTTTAGAAGCAAAATCATCATTTGTCAGAATTGCTCCGTCCTCACCTATCAAAGAAATACTAATCTTGCTTTCAGGAATAACCACTTTTTCTTTATATACCCCTTTTACGGACTAGAATAGTAGTGCGTCCTGCTTTACGAAAATCGGGGACAGCATGAATCGCTTCCTGAATGGTAAAGAAATCACCACTGCCATCTTTTGCCACTACAAAATCATAATGACGTACAAAAGGCGCCAATGCAGGAACCTCTTTAGCTATAGCATCCACTGTCAAACCAGCAATAGTACGCGCCCCATATACATTCAGGTGCGTATTATCCTCACGCCCTTTCGGACAAGCTGCACACACACCTTCAGGAATCCACATGAACAATTTTTTTGAAGCCTCCGGCCCCATCTCCTGCACCAAATCATGCGTTATCTTGTTCATATCCACAAAAGGCACATCCAACTCTTTTGCCACGTTACGCGGAGACTCCAAATATTTTCCATGAGTATCAATCAACACTTCTCCATCTTGAGAAGCACTCCCCTTTGACAAATCCTTGCGCACATCATCTTCGGCTACCGCATTTTTATTATTCCGGAAATTACGACGGACAATGGCATTGAACAACACGGGAATTCCCCCTTTAGCACGTGTTTCTTTTACAAAACGGCGTAGATTGGCATCAAAAGTAGATCCGGGATCAGTATGACGTTTCTCATCGGCCTTCTCATCATTATGCCCAAACTGAATAAAAACATAATCACCCGGCTTTACTTTATTAATTACTACCTCCCACAATCCTTCATCAATAAAACTTTTAGAACTCCGACCATTTCTAGCATGGTTTTCCACACGAATATTCTCACTGAAATATCCTCCCAGCACATGGCCCCATCCACGTTCCTGATTACCTCCCTCTAAGGGTTTGTTGGCCATAGTCGAGTCACCTATCATAAAGATAGTAATTGTGCGGTCTGCCGTAAAAGCAGAAAATAACAACAAGGCAACAAATGCCATCAACATCTTAATTTTCATCGCTTTTTATTTTAAATTTTGATTAAAGAACTCAAGTATATCATCCTGTATCTCCTTACTGCAAAAATGGGGCAAATCATAGAACTTGGTGGTCAACAGATTTTCTACCGATTGACTCTTCCATACATCCTGCATGGTAGAGAAAGCGCTTTCAACGCCCTTTACAGGAAAAAGTTTGTCCCGCAAGCCATTGATGAACAACATCGGTTTGGGACAGGCGATAGATGCCACATGAGGATAATCCATCCAATTCCGTATTCCGGGAATAATCATGGAATAAGCAGACCCACCTTTGTTCTGATTATTGGTAAGTGTCATTAAGCTATCTGTAGTATTCATCCAGCACACAGCAGCGCCTGCCTTCACCACATCTGTAGCGGCACTGACCATCCAGGCACGATGTGCTCCCATGGAAAAACCCATCGTTCCTATCTTGTCCTTATGAACCATGGGCAATGAGGCCAGAAATTCCGCGCTACGAATATCATCCCAGGCTATCAAGGCTCCCCAAGACATTCCCATCTGTAACATATTGGCCGCCAACGCTTGCTGTGAGTCATAGCGTACTCCTTCCTTACGTCCCCGTTCCCCCCAAAACAAGGCATCCACAGCAAGCACTACATATCCGTGACTTGCCAGATAATCACCTACATACTGTTTGTCATAACATTTTTCCGCCCAATCGTCCGCATCGGCCAGTACAGATGCTTCCACACCGAACGGACGTACCATCTTCTCTTTCCCTATCGAAAAATGCGCACCGTGATCGTGAAGCAGCAATACTGCCGGGAACGGGCCATTCCCGTCAGGAACCAACAGATAAGCAGGAACACGAGAATATTCCGAAACACTGAACAAAATCTTCTCCGCCCTATATCCATTCCGTTGCTCGGTATCTATCACTTCCTTATCAAAAGCCGTAGCAGGAGGAGCAGGCAACATGCAATCCAATAACGTTTTTCGAGCTTCCTCACGCCACTTTTCGAAATTTCGGATAGCAGAGTTCCCCCATGCCATAGGATAAGTCAGGTTTTCTTTCATCTTCTGATAGAACAGCGGCATATCATTCTGCGTTTCATAACGCATAGAGACTGTTTCCACCTTTTCCTGAGCAGAAGCCGTCAGACTTATCCCGAACAACAATAAACAAATTACAGTATTCTTCATAAACCTATACCTAACAAACTTTACTTTTCAAGGTAACTAATTAATTTTATCATATTATCAATATAATCCCCAACAGAGATGCACAATTCTCCGGTGGTACACGGATAAGGTGATGTATCGTGCTCGTCCCCTACAAAGGTAGCTATATATTTCGTTTCCTCACTAGGTCCTGAAACAGTATATGGCTTATACGGGTTCGAGGTTGACTTTAAAGGAGAGAGCCAGCAACCGTCCTTAGTCAGTGATTTCACCAATTTCCGGGCAACTTCTTCCGTAGCTTTTCCACGTAAACGAGTATAATATTTAGGTAAAGGAACCAAATGATCCTGCAGCAAAGGTGAATTCTTCGCCAATTCGGATACAGGAAGTTTTTTCACTTCCTCATAACGACGACGCAGTTCACCAGGATTCACAAAAGTTGCCGAATTATAATGAGCTATTGTATTTTCTATATTCTGATCTATATAATAAGTACCGTTTTTCACATTACTTCCCTTACGATGGACATACAGTGGTTTACCAGTATCAGGATCTACAAAACGAGGAACCAAAATAGCTTCCGGATTAGTCGACTGACTCTTCCATTTCTTCACATCCGATTCCGGTAATTTCATTGATTCCAAAAAACGAATTGCAGCAGGAATCCCCGACAGGAAACGAGTATCAGCTGTAAGTTTATAGTAATCCATCATTAAATTAACAAGACGGACGGTAGTACCGGTGTTCACACTGCGCGGTTCATAAGAACGGGCATGAGCCGGTTTCAAATCATCTACTGTATATTGGTCTGCCCAGCCTGCATAAGGTTCCCCTTGTTGAAGGGAAATCATCAAGTACATAGCACGCATAATAGGCTCCTTTACCCCTTGCAACCCCATTGCCTGATAGCATTGAATCAAAAACTCGGTCGCATCAGGAATCACATCATCATTCAGAGTAATAAAAGACGAATAATCTTTCTTACCTTGAAAAGGGTGATCATACATCAAAGGATACCGTTGAGGCCATCCACCCACCGGATATTGACTTTTCAAAACAAAATCAATGGTTTTCTCCAAAGCCGGACGGAAAGCAGGATCATTTTTTTCCCACATACATACGAAGTAGAAATTTGGCAGCCTCCATAGTACCCGCATCATCGTAAGTCGCATTTCCATAATAATGTTGAAATTCTTCCAGACGCCAGCCATTTTTACCAACGGTATCATACCAGGACTTTAAGGAGTTCTCTCCTGCAAAATCGAACACATAATTCCATCCGCCACATTCAAGCTGTCCCCAAATCAAGGTGTTAGCCACTTTTTTCGCAGCTTCATAATAATACTCATCTCCTGTAGCATGATAAGCGTCAAGCAACAAATGACCGACAGAAGGAGTTCCCGGCGGCTGAATCCATACCATTGTCCTCTTGGCTTCCATCTCTCCCCATGAACGGGACATATCCGGCAAATAATTCCATACGAAGCCACCATTATAACTCACTTTGTCCATCATAAACCGAGTGGCGGTTTTCATCGTATTTATAACTTGGTCATCTAATTTTTTATTAGTTTGGGCTATACCTATACAAGCAAAATTTGCCATGCACAGGCAAAGGACAATTCTTTCCCAGTTCTTCTTTAATGTGCTTTTCATTGTTGTTTTAGTGTTTTGATTCAAGTTTAAATATCATTATGAAGCAAAATAAGCCATTTTCCGGAGCTTGGATTTGTAATATTTGGTCTTTTCCTCGTATATTTTAATCACGACGAACTACCCTCCCCATATTATAAGTATATTTGAAGAAAAGTTTTAGTTATTCATTTTATATTAAATGCAAGATCATGAATCGTAAGGTAAGAACCGCATTGTATGCTTGCGCCTTGATGGCACCACTACTATTGCAGAGCTGCAATGCACAAAGTGAAAAAAAAGAGAGCAACAAAGAGTGTACTGAAGAAACAAACAAAAACACTGAAAAAAAGGTTATGAAAACAGGTAGTGAAAACTTCATTTTTGCAGAAGGCAAAGAATGGGAACCTGCAGGCGAAGGTGTAGTGCGCCAGATCATGGGTTACAATGATGACATCATGGTTGTTAAAGTAAAATTTGAAAAAGGTGCCGTAGGAGCTGTTCACCATCACGTTCATTCACAAGTAACATATGTGGAAAGCGGAAAATTTGAGTTTACCATCAATGGTGTGAAAAAAATTGTATCGGCCGGCGACTGTCTGTATAAGGAACCGGATGCTGTACATGGTTGTGTATGCCTGGAGCCGGGTATGCTGATAGATTGTTTCAGTCCGATGCGTGCTGATTTTCTGGAAAAGAAATAGACAAGCCATATATTCCATCCACTGCAGGAGCAGATTGCTGTGCCCTCCTTTGGGCATTTAATATGCTCCTACAGTGGAAATGAATTCTATTTTTTAATCTGCAAAACGAATGGGACAATTGCTTAACCTTATCAAATCCGGTAAATCATAATATTTCAAAGCACCATACAACACATTAGAATACATATCCCACTGCATAGGCCTCTCAATGTATTCCTTCCAAGTCTTCATACTATGTTTTATCTCCACACTGCTGATTCTTTCATCCAAATAAGCAGCATGAATTGCAACCGGACCATAAATACCATTGGCAAATACCTTGACGGGGTGTCCTTTCAGAAATTCGTGTTCTGAACAAAAATCAAGCAAAGTCAAAATATCGACAACACGTTGTCCCATAATAGGACGCCCTATATGCATACTGACCATTGCATTGCGATACTCACGGTTCCAATATTTAGCATCCGTATAGAATGCAGGATCCGTTGTTTCCCCCAATCCGCGCAAATCTGCCAACAACAAGATTTTTCCTTCCGTCAAGGCAGCAGCAAAATTCGCATATTCACTCAAATAAGTTCCTTTTCCCTCTTCCTGTAACCTTAACTCAACAGGAGAATCAGCATTCGCTCTGAACGGCATGATAAGAATACAAGGAACAGGCATCTCCCCTTCCCTTATAAGCTGAAACTTATATTGTTCATATTCACGCATTGAATCATGTCCGGTTGCTTCAATTCTTATTTTATGGTCAGGAAGATCTTTAAGACCTAATAAATCCAGCATTCTTGCTTGAATAGTTTTCTTTCCTTTCGAAAGAAACGCCTCACGCTTGGAAGCCCATTCATCCAGCTGATTCACATTTTCCTGCATAATACTGAGTGCTCCAGGCATAGATACATTCACCTGCCCTTTAGTCGTACAAAGCATATCTGACAACTGGAAACGTTCTTGTTCCGCTTTCTTCACCGGAGATTGATCATCTTTCAGCCAACGCTTGAACCAACTGACCAACTTTTGCCTTTTTTCAGTTCCAAGTCCATGCCCTGTTTCTACTGTCAGCATATCCACCTTTTCGGGAACTCCCAATACTTTATAGCACTGTTGTAATTCAGCAAACCCTTGTTGTGCACCCCATAAATCGACAAAATCATATTTACCGCTTAAAATCAATAAAGGCCGTGGAGCCATCATTAAAGCAAAATCAGGTACTTCCAGTTGTTCACGCCCTTCGTATGGTATATGTTGGCAACCATCGGAAGGACCTTGCAACTCCATAGTACGTTCTCGGGTAGAAAAGAAACTACAAATGGCCGCTACCTTTACACGGGGATCCAAACCTATATAATAAGCGGTCTGAGTACCACCACCAGAAGATCCATATACTCCGATACGCTCCGGATCAATATCCTTACGAGTCAATAAATAGTCCAAAGCCCGATGATTATCCCAATATTCCTGTGCCGCCAAACTAGTACCAAGCAAGTTAAAGCCCGCATTCAGTAAGGTATGTTCCGTGGTAGCCCCCCGTGTCAGCGGTTTTCCTTCCCTATCAATAAGTTGCAACCGTTCTCCCTGGCCTATGGGATCTACCACTAGTACAGCAATACCATTGGATGCCATCAGCATAGCGGCATGAGACGAAGAACCTTTACCATTCAATCCATGTCCGCAAAGTTCCAATGTTGCCGGAACAGGAACAGTCATGTTCTCCGGCATATAAAGATGTACTGTGACATAGCGGCCGGGCTTGCTTTCAAAAAATTATTTTCTCTATATGATAGCCGGTACCTTGTATCTTCCCCACCACCTGAACATTTAAATTCTCTTTTTCAGGAAAAGTACCTACTATTTGTTTATATCGTTCACGGCAACCCTCCAGGTACTCCTGCATCCCGGCAGGAGAAGTAAATGCTTGCTGAATGGCTGACTGCCGGGATGCAAACTGCCGATGTACATCACGCATCAGATAAGAATTATAAGCAGTACTTTGACTCCAAGGTAATGCCTTGAACTCCCCCTGAGCAGAAACCACAACAGTCCCCACCCATATTCCCAAACCTACACATAAAGTGCGAAAACCGATAATTTTTCTCATAGAATCATCCCTTTAAGTTATTGTACCACAATTTCAATTTTCTGACGGTTATCTCCGGCTGTCTTCACATACAAACGTTTATGCTCTATATCATAAAACCAGCCTGTATTCCGCTCTGCATCTGTAACTGATGAAAGAACGGGCAACGATTTACCATTTTCTATCACAGATTGCGGAACGTTCTGCAAATAAGCCTTCACCAGATAAGTGTGTTTGGCAGGTTTGTACTTCCCTACCGGTTTATCTGCAGTAAACGTCCAGCTACCATCAGCGAGCCTGCTGGTAAAGCGGGTCAATGAACCAATCCCTTTTTGATAATCCATTGATATACCATCATCTTCATACATCTCGTAAGAAGAAATACCTGACGGATAGACATCCAATGTTATCACATCTACAGGATGCTGATCTACCCACTGCATAGCAGGTTGCATGGGAATAATAGCTCCTGCTTTTATATAGACAGGCAACACATCCAGCGGAGTAAGAAAAGACTTATATTGACGGCCCTCGTAACGCTCACCGGTTTCATAATCAAACCATTCTCCACCGGGGAAATAGACATGCTGACTCAGTGCACCTTTGGTAGTGACAGGACAAACCATCATCCATGGTCCGAACATATATTGACGTGTCAGCTGATAGGTATTCTCATCCTGAGGATAATCCATCACTAAAGGAGTCATCATGGGACGTGCCGTTTTATAAAGCTGATAGGCATTACTATAAATATAAGGAATCAATGTATAACGCAAACTATCGTATTTGATAAAATTAGCCAAGGCCTCCGGACCATAAGTCCAAGGTTCATGATAACGGGGGTGATCCATACCGAACACCATGGCGATAGGTGAAAACATACCGAACTGTACCCAACGGGTATATAACTCCGTATCGTAAGGAGAATATTGTTCAAATCCCCCCATGCAATGAGTCCAGTTACCTACACCACTCATACCGATATTAAGTCCTGCACGTATCACCGGTTCAAACCACTGCCATTCACTCCCCCAGTCTCCGGCCCAGATATAAGGATAACGCTGAATTCCCGCATAACCTTCACGGGTATGTGTCAATCCTCTCATATTATTATATTCCTGGAACTTGCGATAGGGAGCTTCCGCATAAGCCAGAGGAAAAATATTATGAAGTTCCTTCAGATTCATCGTTCCTCCGACATCCGTCTTTACAAACCTGGCCCCGATGGAAGCTACTTTCATTACTCCGTTCTCCCACCACCAGTCCACGGCTTTCGGATCAAAGAAATTCACCAGCCCTTCTGTCTTTGCTCCGGGATACAGAACATTTCCCTGCTCACGCGCCTTATCCAACAGATGATATTCAGGGCCATTATCTAATATGGAACGGATATGAAGCCCCACCATCTTTACATTTTGCGCATAACAACTGTCAAACATGGCTTTCGGATCTTTGAACGTATTGCGCCATTCAAAACAGCAACCACCATTTCCGTAAGTCGTATTAAACAGTCTCCAGGTAGAATCCAGCCAAAGCAAATCAAAAGGTACTCCTTCCTCACGCAAACGTTTACATAAAGCAGGCGGGTATTTATCGGAAGTCATCTCTTCATTCTTCCAGGTTCCACCGGAATAAGTACCGACATGCAATCCCATTGCAAAACGAGGAAGCATGGGGGATTTTCCAGTCAATTCCGTATATCGGTCAATCATGGTATAAAAATCGGGACCATACATAAAATAATAGTCCAAATCACCGCCAAAAGCTTTGAACGAATAATAATCACTACTATCCCACCCCATATTCCATTCGGTAGCAAACGGAGTATGAAAGAACAAACCATATCCTTTGGTACTCATCATAAAAGGTACGGGACAATAATTGGCACGTAAAATATCTTTTCCTCCTACAGCCGGTTTTATCCCTCTTCCCAACTCTACATTCAGATAAATCTTACGCCCTCGCTGATCCATGAAATCCATACGTTCCCCAAAACCAAAGAAATGCTCATCCGGCTGTAGAACAGCTTTCATCTTGACAGAATCCTTATAAAAACGTTGTTCCTCAAGTTCTGTATAAAGCATCTTGCCGTTTTTATCAGAAACAGACAGACAGAACGGATTCTTGGTAGCCTCTATAATCAGTTTTCCGGTCGTAATCAACCATGCAGTACCTCTATCTTCCACCGTATAGTTGACAGAAGAAAAATCATATTTCCGAACCATCCACTGTTCATTCTCAGCGAACACAGTACCTTGAGAATGACGTACACGGAACATATCATCTGTACAAAATTCCAATTTCACATTTCCCTGAGGCAAAAAAAACAACAAATCATTTCCTGTCTTCTTAAAAGAAGCACTAGCCGCCCATACCCCTATACAATACAGGCATAAACAAAAGCATAGGATTGTTTTTTTCATGGTATCTGTTATTTTATTTAAAATCAATCATATTGAAAATCAGCTTTTTGGCTACAAGTCCGGCAGCCGAATCATTAATGATGTTCCCATAGATATCCAATGTAGAGAACAAAACACTACCCTTACCCATCGGTACAATCCCCATAGCAGTTCCGATAGCCATAGGATAAGTATGATAGGCTCCGACCAGCAATTCTTCACCTTCCATCACTAATCCCATACGCTCCACCCCTGTATGTATCAATGCCTGATAAGGCCAGTTGAGAGCATTTCCGACAGGAAGTTCCTTGAAAATATCATGCGGCTTATTAAACATCACCCCGCCCAGCCAGTTGGTTCCAACAAAGAATTTGTCCTTAAACACCACTTTACTATTAGCCGCTATAAATTCCGACCATTCATCAGCACTCTGAATAATAAAGATTTTGGTTCCATCATTTACGGCACGTTCCATTAAACGCTGTGCATCCGGCATCTTATCATTAGGAACAGCCCAATCCAAACGACAACGCGCGTTACTACGAGGATGCCTGAAACGGATCTCTATATCGGCAGACTTGCCTCCTTCCAAATAGACTTTTCCATCGCCCAAATGCTCTTTCTTCCTGGTAATTTCATATATTTTCTTACCATTGACAAAGACTTCAATCATACTACGATCATTACTCTGAGGAATAATCGTATATTCACCACTGACAGAAGGAAGTAGTTTACCACTCCATTTAATACCATAACCATCAAGCATATACACAAAAGGACTTGGTGTAGCTCCCTCAATAGCACTCAGATTAACCACCTTGGCCACTTCATGATAAACTTCCTTCTGAAATTCCATATCCTCATAATAGACCACATCCAATCCCGGTTTGCCGTCGGCAGAGCGTAACGCTTCCATCGGCACCATTGTCAACTGATCTTTCCTAGGAGGACGGGCCACCATAATCCAATCCAACTTTCCTAAATTATCCTCGTAAGCTGCAACCGCTTCTTTCGTTTTACCCTTCAAGAAATTCTGTAAAGCACTCCCATCTTCCCAAACGGCCCCTTTACCATCCAACATATTGGATGCCAGATTTACAGACAATATATCATCATACCCAGTTGTAACAACAGAATTTTCCTTACACAGTTTTGCTTCAATCCTACAAAGTCCTCCAGCTGTAGGAACAGGTATTTTTACATCTTTCACCAACAACTGACCATAAACCTCACCTCCGGCGGCTTCCGTTTCATAAGTCCCTACCTCCATCACTTTTCCTTGATAGTCTGTCACCGAGATTTTCAATTGATGGTTTCCCCGGACATTCTTCTCATTAATCAGATAAAAATCAACGGTCACCTTTCCCTCTGCGGCTGCAACCTGTTGCCTGGTCTTTACCGCTACATACAAAGGCTGATTATAACGAGCTATGATAGCCGGATCTGATTTGGGATAACGAAAACAATCGACAATTCCCGAATAATTCTCCGTCAATTCCGATTCCCATCCATTAACAACGTATGCATCCGTCAAATTATTCATTCTGGCCGATTCTATTTTACGTCCCTGATGTTCATAGGATACAGTTCCCATAGCCACACACAAATCATCCACGGTAGGATAAACAGTCCTTAACTGTTTAGCATCCAGAAATTTATTGAATTCATCATACCAACGTAGAAACTCTCTGCCATCCCATCCTTTATAGTTATATTTTTCCAAATCTTCTTTATTCTTTTCCAAACGAGGAGGTGATGATAAAGCCCCTTCCTCACCAAAGAATACAATTTCACGCTTATTCTTGGTATCATTATAATAATCGTCAGGGCCTTTGTACAAACCTTCATTCCAAACAGCAGGTCCTCCGGCACGATGATAATCATACCAACCACTCCAATACACTTTTTCATCGTAAGGACGAATATGAATTTTAGCCTGATCTTCTATATCATCTCCCTTAGCCCAAGCCGAGGTACGAAGAATCAACCGGGAAGGATCCAATACACGCATATCCTTCATCGCTTGAATTTCCAATTCTAACTTTTCAGGAGCAGCATTTCCCGATTCATTCATCATATTATAGATAACCAGACAGGGATGACTGCGATCCCTCTTTACCATACGGATGACCTTTTCATGCAAAACAGCATTCATAAACGGCTGTCTCACATCCAGACGGAAGCCGCCAGGCTCTTCAAAATAGAGCAGTCCCAACTCATCAGCATAATTCATTACGTCAGTATTACCGATAAAACGATGAAAATTCAACATATTCAATCCTAACTCCTTAGCGATGCGAATTTGCCTTTCAGCCAATTCTTCCGATGGAAAAATACCATTGACCGGCCAAAAACTCCAACTGATGGCCGAGCGAAGCATGATACGTTTTCCGTTTAAACGAAAAACAGCATCCTCACCTATACCGGAAGCCTCGAACCAACGGAATCCAAAACGGCGGGAATCTTTATCTACCCAGTTCTTTCCTTCGGATAACTCCACCTCACATACATACAGATTAGGATCATCCACGCTCCATAATTTCGCATCCGGAGCTGATACAGGAATCTTCAGTTCATTTAGGCCTTTATTTAATGAAACACCCTTTATCTCTTTAGAATAAACTATTTTTTCTTTATTTTGCCACTCGTACACCGTTATACGAAGATCCTGCTTCGTAGTCTTTCCTTTTTCATTCTGTAACGTCAGAATAGCATTAGCGGTGGTTATCTGAGGAGTGTTCTGCATATAAATATCCGCCACATAAACAGCATTACAGACCTTCATACCAACTTTTCCTGTTATTCCTCCAAAGCCATGACCGGGAGGCAACATTTTATCTCCCCACGGAATAGTTCTGGAGTCACGCCAATCATGGTTACCACCCGCATCCGTTATACGTACAGCCAATTGTACTTGTTCTCCCGATTTTATATAAGGAGTAATATCCGTTTCGAAAGAAACATTGTCCACAATCTGATAATCCACTAATCTCTGATTAATAAAAATCTCCGCCCGTGAACGTATAGAGCCAAAATTCAAAAAGACTTTTTGTCCTTTCTTCAACACCGGAATATCCATTGTACGACTCCACCATGTAACTCCTGTAATATCTCCTTCGGGTCCGGACTGAGTTTGAAGATATTCTTCAGCTGTTCCGGGAACCTGTACCGGAAGAGTCTGGGCAGAAGTCAATATATCCCATCCCGCTGTAGGAACAATTACAGGACTTTTCTGTGCCTCTTCCAATGTCAAATAAATATCCTCTGTCTGCCAAGCTGCATTTTTATCCTGCCATAAATGCCATCCTTTTCCTGACAAATCAAAAAACGGTCTCTCCTGTGCTCTCACCCCATAAAATGGACATAACAACAAAAATGCTATGGCAACAATACTCTTCTTCATAATTATCTATTACTTTCTTTTAATCACTCTACTCCCATTCCACCTTCATATAGTGCAGCATCGTTGTACTTTCACCACAGCTGCCCGTATGCTGGATACCGGTGCCCCCAAAAGTGTTCGAGGCTATATCCGCCTCCAAATCTACCGAAAGTTTCAAGTTCGGATCAGTTACAGGCGCCGGAAGCGGAGTTGTTGTTGAAGCATGTGCTGTCAATTTTCCTCCTTTAGCAGTCAATGTCAGAGTACAATTTGTACGATAGCAGGTAGAAGACACCGGTTGACTGATGGCCTCAGCCACCCCGTTCTCATATTTCATCAAGATAAAATCAACTGCATTACTATACTTGGTCGTACGAATGATACGCAATGCATATCCCGTTAAAGTACGGGTATCAAACTTGATATACAAATCCAAATACTGTCCTGTTGCACTACCAAAACCTTGTCCTGCTGTTTTACTGGCATCCACATTCAAGGTTATTGCCATATCTCCATAGCTGCCATCCAATGGAGTATACAGCAAACGGGCTCCTTTCTGATCTTGCAACAAACCGGTTCCGTGAGAACCATTCATTCCCGGCCCATAAATCCAATAATCCTTATCCGGAACTACCTGCCAATCGTATGCTGCCGTATCCAAAGGCTTATATCCACCAATCGTCCAAAATCCCGGTAAAAGTTGTGGTTGATTCTTACATGGAAAGTTCTGAAAATCCGTTTCAAATATATGAGTGATGTTCACTTGCCCGTTTTTTTATCGGAGAGTTGGAAACAACAATTCGTTCTTCCCCCGGCAAACAACGCAGATGCTTGGGAGCGATAACTGCCATCAGATAATAACCAACATCTTCTTTTACCAAAGTATAGGAATATTCCGGTTCATTCAAGCGGGATACCAAAACCGGAAGTCTATTAGTCCCGTTCCTGTCCGTACATCTATACCAGGTTATCAATGATTCATCCTTGCGCCCATTCAAATCCAAAGCATAACTGACAGTAGCTACTCCTTTAGTAATATTCAGCTTTGGATTTTCCGTAAACGAAGGAGCCGATACATAGTCCGGTGCAACCGTAAGTTCTGTGGCACATTCCAAACCATCCTCTGTATAGGCTATCACTGTAAAATGCTTTGTTTCATCCTCCACATTAGTTGCCTCGACAACACATTCATATCCCTCGGAAGTGGATAATTTCACATTCTTTTCATAACCTTGTTGTACTTTCCACTTCACGGGAACATTATTCAGCACATAGTTGCAATGTCTTTTTACCGTTGCAACCAGTCTGACCGGCTGGCCACCAGTCTGAATGGAAGCCGTTAAGGGCTCTACAGAAAGACAAGAAGGCATCCGAGTATAATCCCTTCCATCTCGCTTACCTATAGCAATAACACAGTCTTTCACCCGAAGAGGATCCCAGTCATCCTCTCCTCTCAATAAATTGTAAGTATTATAAATCACCTCTCCATTCTCTTCCAACCGGAAAGCTTTCAGTTGATTCAACTGATCCATGCAAACCGTATTATAAGGCTTGTCAGCCCCTATTACATAAGGTTGCCCGTTCAGCTTCACATTATATTGATAACAACGTAACCAATCTGTAGGATCATGTGTCCAGCCCGCATAAACCGGCTTCTTCGAATGATAACGGCAATCAACAATACTTAACGGCCCGACCGACTTACAAAAATATTGCCGGTCTTCCTCATGACACACATAAAAGTCACAGTTCAAAAATACAGCTCCGCCCATATCACTTCTCCAAAAAGGTTTCTGACCATAAAAATGAAGTGTACAATCCAGATAAACCCCTGTTCCGGTCAATGCGTCATCCGTACTTTCCATGTGGCATTTATTAAAAAGTATCCGCTTGGCGCCATTCAACGGATTCATATTCAAGCGGCTGATGAAATGTACATTATCCGCCACAATCTTGTCGCCATGACAATAAGCAACGTGTGCCTGAGTGATGGCAGACATTCGTTTTTTCCTGCTTAATTCTTTCTTCAGAGGATATTCCAAATCGACATTACAGAAATTCCCCATGGTCAAGTCCTTTACCAACAGACCGTTTCCCCAAAAATCAAACATGGTGAAATTACCGACAGCCCCCTGTGTCTGTCCACGGCTGGATGCCAGGACTGTATTTTCAGGATGGCTATTCAATCCGATAATATGGAGATAAGGGCATTTAACAACCAAGCCGAACGGTTCACGTCCGTCTTTACCAACACGAATAGCAGGGTCATCTGGATCATCAATCCAATAGACATAAGGAGCCAAATAAACTTTCATCGGTTCCGCTTCCGTACCAGCTGAGAAATTAGCGGCAGCTTTATTGAAACTATTAAAGACATAAGGATTATCCGCCACTTCCCTATCGGACAACTGCCCATCAACAAAAAATGTTTTCGGACCTAAAATAATTTCTTTATCTGTATAACGAAGGCAGTTCCCTTTAAATTCTATAGGTTGTGAAGGATCTAACGAACTATAATGATCAATACTTTGTGCTTTTAACAGATGTCCCCATACAAGCCAGCACAAGGCAAAAGCGAGGAAATGTAAATGTTTCATTTTGTATAGATTAAGATTTGTTCTACTACAAAAGTAAACGAGAGACAGGGGACAGAAAGGTAAAAATTGGTCTATTATGTGCAAATTTTGAAGAATGTGCTAATTTGCCAATTTGCTAATAGGCCAATTGACATGCGAACATAGCGGAACCAAACGGCAAATTAGCATATTAGCAAATTAACACATTCATAAATTATTCTACTTCAGTTATCCTTAGCAGCAGATAAGGACTTGCAGGCAGTCTTACTCTCCCTTGATTTTTATCATACACCCTATCCTTTACAGGAGCAGTTGTTTCAAAAACGGCAGGCCATTCGGCTATCGTCATGTTCCAAGTATCAATGACTTCCACTTTAAAACGTACTCCTTCTTTCAAACGTGGATAAAAAGCGTTTTTTACCGGTAAATCAAATGCCCATTCCGGTTTTATTTCCTTGCCCAGATAAATCATATAATAATTTTCTCCGGCAGTCGAAGTATAAGGGTCCCAACTACTATCACATAAATGCAGAGGATTAGGAAGTGCGTCCAAAATCTGTCTTGTAAAGCCGATGCGCTTCCAGGACTCCCCTTGAAAAGTTCCTCCTACAGCCAGAAAATCACGAGAATAATCTTTTGAATTATCCATATAACATTCTCCGTGAGTTACGTAAGTTCCCACAATCAGCCCTTGCCACAAGCGATAAAGATATTCCTGACCGCTCAAGCTTCCCCATCGGTTATCCATATTACCCTCATAACATACCTCATCAAAAATAATCGGTTTCTTATAAATATTCTTCACCGTAGCCGCCCTTCCAAAACCTTCTACAGGTGCCTGGTCCTGTATACTGGCATGAGTGTATTCAGGTTCCCAATATTTATAATACTTAGCTGTATAAGTATGAATGGAGCATAAATGGGAATAAGGATCATTCTCTACTACCGTATGTGTAAAAGTATCCCAATATTCCGGTTTTAATTCTCTCAAAAAATTCATATTCATTGGCCAATGACCACCAAATATTGCGAAATGAACTCATACGGGCTGTCAGATACTTCAAGTATCGGACACCGGCTTCCAAAGGCATTCTGTCAAATCCCCAACGACCACCATCATAAGGGTGGAAAAGAATCAAATCAGCCTCTACTCCTATTCCGGCCAATTTATCCACACATGCTTCCACATGAGCAAAATAAGCAGGATTGAAGCGGGTGAAATCCCATTCATACACAGGTTTTCCCTTTTCATCCTTTACTATCTTCTTTATCTCAAAAGGAAACATGGAGGGTTCAGGATAATCCGGATCAAAGTTTTGCACAAAAAACAGCATCCTGATTTTATTGAACTTGGATAGTTCCAATGATTTCACTGTCTGATCAGGCTGGTTACCTGCCACATGCATCCAATCATAAGAAGTAGTTCCAACTGGATAATAACGCGTTCCGTCAGCATATTTAAAATTATAAGTTCCATCCACTTTAACTGGACCATGATTTCCTTTACCCGGAGCAATACATTCTATCCGCCCTTTCACCTTATTCAGCACGGGAATCTCACTCTGCGTCACGTACGACCATACTCCCTGGCTCACAGGCATAAAGCGAATTTTGAAGGTATCATTTCCGTCATAGAATCCACGTACAGTCAATGTAGTATCCGGTCCGCTAAACGTTGCCGTAAGCTCAATATCAAAAGGGTTCCCCTTTACTTTGGCAGGCAGGGAGATTTCATAACGTCCCCAACACTCCACCTTATCTTGGGCAAATCCACCGGAAATCCCCAAAAGCAATAACAATAAAAAAGAGCAGCAATATTTCATAAGCAATTCAATCATTAAATTCCAGCTAAACAACGCATCAATCAAGATTTCTCAAAACAAAATCTGTTACTTCCACCTGCCCGTCACCACCGGCAAAAATACCTGGGCGGACAAACAAGAAACCATATACCGTATTATGATGTACTCCCGATATCTCAAATCCCCATGGATACTTATGCCATTTTTTACCATCGGCACTGTACCAGGCCGACAATACATTAGCATCATTCCGCAAACGTAACCACATCTTTCCACATTGGTTTGCTTGAGGAAGTTTTGATTCCGTACGACTTACTTGCCCACGCCGATAACGAAGCATCTGCTTATGATTAAAACCAAATCCAAAATGATAATTCTCATCATAATAAGCCACCAATCCGGCAGATGTATTTTCACCTTTCAGTTCAAAACAAGCCTCCACTTCATATTTATGAGCACTGGTACGTGCTAATAAGGGAGATCCTTCTTTTGGAGTATTCCCCTTTGCCTCTACACTGATTTTATCAGAAGTAATCCGGAACCGATCATTTAAGTTATGTTCCCGGCACGTCTGCCATACAAAATCTTCTATACCAGATAATTTCAAACGTTCCGGTGCAGGTAAAGAAATGGCTCCTTCTTTCAAATGTAACCATCCATCTTCTTTTTGGACCAGTTCACGTAAAAGGGTCTGACGCCCCAATGTCTGGAATCCGTTTTCATAAGCATGGAAAATCATAAATAACCGTCCATCTTCCGTATCAACAATAGAGCCATGCCCTTTACTCCACCATTTTTCATTACGGGATTCCGTACGAAGAAGCGGATTGAAAGGAGCATTCTCCCAAGGACCCATTATATTTTTACTACGTGCCTGTACTACCATATGACTGGTGGGAGGACCTGCCGTACCTCCTTCGGCCACGAACAAATAATAGTACTCTCCTACTTTTTTCACGTTCAAGCCTTCCATGGAAACTCCTTCTATATCCCATTCCTCCGGTATTTCCCATTCCTTATAAATCCGAACCGGTTCTCCTGTAATAGAGCATCCGTCATCCGACAATGGATATAAAGCACCGGAACTGAGCAACAGATAGCGTTTTCCATCACCAACCACATGTTCCGGATCAATTCCTCCTATTTTCAAATCTACCGGAGTACTCCACGGACCTTCCGGAGTATCCGCCCAAGTTACCATATTGGTTTTCTTTCCTTTCCCATTCAAAGTCGGAAAATAGATATAAAAACGCTTGTTATGAAATACGATGTCCGGAGCCCAGATATCTCCAGTAAAAGTAGTTAAAGCCGTGGAACATGGAACCCAGTTCACCAAATCATCTGATTTGTAAACTACCAATCCTGGAGTATAAACAAAAGAAGAATGAACTAGATAATAAGATTTTCCATAACGGACAATAGAAGGATCCGAATTATCACCTTCTAAAATACGTACAGTTGTTTGATCCTCATTCAAAGGATCTTGGGACTGCCCCCATAAAGGGAGCGCCCCAAAGGCTAGCAAAAATGCGCAAACAGATAAAATGTTTTTCATATATAATCTTTATTCTTGTGCCAAACCATATCCATTCGTTATCTTTCCTTTAGACTTGCTCAACGTTTCGAATGGAATAGGCCAATAATATCTGGGAGGAACATTACCTTCCTTTACTCCCGGCAACAAATTACTATTTGTATAATGATCAGCATATTTCACTAATGTCACTCCCCAATCAACCTTCGAATATCCCTCGTCAAACAATTTCTTTGCTTCAGTACCATTGGGATCTATATAATTAAACAACCCCTCAATAGCCAAGTTGTGGTCTGTTCCAGTAACTTTTACCGGAGTGGTACTATAATCGTATTGTCCTCTCCATCCTGGATACAGAGCTGGATTTGACTCGTCAGGATCAAAAGTCAATGGTGAACTTAAATGCACTTTTTTAGTATATATATAATTCGAGATCACATTCCCATTAGCAAATTCATGGTATCCTTTTGTTTGCAAATCATTAACCATCTCCGTCATTTCTGCACGAACAGCTAAAGCTTTTTCCACAAACTTACCCGAACGAATCAAATCCCAGCGACGAGTGCCTTCACCTAAAAGTTCTAATTTGCGCTCCTGCAAAATAGCTTCCTTCAAAACTTCACCTGAAGCTGAAATATCATGTTCAGCATTCCCGAATGCACGTTGACGAATTTGGTTAAGTAATTGGATTGCTTCTCCTTCTGCTCCTAATTCTGCTTTAACCTCCGCTTGCATCAAAATAAGGTCAGCAAGCCTCAACACCGGCCAATTCATTCCCGAAGTACGTTGAGATGTAGTATAAGGAGGATTCATACGATTCTCATCCCATTTATTAATAGCAATTCCCCCATCCAACTTGCTACCCGGAGCAAAAGACAACAGAGCTTCATTGCCATCACCTTTACTGCCAGTAACAGTCACACTAGCATCTCTACGCATATCACCCGCTTCAAACTCACCATAATAGAAAGAGGGAATAATACGTAACGCTCCAAACGACTTGCAAGGCGCAGCCTGATTACTACCACCACTAGACGGGCGTCCAAAAGCATAAGAATATTCACTGGTAGTAGTCTGCCCACTTTGTCCCCCTTGTATATTACCTACTTCAAAAATAGATTCCGGACTAAGAGCCAGATCATGAGTGTATTGGAAATGACGCTGAAACGGATTATTCGCATAACTCCGGTCATCAACCGTAACTAAAGCAGCCGTTCCTTTATTATTCAAAGCAGCCTGAAAATACTTCTCGGCAATCTTATAATAATCTAGATAATCATTGCGCCGAGCATAGACACATCCTAGTTCTTCTTTTCCTTTTGTCGTAAACTGTACGTCACCATACAAACCGGGAACATCTGTACGAATTGTCTGATATCCACCGGAATAAAGAGCTATCTGTCCTAACAACGCGTCAGCAAACCCCTTGGAAAAACGTTCAGCAGTAATGCCACCTTCTCCCAGTGGATACATCAATGCTTCTGCCTCCTTCAATATCTCAATAAGATTATCATAAATTTCAAAACGGGAAGTCAATGAATAATCTTCCACATTGTTATTTTCATATCCATAAGGTACATCACCATAATGTTTTACCAAATCAAAATAGCAGAAAGCCTTCATTGTTAAAGCCTCACCATAAAGTTGAGTCCAATCATTTACTTTTCCTGCTGCCACAGCATCTTGAAATGCAGGTTTATCAACTACCAATTCCGCTACCTTAGATGCACGTGCAATCGTAGTATAAAGCCCGTTGAAGCCTGAACCACCAGCATTTACACTTAACAATTCCGGTAATAGTCTAGCGTTGGCATTATTTAAAGAGCCTATTTCCGGATATATTTCAGAGTCTGAGCCAATGGGATCATTCCAACGATAAGCTCCCATAATACAATTCTGCCGATAATTAGCATAACACCAAGACAGGATTTTAAAAGTTTCGGAAGTAGAAGAGGTTACAAACTCATCTCCAGTGTTCTCCGGTGAAGAAGTATTCAGATAATCACTACATTGAGCAAAGGAACAGCATAGTGCCAATGCAGATATATATGTTGCTAATTTATTCATAATAATTAATTTAATGATTTGTTTTTTTGATTAGAAAGCAAGATTTAAACCAACCACAAACGAACGTGCTCTAGGATAAGTACCCCAGTCCAATCCTACTGTAGGGTATTTCGCCTTATTCTGAGAGGTATTAGCACTAACTTCAGGATCCAGACCTGAGTAACCGGTTAAGGTAAACAAATTATAGATTGTTCCATAAATACGCAATTTACTCAAACCAGCCTTATGCAAGACCTTATCGGGCAATGAATACCCCAATGTCAACGTGTTCAGACGCAAATAAGAACCATCTTCAATAGCAATACTGGAAGTAACCCCATTTTCACTATAAGGTAATGGTAAATTAGCATTTACATTAGCTGCATTTAATTGCTCAGGAGTAGTGAGACGAACTAATTTCCCATCTACCACGTCATAAATCTTATAGGAGTCTTTCATAAAGCCAAGTTTATTCTCATATACTCCTTTTTCTTTTGCACCGTACAAGGAAGCGATTTTATTCACATTATACACATCATTACCATAACTCCAATTAAAATACAATCCTAAATCAAAATTTTTATAAGTTGTATTGATATTGAAACCACCTGTATGAACAGGATTCATATCACCAATAATGGTAACATCTTTCTCATCAATGCTGCCGCTATTATCCATATCCCTAAATTTCGGAAGACCCGGATAGGCATTTTGTCCGGACGGACGGTCTACCCCATGTACAGGATTAATAAAAGAACCTAAATCTGCCACGCCCTCTTTCAATATATATTGTCCGTTTACATAATTAAAGTCATCTGTAGTATAAAAGCCATCATATATAAAACCTCTGACCATACCCACAGGTTTACCTTCCTGTAAAATATAATCCTCACCCGGGAAACTGCTACTGCCACACCAACTAGAGCCATATAAACCTGTTACATTTTCTGCCAACTTATCGACCTTACCCTTATTGAAATTTATATTCATACCAGCCGTAATATTCCAATCTTTATTTTCAAAAATCACACCTGACAAAGAAAACTCAATTCCCTTATTACTAGTCTGACCAATGTTATCATACGTAGATGTGAATCCGGTAATCCCCGGAAGCGAAGTCAACATCAGCAAATCCTTTGTTGTATTCCAATATAAATCCAAAGATCCCCACAAACGGTTCTTTAAAAATCCGAAATCAAAACCAAAATTACGTGTAATAGTTGTTTCCCATTTTAGAATTTTTATTTGCCATTTGTTCCGTTGAAAGGTCATAAGAAGATGAATACTGGTTATTTAGTATATATTGATATCGTAAATCTGTTTCAGAAGTCCACGTTTGTGACCATAAATCTGAGCTGATACCATCATTACCTACCGTACCATAAGACAAACGAACTTTCAAGTTATCTAACCAATCTTTCGTCCCTTCCATGAAAGTTTCTTCAGAAAGGCGCCATCCAAAAAGCCGCAGCAGGAAAAATATCCCCCAACGTGTTCGGGGGAAAACTTAGAAGAACCATCGGCACGGAATGTCACAGTAAACAAATAACGATCCATCAATGTATAATTAGCACGACCAAAGAATGAGAGAATACGTCCAGGAATATCTACTCCAGAAGAAAATTTACTTGTTCCATGCTCCGCATCATATTGGTTAATCATGGCAAATGCATTATCCTTTGTAAAATTAGAGGGAAAGTGACTAGCTGAAATTGACATTTTACTACCTCCGGAGTCTGTAACTTCATGTCCCAACAGAATATTCAAACGATGCTGTTTAGGTAAAAAATTGAAGTCATAACTGATTGTATTCGTCCAACGCAGTCCCCAACTGTCACGCTTTGTATATTCCACATTTCCTGCATATAGTTTGGCTCCTGTTTCGTCATCCAAATAATTATTATAAATAGCTCCCCCCCAAATCTTATCTTGTTCCCATGATTGGTTTAAAGTAAAATCAGTATGATATGCAAAGCCGTCAAACAATCTCCAATTTAAAGATAAAGTACCACGAAGTCTTTGTTTAATATATAGTGGATCATAATCTCCGATACGAGCCACAGGACTATAAGTATCCCAGGCAGACTGACGACCATACATCTCCATATTCCCTTCACGCAAAGCATTCAAGTCCCCCAAAATATCACGAGTAGCAATCGGACGAAAACGATAAGAAGATGAAAGCAATGAGCCGGAACCATTAGTTGTTCCTTCATCTCCCATAGTACGCATATCACTATAACGGGTATCTAAATTAATATCCAAATTATCACGTAATTTCTGATTAATTTTCAACGAAACACCTCCACGCTTTGCATAAGAATTAAGTTTCATACCTTGCTCATCCATATAATTCATCGCAAACAAAACTTTTGTTTTTTCAGTGCCTCCACTAACCGACAAATCATGGTTATGAGATACAGAACTATTATACACATCTTTTTGGATGTTATAATTCCTGGTGTTACGATAACTTTCTATACCTCCTGTATTACTACCAGAATAATCACCGATGCCATACAATTTTTCGAATGGTAGACGATATGCATCGCCACTAGCAGCTGCATTTCCCCAAACAAACGATAAATAATCATAAGGATCCAATGTTGCCAAATATTTAGTCGGTGTATTAAATTTAACATAACCATTATAAGAAACAGAAACTTTCCCTTCTTTTGCTCCCTTTGTAGTTACAAGAATTACTCCATTGGCACCACGTGCACCATAAATAGCAGTAGAAGATGCATCCTTCAACACATCAATACTTTCCACTTGATCAGACGGAATATCATTTAAAGAATTCACAGTTACACCATCTACCAGAATCAAAGGTTCATTACTTTGCGAAATGGAACCTCCTCCTCGCACACGAATAGAAATCGCCGCATCAGGACGTCCATCTTGTGAGGTAATGTTCACACCAGGAAGTTTACCTTGCATAGCCTGTGCTACATTAGAAACAGGCATAACAGACACGGTTTTACCACTAACAGAAGCAACAGAACCAGTTAAGTCCTTACGTTTAATAGTCTGATAACCAATCACTACAACTTCATCAAGCACCTCATTATCACTCTCCATCTTAATGGCAAACGTATTTTGGCTACCGACTTTTACATTCTGAGTTTTGTATCCGATATAGGAAACAACTAATGTAGCGTTTGCAGGAACTTCCAATGTAAATTTACCATCCAAATCTGTAACAGTTCCAGTAGTAGTCCCTTGAACTAAACCGACACACCAATCATAGGTTCACCTGTTTCATCAATAATGGTTCCGGTAATATTCTTTGTCTGACTAACAATTTGAACACCAATGTTTTTTCCACCGACAGAAACCTCAGCCATCATCGGTATAACACTTATGAACATTGCGGCCGACAAGCCCCAAATAAGAAAAGAACGGCTGGCTTTACAACCGTATGCGCTTGCAAACAAACGCCTTGTTTTCTGAACATTTTCCATACTTTCCTGGGTTAACAAATAATCATTTTAGATTTAATAATTCTTTTTGTGTTCTCTTTAAGCGTGCTCCATAATCATAGTATCTTAAATCACACATTGCAAAAGTAGAAATATTTTCGGAAAACAAAAGTAATTTTGCACTTTTTTTACTTTATTTTATTTCGTTTACTTTCATTTATAACAAACAATGCAACCTGAAAACAAAAAAAATCGATACAAAGTATTGGATATATGTGTTCTACACCCTTTAGTCAGACAAAGAATGAGGAGATATAGAACTTTCGTTTCCTTTCAACCAAGCTAAATTAAATTTATAATAGAAGCGGCTTGTTATCAAATGAATCATATTATCAGGTGTTTGTGTTCCGGCCAGGTAGCCACGAGGCTCAGCATGATTCTCATCCATTTCAAAAAACTGAGTCCAAGCCCCACCATTAAGAAAACGATAAGTGCCATCAGTCAACAAACGTTTTACAGGCCAGGTCTTACCTTCATCGTATGACAAAGCAGCGTACATGCCATATCCCTTAAAAGGCTTTCCTGATTTATCAGTAAACATCATACCACGCTCCTCTTTCGGAGTACGATAAGGATGCTCTGTAAAAGATATCAGTAAAATAGGACCTTCATTTAAACGCATCAATACCAGCCGTTGTCCTCCATCAATGGGTGGAAATTCCGAAGCGGAATAATGCCAAGTCTTGCCCATATCATCAGATACACTCATGGGCATACGTAAACGTCCTTCTTTATCACGAATGCTATTGTTACGTCCCAATGCCATCAATCTGCCATCCTTCAATTGCACTACTCCGGCATGGATTCCAGCGATAGTGGTACCTGTTCTCCCTTCTTTAAAATCAGGCAAGGGTGCTCCATCCCATGGGTCCGTCCAAGTTTTTCCCTTATCCTTACTGATATGAACAGCAGCCCCGTCTCTTCCACCGGGTCCGGCATCACAAGCCTGGACAAACCAGCCTTCCTTTGTAATAGAGGTTCCGGCTATCACTTGATGGCGTTTCGTATGCTCGGGAGCAATCATACGAGGTTTACTCCAAGTTTGTCCATTATCTGTACTTGTACGCAAAGTCATCATCAAATTCTGCCAATGTCCGGCCGCTTCCACTCCATTGATATGATAAAGAGTCCCTTGACGGTCGTTCAACAATGCAGTTCCGGTCAAGTTACGATCAGCTATCTGATAAAACATACGGGGCTTTTCCCATTCACAGCTTCCAGCACGCAAGCGCGAAGAGAGCACCACCATCTCACGGCCTTTTTCTTCATTGGTAGAAAACCACACTGCTAACAAGTCTCCATTATCACACCAAGTCAATGCCGGCTGATGATTATGCTTGAAAAAAGGCGTTCCACTATGCACATCCGGTTCATGCACATAAACCAAAGGAGCAACGAAGACAGGTTCCGTGACACATTGAGAGTCCCAATCCCATTTTATCTGAGACACAACATACTCATCTTTTGGCTGAGAAAGCGGAGCAGTTTGCGGATACTCTGCCTGTACCACCCGAAAGCCCGTCATTGTATGTTTATCCTCCGGCAACATAGCCATACGGTTTGCCGAACGGAGATATTTCACCGGTGTATTATGACTGCCTCCTCTGGTCACACGTGCTATACCGTCCGAATAGCCGACAGGATCAGTCTGTTCCTTGTCTATATATGGCCCATACCAGTCCAAACACCATTCCTCCACATTTCCGCACATATCATATAGCCCCCATTCGTTAGGAGGAGTTTGTGCCACTTTCAAAGACAAGGGTTTGGGAGTAGCCGCTATCACTTGATTCTTTTGCCAAGCGGCAGGAAGCTTGTCATCCATATAGAAATTCCAGTAACGGCCTGCCTTACATGCATATTCCCATTCAGCTTCGGTAGGCAGACGATAAGTTTTTCCTTCTTTCCGGGTCAACCAGTCACAAAAGGCAACGGCATCTTGATAAGTTACGAACACCACCGCTTCGTCATCTTCACTTGAGAAACCATTTTTACCACGCAGCGACTTATGTTCAGGGCAGAACAATTCATATTGCGCATTAGTCACTTCGGTCAGTCCCATTTTAAATGGTTTGGATATGTACACCTTATGCATAGGTGCTTCATCATAATTCTCATCTTCACCCAAAGTTCCCATATAGAAATTTCCTGCGGGTATTTCTATCATTGGAATCAATTCACCTTGTGCCGCAATACTTGCCGGCCATATCATGATGCTAACTATTGTACTTACTAAAACCTTTAATTTCATTTCGTATCTGATTAAAATATGTCTTGATACAAAAGTAACAGGCTATCAAAGAAGAACAAAGTAAAAATTGGTCTTTTATGTGCACAATTTTGCAACAGGCGAACAAACCTATCACAAAAAAGATTTCTACCTTTCTTATTGTAACTTCCTACAACAAACTGCTGCCCTCTACATCTACCTATCCATAGGTGATTCGGTAAAATGGTAACAGCTATGGTAGCAGAAATTACAAGCTTTAAGAAAGCAAACCTTAAGTTCAAATTGTCAATGCGATAATAACAGGAATGCCTGTTTAGAAATACATTCTTAAGAAACACAAAAAAGGAGAGAGCATTTACAATACGCCCTCTCCCCATACATTTATTTTCGTTTAACGAATGAATTATTATTCCTGTTTAAAGCCATAACCATTCGTAAAGCCACCGGCTGCCATTACATTAGGAGTAAACGGCCACAAATAGATAGGAGCCGAAACGTAATCATAATCCCAAAACAGATACTTATCATATTCATCCCTATTATCAACCAAATCAATACCCCAATTAACTTTGGTATATCCTTGGCTTTCAAGAGATGCTGCCTCTTCTTCAGACACTATTTCAAACAACCCTTTTATTGCTAAATTGGTAGCAGGAGTCGAACTTCCATAATTCAATCCCATTTCTTCCCAATTATCCTTTTGTCCGCGCCATCCCGGATAAAGCACCGGATCATTGACCTTGTCTGTCGGACACTGTGCTGTCAAACGATGACCATATATAGTTTTTGCATCAACTAACTTTGTCCATATATAAGCAGAAATGATATTACCATTTTCAAACTCATAATAACCTTTAGTTGCCAAACCATCCATCATAGCTTTAGTCATATCTTTGATTCTTTTTATATCTTCCGGAAGATAACCAGAACGAATCAATGTCCAACGACGATCACCTTCACCTGCATATTCAAACCCCCGTTCTTCAATAATCGCACGAACTAAGTCATTACCAAAAGATGCAATAAAAGCATCTGTGTTAGCCAAACCTTGCGGGAACGAACGTTCACGAACCGTTTTTAAATACTGTTTACCTGTAACTACATCACCTAATGCCGCACATACTTCCGCATAGCCCAAATAAACTTCAGACATACGCATATACGGACCATTGATACCTGATTTACGTTGTGCTGCCACCCATGGATTAGCCTGACGATTCTCATCCCATTTATTCAATGTCAAGCCACCGCCTTCAGCTTTTGAGTTGGGGACAAAAGGAATTAACTTCTCAACCCCTTTACCATTACTGCCGGTCATAGTAATGCTCACATCACGACGCATATCATTCGGATCAAAGACTCCATAAAAATAAGCAGGATTTATACGTCCCTGTCCATAGCTCTTACATGGATACGCAGCCTTTGAGCCACCAGACGAAGGACGACCGAAAGAATAGGGGCGACCATCATTTCCACCACCTTGCTGCATGGGATATTCATAAATAGACTCATCCGCATAAATAGCATCATCCATATGCATCTGTTCAAAGAAATACTGGTACGGATTATTAAAAGTACGTCCGGATTTATCCGAGGCACCCCGTGGATCAGTCAAATGAAACAGTGCATTACCCGGATCAGCCAACAAAGCCTCGTAGTATTTTTTAGCTATTGAGTACAAGTCTTGCCAGTCAGAACGACGTCCATAAGTAGCTCCATTATTTTCTTTCCCTTTGGTTTCAAATGTCATGCTTTCCCCTTTTCCGTTCACACGTTTGATATCGCCACGACGAGTCTGATATCCAGCTGCATCCAAACACATTCTTCCAATCAAAGCCTGCACATAGGTTTTAGAAAAATAATTTTTATTAGCAGCAGCAATGCCGGGAATGGAACCGATGGTGTACATCAAAGGCTCCACTTTCTGCAAATCTTCAATGCATACATCATAAATAGAATCACGGGAAACCAAACCTTTAGGCACAACACCATAAACGCCAACGTAAGGAACATCTCCAAAATTTTTACACAGTTCACGGTAAGCCGTAGCACGCATAGCTACCGCCTCACCATACATTTGCCCCATCTCTGATTGTCCACCATTGATGATCGATTCAAAATTTTCCGCATTTTCCATGGATGTTATCACCGCATTGGCCTTGCTTACAACCGCATACAAGCTAGCATAAATATCATTCTCCTTCAAATACGAAGTCAATCCATAACTACTTGCATATGTACCGTTTTGATAAAGACATTCCGGATAATGGCGTCCCAACTGATTAGAGAAAGACTCCGGATGCCGTTCTATATCAGACCCGGCAATATCAGCAGCATAAAACAATCCATCGCCAAAAACCTTATTCTGCGCACAATCCCTCCACTGTTCATAAGCACCGTCTAATGCGGCACGTGCTGTTGTCGGATTAGAAAAGACAAAATCCGAATCTACAATAGAAGGAGAGCCAACCTCCAAATAATCACTACATGCTGTAGTCAAAACATTCCAGCAAAGAAAAGGGTCGAATATACTATTTTTTCATACGATTCATCTCCATTAATTAGAAAGTTAAATTAACACCAAAGGTATAAGTTCTAGCCTTAGGATAAGACTGGTAATCAAAATAAGGTGTAGGGAAACCATCCTTACCATCAGTCTTCGTGTTTACATCCGGATCTATACCAGAATATCCATCAATACAGAACAAATTACTTCCTGTAAAGTACACACGTGCATTCTGTAATCCAATCTTATTCATCCAATTTTTCGGGAAAGTATAACCTACTGTCAATGTATTCAAACGCAAATAAGACGCATCTTCAATAAATTTAGAACTTACGATTCCATATTCAGAAAAGAAAGAACTGTAGTTTGTATTCGCGTTAAGAGCCGCCAAAGCTGTAGGATCTTTCACCAGCATCAAGTCACCGTTTGTATCGACATCATAATATTTGAAAGTTTCAGAAACGAACTTCAAACGATTCTGACCAGCGGAATTGTCTTTATTTCCCATCAAGGAATGCATTGCATTGGCATTATACACATCACCACCAATCTGATAAGTAAAGCCTACAGAAAAATCGATTGCCTTCCAATTACCGTTAATTGTAAAACCACCTGTATGTTGTGGCATAGCTTCGCCGATAATCGTTTTGTCATCCTCGTCCACAACACCATTACCTGTTGTATCTGCAAATTTAGGCATACCCGGTACGGCGGTTTGTCCATCTGCTGCCAGTACTTTAACTCCATCCGGATAATTCACAATACCTTGAATATCCGGAATGCCTGGTTTCAATGTGTATTTACCATCCGCATAAGTAAAATCATCAATCGTATAATATCCTTCAGATTTAAAACCTTGGATCGTACCTACAGGATGCCCCTCACGGATAATATAATCATAAGCAGGCTTAGCCATAGATGAACCCCAATCATTCATAGCTCTCGTATCTGCCAAGACCCCATCCATCAGTTCGTCAATATTATTCTTATTATAATTATAAGTCAAGTTTACACCTAAATTAAAATCTTTACCACGAACAATGTCAAAGCCTAAAGCCAATTCAACTCCCTTATTTGAGGTTTTACCTACATTTTGGAACTGATAGCTATAACCAGACGCTGCATCAATAGGCACTTTCATTAAAATATTTTTTGTCGTATTCCAATAATAGTCCAAACTACCACGAACCCAATTATTAAAGAAACCAAAATCAACACCTAAATTACGACTAATAGTAGTTTCCCATTTCAAATCAGGATTTCCTTTCATATCACCAGGCACATAAGTGGTAACCTTTTCACCATCCACTGTAATTTGTTCTGTTTTCCATGTTTCTCTCCATAAAGAAGCATCAATATTATCAGAACCAGAAGTACCATACGATACACGAAGTTTCAGATTATCCAACCAATCTCTTGTATTTTCCATGAAAGCTTCATCTGAAATTCTCCATGCTGCAGCTGCTGCCGGGAAATACCCCCACTGATGACTAGGTGCAAATTTAGAAGAACCATCAGCACGGAATGTAGCTGTCAAAAGATACTTACCTTTATAAGAATAATTAGCACGACCAAACCAAGATAAAGTATGATTAGGAGTACCTATCTCACCTTTAAAATAATCTTGTCCCAATGAAGGAGTAGTCATATTAATCATACCAAACGCATCATCCATTGTAAATCCTTCAGGATACCCTACACCATATATTTCAGTGTAATCTGACTTTGAAGCCAAGACCTCATTACCAACCAAGAAAGACAAATTATGATTATCTCCAAGTCCCTGTACTTCATAATTCAAAGTAGTTGCCCAACGCACACCGTAACCATCACTTTTCTTCAATTTAGCAGAACTATTATCTTTTTCTGTCTGTCCTGCATTCCATGTCTTTTCCTGGTTCCAATTACGATTTAACGATAGCTCCGTCTTTGCCGTCAAACCTTTAATAACATTCCAAGTTAAAGCACCTTTTGCACGGATACGGTACATGTTTTTTATATAATCTACAGTATTCAAGTAATACAAAGGATTACTAGTTTCTTCCATATTTGTATCACCTTGACCAAATCCAGCGGTAAAAGAAGCATCCCCCAAAGGATTATCCACAGGACGATAAGTGTAAGCAGAGGTTGCATTACCAAAACCAGAACCATTAATTTCTATTTCACTATAACGTAAATCAAAGTCCGCAGTTAACTTTTTATTAATCTTTTGCGTCAATTTGAAATTCGCATTCCAACGTTGGAAACCAGACTTCACACGGATACCTTCATCATCCATATAGTTAACTGATGAATAAAACTTAGTTTTGTCTGTGCCACCAGATAAAGATACATCATGATTCCAAGAAGACGCAGTCTGCATCAAATCATTTATATAATTATGAGTGGTCATATTTTTATATTCATTCAAATGATTTCCATACTTGGATCCTAATCCAAAATATCTGGCAACTCCATCCCCATAAGAATCCCCCAGACTCTTCATATATGCCCATGTATTATATACATAATCATAAGGATCCATAGTTTCCAATAATTTTGGATTCTCCTTCATCTGATAATACATATTATACTTGACGGAAACCCGGCCATCCTTGCCTCCCTTAGTAGTAACCAATATTACACCGTTAGCACCACGGGCACCATAAATAGCCGTAGAAGCAGCATCCTTTAACACATCAATACTTTCGATATTGTCAGCAGGAATATCATCAATGCCACTAACTTGAACACCATCTACAATGAATAAAGGATCATTAGACTGGGTGATAGAGCCACCACCACGAATACGAATAGACATACCTGCACCCGGACGACCGTCTTGAGAAGTCACACTTACACCAGGCAATTGTCCTTGTAAAGCCTGTGCGACATTGGCAACTGGATTAGCCGCTAATTTTTCTCCAGTAACAGAAGCGACAGAACCAGTCAAATCACGTCCTTTTCACCGTGCCATAACCAATAACAACGACTTCATCCAAAGTCTTGTTATCTTCTTCCAATACAATTATCAAATCTTTTCCAGATTTTACCTCTTTGGTAAGATACCCAATATAAGAAACCACCAAAGTAGCATTACTCGGAACATCCGGAATTGAAAACTTACCATCGAAATCCGTGATTGTACCATTGGTTGTTCCTTTTACCAGTACATTCACACCAATCATAGGTTCGCCTGTTTTGTCTTTCACCAAACCTGTTGCGGTTTGAGCAAAAGCAACCAAACAAAGCATACTCAAAAAGAGAGTTGAGACAGCTTTTCTAGCTAATTCTTTTAGATTCATAAGATGTGTTTTTATAGTTATTAAAATGTTTTTTAAGGTTTTGACCTTAGTTTCACTGTTGCAAAATTATGGATATAACATTACCTTGATGTGTAGTTTTTATCTTTTTATGTGGATTTATTAGGTGTTTTTTACGGGTTCCAATTATTCACACAACAAAAAAATGGAGACCTCCACCAACGTAGAAGTCTCCTTTTCAAGCAATTACAAAATCAATCTAGTCTATTGGGTTCCAATCACTTTGAGTACGAAAAATAGCATCGACCGTCACCTCCTCAGCTTCTTTCTTTGTTAATTGTTTGCTCCACGCCACCCTTTCCGAAGTATTTGCGCCCTCACCGGTATTTTTATATTCCATATAACGGGCGGTTTCTTCATTAGACTGCTTACCCCAATTGTGCCATCCGGCAAGAACAATATGTTTCCCCAATTCACATTCTATAAATAAAGTATAAGCATATGGACGCCAAGGACGACCTAAATACACTTTATCCACTCCCGGTTCTGCCGTCAGCTTACAGTGCTTAAAGACATATCCATATTTAGCCTCTTTCGGAGTGGAAGCAGCCGTTACATACGAATTGCGTTTACTGTGAATAATACAATCTTCAAATAAAGCGGTGGAAGGACCGAAAATAAAGTCGGTAGTACCATCAATATAACAATCCTTGAAATAAAGACGGGTAAATTTAGCACCTGTATAAATAGTGTCCTGATTGCCCAAGATACGACAATTGATAAATTTCAAACGGTCACCTTCCGTATGTAAAGCTACCGCCTGTCCCAACTGAGCCGCATTGTTCTCAATAGTCAAATTTTTAAAAGTGATATCACTGCCCTCTACCTTCACCGTATAAGTGCGGAAAGTACCCATTTTATTTATATTCGCATGATCATCATAAGTAATAATCGTCTTATCACGATCTTCACCTATAATATCTATATTTTCCACCCATGAAGGAACAATCACTTTCTCCTTGTATACTCCGTTCTTCACATAGATCGTAACAGTATAATCCATGAAAGCCCGCGCACTCTCTATAGCCTCCTGCAAAGTACGAAAATTCCCCGTTCCATCACGTGAGACTACAATTGTATCCTGACGTTCCTGAGCCCATGCTGCGCTTACAACAGACAATAGCAACAATAATCCTAAAACTTTCCTCATCGTATCACCTCCTATTATTCACATGCAGTTCCACAACTGTTTTTCTGAAACAAACGTTCCCATTCCAGACTGGCCATAATAAACGGACCTACTGCCTTCGCATCATTAGAACGTATTTTTTCAGTTATATAATAATTATAATCTCCAGTACGATACACTGGCTTGCCTCCCAAACCTGCAACAGCACAACCTTTAGTAATAGAAACCACACCTCTATCATCCACTTCTATAAATTGGGTCAAAAGCCCTTCATATCCCTTTTTAGCCACTTCCATGTACGAAGGACAAATATATCCCTTACGTAACGCTTTCAACAGAGTATATACAAACATGGTAGAACAAGAGGATTCCAGATAATTCCCCTCATCCCCGCTTCTGTCAATCACCTGATACCATACCCCTGTTGCTGGATCTTGAGTACGTTTAATCTGGGCAGCCAGTTTATTCAATATTTCGATAACAGATTCACGTCCGGCTTCGTGTTCCGGTATAAAATCGAGTACATCCACACAAGCCATTGCATACCATCCCATGGCGCGTCCCCAACAGTGTTGTGACCACCCGGTAGTTTTATCCGCCCACTTTTCACGCTTGCTCACATCACATGCATGACGGTATAGATCAGTCTTCGGATCATAATTATGGCGGGCCACTGTGACAAACTGATTGATAATATCAGCATAATCATTCACACGGTTGTTACGGTAAGCATACTCCGCATAAAATGGTTGCCCCATATAAAGCCCATCCAGCCACATCTGATTCTCATAAATCTTCTTGTGCCAGAAACCGCCATCGGCATTACGAGGATGCGTATCCAACTGACTGCGCAACAAATCCAATGCTTTCTTGTATTTCTCGTCCTTAGTCTGCTCATAAATACGGAAAAGCATCTTGCCGGAATTCAGACGGTCAATATTATATTCCTCCAGTTTATAAGTTTCGATAGAGCCATCCTGATGAATCATTGTATCAGCATAAGCCACAGCATAATCAAAAAACTTTTTATCACCGTATGCATCATATACATCCAGCATAGCTTGAAGTTCCAGGCCATGACAGTAATCCCACTTCAAACGGGTCTGAAAATCCAATTGCCAAGATTCGGGACAACGCACCATTTCTGATTCCGCCATACGTACAGACCAAGGCTTATTACCACAAACCTGCTGAGCCATGCCCATCAAAGGAACAGCCGCAAGCAAACCGGACACAATAATTTTACAAATAGAATTCTTTTTCATGAAGACATTTATTTTTAGTATTAGACCTATTTATTTTATGAAACAAAAGTAGTATTTTCCTCGAAAAGCAGTGTGCACTTTTCAACCTACTAAGTGTATTATTTGGTATTCGTGTGCGAAAACGGTTATTTTGTGCACGATAACGATAAAAATCGTTCAAAAATTGTCTTTTTACTAATTATTATGTCTTTCAGGTTTGATAAGTTGAGAAAAGGTTTTATTTTTGGGGCAGTTTTTAATTTATACTATTGTAGAAAACACAGTCATTTACTATTAATTCACAAGAGAATGGAACAAGTTTTTAGTTATATCATCGGTTTAGGAGCAGCGGTGATGATGCCTATAATTTTTACAATCTTAGGCGTTTGTATCGGAATCAAATTCAGCAAAGCATTAAAAAGCGGTTTGTTGGTAGGTGTTGGTTTCGTTGGTCTATCAGTGGTTACCGCACTTCTGACCAGCAGTCTGGGTCCGGCCTTAAGCAAAGTGGTCGAAATATATGGCCTGCAACTGAAAGTATTCGATATGGGATGGCCTGCTGCTGCAGCCGTAGCTTATAACACTTCCGTAGGGGCATTCATCATTCCGGTATGTCTGGCCGTTAACATCTTAATGTTATTGACTAAAACCACCCGTACGGTTAACATTGATTTATGGAACTATTGGCATTTTGCTTTTATCGGAGCCGTAGTTTATTTTGCAACAGATAGTATTTTGTGGGGATTCTTCGCAGCTGTTATCTGTTATATCATCACATTAATCTTAGCAGATTACACAGCAGACAAATTTCAAGGTTTCTATGATAAAATGGAAGGTATTTCTATTCCGCAGCCCTTCTGTGCAGGTTTCGTACCATTCGCTCTCATTATAAATAAGGTATTGGACAAAATTCCCGGATTTGAAAAGCTGAACATTGATGCGGAAGGTATGAAAAAGAAATTCGGTTTATTAGGCGAACCTCTCTTCTTGGGTATCCTGGTAGGATGTGGCATCGGTGCATTATCTTGCAAGAACGGACAAGAAATAGTAGACAAGATTCCTTATATTCTAGGTTTAGGTATCAAGATGGGAGCGGTAATGGAGTTGATTCCCCGTATTACCAGCCTGTTCATCGAAGGGTTGAAACCCATTTCGGACGCTACCCGCGAACTGATCGCCAAGAAGTTTAAGGGTGCTGTAGGCTTAAATATCGGTATGAGTCCTGCCTTGGTGATCGGACATCCGGCCACGTTAGTTGTATCATTACTATTAATCCCTGTTACTATCTTATTGGCAGTGGTGCTTCCGGGCAATGAATTCTTACCATTGGCTTCATTAGCTGGCATGTTCTATGTATTCCCATTGATATTACCTATCACAAAAGGAAATGTAGTAAAGACTTTCATCATTGGTTTTGTTGTGCTGGCCATCGGTCTGTATTTTGTAACAGATCTGGCTCCTTATTTCACCAAAGCAGCACATGATGTATACGCCAAGACACAAGATGCTGCCGTAAACATCCCGTCTGGTTTTGAAGGTGGTGCGTTGGATTTTGCTTCAAGTCCTTTCTCATGGGCTATTTTCCATTTGACTTATTCATTCAAATGGATTGGTTCCGGAATTTTAGTACTGATAACACTATTCTTAATGGTGCTGAACCGTCGTTCCATCATTAAATACCAGAAAACAATGAAAAATTAAAATTTAAAGATAATGATTATGAAAAAATTAGCGATTGCAATGATGCTGAGTGTTTCTGCCTTGGCAGCTTCAGCTCAAGTAAATTACAAAGTACAGACCGCTTGCCATCCGCAAGATGTGAAACACTATGATACAGAACGTCTGCGTAGTTCATTTATGATGGAAAAGGTGATGGCGCCGGATGAGATCAATGTTACATACACCCTTTACGACCGTCTTATTTACGGAGGAGCTATGCCGGTAAACAAAATTTTGAAGCTGGAAACTTTCCGTGAACTGGGTCCGGAAATCACTTACTTCCTTGAACGGCGTGAACTAGGAGTCATCAATGTAGGCGGTGATGGCGTAGTTACTGTAGACGGTAAAGAATATCCTATGAAATACAAGGAAGCCCTCTATGTAGGTTGCGGGAATAAAGAAGTTACTTTTAAAAGTAATGACGCTGCCAAACCGGCTAAATTCTATATCAATTCGGCACCGGCTTACAAGCCATACGTTACTCAATTGATCACTACCGACGCCAAGCTTCAAAAAGCAAATCCTAAACAGTATGCTTTAGCTATCTCAGATCATTATGGAAAAATGGAAGATAGCAACGACCGTATTGTAAACCAGTTAATTGTAAAAGATGTATTGGAAAGAGTGAAAAACGGCGGTACAAACCAATTACAGATGGGACTTACCGAACTGGCTCCGGGTTCTGTATGGAACACCATGCCGGCCCATACACATACCCGTCGTATGGAAGCCTACTTCTATTTCAACCTGCCTGAAGGAAATGCCATTTGCCACCTGATGGGCGAACCGCAAGAAGAGCGTCTGGTATGGTTACACAATGAACAAGCCATCACTTCTCCCGAATGGTCTATCCATGCCGCTGCAGGTACCAGCAACTATACCTTTATTTGGGGTATGGGAGGTGAAAACCTGAAATACAGTGACAAGGATGAAATAAAATACACAGATATGAGATAAGTAGAATGGTACACACCATTACTCATTAACTCTTGTCATTCTGAATGTTGCAAGAAATCAACTCGTTTTCAGTTTTTTTTCGCGACATTCAGAATGATTTTTTTAAGAAATCTTACCATTGTACCGATTTATACAGGCTTTCCACCAATTTTTGCATAGAGAATAGGTACAGAATGGTTATTTTTCGCGTCTAATAAGAAAAATCATAATTAAATCTATTATCATGAGTACATTTCAAAAAGTAGGTGAGAAGATGACAAACTTCAGATGGATAATCTGTGGTCTGCTATTCTTTGCCACTACAGTCAATTACCTCGACCGTCAGGTGCTTTCACTAACCTGGAAAGACTTCATTGCTCCGGAATTTCACTGGACGGATTCGAATTACGGAGATATCACAGCTATTTCTCTATAGTGTATGCCATTGCCAACCTGTTCGCCGGTCGTTTCATTGACTGGATGGGAACTAAAAAGGTTATCTCTGGGCTATCTTTGTCTGGTCCTTAGGAGCTTGTCTTCATGCATTGTGCGGTTGGGCAACCGAAGAAACATTAGGTATTCATAACGCAGAAGAGATGCTTTCTGCAACAGGAGCCGTCGCTTCAACTATCGCCATTACCAGCGTTTATTACTTTATCGCTGCCCGAATCGTATTAGGTGTAGGTGAGGCAGGAAACTTCCCAGCAGCTATTAAGGTAACAGCCGAATATTTTCCGAAAAAGGACCGTGCATATTCCACTTCCATCTTTAATGCAGGTTCTACAGTAGGTGCTTTAGCCGCTCCGATCACTATCCCTCCTTTGGCACGTTATTTCCAAAGTATTGGTGTGGGCAACGGATGGGAAATGGCTTTCATCGTTATCGGTGGTTTAGGATTCATTTGGATGGGACTTTGGATGTTCCTCTATAAGAAACCCAATGTCAACCCTCGCGTGAATGCTGCCGAACTGGAATATATCGAACAAGACAACAACAATCCTGAAGAATCAGCAGAACAACAAGCTGCTGCCAACGACTTCGACAACAAGAAGATTTCATTCTTGCAATGTTTCAAATTTCCCCAAACATGGGCTGTATTTGTCGGTAAGTTCATGACTGATGGCGTATGGTGGTTCTTCCTGTTCTGGACTCCGGCATATATTTCGGATGTATACGGTTTCGCTTCAGATACGGGTACCGCACAAATGTTAATTTTCGTATTATATGCTATTACCATGTTATCTATTTATGGTGGTAAGTTACCTACTATTATCATTAATAAAACAGGTAAGAATCCATATGCAGCCCGTATGCAGGCTATGCTTATCTTTGCCTTGTTCCCACTGCTGGCATTGTTTGCCCAACCTTTAGGCAATTATTCATATTGGTATCCTATCATTATTATCGGTATTGCAGGTGCGGCACACCAATCATGGTCTGCCAATATTTATTCTGTAGTAGGTGATATGTTCCCCAAAAGCACCATCGCTACTATCGTAGGTATTGGTGGTATGGCAGGTGGTATAGGTTCATTCTGTATTAATATGGGATCTGGCAGACTGTTTGACTATGCAGCAGAAACGAATATGACTTTTATGGGATTCGAAGGAAAACCTGCCGGCTACTTCATCATATTCTGTGTATGTGCCGTAGCTTATTTGGTTGGTTGGATTATCATGAAAGCATTGGTTCCCAAATACAAACCGGTTGATGCCTAATTAAAGAATTCACCACAGACTACACACCTAAGTAGCCTGTGGTATTTTTTTCCCTAATAAATAGTTTTCAGAAGATATTGATAGATAGAATTATGACTTAATATTTCAGGGACTCCTGTGATAAAAAGCTGCTTGCGTGCACGCGTTAAAGCGACATTCAGCTTACGGTCAATCTGTACACCGTCCTCTTCTGTCAGGTTGGGCAGAAACCTTAATTGATAGAGGTGATTCACACAAAAAGAATAAATAATGACATCACGTTCGCTGCCCTGATACCGTTCCACAGTGTCAATGGAAATCCTACTCAAAGCAGGAATAGCCAATGCCTGAAGCTCTTTACGTATCAAAGCAATCTGACTTCGATAAGGAGTAATGACCCCTAACGTTCGATTCGGATCAAATTCCTCTTCATGAGCCAAATACACCTCTTTGGCTAAACCGGCGACAATCTGTGCCTCATATCTGTTTGATTTTTCCGGAAACGCTCTCCAAATCTTGCTTCGAAGGGATAAAACGTACCGGAGCCTCTATGTGCTCCAACTGATGAGGTAATCCCAAAGCCTCCAATTTTCCGGCATAAAATGCTTTATTGGGAAAAAAAGCCACTCCCGGATGCATACGCCCCTGACGGCAAAGCATATCTATCGCTTTAGGAGATTCTTCTTTTAAATGAAAACGATAAAGCCGCTCAAACAGAGAATCTTTTAAATTAAAAAGTCCGGCTTCCCTAAGTCCCTCATCATGCACTTCAGAATGTCCGCTATTCTGCAAAATAACGGCAGGCAACTGTTTATGATCACCTATCAGGATAAATTTACCCACTGCATTTCTTTCATCAGCAAACTTGGCACACAGAATACCCAACAATTGGGGTTCTAATATTTGGGTGGCTTCATCCACTATGGCTACATCAAAACGTTTTAATTTAAAAAGTTCAGCTTTAGCCGCAATAGAGGCCACGGTTCCAACATATACTCTGCAATCTGCCATACGGATATTCACCTCTCTCCTACTGTTGCATTCCGCCAATATATTCTCCAACAGATGTCCTCTAAAGCGTACATCACAGGAAAGCTCACTTCCCACCCGTATATAATCTATACAGGGAGTGATAGAGGACAGTGACTGACAAATTTCATCAACAGCCCGGTTGGTATAAGCCAGTAACAATATCTGCATAGATGATGCTGCATAGAAATGTTCCACCATTCTACGCAACGCCCTCGAAGTCTTTCCTGTTCCGGGAGGTCCCACCAGAAGAAAATAATCACGGGCCGACTCAGCTTTCAACGCCACCCTCTCAAAATCATCACCGGTCAGCGCTATAGCTTCATCAAAAGACGAATCAAAGCGGGGAGGCCGTTGTCCCAGCAATAATTCCCGTCTTTCCGTATTCGCATCCAGAAAAGCGGAGAGTCCCAAATACATACTGCGAAATGTAGTATCCATCGTATCATGTTCTACAGCATAACGACTGTCCGGAGAAAAAACGGAAGCATTACGTTGGGTAGCACGTAAACGAATACGCAATTCTGTATCTGTAATCTGCTCAATATTACCCTTAAAAACCATTTTATTGGTCGCATTATCCAAGTCATTATTACGCTCATACAACACAACCACATCTCCTGTACGGAAATTGGGAAGAAACATTTCATCATATTGCGGAATAGACAAAAGTATATAAGCCTTATGAGCCTGTGATGCCCTATTTTCCATTATCTGCAAATCATATAATATCTCTCCCGCCTCACGTTTCTCATCCAGTGTACTCAGCCAAAGAGCTGAAGCCCCTGCACGTCCTTCATAATCCACATCTCCCGATTTGGAGGTATAAAGTTCTTTTGTAATGAAATTATAAAGCGTATAAAAATAGGCCTGCTCCAAAGGTTCCAACGCCGACAGCTTCTCCCGGAAACGCGAGATAGAGGGCTTCAAATACTGTTCCCAGAATCTGCCGCTCAGTTTTCTTTCATTCACCACCTCCGGATTGATTTGTGCCAACAAGTTGCGTGTAAAATCAGGATGATTATGGAATTGTACCCCATACTCGGCAGCAACAATACGGTTACGCAAATTGATAACCCGCCTTACCTGAGCCCACGATGCTCTGGCCGGATACAATAAAGGATAACGGGTATAAAGCAAATAGGGATGCATACGCCGCCGGTCCTGTCCCATGCTATATTCCAACACTGCCATATATAGCAGCATCTGAACCTTATTATTTTCCTTGGGTTCCACTTTTCCCTGCATGGAAAATTCATCCGCTTTGCCCGATTTCATTTCTATAAAGCTGCTCATATCCCGCTGCATATAGTCCAGACGTCCCTGAATGCCCAACGCCTCGCAAATATAGGACGGTTCCAGCACAGCCTCCTTTTTATCCAGATTATACCCCGGCTCCAAAAAAGTGTGTTGTACAACGTCCCGTATATGCTCAAAATGCATCCGGCAATCCTTGGCAAACTCTTTCTCTTTGGACGGGTCACGAAGTTCGGCACAAGCAGCCAGTTCAATGGGATACTGCCGGAATGCCTTCTTCATACAGTCTATATAGTCCGGCTCCTCCTCACCTGCATGTATCCATTCATCCAGAAACAGATTGGCTATATTTCCCAACAGCAAAGGGCGGGCATTATCAATCGGCACCAGCCGGCTCAAAAAATAGTTTGCCGGATGGCTGCCATAATCCTTGTAACATTCCGCCAGTGAGCTGATATCTATCAAATAATCCGGTTCCAATACGATAAAAGAAGGGGTATAAATTCCATCCCTATCTACAGAAACATCCAGCAGATTAAGCTGGGCATATCGCCAAAGTTCCTTTATGGTTTCTTCAAATTCATGATTTATACCGGGTTTATTATAAACCACCCGTATAGGTTCATCGGCTGTTACATCTACAGGATGTACATACAAATAGGTATCATCGGCATAATCAAAGCATACACGGATGCGGCGGATGTATTCCATCTTTTCTTTTTTCCCTGAAGATGCTATTTCCTGCTTGGGAAGAACTGAGAACAACTTCAATGGAATATCCTGTGCAAACATCTTCCTATATGCGTATGCCACTGCACGCAAATCACACAGGAACTCTTCTTTTACAGGAGACTTACGATGGTTCAAAATATCATTGGAAGTCAGACGAAAGGTATGTAACTGATTCTGTTCTTTCAGATCCAGCCCATATTGAGTGGCTACATAATTAATACGGGCGGCCAAATCAGTGGTCTGCAAACTATTCCCTTGTATCTTTTCACGCACCACACGCTCCAATGATTCACGCAATTGCCTGTAACGGCGTTCCAATGGCTGGTTTTCATCTATATAAAGCCTGTATAACTCTTCGTAATACTCTTCTATCTCTTCATTCATGCCGTAAAGATACACAAATTATTATTTATAGAATACCGGCATAATAATAGGATGGGTTTCCCATTTACGGGTCATCGGATTAAATTCCCTCTCTGCTCCCGCTTCAATTCCGAAACTATCCGATATTTTAAATTCCAAAGTGCCTCCGTATGAATTCTGGTTCATAAAAAGCTGTGAAGCGGGAGTCATACCATATCCGTTATACACCGAGTATGTGCCGAACATATTGATCTTCATTCTGTCATTAATGCGAAAAGACAACTTTCCCTTAGCACCTAAATCATTAAAGCGGACTCCATATACATTGTATTTAGCAGCATATACTCCTCCCGTCACGGTTATAAAATCATTGAGACGCTGTGTGTACATCACTCCGGCATTACGTGCCTCACCTATAGAAGGCAACCCTTGAAAGGAATGATAACCACTCAGAATCCCTGTACTATTAATCTGATAAGCACGTCCATCTATATAATCATGTCCGAAAGGATTTCCGGAAAAAGTATAAGGGGATATCTTAGGCATTTCTTCACGGGAAGTAAAATCAAATTTTGGCATCCGCAATGTATCAGATAAAACGGGAGGTGTCAACGTAGGAGGTTCGTTTATAAAATCCATACTTTTATCAGCCTCATTCATCTCATTGATAAACTCATTGATTTTATCTTGCCGGATGATGAGCGTATCCTTGTCATTTTCAACCTGAGCTATGCCATGCAAGGAAAGAATACAAAAGAATAAGAACAAGCCAATGCGTTTCATTTGTAAATGTGTTTTTTCAAAATTACAATTTCCGCATTGACTTTTCCCGTTTCATTAAGACTTAATAAGACTTTTTGGCTGTATTCCTTAAAAATGCTATTGATTTACCATAGGAAGTTCCAGCCATTCGGTAGAAATATAATTCTTGCTTGAATCTATAGCAATTAATACCTGGTCATTATCCCGATTATAACTGCCGTCATAGGTAAAGGGAGTAATTTTACTATCAAATTCTCCTATAAAAGAAAGTTTTCCATCTTTAGGACTATACCACCATACTTTCTTTTTTGCGCCACTGATTTTAGTCAAGTCAACAGACATCGGATTTCCGGAGTAATTGTATACTAACAAATAATCCTTTCCGCGAGTCGCAATGGCTCTGTCATAACGATTCCCATTCGTACCGGCAATTACACTTTGATCCGGTACACGTTCAAAATAAGGGAAAGTTAACATCAGATTCTTCAGATATTTCATCTGATTGAAGCCGGGATCCTGCATTGCTTTATACCAAGGTTTCTCTATTCCATCAGCTCCATACCCACCAGGTGTACCCGGTTTCAAGAACTGCATGATATTATTATGTCCGTATGTATGTCCGCAAGAGCCCGCAAAAACAGACCAATATCCATAGCGTCTCACATCACAGTCACGCCAGCGTGGCTGGGCAGGATCATGCAATCCCTGAGGAATACCTTCATAACTGGGTTCTGCATCCAGAACAGGCTTCAGTGGAGTCATGGACAAAGCCTCTTCTACATAACGCCAATTGTCTTCCTCCAATCCCGTAACAGAAGTATCACCATCTCCTTTTTTCTGGCCATAACGCCTGTGTCCACTTTGGAACATATTCATATCCATCCACTCCTTATTATTCAGATGGGTAGCACTGGATGTACGACCAAACGGATGAAAGGTCATTATATGATTCTCGTCCACAGCAAGAATACTATTCGCCAACGCCTCCCAAATCTCAGTATTCCGGTCAGCATAAGTATCTCCACCGATTACCCAAATAATATTAGGGGCATCTTTATATCGTTCACCTAAAAATCTACCATACGCTTTGGCCTCTTCAACATTCATCTTTCCGGAGCGCACAAGCCCTCCCCAGATACATACCATCGCTATGTAAATGCCGTTCTGCTCAGCTTTCTGAATAATATAATCCATGTGATCCCAATACCCGTAAACTCCTTTTCTGTCTATATTCTTAAAATTGAAACCATCTATCATGGAATACTGGCCATAGAAATTCATGGCAGGAACTCCATTTATAGTCTGTACCTGCACCACATTGAAACCTGCCTGACGACAATGTTCCAGATAATAAGCAGCCTCATCTCTATTCAGTTTCTCGGGCAACAGCCATCCCGTATCTCCCAACCAGAAAAAGGGAGTTCCGTCCGCATTCATCAGATAACGGTTCTCTTTACTTACTTTCAGTTGTCCATGACTCCAAGGCTTATAAACCGACGATTTGCTCTGTGCTGCTGCCGAAAGCAGCCCTCCTTCCACCATCAGAAGAAGGAATAATAATACTAGATTCTTGTTTTTCATTTGTGCATTCATCTTATAAATTTCAAAAGCCCAAAGTAACTTATTCAAGCAGACAATTCTGGGTAATAACTAGTCTTTTTGAGGGAATCTTTTAGCTTCCTCCGCTTTCAGGTTGAGTAAAACTGATTCGGGAACTTTTATGATAGTACCATGCTTATGTCCTTGTGGAATAGAAATCTGATCGTCAATGGGAGTAAAGTTCTTGAAGTCTTTTGTAGACACGGCTCCAAACCGTCCTTCCCGATAAACATCAAAATAAATCAACCATTCATCACCTACTTTCACGGCACACGGACCTTCAGAGTAAGTCGGTGCAAATTTTACTGACGGATCAGCATAAGGTCCTTCTGCCGATGGCCCGGATACACAGAACAAATCACTGTAACCAGGCTTGCGATTGTCTTTTATAATTAATACATAGTCGTTTTTATCACGCTTTACTATAAATCCGTCAATAGAATTAAATCCCGGATCATAAAACGCCTTTGCAGGAGTAAACGTTTGGAAATCCTTGGTCGTGGTATAATAGGCACGGTGACTTTTATTAGCTCCCAAACTATCGGCTGCCGTATATCTTTCTACAGGAATGGCAGAAGACCAGGCAACGATGAACTGTTCCTTTTCATCATCATAGAAAACTTCCGGTGCCCACACATTGTTAGTCAAAGAGTCTTTCATCACTTTAATTTCGCGTTGTTCACTCCAATGAATCAAGTCTTTAGAACTGGCATAACCAAATCCCTGTTCTCCATTCCAACTGATTGTCCACACTAAATGGAAAGTTCCATCCGGGCCTTGGGTCATGGACGGATCACGCATCATCGAATTGGGAGCATATTTCTGTTCTTCGGTCTGTTTAGTGAAATAATTATAATAAGGAGTCTTATTTCCTATTTCCGGTTTCAACCATGAACCTGCGATACTATCCCAATGATAGCCGTCATAGCTGTAAAGATAATGTAACCCGTCCAATGCCGGCTCACGATGAGAAGTGAAGATATAGACTTCCTTTTCGGGTTTTGTACAAGCTGTAAAAGCCAATAAGGCAAAAACGAAGGAAAAAAACAATTTCATAGCATGCTGTTTTATGATGAATAAACCTTTTCCAACAGGACGAAACAACAAGTATTTTGTACTCTATACTTCTTAAAGTATCAATCCAAATCAATAATAAATATCCATCATATAACAAGATGTATCTCGAGACATAAAATACGAATTATATCCCGAGACAATCCTACATAGAATAATGATGAGAATCAGCCTTTAGTTTCCAAATAAACCAGCTGCGTCTGTAAATACTCTTCCAGCCCATGTTTACCATCCGCGCCACCGATACCAGATTTACGCCATCCGGCATGGAATCCCTGCATCGCCTCAAAATTCTCACGATTCACATAAGTTTCACCAAATTTCAACGCACGAATCAATTTGAATGTCATATCCAGGTTCTGGGTATAAATAGAAGAAGTCAGCCCATATTCACAATCATTAGCCCAGGCAATGGCGTCTTCCACCTCTGTAAACTCAACAACCGGAAGTACCGGTCCAAAAGTTTCTTCCTGAATAATATCCATCTTTTGGGTACAATTAATCAAAATCGTCGGTTCAAAGAAATATCCTTTAGTACCGATACGATGACCACCGCATAGCAACTCAGCTCCCTGCTCAATAGCTTTTTTTCACTTTTCTCTTCTACTGATTTCAGTGCATTGGCATCAATCAACGGACCCATATTGAGGTCTGTATACTGATTCGGATCACCCACTTTCACCTGCTTGAATCCTGCCAACAGTTTCTCAAGGAAAGCCTCTTTTATACTAGAATGTACATACACGCGCTCACAGCAATTACATACCTGTCCTGTATTAATAACACGCGAAGCAATAATGGATTTTACAGCTAAATCCAAATCTGCATCCGGCATTACAATACCGGGAGCCTTCCCTCCCAATTCCAAAGAAACCTTCGTCACATTGGCAGAAGCGGCTGCCATGGTCTGTATTCCAGCCTCCACACTTCCGGTCAGACTAACCATACCTACTTTAGGGTTAGCAGCCAGTTCATGTCCAATCACCGAACCACGACCGTTCACCAGATTGAATACACCTTTAGGCAACCCAACTTCATCTACAATCTGTGCGAAAACATACGCGTTTTCCGGTGTCAGCTGACTCGGCTTTACCACAATTGTATTCCCCGTCAACAGAGCAGGAGCGGCCTTACGGGCAATCAAGAAAAAGGAAATTCCAAGGCAGATGCCTGTTGTCACCCCAATAGGTTTCTTAAAGACAAATATATTTTCGTGAGGACGGTCACTAGGAATGATTTCCCCTTCATAGCGACGGGCCCATCCAGCCATATAATCAAGGTAATCAGCCGTAAATAACACCTCTACATTAGCTAATCCTCTTGTTTTTCCACCCTCCCGGATAATAATATCAGTCAATTCCTGTTCCCGCTTGCGGATACCTTGTGCAATCCGAGTTAAATAGCCGGCACGTTCAATAGAGGTAAGACTCTCCCAAGAAAGCTGTGCCTTCACGGCAGCATTTATAGCAGCACGTGCATCTTCCGGTGTGCCATCAGGCATTTTAGATATCACTTCTTCCGTAGAAGGGTTCAATACATCAATCCACTTATCGGATTGGTTTTCGATGAATCGCCCATCGATGTACATCTTTAGTTCTTTCATGGTCTTAAATGTAAAATGAGTACCTTATTTCTTTCAATCTGAAATATCCAAGCAGCATTTTACAAATATATCATTATTTATAAAGCCCAAAAATGTATTTTTGTTCATTAACATGGAAATTTATACACTTTAATTGAACTTTATGAATCATATTTATAATTATTCCTCTATCAACTGCCACAAAAGCCATCTCCTTCTTATCACTAAAACATCACTTATTATATTGTGTAGGCAACACCCCAAACAGTTTCTTGAATGATTTTGTGAAATAACTAGGCGTATTAAAACCAACCTGATCAGCTATCTCAGCAATGGAAAGCCCTCCTTCTTTCAATAATTCGGCAGCTTTACGAAGACGTACATTCTTCACGAAATCAGAAGGCGAACTTCCGGTGATAGATGTAATCTTCCGGTAAAGAGTAGCACGACTCATGCACATATCCCTACTTAAATCTTCTATGGAATATTCAGGATTACTAAGGTTCTTCTCAACCATATCCAATGCCTTCCTTATTAATTGCTCATCAGATGCTGAAATAGAATTCGCTTCTACTTTTCCTTCTTCCGGCAATGGATCTATCTCTTGCCTTTGCTCCGGATTTTGTTCCAATGGCAGAACAGTCTGTGCAACAATGGACTCCCGTAATTTCATATACATCCGGCCCAATCCCCAAACAACCGATAAAACAACAAGCACATAAAACAAATACGCCCAGCCTGTTTCATACCAAGCAGGCAAACATTGGATCATGACCGTCAATGTACTCTTACTCCACAGCCCATTCTCATCTGTAGCACGGACTTCCAGTTCAAATTCCCCCTTTGACAAATCAGACAAGCCGATACTATTTTCCCCTGCCGGAAAGGCCACCCAATTATCGTTTCTTTGTTTATAACGATAAGCATATCTTACCTTATTCGTATTCAAATGGTCAAAAGTAGAAAAAAACAATTTCACATTTCTCTCATGAGGAGACAGGCTTATTTTCTTTTGATTATCCACCCCGATTTCAGAGGTGTTATTCATTTCGACGGATGTCAAACACACCGTTGGCTCAGGTATCCTCCTCTTTTTTTCATTATAGTGAGGAAAAGTCACAATTCCACCTCGTCCACCCACACTCATTTCTCCCCGAGGACCTTTATACAATGACTGGAAATCTTCCAGATTTATCCAAGAATCAGTACAAGACATCATAGTAAAGATATGTGTTCCGGGATGATAGACCATCACCCGCTGTGATGTAAGAATCCAAAGATTCCCATCGTCATCCGACTTTATATCCAACACAGCATCCCCTGTCAATCCACAATCTTTTGTCCGGGAAATAAAATCATTCGTATCCGGAGAATAACTATACACATTGCCCTGTTTAGTACCCACCCAAAGATTGTTGTCCGGTGCGACAGTCAATACCGAATAATTTTCTCCTGTATCCTTTATTTGCAACCGGCTTTCTCCGGAAACTCTCCACAACCCTCTACTTTCAGTTGCAAAATAAACAACTCCTTCATTAGACGAAACGATAGCATTTATAAAACCAACATCATCACAAACTGTAGTCAATCGGCCATCCTTCATCCTATACCGGAATAAATGGTAAGTGGTACCTATCCAAAGATTCCCACGACGGTCATCATGCAAAGCGCGGATACGCTCACCTTGTTTAATGGGTATGGTACATACGATGGATTCAAAAAGCCGGTCCTCCTTATACCGAATTAATATAACCGAATGATCCCTTACCATATAGATTCCCTCTCTATCCGATGGCTTCTCAAAGAAAAAAGAAAGCTCCCTGTCATTCTTAACAACAGACATACGATCTCTCTGGGGATCATAAGCATACAGTCCCAATTTCTTTTGTCTGATCCAATAATAATTCTTCTCTTGAGAAAACTGCATAGGAGACGCGATTACCCCCAAATTTTGCTTTACCCCTTCCATAGACAAAGAAAGCACTTCATTAGGAAGAAAAGAAATAATGAAAGAAGAAGGATAATAACCTGTCACCCATAAATTTCCGGATTGATCGGAAAGAATCTTTGTGAGGATTTTCCTGTCAGCTGATAATAAACGGGAGAGATCCACCTTATCCAAGGATACATCGGCCGTTATTTTATAGGCATATAAGTTATCTGCCGCAGTCACCCACAAATATCCCTTAACAGAATCTTGTATAATATGATGAAGCTTTCGGGTATCGGAGTTAGAAGACGCATTATCCACTGTTTGCAATCCAAACATTTTGTCCGTATCCTGTGCCTTGGGGTCAAAACGTACAATTCCTTTTCCCCAAGTAGTAACCCAATAATACGGAGTGTTATGATCTTCCGTCATGCTTGTGGGATACTCATCATAGGGCCAAGGATATGAAATAAAAGAGTCCTTTACCTTATCATAGCAAAAAAGCCCGCCTTTTGCTTGAGTTACCCAAACAGTCTTTTTCTTATCCTCATAAATAGAATTGACGGTATTCTCCCGTCCTTTCCATTTAAGAATATATTTTCCAGTTCTTTCCCCTGACTCATTGTATCGAAACAAATGCCTGTTAGTCGAAATCCAGATCGTACCATCAGACGTCGCTGTCATTGTAGTTATAGTCCAGCTCTTTATCGTTTCATCAGCAAGCGCCCTTATCTCATAATCTGTTTTTGACAAAATATAGGCGCCACGCTTCGTTCCAAACCATATTTTCCCTTCACCGTCTTCAGCAATACACGTCACACTGTTGTTTTCCAAGATTCCCGGATTTTTGAAATCAGAACGGAATACTTTCACCGTATATCCATCATCACGACACAAGCCTCCCCCTTCAGTGCCATACCACATATATCCTTCCGAATCCTGGAAGATACAAAGCAATTCTTTGGTCGGCAACTGTTCCGAATTAGGAAGGTTTCTTACTATCATATCAAATGCTTTGACCGGAACGGCATTTATCCGCACAGTCAATAACAAAATAATGATTGGTAATACTATCCTTCCTATGCTTTTCATATTCTTCACGCAAGTACTCCTGTTGAAAACAAACGAATACAAAGCTAGGAAGAAATTCAAGAACTTGCAACTTGTCGGTTTAATCAAGTACATTAAGAATGACTTAATAAAGAATATGGCTATTGAACAGACACTTTTTTCTATTCAACGCTCAGTCCTTCAACCGGAAACTGTACCCGCCCTGTTTTCTCAGTACCAGTGGCTTCTTTCCGGTCTTTTTTATAATTCTGACTGTACATCCTGCCGGAATGTCAATAGTGCTCTCCCCCTCGGCATTCAGTTTCAAGACAATATATCCTTCCTTTACCGGAATTCTGGAATGAATCCACTTCAAATGGAGTAACTCCGGTTTAATGGTATATTCATTCGTCTTCATCGAAGACTGGCTGAAACCGATAAGACCGTTCAATGCGCCTACCACTACCGGGACTCCATTCGCCCCATGACAAAGACTCAGGCCGTACGGACGATTATAAAATACCAGTTGACGGGCCCTGGAGGCGTTCATCATAAAGTTCTCCGGGAAACGGGTATGTCCCTGATCCATCCAGTCGCCGAACACACCATAGATATGATCCCATAACTCTTTTATCCGCCCGGCTTTGGCATAAGCCAGAAACTCATAACCTTTCTCATAACTGACCACCTCATAATAGTTCGGCAAATTCGGCAGAACATTTTCAAACAGGTTGTCATAATGTTCTTTGGGAAAGATATCGGCCAGTATTCCCCAATATTGGGCATGATGCGAAATACGCTTGTCCACAGTCACATTGTCATTCATTGTACCGTTGATGAAGACTTTCCGGTCATTATCCCAAAAATGTTCAAAAATCTTCTTTTTCAGATTCCGGGCCAACTTGCGGTATCTGTCCGCCAATGCACTCTCCTTCCACAGATCCGCGAAATAAGCTCCGGTCACATAATTATAATAGAGCATGATCTGGGCATAGGCCGCCACCCCTTTCCGAACAGGACCGTTATAGGTGGACCATCCGGGGGTATAACCGAACTGCCTGTCTCCATAATTGCCGTGTACAAAACCATTCTCATCCACGATGGAGGCATAAAAATCAAGCAACAGGATGATGCGGTCTTTGTATTGAAGGGAAGTGGTCAAGTCACCGAAACGCAGATAGTTCTGTTTCAGGCCGAACAGAGCATGCAACGGATAATCAGGAATCCCTATATCTGATTTCTGCGGATCAAGCGGCATCAGTGCTATGGAAATTCCGTTTTTTGACACTTGCTGGTCACCGAAAAGATAATCCCCCGCTAGGGTGCTGACCAGCGCATCCATGGACCAGGGAAGAAAATCACGCTTCACCCCGTCCAGATAAAAGCGGTGCATACTGGTATGCAATGTCGCACTGCTCATTTTGAACAGGTTGTTCACATAATCATCATCCGTTTCAAACTGCATCTGGTGCTCTACCGGCCACAATGACGCATCAAAACGAAGGGAGGTAATCTCAGCCCCCTTGTCGCATTCCAGTGAAACATATCGGAGAGCGCGTTCCGGCAAAGTGATGGTGCCGCCTTCTTCTGACAAGGTAATAGGAACCAATGGATATTGTTCCAGTTTCTTATCATCCCGTTCCAGTGCTTCTTCGGGAGTTTCGCCAACGCGTACGGTTATAGTTCCCTTTCCTTTCGCTTGAAAGGTCAGTGTTCCAATCTCAAGATGGAAAAAGTCGATGAGGACATAACCATTCTTTCCGATACTAATTCCGTCTTTACCTTGCATCTCAGCATTGCGCATGGGGAGTATTTGTGAAGGTTTAATCCGGGCTGTCATATCTTGCGGAGCATCCGGCAACACGCCCGGTTTATTATACACGGACGGCACTCTCGGTATTGTCCAATGCTCTTTATCCATGCTGACCTGCCATTCATCCGGATTTTCCAGTCCCGCCCCTTTCAGAATGATACAAGGTAACGAGTCATCCGTTGTCACCTCAAACAATAAAGAGGATCTGCCCACGGGTAAAATAACCTGTTTACCGGAAACAGACTGTTTTACACCATTTATATAAAGAACAATATCCGACGGGCCCTCCCAGCAAAGACTACTTTCCTTTTTCAATCTTACCTCTTTTCTGAACCAGGCATGATTGTTCTTTGCAAAAAATTTACCCGGATATCCTACATTGACACAACGCTCTTTTGAGATACGGGCACATTGTTGCTGGTAGAAAGCAGCCAGTTGTCCCGGATACCACATATAGCGACTGTTCCATTCCTCCTGAGATTGCCGGCTCACGATGGTTACATTAGGATCCAGAGAAGGATCGAACTCTTTTGTCTGGGCATAACAACATAAAGATGCTGTTATAAAGATGCCAAGTAATTTTAATCTTTTATTCATATATTTCCTTTCATTCTTTTATCGTTTTCAACCGAAGTGTGCCTTTCAATCCAGCTGAGGATATTTTGACCGTAACATTCCCAGCCTCCTGATCGCTTCGGAGAATAATTTGCATCCTTCCCTGATACATTCGTTTGGAAGTTATGCCATGAAAGAGCTCATCCGTATAATGATCCCCGTTATCCAATGCCACCAACCGTGCCGCACCTTCCATTTGTAAAGTAAGTGGCTCGTTGTAGTCCCATACCGGACGACCTTTTTTGTCTATGACCGTCACGTTTATATATTGCAAGTCCATACCGTCTGCCTTCCAGTCCGTCGGTGTTTCCGCCTCAATCCGGAGTGCCACGGCTTTTCCGGCAGTTTCAATACGATGACGCGCCACTTCTTTGCCCGACTTGTCACGGGCTATTGCCACCACAGAGCCACCGTTGCCATAAGGAACATCCTTCCAATAAATCATATTACGCAGGTTTGCCCGTGTCGTATCGTTTTCTTGAATTCCCATGCTCTGACCGTTTACCAACAACTCTACAGAATGTGCATTAGTGAAGGTGAAGAGTGACCGTCTGCTGCCCGGAGTATGATTCCAGCACTCGTTCAGTGCCATGCGTCCCACTATGACGTCATTCCAGTTGACACTTTCCGCCCCCGCCGCATCGACCACTCCGATATGTACTTCGGGAATTTCTGGCATGAAAGCCGATTTAATAAGGTAGGCTTGGGGATAGGGACGCATGGTATGGTCAAAGAAAGAGTAATTCCAGCCTTTCTTGGGCCACTTGTTGGATTCTCCCCAATACTCGGCGGATCCCCAATAGGCCATGCCCACCGTCCGTTTTCTATCCATATTATAATAAGGCTGTAACAGATTACTTGTTTCAGCCTCACTCTGGAACAAGATAAGGTCAGGTTTATATTTCAAATAAGCGTCATATTTATCCGACTGGTAATTGAACGATGCCACTTCTGTAGCACAAGCCAGTTCGGGCGGCACCAAATAGTCGTTGAACTCCTTGTCATGTCGGGTTATAGCTCCCGCACGAGCAGGGAACATGGCAACAGTAGTGAGGCGTGTATTATCCCACCTCTTTACCAGCTGGTTGAAGATGTTATAGGTAGTGATTCCCCAATCGTTGGTTCCTTCAAAACCTGCCCATCCTTCACGAATCTGAAGCTCGTTTCCCAAACTCCACAAAATGATGGACGGACGATTACGGTCGCGTTTGATCCATTCTGTAATCAGTTTGTGCCAGATATGGGTGAACGGTTGACGTCCGCCCCAATAGTCATTGTCACTCCATTTGTCCGTCAGTTCGTCCACTACTAACATCCCCACACGATCTGCAATGCGGGCAAAACTGTCACTGTACGGATTATGTGAACAGCGGATGCAGTTGTAACCGAAGGATTTGAGTTGTAGCATCATGCGTTCGATGGCCCTGTCGTAACTGGCAGCTCCCAATGCGCCAAGGTCATGATGGTTGGCATTTCCCTTTAGGAATATTTTCTCACCATTGAGTCTGAAACCAAATTCGGAAGAGAATTCCAATTTACGGATACCAAACTGTTCAGTAAGACTGTCCACTACCATACCGTCCGCCATCACAACTACATCAGCACTATAAAGTTGCGGAGAGTCACATGACCAAAGTTGTGGATTCTCCAGAGTAAGCGCCGGTAATTTCACTTCCGTACAGGTTTGGTGCGTATGTTCGGGCATACCGGATTGCACGGAGCCTACTATGACACCTTCCGGATTGCGGAGGGTGGTCCGTATCCGTACGTCATGTTTCTGCCAGCCGTCCACCTCAACCTGTACGGCTACCGTTGCCCGAGAAGAGGAAACCTCGGGGGTAGTAATATACACCCCATGGCGGGCGATGTGTGTGGGATTCTGCACCTGCAGATATACATCACGGAACAGACCGCCTCCCGTGTACCAGCGTGAACCTTTCTTGGGACCGGTAGAGGCATAGACAGCTACCACATTTTCTCCATCGTGACGTAGAAAAGGGGTAAGGTCCGCTTCAAGTCCCACATATCCATAATCTGTCGAGACTATTTTGGTACCGTTCAGATAGACATCGCCCCAATAAATGATGCCTCCGAAATCCAAGACTACCCGTTTCCCTTTCCACGACGGATCGGTAGGGAAAGACTTGCGATACCATCCTTCACACATAGGTTTGAATCCGCGTGCACCTCCACCATTTTCAGTCCAGGGTTGTTCGAACTGGAAATCATGAGGAAGGTCCAATGTACGCCAGGAAGAGTCATCCAAGGCAGGTGAGGCGAAATCGGTATTTTTATTCTCGTTTGTAACCAACTGGAATTTCCAGCCAAAGTTAAAAAGGACTTTCTGCTGTGATGCAAAATTTTCCAAAGGTACATTGACCAGAGGAGCTTTTTCCTGTGCTTTCTGATATTGGGCTGTTACTCCGACAGGAGCAAGCATCAAGAAGAAAGCGATAATGATGTTTTTCATTTGATACATTATTATAAAGAATGAACACCGATTTGTGTCGGCTCGTTTATTATGCAAATATCGGAATTATAAAGAGTTGCAGACATGGAATTTAGTTGCAATACCTGTATTATCGTACAAAAAATACATACAATGGCTACTCTTTTCTTATCAGTCGTATGATATCAAGTTATCAGGGCATTCCAATCATAAGATATTAGAATGCCCTGAAACTTATTTTTCAGCAGGCATATCCGGTACTATAGGCCAATATGGATTTTGATAGAGAGGAGAATTCTCTACTGTTTTGTTATCGGGGGCGGTGATCAAAAACTGCTTAATCATAATGGGGTGCAGATAATGAGCCATACGCCAAGTAAAACCATTATAACAGGTCTGTTTAGAATTCTTTTGGTAAGGGCGCAAGTATTCGCTGACATTAGGTGAAGATACATTGGATGCGTCTGATCCATCATACAGCAAATCTGTATACCAAGCCTGCATGGGGGTATTCCATAAATGGAAACCTTCCGGTATATAAGGATGTTCAATCAACTGGTCCATAGCACGCCAACGGCATAAGTCCATATAACGAAGCCCATCCGCCATAAATTCACATCGGCGCTCACGACGTATATTATAGAGAGTTGCGTCTATTAATTTACCACCGGAATACGCTCCCCAATCATTTTCAGCCTCTTTACTCATATCCGTTAAAGCAATGGTCTTTTGAAAATCCTCATCTACATGAGAACGACGGCGAATAATTTTCCAATATTCGGTTGCTGTTCCGTCCAAAGTACCATTCTTTTCATAACTGGCTTCCATGTAATTCAACAAGGCTTCTGTCGCACGATAAGCAATAGAGGCGGTATATCCTTTTGAATTGGAATAATATTTCTGATGGAAAGCTCCTCCTTTGCGTAAAGCATACCCAGTTACATAACGACGGGCACCATCTGTAATGGTAATCAATGGATAAGTTTCTTCAACATTGGCTGTCTCACCAACCACATCTTTTATTAAGATGTTATGTTGTCCGGGGTCTTTCAGAAAGATAACCAATCGGCTGTCTCTGTTTTGACGAACGTCGTGTATGGTTTTGTCTCCCATATAATATCCGTCTCCGTTCATATAATCACCGTGGGGTATAAACAGGAGTGCCGTCAGCCATCAAAAAGTTATTCACAAAGCTACGGGTGACGCCTACGCCATTGTTTCCCCAGCTAGCATAGACATTTACGTTGTGGTGTACTAAGTTATAAGCGTATCTGCGCCATAACAAAACTTCATCGACAGAAGATAAATCTTCTTGAGCAAACATGTCAAAATAGGGGTTTGCAGCTTCGCTAGTTGACTGTTGCAGGGTACCTGTATTTTCTGTAAGCTTATTTTTGTAGCGTTCTGCGATATCTTTAGAAGCTGTCATGGCGATTTCTAAGAAATAATCTATCTCACTATCAATATTCCCGCTGGGATATTGATAAGTGGAATTGTAATCTTTTGCCTTGCCAGGCCAACCGTTACCATTGGGTACAAAAGCCGTATTCTTAAAATATTTCAACCAAGTACCTTCAAATAGAGCTACGCGCGACTTTAATAAAATGGCAGCATCCGCATTAATTCTAGTCGTCGGCATGTTTTTAGCTTTTAATAAAGTAATAGCTTTATCCAAATCACTTAGAATAAAGCGAGCCACCTCATTGCGTGGTGATCGTTTACTGGCTTCACTCAATGCTTCTTTGTCATCTGGCAATGGGTAGATAATTATGGGAAAATCTCCAAACAACTGATAACGTTTAAAGTATTCACAAGCACGTAGGAAAAATAATTCACCGATATAGTGTTTTATGCTGTTAAGGTCACCATTGATGGTATTGGCATTACCGCTCAGGTCGTTCCCATTAGCATTATTATCCCCAAATTTGGGCAACACATTCGATAATACAAAATTGATCTTGTATATTTTATCGAAGTTCCAATTACTGTTTTCCGCATTGTCCACTTTCCACAAAGTGGAAGTAAAACGATTGGGAGCTGTAACTTCTATTTGATTGTCCGTTGTTGCATCATCTTTGTAGATGCCGTATGTATTTCCAGTTCCGTGAGAGGGAAGAATATCAGAGTACAAATTATCTGCAGAGGCTTGAATATGGGTTGCCTCTGTAAAATATACTTCCGGGGAAATAGATGCTTCAGGTACTTCATCCAAATAGTCATCGCAAGCAGTAAATGCAAATCCTGCCGAAGCGATTAGTACAGATAAGAATATATGTTTTGTTTTCATTGTATACGTATTATTAAAGTGTTAAACTTAAGCCAAAAGACCAGGTGCTTGATAACGGATAAGCATTACCACCATTACCGCCACTAATTGTTTCCGGATCAAACAAAGAAGACAATGATGTTCCGGTCCAAAGATTTTCTCCGGAAACAAACACACGGCATCTGGTCAAACCCATACTTTTCATCCATTTTGCTGGGAAAGTATAACCTAATTGGAAATTTTTTAAACGGATATAGGATGCATCTTGCAAATAACGTGTCTGAATTTCTTGGTTCTTACCTCCTTCGGAGAAAATAGGACGAGGATAATAAGCGTCAAGATTTGCAGGAATGGTATGACCTGACAATCCTATATCCTCTGCACGAAAATAATCCTCATGTTCCTTAAGTCCACGAGCCCCCCACATACTTTGAGTTCCATAAGCACCAAACAAATAACCACAGAAATTATTTGTACCCCAAAAATCACGCTTCATTACACCTTGAAAGAATAAACGTATGTCGAATCCTTTCCAATCAGCATTCAAGTCAATACCAAAGAAATATCTAGGAGTACTATTGCCTATTACTTTCAAATCTCCATGATCATCCAATGTACCCGCACTTTTAGATATTTTTCCATCTTCATTCAAATCACGATACATAATATCACCGGCAGACCATTTGGAACCAATCGCATCCTGTCCTCCATTAGGAAGGGAAAGGAGATGGGCTTGCATTTCATTTTCAGATTTTGCTATTCCTATTGTTTCCAATCCCCAAATCTCGCCCACTTCGCGTCCTTCAACGTATTTGTTCAAACCGATAGTATTTGTTGCGTTGCTCGGATAGCTGGTAACAATTGTTTTAGCATCGGAAAGAGTTAAATTAGCACTATATCCAAACCCGTTTTTCAAACGGTCTCTCCATCCAATAGATAGTTCCCATCCATTCGTTCTTAAATTACAATTGTTGGTTTTAGGAGCAGATGTACCCAAAATAGATGGGAGTTCAGGTGCAGGCCCTACCATACCATCCGTATAACGAATATAGTAATCAAAACTACCTGTCAAACGATTACTGAGAAAGCCATAATCAAAACCGATATCCCAAGTACGAACCTTTTCCCAAGTCAAAGAATTGCTGACCAAATTTCCCGGCTCTGCTGTATTAGGCTTCACTCCATCTTGCAACCATGTTCCATTAGAAGACTTCAGTATCATATCACGATAGGTAGGATACCATGCTGTAGTATTCTGGTTGCCCAATTCACCGTAAGAAACACGCAATTTTAATGTGTTGGCTATATCTGTCAGCGACTCCCAGAATTTTTCCTGAGCGATGTTCCAGCCTAAAGAGAATGAAGGAGACCATTGCCAGCGACTTCCTCGACGGAAACGGGAAGAACCGTCATATCGCATATTGATTTCCGCCAAATAACGTCCCAGGTAATCGTAATTCAAGCGACCGAAGAAACCTGCCGTTTTCCATCTTTTCCCATTTCCACCCGCTTCTGTCGCTTTGGGGTTACCTTGTCCGTCCAATCCGGTTGTGACATCAAAATAAGGCATCCCCCCATCATTACACCATACTTTTTTGTAGAAGAAAATTCCTGTTTCATATCTTCTATCTGGAAGCCAAGCATAACTTTTGCATTATGGGCATTATTAAAAGATTGGGAATACTCACTATAAATATTTAGGTTCAGATAGTTCTCTTTAGTCTGATCTTGATAAAGATAAGACGTACCATGAGTATCTATTAAATTGCCTTCCACATCATGATTATAAGTAGGAATTGAAGTTTCTTTTACCGATGAGTTCATTATACTGTAATTAAACTCCACATGTGTAATCCAATTTTTGATCGGTTCAATTACTAAAGACGCTTGTTGATAAAGACGGTCTGTTTGTGCATTACGTTTTCCACCTTCAACAAGATTTTGGACTGGATTAGTCCAACCATTATTGGTATAATAGCCATTGGGATCTTTTACGGGCATATTGGGCCAAGTAGCTCTTCCTAACTGGTCATAAAAAGAACTGTTGAAACTGGTAGGACGCCATACATCATTACGAGTAAAACGGGTACTGTAATTGAATTTTAACCATTGAGTCAAATCAGCATTGATTTTAGCTGTTACATTGTAACGATGAAGTCCATCGTCACCAGCTTTCAAAAGTCCTCCTTGATCCAAATAATTGAAAGAAGCATAATAAGCTACAATATCACTTCCTCCATTTAGACTAACGTTATGTTCTTGAGAAAAACTTGAAGATTTGTAAACTTCATCATACCAATTTGTATTAGCCCAAGCTGTTGTAAATGGATCATAGTCTGGTTTACCCCATTGACCGTTGGATGAAGCTTTTACTCCCCCCGTGCTTCCACCTCCGGCAGCTTGCCAATCCAGCATATCCTGCATCAGGTCTTCTGTAAAGATAAGCCCACCACCCTGATTAAGCGAACCGGCGTTCATAAAGTTTGCAAAAGTGTAGGAATCCATCATCTTCGGCATATTTACAGGAGTAGATATACGGAAGCTATTGTTATAGTTTACAGAAGTCTTTCCTTTTTTGCCCGATTTGGTAGTCACCAGAATTACGCCGAAGGGGGCACGGGAACCATAGATGGATGATGCGGCAGCATCTTTCAATACAGAAATATTTTCTATGTCTTGAGGATTGACTGTATTCAAATCTCCTTCCATTCCATCAATTAGAATAAGAGGTGCACCGCTGGAACCCTCACCAATAGTTCCTGTACCACGGATACTGATATCTGCGGTCTTGTCCAGTTCACCCGTACTTGTTGATATCTGCAAACCAGGTACCAATCCTTGTAAGGCTTGTGTAGCTGAAGTCACAGGACGAGATTCTAATTCTTTAGCAGTAGCAAGTCCTACAGCTCCTGTCAGATTCACTTTCTTTTGCGTACCAAATCCAACCACCACCACTTCATCAAGAGTTTCTGTATCTTCCTTCAATACTACATTAATTTCTCTCTTTCCAGAAACTTTCACTTCTTGAGAAACATACCCGATATACGTAATCTGTAAAACGGCTTCTTTCGGGGCATCCAACACAAACCGCCCATCTATATCTGTTATCGTACCTATTGACTGACCTTTAACCATTACATTGGCACCGATTACCGGCTCGCCATTCGCATCTTTCACAATACCTGTCACTTTATTTGCCTGTTGGGCAGCTTCCCCGTCTTTCGCCTTACTCATCAGCATGATATTCTTACCCTCCATGGCATAATAAATATCAGTACCTTCAAAAATCCTTATTCAGCACTTCGGCTACAGATTTGTTCTGCGCATTCACCTTCACATTGCGCTTCAGATTCACCTCGTTCACATTATACACAAACAGATAATCTGTCTGTTTTTCTATTTCACTGATTACCTTGCCTGTTGACACGTTATCCGCCACAACAGTCACCTTCATTGTCTGAGAATAAGACTCAGTGGCAAAGGCTGTTCCGGCAAAGACAAACAGGGCTAAGAGTGTGTTTCTCATCATACGGAATAAATGTTTAATTTCTACAATAGATTCCTGATACAAAATATTTTTCATATATTTGCATTACTAATTTTAGGTTCAACTTAAGATTATTTGAGAAAAAATTGTCAATGCGTCATTGACATTCCATGGGATGGTGTTGCAGCACTATCCCATTTCTTTTTTGAGACCAGGTGTGTTATTTCATAGGCATATTCTTTTTTCAAGGGTTAATTAATTGTTATCACATTTGTCTCATCATTCTTTGTATAAGTAAACTTATTATTGAGTTTCAAAACTTTCAGTACGTGTTCCACCCCATCTTTCGTGCGGAATTTACCTGTATAACGGTTCTTTAGAATCCGGGTATTATTTACTACAATATCCACCCCATAATACAGTTTCAGTTTCTCTATCATATCACGTACGGATATATCATTGAAACAAAGCAAGCCCTCACGCCACAAAAAATAATCGACCTCCTTGATGCGTCCTTTCACCAGTCTGTTGCCTTTCAAGCTGGCCATCATGTTCGGTTCCAGCCTCATTCCACTGTTATTCGAACCGGGCACTAAAATTTCTACAGCACCTTCCAACAAAGAAGTTTCCCATACGCTATCCGCTGCATAAGCCATTACATTGAACTCTGTACCCAGCACCTTCACATTACATTTGTTCGTCTCTACAATAAAAGGCTGTTCCACATTCTTTGTCACCGCAAAGTAACCCTCACCATCCAATTTCACATTTCGGATATTCCCTTTGAAACTTCCCGGGAAAGTCAAGGTACTGCGTGAGTTCAACCAAACCTTCGTACCATCCGCCAACATCAATTCCGCCCGTTGGCCCGCCGGCACATAAATAGACTGCCATGTTTTGTCTTCCGGTACCTGATGTTTTCCTGTCCAATAATGTGTACCCAACAAGACGATCGCCAATACCGCTGCTATCTTGGCAGCTTCCATACATACTCCGCGTAACGAGAAATGTTTCCTTTCCCGGCTATTCTCCTCCGCCACAGGTTCCGTACGCCACAATGCCATGTCATGCAACTTCCGTTGTGCCATATATTCACGCATGTTCTCAGGATTTTCCTGTATCCATTCGGTCACACGCTGCTTTTCGGCTTCAGTAGCATTTCCGGCTATATATTTTTGCAATAATTCAGGATTCATATTCTATGCTGTTTTATTAGAAACGACTCAAGAAGAAACTACCCTAAAAGAAAATGAAGAAAAATATAAAAAAATCATTTCTGTCCTCAAAAACATCCGTATCCCCCATCCGGTCAGGCTTAATAATAAAAGAAGAAATAAAATAAAGGAAGATAATCTTTTAAAGTCACCCGCAGTACTTTCAATGCTTTTGATATATGATATTCCACCCCCTTTATAGAGATTTCCATCTCTTCGGCAATCTCTTTATTGGGTTTATTTTCAAAACGGCTCAAAATAAATGCCCGTCGCGTCTGTTCCGACAAGGTACTTAAAGTAGCACTGATGATTTTTTCCACTTCTTCCGAAAAAATCTCATCAGGATTGCACGCTTCCAAGGCAGACATACGGATAGACAATTCCTGTTGTTGCCAGTCGGCCATCACTTCAAAAGCACTGCGTTTTACCTCCTCGTGCTTTAGATAGTCCAAAGCCTTGTTCTTCAAAATTGTCAGTAACAATGGTAAGATATATTTCTCTTCAACAGGCTCGGCCTTCAACTTTTCCCACAACTTTATTAATGCCTCGGAGGCAATATCTTCTGCCGCCAAATCATTATGAACGTATGATTTGGCAAAGAAAAAAGACTTCTTATAATAAGAGGTATAGATATCATTAAAAGAATTTCCAGGCATTTTGCTCATTTGTATATCGGTTGTGCTTTTCATCCATATTACGATGGTAGAGCAAAGTTAGCAATAAACCTTCGATAAAAACAAAATTATCCTGTTAATTCTTTCCCTTATATGCTATGAGCTTGCCTTATATGCAATCGCCCTCCACCGTCAGACCAAGTGGCAAAAAGGGAAAGTTGCCATAGATATGAAATTCACGGACAAACACCCCTATGCTGTCCGACCGGAAGGAAACTTTCAACTGCAAAGTATCTCCCGGAGCAGCATGAAACTTGGAGTATCTCGTTTCCGGACAATCCCAAGAAGAAACAATGTAATAAATATGTAAACTGTCACTTCCATGTTTTTATAGATAAAAACACCACCACTAAAAAAGTCGAACAAACAAATCGCCAAGCAATCTTTTTCATTTATTTCTCCTTATACGATTCCCCCTGAAAAATCCTTCAAAAGCTTCAGCCCTCCCGCAAACCCTTTGCAGAAGGGCGTTCCGGCTGAAGGATCACACCGGGAAAAAGTATCAGGCCGCGGAAGAATCCTTCAGCTTCACCAGCCGGTACACATTGCCATACTCGGTATGAACACGCTGTATCCCTAATGCAACCATCATCCTGCCCAACCGGTTCGGAGTCACCCCACGCATGGCCGCCGGATAATGTTTCTGCAAATAATTGAACAAATCCGTCGTGGTATAGGGCTTGGACAACTCCCCTTCCTGCGGCATTCGGAAACAACGCAAAAACAATTCCTGTTCGGCAGGCATTTTATAAAAATTCCGGTTGCTGTGCTGTATCTCCTTTTCTTCCTCTTCCGAGAACCAGTAACGCTCTCCTCCGGCCAGCTCCGCTTTCAGCTGGGCGAACAGCTGCGCATGATCGGGCGGTGTGCAGTCAATCTTGCCGTCCACTTCCGCACAAAGGAAACGGCGGCTTCCTGTGGGATCAGTCAGCAGGTCCGTCATATTGGACGTACCGATGAAAGAGGCGATACGGGGCAGATGACTGAATGCCGGACGATGTGCCCTGCGGAAAGTCAGTGTGGTCATCTGCATCAGATTCTTCAAGGCAGGCATCTGCCCGGCACGGTACTTGTCGAACTCATCCATATTGATCAGTCCGAAAAGCGAAAGTTTCTGTTCACATCCACTCTCGCTCGTCAGGTCGAACTTGTCTATATAATAAGGTGTAAGTTCCTTGGGCATCAAAATCTTGCAAAAAGAAGACTTGCGCTTCCCCTGCTCACGACTCACCAACATAGGCGCCACCGCATTGGCGCAATCCTGCGCCTGCCCCAGCCATTGGGCGGCAACACCCAGCATCCAACGGTGAAACCCTTTCACCCACATCGGCTTACGCGATATACGCACGGCCAGCGGAGTAACACGATCCACCCCGTCCCATTGAGGCAAGTGGCTCATATAATGCAGAAAAGGATGATAGTTTTCCACCTTTCTGGAATGGAGCAGACGGCTCACATCCTTATCCCAGCAGTTGATGCCACCGGTACGCGCCTCCAGGCAGAATGTATTCAAATCACGTTGAGCCACCATGGCATACTCTTCATCCGGCATCTCTTTCCCACGATACTCCGTCTGTTCGGTGAGAAGATTGTAACGGAAATCATACCGTGCGGTCAAAAAGCACTGCAAGGCCACCAGCATATTCTCCGGCTTCTTGCGTCCCAATTTACCAGAAACCGCCTTTTCATCGATAGTTTCTGCCATACCAGCTGTTTCGACAGCCGCTGGAAGAACAATATCATCCACCGTTTCCGTAGCCGTTGAAGGCAACACCCCTTCCGCATTTTCGGTTTGCCCCACCGACTGCCCGGTAACCGGAGCCGTGCTTTTTCCCACGCATCTCCTCATTTTCATACTCTTTTTGCACCAACTCAGTAAATTTTCCACTAATTTTTTCATCCTTTTTCATTATTTGGGGTTGTGTAATATCACAAAGATAACACTCAAAATTGCCCTTTTACAAGCATTTACCCCACACTACCGCAAAAAAGTGACTAAGCGAAAATAACTGGGAAATTATTCGTTTTTATCAAGATTATTTCATACTTTTGCACCGTCAAGTTAATCGTTTCACTAGAATGATGAAGTTTCATCACCTAAGTGATACAACTTCATCACTCAAGTGATATTATTTCATCACTAAAGTGAAATGATTAACTTGAAAGGAAGTTGCAACAAACTCTTCCGTACAAGAAAGCATAAACAACCGGATAAAAACAAATAAGCGAATGGCTATCAAATTTGAATTTTATGAATCACCCAATACGATAGGTACGCGCAAGAAGCGCTATCACGCCCGTGTAGTAAACTGGCAGCGCATCAACACCGACTATCTGGCGCGGGAAATACAGTACGGCTCCTCGCTCACCGTGGCGGACATCAAGGCAACCATTATCTCGCTCAGCGAGAAACTGGCCTACTACTTGAAGGACGGTGCCCGGGTACATATCGAAGGGATAGGATATTTCCATATATCGCTTACCTGCCCCGAGACACGGACACCAAGCTCCACACGTGCCAACAAGGTGAAATTCAAATCGGTGACATTCCGTGCGGACAAATACCTGAAGCATCAGTTGAGCGACGTCAAGACCGAGCGTTCGAAATACAAGCCGCACTCCATGCCGGTAACCAAAGAGAGTATAGACGAAGCACTGACGGAATACTTCCTGACAAACAGCGTGCTGACACGCCGGAAGTTTGAATCGTTATGCGGACTGACACGAGCTACCGCGGGACGTTATATCGCTCAGTTGGCGAAAGATAAAAAACTGCGCAATATCTCCATTCCGCGCAACCCCATCTATGAACCGATGCCGGGATTCTACGGAAAAGAGAAATTGCCCGAACCAGAGAACGAAACGGAAAACGTATCGGCAACAAACGACACGGACCTGACAATAAAGTAAATATACAACGAAACAATATAATAGAAAACTTCTACAAACGAAGCTCAAACCATAAAGAGCTGAAACTTCTACACTAGGCTGAAGGAATTCCGGGAGGAAATCCTTCAGCCGCTTTTCTTTATTGACGGGCGTTTGCGAAGGGGCTGAAGGATTTGAAGGAAAAAACAAGGGAAACTCAGGAAGAGGTACTTTTCAGCCCACCAGCCATACCAGCATAGGCAAGTAATCCTTTAAGGAAACACGAAGCAGCTTCAATGCCTGCTGGATGCGGTAAGCCACCGTCTGTGGCGACACATCCAGCACTTCAGCAATTTCTTTATAACTCAGTTCCTTAAAGCGATGCATCACAAAGGCTTCCCGATAACTGTCGGGCAGAGCAGCCATCGCCTCCTTTATTTTCCGGTCCAATTCCTCAAAACGACCATAGTCCACTTCACACAATGCCGCCTGTGTCCGCTCATAAAAGGCAGCTTCCGCCTTGGTTTTCACCTGTTCCCGCGTCAAGTGGTTCAAGACCCTCCGATAAGTCATTTTGAACAAATACTGATTCAATGAAGACTCGATTATCAAATCCCCACGATTCTCCCACAGCCATAACATCACCTCCTGAACAATCTCTTCGGCATCTTCCAGCGACACCAAGCGGTGAGCATAGGCACACAGCATAGGATAGTACCTTCTGAATAAATGGTCAAAAGAATTACCATCCCCTGTCGGAGAGCATTAAACAAAGACAAGTCTTCCACGGTATGATTCATAGTATAATAACTGTTTTCCTTGTGTACAAAGATAGTTGTTTTATCGGAAAAACTTTTTTAAAAAAGCATTTTCGTTTAGATACCTTTCATTCTCGCTTGTCTTAATAATATAAAGGAAAACATTAAAGTATAATTCATGGAAAACCATACCGATATAGAAACTTTGTTGACCAAGTATTTCGAAGGAAACTCCACTCCGCCGGAGAACGAACAGATAGAAGCCTGGCTGAATGCCGATGAGGAGCATTTGCGCATAGCCAAGCAGCTGAATACGCTCTATCTGGCTGTAGACACACAGCACATCACAAAGAAGATAGATACGGAAAAGGCATTAGACAAGGTAAAAAGCAGAACAAAAGTTAGAAACCTGTCCTGGTGGGGATGGACACAACGCATTGCGGCCATCCTGTCCGTTCCCCTCCTGATAGGTGTATTGGCTCTGTATCCGGACAGACAGCAGCCGGTAGTCACCGCTCAGATGGTGGAAATAAAAACCAATGCAGGCATGACTACCTCCGTCCTGTTACCGGACAGCACGGTAGTTCACCTCAATTCGGAATCCTCCCTTCGCTATCCCACCTTTTTTGCCGGCGATGTACGCCAAGTGGAATTAAACGGTGAAGCTTATTTCGATGTGACCCAACATCCCCGGAAACGATTCATCGTTTCCACCCCTCACCATTCGCAGGTGGAAGTGTACGGAACAAGTTTTAATGTGGAAGCATACGGTAATGAAACTCCCATTTCCACCACGCTTATCGAAGGCAGCGTAGGGTTTATTTATAAGAATAGCAAAGGAAAATTTCAAAAGAGTATGCTCTCCCCCAGACAGAAGCTGGTTTATTCTCCACAAACCGGAGATATCAAGTGCTACGCTACCTCGGGCGAATCGGAGATTTCATGGAAAGACGGCAAGCTTATCTTTAATGACACTCCGCTGGATGAAGTGCTGCACATGCTTGGAAAGCGGTTCAATGTGGAATTCGTATTGTCCAACAAGGGGCTGAAAGGCTGTTCGTTCACAGGAACATTCACCCATCAGCGTCTGGAGCGTATTATGGAATATTTCCGGATTTCTTCCCGCATACGCTGGCGTTACATTGACAGTGCAGATATAAAGACGGAAAAGCTGAAAATAGAAGTGTACTAATATACGTTTAACCCTTAATTTAAATACTAGAAAAATGAACAGACAACAGGCTCCCTAAACAAAAACATACGGGAGGATATTGGCGTATCACCCCGTATGAAAAAATCATCTTTCCATGCTTGTTTGGCGACAAGCAAAGACAACATTTTATTCACTTTATCTCAATTACAAAATTATGAAAATTTATTTTAGCGTCCAATTATTATGGATGATAAAGTCGTGTAGGTTAATCTTAAATAAAACTCCATTACCTATGAAACTGAGTGTACTCTTTTTAATCTGTTCGCTAAGTATGACTTATGCGGCAGAGTCGTATGCGCAAAAGACCATGATCAGTCTTGAAGTGCGTAATGAAACAGTTGGCACTGTGTTGGAAAAGCTGAAAAAAGAATCGGGGTTTGATTTCTTCTTCAACAATAAACACGTAGATCTAAAACGTATTGTATCAGTCTCGGCAAACAACAATAATATCTTCAAGATATTGGATCAGATTTTCGCAGGAACGAATGTGAAGTATTCGGTGCTTGAAAAGAAAATCATTCTTTCTACTGAGATTGTGCAAGGAATACAGCAAGAACAAAATAAGGTGACAGGTATTGTGAAAGATAATGCGGGTATTCCCATCGTCGGTGCAACGATTATGGAAAAAGGAAGTACAAACGGCACAGTTTCTGATCTTGACGGAAACTTTAGTCTTCAAATGAACAGTCAAGGAACAATACTCATTTCTTACATCGGTTATATTACACAAGAAATTAAAGTCAATAAAAATGATAAGCTTATTATAACATTAGAAGAAGATACAGAAACATTGGACGAAGTAGTGGTGGTAGGCTATGGTGCCATACAAAAACGTTCGGTATCCACCGCCATCTCAACTGTAAAGGGAGGAAAAATTTCAGAGATGCCGACATCAAATATATCACAAAGCCTTGTGGGTATGTCGTCAGGTATCACCTTACAACAAATCAGTGGAGAGCCGGGAGCCGCTCCGGCAATCCGGGTCCGAGGAGCAGGCTCCATCAATAGCGGAAATGACCCCTTATTTGTAATCGACGGTTACCCCACAACAGACGCAGAACTTTTTAATAATATCAACCCTGCAGACATTGCTGACATTCAAATACTAAAAGATGCAGCCTCCTCTGCCATTTATGGTTCCAAAGCAGGAAACGGTGTAATTATTGTCACTACTAAACAAGGACAAACAGGAAAACCTAAAGTTAGTTTTTCCACACAAGTAGGATGGAGTGAAGCCCAAAATTATGTGGACGTACTAGAAGCTGATGATTATATGGACATGATCATTGAAGCACGTACAAACAACGGAAGTATTCAAAATTTTCCCAAGTTGATTCAGATGAGAGAGAGTGGGAATTACGAAAACACGAACTGGCAAGATGCCATATTCCGTAATGCACTGAATTATAGAGGAACAGCAACCATTACAGGAGGTACAGAAATTTTAAAATACAACTTCTCTGCCAACTATCAAAACGAGGATGGCATCCTGTTAAACTCTTTTTACAAAAGAGTCGGAATCAAAGGAGGATTTGAAGCAAATTTATCAAAGAAAATAAAACTAGGAGTCAATTTCAGTACAACCTATAGCAAAAGACGCCTCCAACAACCAACCGGTGGAAATACTGAAGACGTAACAGGCGTAATTGCCCAGGCATTGTCTATGCCACCTATACTTCCTGTTTACCAGAATAACGGAGATTATACTCAAATAGCTCAACATTATGCAGACTTAGGACTTAATAACCAACTTCGCAATCCTGTTTCGAATTTACTAGAAAATCGAAATGACAAATGGTCTATCCGCACAATGTCCAATGCCTATTTTGAAGTAAAACCCATTAAAGGACTGACATTACGCACATCGGTAAACTTTACGACTAATGCAGCAAAACAAGATTATTACCAATCTGCCTTTTTACTAGGTAAAAGTTATACAGGTAACAAATCCACACCGGATTTGACTAGCATAGACGGTTACCGTCTGTCTGGATTTGGTTATAATGCCTATTGGTCCACTACAGCAACTTATGATGTTACATTTAATGAAAAACATCATTTGAACACCATGATCGGATATGACTTCGAATACAATAGTGATTTTGAAGTACAACAAGACGATCGGACTGATTCTGATAATCCCATTGCCTATAACAATACATCTATTACCAACGTAAATGGAGCGAAACTGTGGACAGGTTCTTCCGAATACTCCAACTATGTATTTGACGCCATGTTTGCCCGTCTAGTGTATGATTATAATTATAAATATGTCCTTTCAGGTTCTGTCCGTCGCGACCGTTCCAGCAAATTCGGACCGGACAAACGCGCAGGATGGTTTTATTCGGGGTCATTGGCATGGAATATAACCGAAGAAGACTTTATGAAAGATATACACTGGCTCGACATCGCTAAATTACGTGCCAGTTATGGAATAACAGGTAATGATCAGATAGGAAATGATTATGCATGGATATCTACTATCAGTTCAGACCAAAATGTGGTGTTTGGTACAACAGCCATACCTACTTATTATCCTAGCGGTTATTCAAACCGACAATTAGGATGGGAGAAAAACAAACAAATGGACTTAGGGTTTGATATTGGCGTATTCAATGCCTTGAATATAGTAGTAGATCTCTACAAGAGGACTAGTGACATTGTGATGCCAGCCAATATTCCTAATTTCAATGGTATAGCAGGCAGCGTTTATATGAATGCCGGACAAATTGAAAATAAAGGTATAGAAATCCAAGTTTCCGCCACTCCGTTTAAAGGAGATTTTTCCTGGGAAACGACTCTTAGTTGGTCCAAAAACAATAATAAAATTCTTTCACTTGCCAACAATCAAAATCAACTTGCCAATGCAAGTGCAGGAACCAAATGGGGAAATGTAATGAGAAACTATGTAGGACGTCCGATGGGTGACATGTATATGCTAAAAGTTATAGGCACATTTAATACAGAAAAAGATTTAGCCCAATATGCTAAAAACGGAACTCAGGATATTGGAGATTTAATATTTGAAGATTATAATAAAGACGGCACTATTGACGTCAACGATTATCAATTGGTAGGGAACTATCAACCGGATTTTACCTTTGGATGGAATAATACTTTTATTTATAAAGATTTCGATTTGGCGGTCACTATTGACGGACAATGCGGAGGTAATGTAATTTATGCAGCCGCACGTGCTTTTTCTTTAAACCGATACGATGACAATGTACTAGCTGAATCCGGATTAGGACGCTGGAAGTCATCAACCGATCCCGGAAACGGAAGGTCACACAAAGCTGGGACAAATAACCTAGGCAGCAATATTGGCCCCTCCACAAGATATCTTTATGATGCAGACTTTCTACGTATCCGTAACGTATCCCTTGGATATACATTACCGAAAAAATTCTGTAAAATAATAGGCATAGAAAATATGCGCATCAGTGCTAATGTACAAAACCTATGGACTTTTGACAAATATCCAGGTTATTCCGTTGAAGCAAATTATGAAGGGAACTCCGCCACAAACAACGGGGTGGACTTTGGTGGATATCCCATCTCCCGCACATTTACTTTCGGTCTTAATTTTAACTTTTAACAACGATACAATATGAAAACTTTCAATAAATTAATTTCATTTGCGATCATTTCCATGACAAGCCTTACCTATACCGCTTGTAGTGACGGATTTTTTGACCGTTACCCTACCGATTCCATGCAAATGGAAACCTATCTGAAAAATGATGCAGAACTGCAAAACATACTTCTCAATGGTTATTATCACCTACAGGACATCACACTAAATGTGAATTATGTTAATAGTTTGGCTACAGATGAAGGATACGACTATAAAAAAAATAACTCCCTTGATCACATCAGTCTGAACGAAAGTACATGGGATGCGACTTTAGGAATCACTAGTGAAATATGGGAACATTGTTTCAATATGATAAACCGCTGCAACAATGTTCTTCAAAAACTAGATAATGCCTCGGAAACGAACAGAACACAATATGAAGGTGAAGCTAAGTTTCTCAGGGCGTATGCCTATTTCACGCTTGTAAGACTTTTTGGAGCAGTACCTATCACTACAGATCCAATAGATGATTACTCAACCCTTTATGATTATGGACGGAGCAGTGTGAACGAAGTCTACAGCTTGATAAAAGACGACTTGAAAACAGCCATAGCCAATCTGCCAAACTACTATTCCGCCAATAACATGCAAGGACGAGCGACAAAAATAGCAGCTTATACCATGCAAGCAGACGTTTTTATGACATTGCAGGATTTTAATTCAGCTAAAAATTCTTTAGAAAACATTCTGGATTATGCCAATCAAAATAAGGAAAAATTAGATTTAGAAAATGATGTCTTACAGATTTATGCTTCAGACAACCCAATGGGAAAAGAAATCATTTTTGCTGCTCAATACAACAACGGTGCAACAGTAGTGGCTAACCCACTTATGGGACGTTGCATACCAGCAGCTCGACCATCTACTCAGCCCGCTTACATTTATCCAGACGGAACCAGTTCTACCATCACTGTTTCACAAGGCACCAGTTGTCTGTTAATGACATGGGAACTTTACAATACATTCAAAGCCAACAGTAATGACCAACGCTTTCAAAAATTAATATACAATGGAATTTATACAGATGACATATCAGTAGCCAGCAACGAGGTAGACATCACAGAAGAAGGATACACTTACCTTCCTGTCACATTAAAATATTTCGACTTTGGTAATGAGGGTATGACAACTTGTGCTTGTGGTAACGACAATATCATTTATCGATATGCAGATGTATTGTTAATGTATGCCGAATGTTTAAACGAAACCGGCAATACCCCATCTGCCGCCAACTATCTAAATATGGTAAGGACTCGTGCCGGACTATCAAATACAACTGCTACAACACAAAAGGAAATGAGTATAGCCATCGAAAATGAAAGAATGTTGGAACTATGTTTTGAAGGACATAGATGGTATGACTTAATCCGTCGGGGAAGAATTACAGAAGTAATGGAAAAACATTTTAGCCACCGTACACAAGGACTCAACCCTACATTTCAGTCCAGTAATAATGGAATGAATGTAAGTAGTCCATCCGACATCACCGGCACACCTACAACATGGAAGTGGACGGGAACATCCGCTGCTGTTCTGTTTGGAATCCCTTACGACCAAATTCAGCTTTCAAACAATTGGGAGCAAAATGAGTTATATTAATCCTTTATCCATAAAATATGAAAAATAATATCTTAACCGGCAGTTTATATACTGCCGGTATCCTTCTACCCCAAATTACCTTTGCAGAGATTCAAAATGACAAAGTAAGTCCAGACAGACCGAACATCATCTTTATTTTAGCAGACGATATGGGGTATGGAGATTTATCCTGTTACGGTAATCAATATGTAAAAACACCTAATATTGACCAACTAGCCGAAACCGGTACCCGGTTCAATCAATGTTATGCAGGAAGCGGTATTAGTTCACCATCCAGATGTGCATTGCTGACTGGTAAAAATACAGGAAATACCCGTATACGGGATAACATGTGTACAGCCGGAGGTATTGCCGGAATCAAAATAAATCCCAATGGTGATTCCACCATTGTCAGGAGAGCTAATCTATTACCACAAGATACAACCATTGCCACCGTATTAAGCGCAGCGGGTTACCGAACTTGCTTAGTAAACAAATGGCATTTAGATGGCTACGATAAAGGAGCCTCTCCTAATCATCGCGGATTTGACGAATTTTATGGATGGACTATCTCTACGGTACACAGTAACTCTCCTTATTATTATCCCTATTATCGTTTCCACGGTGACTCACTCATCCACATCCCAGAAAATGCAAATGGAAAACATGGTATTCATAACAACGACTTGAGCACAAACGATGCCATCGCTTTTATAAAAAGGAATAAAGACAATCCTTTTTTTCTTTATTTAGCTTTTGACGCCCCTCATGAACCCTATAATATAGATCAAACAGCATGGTATGAAGGACAAGAAACATGGGAGCCTAATACCAAACGCTATGCTTCATTGATTACTCACATGGATGCTGCTATCGGACGTTTATTAAACGAACTAGAACAACTTAATTTACGAAAGAATACATTAATTATTTTTGCCTCAGACAATGGGGCCGCTATCCAAGCTCCTATTAAAATATTAAATTGCAATGCTGGATTCAAAGGTCGAAAAGGAACGCTTTACGAAGGTGGGATCCGAGTACCTTTCATTGTCAATCAACCAGGAATGGTACCTATACAAACACTAGACAATCTTATCTACTTTCCAGATATGATGCCCACATTAGCAGCATTGGCTAAAGGAACGAAGCATTTGCCAAAACAAATTAACGGTATAAACATCTTACCGCTTTTCTATGGAAAGCAAGTTGATACAGACAACCGCTTATTATATTGGGAATTTCCAGGGAAACAACGTGCAGCCAGAAAAGGAGATTGGAAGTGTGTAACCATCCATCCTAATCAACCTCTAGAATTGTATAACTTGAAAGAAGATCCAGAAGAGACGAATAATCTCGCAAAAAAATACCCTAGACGAGTAAAGGAGTTCGATGAAGAAATGCAAAGAATGCATATTCCTACCCCCAATTGGCCTCAACCAGGAGAACAATTCTGAAGTCTATATGTAGAACGAGGGCTAATGCAGTCCTCGTTCTACATATAACTACAAATAATTTTATTAGCAAAAGTATATACAAACAATTTTTATACATCCATTTTTAAATAGAATTCTGTTGAACACTAAAAAAACTATTTTCACTGATAACAATGAGATTCTTATTAGCCAATATAAATGTTGACATAAGAGAAGCACAATACTTACCCCCCCCTCAGATTAAAATCAAGTGAAAACCTTTAAGATAAAGCCTACTATGAGAACTTGACACCCATACTTTCAACAAAGAACAATAACACTTCACGCGTTTTTTTGTACGATAATACAGGATTTGAGACTAAAATCCATGTTAGAAATTATTTATAATTCAGATATTTGCACAACAAAAAGATAAAAGAACATGATGAAATATTTACCATTCTTGTTGTTCCTCTTATTGAAAGCAGGAACAGCTACAGCTCAAAACAATTTAGTAATCAACGGTATTCCATGGTTTGATGACAAGGGAAATATTGTCAATGCACATGGCGCTTGTATTGTGGAAGAAAACGGAAGATATTATCTTTTCGGAGAATGGAAATCGGACAAAAGTAACGCTTTCCCCGGCTTCTCATGTTATTCTTCGGATGACCTTGTAAACTGGAAATTCGAGAACATTGTCCTTAGAGTCCAACCCGAAGGCATCCTCGGTCCCAATCGCGTAGGTGAGCGTGTAAAAGTGATGAAATGCCCTAAGACGGGCGAGTATATCATGCTGATGCATGCCGATGATATGGGATACAAGGACCCTTATATCGGTTTAGCCACCTGCAAAACGATTGCAGGTGACTATCAGTTGCAGGGACCGTTGCTCTATAAGGGACAACCGGTAAAACGCTGGGATATGGGAACTTTTCAGGACACCGATGGAAAAGGATATTTACTGATTCATCATGGTCCTGTTTATCGGTTAAGCGATGATTACCGTTCGATAGAGGCTGAAGTGGCCCACATTAAAGGCATGGGCGAATCACCGACCATGTTCAAAAAGAACGGTGTCTATTTCATGCTTACCTCAAACCTGACCAGTTGGGAGAAAAATGATAACTTCTATTTCACGGCTCCCCAGATAGAAGGCCCTTGGACGAAACAAGGACTGTTCTGCCCGAAAGGCAAGCTGACCTACAATTCGCAAAGTACATTTGTATTCCCGCTGAAATGCGGTAATGATACCATACCTATGTTTATGGGGGATCGTTGGTCTTATCCGCATCAGGCCTCAGCCGCCACATATGTATGGATGCCTTTACAAGTGGATGGAACAAAAATATCCATCCCTGAATATTGGCAGGCATGGGACATCAGGAAGCTAAAACCGGCGGACGCTCTGAACAAAGGGAAAAAGTTGTACGGAGCATGGAAGTCCAATCAAAAAGGAAACGTGTTGGAGATAGCGTTCAAAGGAACTCATGCTGCTATTGTTGGAGAAACAAACCCTCATGGCGGATATGCCAAAGTAAGTGTATTAAATGCCGAGAAAGATACTGTATATTCTTCATTGGTAGATTTCTACAGCAAGTATCCGGAAAAAGCAATTCGAATTATAACACCGAAAATGCCGAAGGCAAATTATACCTTACAGGTTGAGATAACAGGGGTACGACCGGTATGGACAGACAAAACAAAAACAATCTATGGAAGTGATGGCACTTTCGTAACGATAGACAATGTCTATCACTTTTGAGCTATTCCATATCTTATGCAAAAGGGCTGAGATATAGAATGAACCATGCAAAAGACAGAAGAAATGTAACACTGGAAAATTTTGAAATATAATAATTGCTAATATATTAATAACGATGAGAAATATTATAATAATGCGCAATTTCATATTTCTAAACAGAAAAATAAGAAGATTACTTTTACTGTTAGTTACCTTTTTTTTGTGTGTTAGAATGATGGGAGAAACGATTATTCCGGATTCCATTTCCAATCCCATTTGCACGGGATTCCATCCAGATCCTTCTATCTGCCGGGTAGGAGAAGATTATTATTTAGTCACTTCATCATTCACATGGTTTCCCGGACTTCCCATTTATCATAGCCGTGACCTGACTAATTAACGGTATGACGGATAATGATGGCATCTGGGCACCCACTTTGCGTTATCATAATGGAACATTCTATCTTATTACCACAGCTCATGGCTGTGGTGGCAATTTCTACATGACAACCAAGAATCCGGCCGGTCCCTGGTCGGATCCGGTATGGCTGAAAGATGCTCCCGGCATTGACCCTTCTCTTTTTTTTGATGAGGACGGACGCTGTTATTATACAGGCAATCGCTGGGATTTTAAGAGCGCATGGCCTGCCCAGTGTGCCGTATGGATGCAGGAGCTGGACCTCCAAAAAAGATGTCTGGTCGGAGAACGAAAAACATTGGCCTATGGCCATGCGGCTAATGCAAAGTACGCCGAAGGGCCTCATTTATACAAAATAGAGGATCACTATCTATTGTTGATGGCTGAAGGAGGATCGGATTATAACCATGCTGTTACCGCCCTCACTGCTAAATCCCTCTGGGGACCATATGTACCTTGTACCGTCAATCCCGTATTGACACACCGCCATCTTGGCAAGGACTACCCTGTGCAGTCTCTCGGACATGCCGATTTGGCACAGACACCAACCGGACATTGGTATGCTGTGTTTCTCGGTAAACGGATCGTGGAAGGAGGTCTGGTGCCTTTAGGACGCGAAACCTTTCTTTGTGAGGTGAGTTTTCAAAACGGTAAACCTATCTTCAATCCCGGCATTGGTGTTATCGGAACCGGTTGAAACGTCCACTTTTACCATAGACGCCGGTGTCGAAGACAGATAAACAGAATGATTTTGAAAATTCTGCTTTATCACCGGAATGGGCTACAATGCGTATCCCTGAGCAACCTTTCCATCATTTTGCCGATGGCAACTTGTTTTTGTCTCTCCGACCTGAGATGGCAGACAGTCTGGTATGTCCCTCCATGCTTCTGCTCCGTGTACATTCCCATAATTTTTCTGCCACCACAACAATGAGTTTCTCCACCCGTCGGGCGAACGAATGGGCGGGCTTGGCTCTGTATCGTACAGCTAAAGGCTATTATTCATTACTGAAAGGAAAGAATGAAATCCGTTTGACAATCGATAAATAAAGCATCATACCAATGGTTTGAATATAAGGAAGAATAATTGTAAGTTTAATCCCCTCTTCCCATAATTTCCAAGATATTTTTAGTATCTAACTCTAAAATCAACCGGAAGTTATGGGAATATGTCTGATAATTTATCAATATTAATTAAATCCGTTCCTTGCAACTATATTTAGAATACAGAAATTCGAATCGCACTTTTGCCCAGTTTGCATCCACTTATTCGTTTCTTTTTTGTACTTTAGCCTAAACTTATCTTACATAAAGTGACAGATAAGTACAACGATAAATAATTGTTTATACCATGTATATACCACCATTTACCATATCAACCAACGCTATCAACTTGATTGCAGAAATATCTGCACAGATTGAGCGATACGCCATTCGTTTAGAGCAAAGCGATGGGCTGAGATTGCGAAAAGCCAATCGAGTAAGAACAATCCATAGTTCATTGGCCATTGAAGGGAATATGCTGTCGGAAAACGAAGTGAAAGACATTATTGATGGTAAAACGGTTATGGCACCTTTGCGGCAGATTCAAGAGGTTAAAAACGCTATAAAGACCTATGAGCTTTACGAAAAATTAAATCCGTTTGATGTAAATGACTTGTTAAAGGCACACGGTACAATGATGATGGCACTGACCGACGATGCCGGCAAATTCCGCCGTGGTGGAGTCGGTGTTTTCTCAGAAGAAAGATTGGTACACATGGCTCCCCCTGCCGATCGCGTTCCTTTTTTGATAGATGATTTATTTGAGTGGCTCAAACAGGCCAAAGACCATTTACTCATTCGCAGTTGTGTGTTCCATTATGAATTTGAATTTATTCATCCATTCAGTGATGGTAATGGGCGTATGGGCCGTCTTTGGCAATCACTAATTTTAGGCAGACTGCATCCGCTTTTTGAATATCTGCCCGTAGAAAATATGGTCTATGCCAATCAAGAAGCTTATTATAATGCAATACAGCACAGCACTGCAACAGCTGATTCAGGACCTTTCATTGAATTTATGCTTCAAGAGATTTTAAACACCCTCAAGAGACATCAAGGCAGTCTTATATCTCAGCACAATGTGATGGAAGTTCGGGATAAAATTCGGGATAAGTTCGGGATAAGTTCGGAACAAATCATTGAACAAATCCAGCGTAATCCGGCTGTCACCCTTGATGAAATCGCAGCTGCACTCTCCGTCACCCGTCGCTCGATTGAAAAGAAAATCAAGGAACTGCGTGATGCCGGTTACATAAGACGCGAAGGAAGCAATAAATCGGGACGTTGGATAGTGAATGATGAGGTCTAATGTCTGGATGCGACATTCATCAAGCCACAAAGATACTTGTTATCAGTCGCCCATCAAAAGCCAGGATTCATAAAACCATTGACTAAGTTTATCAAAAGAATTATATTCCTTTTAGCCTGTTTAAATTTGCATCAGCATTGTCATTCTGAAATGAAAACAAAAATTTAAACAGGCTTTAAAAACGATCATGTCACTTTCCGTGCGCAGCCATATACGCCTTCACCTGTTCACTAATCTGTTTCATCCCTTTCACCGAAGGATGGCCGCTCATCTTATCAAGCCCTTTCAATTCGATGCAATCGATCTGATAATGTTTGCAAATTGTTCTGACTGATTCAGTTATCTCGTTTCCCAAACCATCATTCAACAAAAAATTAGATCTCCACATTAGGATAGTAATCAATCATTGTATCCAGCATATAAGCCATGGCAGGGCGGAAAGAATACAAATCTTTTTTAGACCAATCCGCATACTGATACTCTCCTAAAGGTGATTTCGCCCAATAATCATTAGTCGCGCCAAAAATTAAAAATAATATCAGGACAGCCCAACGCCTTCATCCGGGTGATGAAAGAACGGTCGCTATAATCCTCCGAACGGTAACCGGTATGGCAAATAGTAGCACCGGAAAACGAATTATTCACACAAAGACGGTAGTTGTTCTCCTTAATAAACTGATGCCACCAGGTATTACGTACAGAAACCATATCTGTCTTCCGTCCTTTAGGAGGCGTCTTCAGATACCATACAAAATTAGTATCGGGCTGAACATAGCCTTCGAAAGTGGAATAAGAATCCCCCAGAATAGAAAACCGATTTCAAACCTTGGGCAATGCCTAAATTGACAAAATAACGTACTAAAACAGCAGAGTTATAATATACTTTTTCATAGATATTTGATTATTTCGCCTTCAAATATACATCATATTTTGATTTAACACCTATAAAAATAACCTTTTTCTTCTATTTACAGACAAACAAGAAGACATCGAACCGCTTTATAAAAATAAGAACAAATCCAATGGTTACAAATCCTATCTACAAACGTCATTACTTATAAGCCGTAAAATGGGGGGCCATTTAATTTTTAAAAGACTAAATATGACAAGAAACGCTTTTTTGGGGACTGTGTATCGGATTATGTCTGACGGGTACGCAAGCCATCGCTCAAAAGATGGAAAGCAAAAGTATCAAAACGACTGATAAAACAGATAGTATATCATTCCATATCGATGGAATCACCGAGGGAGAAACTTTATTTACTGTTATCGGAGGACCTGAAGCCCCCGTTATCAACGCAGGAATGCCAGGTACGGAAGGGATTCAAGGAGGATTTGAAGGAGGCTCTATCGTAAAAATAAACGGCGTTTACCACATGTTCCCTACCGAACGTGCCGGTGTGAAAGGAATGCCCGCCTATCACGACAGAGTAAAGACACGGATAGGACACTGGACCAGCACCGATGCTGTTCACTGGACACGCCAATCCACTATATTAGAATCAAGCGGTGTCTATGCATTGGTACATGAAGACAATCCCATGAATGACCGCCGTTCCGCCATCTGGTCTTATATGCCTGTATTCAGCGAAGAAAACAACCGATGGTACGGATTCTATCTGGCTTACACCACAGATAAAGAAATTGCACCCAATCATTCTTTCGGCCGCATCTGGAGATGTGAATCCGAAAAGGAAGGTCTAGAAGGAATAGGCGGTCCTTACCGGGATATGGGAATCATGATAGAACCGGGACTGGACTCCCAACTTTGGGAAGGACGGCAAGGGGTCGCTTCTTTCTTCCCATATAAAGTGGATAAAGGCTGGAATGCGTTTATCAGTGGAGCTTATCCTTACGAAACCCGTGCAGATTATCCCTTGAAAGGAGGGGAAAAGCGCAAAGTATGGGCTGTGGGACTGGCCGAATCAGAAAACTTGGAAGGACCATGGAAACGTATGGGTGAGGAAATCAATCCAATAACTTCCATTCACCCGCAGTTTGTAGAGAATCCTATCGTATCCCGATTACCCAACGGAACCTACATAGCGATGTTTGACGGAGGACCGGACTATTTAAACCTGCCCAACAGAATGGGATACACTTTATCCATAGACGGAAAAAACTGGAGCAAAGCACGTTATATCGCCATTGATACCAAAGTAAAAAAATGGTGGACCGTCATGCGGACCCCGCTTTGCCTGATACCCGAAGGAAACAATGTATATACCATTGTTTATACAGCTTGGGATGATACGCGCTTCCACCCCATCGGGATGGTAAAAGTAAAATTAAATCCGGAAGTATTGGATAAACTGACAGCAGAACTGAAACCGGCTATCCCCTATTTAAATGAAGTAGGTGCACAAGCCATGCCCCGGAATATCGTTCCAATCAAGAATCCCTATTTCAATATGCCTCAACTGAAGCGTCCCGTTTTCCCTGATTTCATCGTCAATATGAAAGGCAAAGGAATGACAGAAGATGCCCCTATTACGGATGTAGTGAACCGGACGATTGCCGAAGTCAGCAAACAAGGAGGAGGAACAGTCGTCATTCCTGAGGGAAAATGGAAATCGACCCGTATTGTACTGAAGAGTAATGTCAATCTGCATTTAGCCAAAGGAGCCGAAATAGAGTTTGCCGGTCGCGCGGAAGATTATCTGCCGGCGGTTTTCACACGCCATGAAGGGATAGAAATAATGGGGCCGGCCGCCTTTATTTACGCCAATGGGGAAAACAACATCGCCATTACGGGAGAAGGAACCATTTACGGACCACCTATGGATGCTGAAATCAGAAAACGTCCTAACGGTGCTTCAGTGGTAGAAAAAGATGTTCCGTGGGACATGCCTATAGAACAACGTATCTATGACGGTATGGAAGGCAGGACTTTCTATCGTCCTAAAACAATCTCTCCCATCAACTGTACCAATGTATTAATAGAAGGGATCACGATGGAACGAAGTACCTTGTGGAATGTGGTACCCATTTATTGCGAGAATGTAATTATAAGAGGCATTACCGTCAACTCTACCAAGGTGCCCAGCGGAGACGGCATTGACATAGAATCTTGTAAAAACGTACTGATTGAATACTGCACGCTGAACTGTGGTGATGATTGCTTTACCCTGAAAGCCGGCAGAGCAGAAGACGGATTACGTGTAGGCAAACCTACAGAAAATGTAGTTATCCGCTACTCGCTGGCCCAGCATGGACATGGCGGGATAACTTGTGGTAGTGAAACAGCCGGAGTGATCAAGAATCTGTATGTACACGATTGTGTATTCGACGGAACCCGTACCGGCATCCGTTTCAAGACACGACGCAACCGTGGAGGAGGCAGTGACAACACGTACTATGAGAGACTGCGCATGATCAATGTAGGAAAAGCCTTTACCTGGGATTTGTTGGGCAGTGCTTATTATATGGGCGAACTGGCCGCACGCTATCCGGCAAGAAAAGTAAACCGGCTGACGCCTGATGTAAAGAATATCCTGATCAAAGATTTCATTGTAGAATCAGCCGACCAGTTCTTTACCGCCAATGGTATTCCCGAAATACCTTTCAACCAGGTAGTGGTGGAAAATGGAGAGATCAAATGCAAGAAATTAATCGGCGCCCTGAATGATGCCGCCGGATTTACGATGCGGAAGCTGACGATAGAAGCACAGCATAATGACATTCACATATTGGATGGAAAAGACATCCTGTTCGAGGATATACATTTCAAACTCCCCGCCGGAGAGATCATGGTGAATGTGGAAGGGGAAAGATCCGGAAACATTGTTTTCAAGAACATCAATGCCAATCAGGAAAAGGTTGAGTATAAAAAGGAATCTCCCATGAGGATAGAAATAAAGTAACTAAATATCGGTCTGATTTGGAACGCAAATGACGCAAATGACACAAATTTAACCTTTCGGTAGGTTTTGCCTCTATGTAGTGAGGGGGCTTTATTTGTGTCATTCGCGTCATTTGCGTTCCAATCTTTCTCCTAAATAATCACACTTATCACACCCACTTCCGCAACTATAATCCCCTATAACTGTATCATTTTTCATCATAATGTATGATTTTCCATTGTAAGGCGGGTTATCCCGCCTTATTTTTGTATCATGAAAACAGTATTCAATGGTATTATGAAAAACAAATGGACCAAACTGGCGGCTTTAGCAATAGCTGCCCTGTGGAGTGGACCAACCGTGCAGGCACAAGCTCCGCACCCCGAACGTATCTATTTATCGGGAACCGGTATTGACAACACCAAGACTTGGGAGTTCTTTTGTTCGGGAGGACAAAACAGTGGGAAATGGAAAAAGATCGAAGTACCCTGCAACTGGGAACTGCAAGGATTCGGAGAATATACTTACGGTCGTTGGTATACTATAAAAGGTGAAAGGCCAAGCGACGAAACGGGTATTTACCGATATAAATTTGAATCTCCGGCAACAACTCCCGGTGAGCGGATAAAAATATTCTTTGACGGAGTGATGACCGACACGAAAGTTTTCATCAATGGAAAACCCGCAGGCGAAATGCACCAGGGAGGATTCTACCGCTTCAGTTATGATATCACCGATTTATTGAAGCCCGACAAAAAGAACCTGCTTGAAGTAAAGATAGCCAAAGAATCAGCCAACAAATCCATCAATGCAGCCGAACGTAAAGCCGACTGGTGGCTGTATGGTGGTATTTACAGACCCGTATGGCTGGAAGTTGTCCCGGCAGTCCACATGCGACATTTTGTTCTGAACGCCGATCAGCATGGAAAATTGCAAGCGGCAATAGAAATGGAAGGGGATGCCAAAGGATATGAATTGTCTGTTTCCGTCCGTTCATTAAAGGATGGAAAAGAAATGTACACTCAAGGACACAAACCTACCGTTTCTCATCAGATTAAGGATTCGAACAAGGAACAGTTGATGGAAGGAAACTGGATGAATATCCAGCCTTGGTCTACAGAGGACCCTAACCTGTACGTAGCCAGACTGGAACTGAAAGACCCCGAAGGGAAAACGGTGCAAAGCCGTGAAACGCGGATAGGTTTCCGCACCATTGAGTTCTTTCCACAAGACGGAGTTTATCTGAATGGAACCAAACTAGTGGTGAAAGGTGTCAACCGCCATTCTTTTTCTGTAGATGGAGGTCGTGCTACCAGTGCGGCTATGAGCCGTCAGGATGCCTTGCTGGTAAAAGAGATGAATATGAATGCCGTCCGTTCACATTATCCGCCTGATGAACATTTCCTGGATATGTGTGATTCATTAGGAATTGTCTATATGGACGAACTGGCAGGATGGCAAAACGGATACGATTCAAAAGTAGGTCCTAAGTTAGTCAAAGAAATGATAGAACGCGATGTCAACCATCCGTCCATCATTATTTGGAGTAATGGCAACGAAGGAGGATGGAATTATAATCTGGATCCTTTATTCGCCAAATACGATAAATTACAGAAACGCCACATGGTACACCCTTGGGCCGATTTCAATGATCTGGACACCCACCATTATCCCACTTATCTGACCGGAGTGGCACGTTTTACCAACGGCTATAAAGTATTTATGCCTACCGAATTCATGCATGCCATGTACGATCAGGGAGGTGGTGCCGGACTACGTGACTTTTGGGATCGTTGGTGCACGAACCCTCTGTTTGCCGGAGGCTTTATCTGGGTATTCTGTGACGAAGCCCCCAAAACGTTCTGATAAAGGAGGCATATTGGATTCTGATAAATCCAATGCTCCTGACGGGGTAGTTGGTCCGCGTAGAGAAAAAAGAAGGAAGTTACTATGCTATCCGCACACAATGGTCGCCCATCCAGTTAAAACCGCTGCTGATTACCGACCACTTTGACGGCAGTTTCCTGGTTACTAATGAATATACGTATACTAACCTGGACAAATGTCGCATGACTTACAAAATACGTACTTGCGAAACACCTTTGAAAATGCCATGGAAAGCGGTAAAGTTATCGCAGAAGGCCATGTACAACTGCCTGCCATCACACCGGGTGAAACCGGAAAAGCCCGCTTCACTCTTCCTGCTTCTTTCCGGGAAGGTGATGTACTGGAGTTAGAGGCATTTGACAAAGAGGGGAAAAGTATCTGTAACTGGACTTATCCTATCCGGCTGGCCAAACAATACTTTGATCATAAAATGGCGCAGACTCCGATGACCTTGGAAGCGGTACAACCGGCAACCGCCACTCAAACCGCTACCTCCATCGAACTGAAAAGCGACCGTGTAACCGTCACTTTTGACCCGGCTACCGGCATGATCAGCCGTATCATATCAGGAGGAACAGAAGTTCCATTCAAAGACGGTCCTGTGGCAGTGGGCATGAAAATGCGCTACGAGCCAACATTGAGTTATGTCCGCAACAGCAACGAGGGGGCTGTTTACTGTGCCAAATACAAAGGTGCCGCCGACTCCATCGTATGGCGTCTTACGGACAAAGGATTACTCTATATGGATGCCATTCTGCTGAATCGGGCTTCCGGCGGAGGTGGATTTGATGACGCTTTCATGGACTCCAAAGTATTCAATCTCGGTCTGACTTTCTCTTATCCTGAAAAGAATTGCTCCGGCATGAAATGGATGGGCCGTGGCCCGTACCGTGTCTGGAAAAACCGGATTCCGGGAACGAATTATGGAGTATGGCACAAAGAGTACAACAATACCATCACCGGAGAAAGTTTTGAAAATCTGGTTTATCCGGAATTCAAAGGATATCATGCCAATATGTATTGGGCCACTTTGGAAAGTGACACGACACCGTTCACCATTTATTCACGGAATGACGGTATCTTCTTCCATGTGTTCACTCCCGAAGAACCGAAAGGACGCGTAAAAGACACCATGCCCAAATTCCCCGAAGGGGATATATCCTTCCTGCTGGACATCCCGGCTATTTGCTCCTTTAAACCCATCGAGCAACAAGGACCGAACAGCCAGCCGGGTAATATCCGTATCAAATCGGGGGATGAAGGGTTACATCTGAATTTGATGTTTGATTTCCGACAATAAACAAGCGAATAGTAGTTAGTGATTAATTTAATAGCAGAATCATGAAATTAATAACTTTTGTATGTGCCGCCTTTCTATGCCTTCCGTCTTTGGCACAAGAAAAATTTCCGGACGGCACGCCTGTATCCGATTGGTTTAAGGACAGTAAGATAGTAGATATAAACACATTAGGCAAGAAATACATTCTGACAGATTACGGTGTCATCAATGACAGCACCCTGTTACAAACAGAGAAAATCCAATCTGCCATTGATGCTGCCGCACAAAATGGCGGCGGAGTTATCGTCATTCCCAAAGGAACCTATTTAAGCGGAGCGCTGTTCTTCAAACCCAAAACACACCTGCATCTGGAGGAAGGAGCTGTGTTGAAGGGAAGTGATGATATCAGCAACTTCCCCATCATAGATACCCGCATGGAAGGGCAAAGCTTGAAATATTTCGCGGCGTTGGTCAATGCCGACAAAGTGGACGGTTTTACGTTATCCGGAAAAGGCACGATTGATGGCAACGGATTAAGATACTGGAAATCATTCTGGCTTCGTCGAAAAGTCAATCCCCAATGTACCAATATGGATGAATTACGTCCCCGGCTGGTTCATATCTCCCATAGCAATAACGTCCAACTCTCAGGAGTACGCCTCATCAACTCTCCCTTTTGGACTACCCATCTTTATAAATGCAATCACATAAAATTACTGAACCTCTATATTTTCTCACCGGAGAAACCGGTAAAGGCTCCAAGTACGGATGCCATTGATATTGATGTATGCAGCAATGTACTGGTGAAGAACTGCTATATGTCTGTCAATGATGACGCCATAGCCTTAAAAGGCGGCAAAGGTCCCTGGGCAGACCAAGACCCGAACAATGGAGGAAATTCCAACATCATCATCGAAGATTGTACCTACGGCTTCTGCCACGGCGCCCTCACTTGTGGAAGCGAATCCATCCACAATCGCAATATTATCTTGCGACGCATTCACATCACCAATGCCAATCGTTTGTTATGGTTAAAGATGCGGCCGGACACTCCTCAACAATATGAATATATTCTGGTGGAGGATATCACCGGAGATGCAGACCATTTTCTGTATATCAAGCCTTGGACACAATTCTTTGACCTGAAAGACAGAAAAGACATTCCCGTTTCTTACTCAAACCATGTGACAATGAGAAACATTGATTTTAAATGCGATAATTTCTTCAGCGTAGAAAAGTCTGATCAATATCAACTTACTAACTTTACATTCGAAAACCTGAACATTAAAGCTAAAAACGGGGAATGCGACAAAGAAATGATTGACAATTTCATTTGGAAAAAGGTAAGTATAAATAATATAAAATAAGATCAGCAGTTGAATAAATCAAATTCAACAATATCTAATCACGAGCCACGGCTGGCACTATCCAAACGTGGCTCCTGATTTTTTCAACATGAAATTCACAAGATCCCGGTGTATTCCACATATATCCGGCATTCGTTTCTTTACTTAATAGTTCAATAACTCTTCCAGGCATCAGCCTCTTTGGCATTACGGGCTTTTGCACGCATTTTCTTACTGAAAATGATTCCCAGCAGCTTATCGGCATCAAACGTAGCACTGATACCCGCCCCCACCATCAAAGCGCTAGGAGTAAATTTGCCTGCCGGCGCAGGTTCCAAACGAGGATCATAGCCTGCCAACAACTCTTTGTTGATAGGAATCTCTACATAAATTTGTTCCTCTTCCGGAGTTTCAAACGGTCCGTACGGCAATAACCTGATATACCCTCTACCATCTATTGTATCCATTTGAGAGATATAATAACGAGGAAGTTCCGTTTCAAACTTCATGTTTTTTTTAGGGAAGGGAGTTGATTTCATTTTCCACTTTTCGGGATTGAACAATCTGTCAATCTCTTTCTGTGTTTCATCATCTATCACAATTTCTACTTGACCGCTCAATAGTTGCTGCAAACGCAAAGAGTCCTGTTTGGTCAACTGCTTGGTCTCATTCGTTCTCTGGGCAAATGACAACACCGAGAAACAAAGACATAACAAAAGGAAGAATATACGTTTCATAGCTATCTATTTTTAGTAACTTCCTAAAGATACGCAAAAGTAACGTATGTTCATCCTTTTCAAGTCTTTTTCTTTCGTTCCTTTTTTTCGTTAATTCTGGTAATAAACTCGTTTTACCCTATTAGACACACTGGTCAAGATCTCGTATGGAATAGTTTCCAGAATCTCTGACAGGACAGTGACCGGTAAATCATCTCCGAAAATGATAGCTTTATCCCCTTCCTTACAATCAATATCCGTCACATCAATCATGCATACATCCATACAGATATTACCCACGTATGGCGCTTTCTGCCCATTCACCAAACAGTAGGCATGTCCATTTCCCAAACGTCGGTTCAGCCCGTCGGCATAGCCGATAGGAATAGCGGCAATGCGGGAATCCCTTTCCAAATGTCCTTTACGACTATACCCCACTGTTTCCTCCTTAGGAACCACATGAATCTGAAGAATAGTGGTTTTTAATGTACTTACATTATGGATGATCTGATTGGTAAACGGATCAATTCCATAAAGACCGATTCCCAAACGCACCATATCGAACTGGGCACCCGGATAACGTTCTATCCCGGCTGTATTACAGATATGACGCAATATCTTATGCTGAAAAGCCTCCTGCAAACATTCAGAAGCAGCTTCAAACATTTCTATCTGTCTGCGCGTAAACGAATCAAACTGAGCCCCGTCACTGCCTACCAAATGGGAGAATACAGAACGTGGAATAACAGCTGTCTGTTTCTTCAGACGGTCTATCAGTTCCGGAATCTCTTCGGGTGCAAAACCCAAACGGTGCATTCCCGTATCCAATTTAATATGAATGGGGAAATTCGTTACCCCTTCTTTTTCGGCAGCTTTAATCAGTTCATTCAATAAATGGAAACTGTAAACCTCGGGTTCCAATTTATAATCAAACATGGTCTTGAATGCTGTCAACTCAGGATTCATAATCATAATGGAACAGGTAATTCCCGCTTTCCTCAGATCCGAACCTTCATCAGCCACAGCTACCGCCAAGTAATCCACACGATGATCTTGCAGTGTCTTAGCTATCTCGTATGAACCGGCACCGTATGCAGAAGCCTTCACCATACATACCATTTTTGTTTCCGGCTTCAGTTTGCTGCGATAATAATTCAAGTTATCAACCAAAGCATTCAAATTGATCTCCAAAATGGTTTCATGCACTTTCAGTTCCAAACGATCTGAAATCCGGTCAAAATGAAAAGCCCGCGAACCTTTTACCAAAATCACCTCATTACGCAGCCCAGCCAGCAAATCCGACTCCAACAGTTCTTCTGTAGTACGGAAAAAATACTTTTCTATCTCAAAACGGGCAGCAGCAGTCCGAATTTCCTCTCCTACCCCGATAATCTTCTCTACTCCCCGGCTATGTACCAATTCGGCTACCTGACGATAAAGCAGTTTGCCGCTCTGTCCTGTTTCAAGCATATCCGAGAGGATAAGTGTCCGTTTTTTTTGCCTTTATCATCAGAACGACGCGACATAAAGTCAAGAGCAATATCCAAAGAAGCCAAATCCGAATTATAACTATCATTGATCAACACACAGCCATTCTTGCCCTCTTTTACCTCCAGACGCATAGCAATCTGTTCCAAACGCGCCATGCGCTCGGTTATTTGTTCAGGGGAAACCATCATATACAAAGCCACAGCCAGACAATGCAGCGAATTCTCAATAGAAGCGTCATCTATAAAAGGAATACTAAATTCATTCGGCATCCCCAGATAACGGTATTTAATAGTGGTAACATGTTCTCCTTTTTGAATGGACTCAATAAACAACGGACGTTCATTGTCCTTTTTCGACCAAGCAATCTCACGCGAGGTAAAAAGAGATTTTGCCACACACGAACTGATCAGTTCGTTATCGCCATCATAAATGATGACGTCACAGTCTTTGAACAAAGTAAGCTTCTCCATACATTTATCCTGTAAAGAGAAAAAGTTCTCTTGGTGCGCACCACCAATATTAGTCAAAATCCCCACAGTAGGTTTAATGATAGTCTGCAACGCCTCCATTTCCCCCATTTCGGAAATACCCGCTTCAAAATAGCCAACTCAGTGCGTTCATTCATCAACCATACCGAAAGTGGCACACCTATCTGTGAATTATAGCTACGTGGCGAACGGGTTACCACACGGTCCGGGCTCAGCAATTGATACAACCATTCCTTCACAATGGTTTTTCCATTGCTGCCTGTAATTCCTATAACCGGAATCTGAAACTGCTCCCGATGCTTTTCCGCCAATTTCTGTAATCCTTTCAGAGGATTGGCCAACTGCAGGAAATTCGCATCTTGAAAAGATTTCATATCGGCCGGCAATTCGCCCACTACAAAATTACGGACTCCACGTTCATACAATTCCGGAAGATATTTATGCCCGTCATTCCGTTTGGTTTTTAAAGCAAAAAATAATGTTTCTTCCGGAAAGCACAATGAACGGCTATCAGTTAAAATCCAATCAATCTGTGCACTACGGTCACCAAACCGCTTTGCTCCCAGAACTTTTTCTATATTTTCAATCGAGCTTGACATTGTTCTAATTCTTTTTGAAGGTCAAAATACGGGAACTTTTCTTTAAGTCGCTCTATCTTTAACACTATTTGAGTTAAAAATTTGCGATATGTTTCAGATTGGGCATTAAACGGTTTGTGAGCTAAAGCCTTCCGGATATCCTCCCACTCTTTCATTATTCTATCCGTTTCTTTACTAAAATAACATTCTGTAAAACATTCCCATAAATAAGATACAGCAACAGGAGAAGGATGCAACATGTCATCTGCATAAAAACGATAATCACGAAGTTCATCCATCATGATTTCATAAGAAGGGAAATAGTAACAATCAGACCAGCGGCGGCATAATTCATCCACCGCAAGAAGCAAAGTGGACTTACTTATCTGATTACCATGCATACCATCTTTGCTATGCCGTATGGGGCTGACAGTGAAAAGTATCTTCAAGAACGGATTTACTTTTCTCAATTCCACCAACACACATTCCCATTCAGTGACAATTTCCTCTACCGTAAGAAGTTGTCGGGTAAAAAAGGCTGTCGGGCTGTTTGTGGCAATTTCCTACCACCATGGTCCTTTCCTTCAGCCAATAAGCAAATGCAGTCCCCCAAGTAATAACCAGCCAATCAAGCTGAGGAAGTCCGGCTGAAGCCTGTTCCAGCCGCGTATTTATAGAAGACAAACAAGATGCTGCCGTAGAGGCTGAAAAAACGCTATGATGCATCCAACTGTGCCAACAGCCTCCGGCATAGAACAAATCCTCTTCCGTATATGTTTGATGGGATAGAATTTGCCAAAGAGCTTCCACTATGGATAAAGGATTATAGAGGATTCCAAAAGGATTTACATCACAACGGAACTTATTTGCCAACAACAAATTTCCGATGTTTTCTGCAAAACAAGAACCCAATAGCATGATTCGGTCCGAATGCCGGATTTCTGTTTCCCTTTTAGGTAATTCTACTTGCGTTCTGAAATTCATACGATAAGGAAAGCTTTTAAAATTTAAGGGCAAATGTAATCATAATACACATATTTATGCTATTTTTGCACGATATTTATCATATCATAGGAATGGAACAGGATAATTTATATAACTTACTGCAAAGCATAGATACTCCGGATGATTTGCGCCATTTAAGCGCAGACAAACTGCCCGAAGTGTGTAAAGAGCTAAGGCAAAAGATTATAGATGAGCTCTCATGTAATCCGGGGCATTTCGGTTCCAGTTTGGGCGTAATAGAACTGACCGTCGCCTTACATTATGTATTCAACACACCCTATGACCGCATTGTATGGGATGTAGGGCATCAAGCTTACGGGCATAAAATTTTAACCGGACGCCGGGATGCGTTCTGTACCAACCGTAAACTGAATGGCATACGTCCTTTTCCTTCTCCATCCGAAAGTGAATATGACACATTTACTTGCGGGCATGCGTCAAATTCTATTTCCGCAGCTTTAGGTATGGCTGTAGCAGCCAAAAAGCACGGAGAGAATAACCGGCATGTCGTTGCTGTAATTGGTGACGGTTCCATGAGTGGAGGGCTGGCTTTCGAAGGGCTGAACAATGCCTCGGCAACTCCTAATAACCTTCTGATTATCCTGAATGACAATAACATGGCTATAGACCGTAGTGTAGGAGGCATGAAACAATATCTGTTGAACCTGCAAATGTCTGAAGGATACAACCGGATACGCTATAAAATATCACAAATGTTCCATCGATGGGGCATCCTGAACGAAGAACGCCGGAAAAGCCTGATACGATTTAACAACAGCCTGAAATCCATGCTGGTACAACAGCAAAACGTATTTGAAGGCATGAATATCCGTTATTTCGGACCTATTGATGGACACGATGTCAACAATTTGGCACGTGTATTAAAAGAGATTAAAGATATGCAAGGACCTAAACTGCTCCATATACATACCACCAAAGGAAAAGGTTTCGGTCCGGCAGAAAAAGCTGCCACCATCTGGCATGCTCCGGGCATATTCGACAAGGAAACCGGAGAGCGTATCGTTGTCGATACCAAAGGAATGCCCCCTTTGTTTCAGGATGTTTTTGGAAATACCCTATTGGAACTGGCCCAAACAAATGATAAAATCGTAGGAGTCACTCCCGCAATGCCCTCAGGGTGCTCTATGAACATATTAATGAAAGCCATGCCCGAAAGAGGTTTTGATGTGGGAATTGCCGAAGGACATGCCGTTACCTTTTCAGGAGGAATGGCAAAAGATGGTCTATTGCCTTTCTGCAATATCTATTCGTCTTTCATGCAACGTGCCTATGACAATGTGATTCACGATATAGCGATACAAAAACTCAATGTAGTATTGTGCCTGGACCGCGCTGGATTGGTAGGAGAAGACGGTCCTACTCATCACGGAGCATTCGATCTGGCTTATATGAGACCGATACCCAATCTCATTGTGGCCTCCCCTTACAACGAACATGAACTGCGTTGTTTGATGTATACCGCCCAGTTACCTGACAAAGGTCCTTTTGTCATCCGTTATCCACGTGGAAGAGGTTCATTGGTAGACTGGAAATGTCCAATGCAAGAGATTGAGATAGGAAAAGGAAGAAAATTGAAAGAAGGAAAAGACATAGCGGTCATTACGCTGGGGCCCATTGGCGTTCAAGCAGAAAAGGCTGTCACACATGCCGAACAGGAAACAGGAAAAAGCATTGCTCACTATGATTTGCGTTTCTTAAAGCCGTTAGATGAAAGTATGTTACACGAAATAGGCAAGAGATTCAAGCAAGTGGTCACTGTTGAAGACGGTGTGCTAAAAGGTGGAATGGGCAGTGCCATACTGGAATTTATGGCAGACAATGAGTATAATCCGCAAATAAAACGTATCGGACTACCGGATCAATTTGTCCAGCATGGTTCAGTAAAAGAACTATATCATATTTGCGGCATGGACGAAGAAGGTATTTACAAAGTTTTGATATCATTCTAAGAGAGACGAACAATGAAAATCATTATTGCAGGAGCAGGAGCAGTAGGCACCCATCTGGCGAAATTATTATCGGATGAAAAGCAAGACATCATTTTGATGGATGAAAACGAAGAAAAGTTGAGCAAACTTGATTCCAACTTCGATTTAATGACTGTCAATGCATCCCCCACCTCCATTTCCGGCCTTAAGAATGCAGGAGTGGCAGGCGCGGATTTATTTATCGGGGTCATGCCGGAAGAAAGCCGCAATATGACGGCCTGTATGTTGGCTACCAATATGGGGGCAAAAAAGACTGTAGCCCGGATTGACAATTACGAATATTTACTTCCTAAACATAAAGAATTCTTTTCCCAACTAGGAGTACACTCACTGATTTATCCGGAAATGCTGGCCGCCAAAGATATAGTAGATGCCATCAAAATGAGCTGGATACGCCAATGGTGGGAATTTTGCGGTGGTGCATTGGTCCTGATAGGTACCAAAATGCGCGAAACGGCAGAAATTCTGAACGTTCCCCTTCATGAACTGGGAGGACGTAATATTCCATTCCACATTGTAGCTATCAAACGGGGAAATGAAACAATCATCCCCCGGGGAGATGATGTTATCAAACTGCATGATATTGTTTATTTCACAACAACAAAGAAATACATTCCCTATATCCGCAAGATTACAGGAAAAGAAAATTATCCCGATGTACGCAATGTGATGATTATGGGCGGCAGCCGCATAGCTGTTCGCACCACACAATATGTACCGGATTACATGCAGGTCAAGATTATTGAAAATGACATCAACAGATGTAACCGGCTGACCGAAGTGGTAGATGACAAAGTAATGATTATCAACGGAGATGGACGGGATATGGATCTGCTCATGGAAGAAGGGTTAAAAAACACGGAAGCATTTGTCGCTCTGACGGACAATTCTGAAACAAACATTCTGGCTTGTCTTGCCGCCAAACGTATGGGAGTAACCAAAACTGTGGCAGAAGTAGAAAATATCGATTATATCAGCATGGCAGAAAGCCTGGATATCGGTACGGTTATCAATAAAAAAATGATTGCCGCCAGCCATATCTATCAAATGATGCTGGATGCAGATGTTTCCAACGTAAAATGTCTGACTTTTGCCAATGCTGATGTAGCCGAATTTACGGTTAAAAACGGTTCACGTATAACCAAATGCGCTGTCAAAGATGCCGGCCTTCCCAAAGGTGCCACCATTGGCGGACTGATTCGCAACGGTGAAGGGATACTGGTGACAGGTAATACCGTCATCCAACCTAACGACCATGTCGTAGTATTCTGTCTAGGTATGATGATTAAGAAAATAGAAAAATTCTTCAATTGATGATAAATGCAAAAATGATAGCCCGGATTATGGGGGCGTTATTCTTCATCGAAGCGGGGTTTCTTATTCTATGCTCGTTTCTCGCTGTCTATTATAATGAATCAGATATTTCAGCTTTCCTATATTCTGCCGCAATAACAGCCGGAGCAGGTAGCATAGCCGCTTTAGCAGGGAAAAATGCAGAAAAGAGAATCAGCCGCCGCGATGGATACGTTATTGTAACCCTTGCCTGGGTGTTTTTTTCTTTATTCGGTATGCTTCCATTCTATCTAAGCGGATATATTCCCACTATAACGGATGCTTTTTTTGAAACCATGTCAGGATTCACCACCACCGGAGCAAGTATTTTGGACAATATAGAGTCATTGCCACACGGGCTTTTGTTCTGGCGAAGTATGACACAATGGATCGGAGGATTAGGAATTGTCTTTTTTACTATTGCCGTATTACCGATTTTCGGAGTAGGCAGTGTACAATTATTTGCAGCGGAAGCCACCGGTCCCACCCATGATAAAGTACATCCGCGTATTGGAGTTACGGCCAAATGGATTTGGACTATCTATTTGGGGCTGACCATTACAGAGATTATTCTGCTGGTTGCTGGAGGCATGAACTTTTTCGACAGTGTATGTCATTCTCTGACTACTACCGCCACAGGAGGATATTCAACCAAACAAAATAGCATTGCCGCCTTCAACTCTCCTTACATAGAATATATAATTACGCTATTCATGTTTTTGGCAGGTATCAATTTCACCTTACTATATCTACTGTTCTTAAAAGGAAATTTCAAACGCTTATTCCAAAATACAGAACTCCACTGGTATTTGGGAACTGTGGGATTTTTTACCCTTTTCACTACCGTCACTCTTATTTTCACCAGTCCGTTCGGTATTGAAGAATCTTTCCGTAAAGCCATATTTCAGGTTGTTTCCTTACAAACCACTACCGGATTCATTTCTGCAGATTATATGACTTGGGTACCTGTACTTTGGACATTAATGTGCATCATCATGCTGTTTGGAGCTTGTGCCGGATCCACCACAGGAGGAATAAAATGTATACGCATAGCCATTATGAGCCGTGTTTCTAAAAATGAATTCAAACATATCATTCATCCCAATGCTATACTTCCTGTACGTATCAACCGCCAAGTTATTTCATCAACAACCAAGTCAGCAGTACTTGCATTCATTTTTCTATATATGGCTATTATTTTTATTGGATGGCTGGTTCTTATGCTGTTTGGAGTAGGGTTTGAAGAAGCTTATAGCGTAGTCATTTCCAGTTTGGGCAATGTAGGACCAGGTATTGGAAAATGCGGCCCTTCCTATTCATGGAACGGGTTGCCGGATGCAGCAAAATGGATAAGTGCAATATTGATGCTGATAGGACGTTTGGAATTATTTACCGTACTTCTGCTCTTCATGCCGAGTTTTTGGAAAAAGCATTGACATTTACGTCCTATAACCATTTTTATACATAAATAATTCAAAAAATCTCAATGAAGCTTCAAATATTGGCTATCTTTGCACCCTCATTTAAAGGGTAACAAGATGAATAATATGTTGAGATACATTGTATATATCCTATTATTTCTACTGTTTACGATAACAGTAGGTCAGGATTATCATACGGTTGAGACAACAGATTTACCCCCACAGACCTCTTGTTACCAGCAACAACAAGACCCCTGCAAAAGAACAGTGGACTTCCTGTTTACCAACAATTTTGCAGATATGCCACAAATAGCCATATCACTTGACAACCCTTCCACATCAAAGTTCAAATGTATAGTCCGCATTTTAGCAGCATTGAACGAACTTAAAAAGCAGGAGCTACAAACAAACCATATAGTTTGCCACACTTTTCATTCGCTTTACACTGATGCAGTAGATTATTATATCTATGCACTCCGGCGGATCATCATTTAATTTTTAATCTTTTTTCAGCATTTTGCTGAGTAGAAATCCTTATAACAAACGTCTTATAAGGAAAATTTTTCTATCCGTTTGTCTAATCAAAAAAATGTTTAGATATGTATTTTACATTATTAGTTGTCGTTATCCTGACGGCAATCGCATTAGTTGCCGTAGCATTGGGAATTGCCCGTGCCATTTCTCCCCGTTCATACAACTCACAAAAGGGAGAAGCTTACGAATGTGGTATTCCTACGCGGGGACGGTCGTGGATGCAATTCAAAGTAGGTTATTATCTATTTGCTATCCTCTTCCTGATGTTCGATGTGGAAACAGTATTTTTATTTCCTTGGGCTGTAGTGGTACAAGACCTAGGAGTGTACGGTCTGTTTAGCATCCTTTTCTTTTTAGTTATATTAGTTTTAGGTCTGGCATATGCCTGGAAGAAAGGAGCGTTGGAATGGAAGTAAAGAAACCAACCATAAAGTCTATTCCTTATGAAGACTTCAAAGACAATGAGTATTTGGAAAACATGGTCAAGCAGCTCAATGAAGGCGGTACCAAAGTACTGGTGGGCTGTTTGGATGACCTTATCAACTGGGGACGCAGCAATTCGTTGTGGCCGCTTACATTTGCAACCAGTTGTTGTGGAATCGAGTTTATGGCAGTGGGTGCTGCCCGGTATGATTTCGCCCGCTTCGGGTTTGAAGTAGCCCGTGCCAGTCCGCGCCAGGCAGATATGATCATGGTAGCAGGAACTATCACACACAAGATGGCTCCGGTACTAAAACGTTTGTATGACCAGATGGCGGATCCTAAATACGTCATTGCAGTAGGCGGATGCGCCATTAGCGGCGGTCCTTTTAAAAAATCATATCACGTATTGAACGGAGTAGACAAAATTCTTCCCGTTGACGTATATATTCCCGGATGTCCGCCCCGACCTGAAGCCTTGTTGTACGGCATGATACAATTGCAACGTAAAGTAAAACTGGAAAAATTCTTCGGCGGAGTGAACCGCAAAGAAAATGAACCACAAAATCCCGAACAAGCATGAGTGAAAGAATAGAAATACCTGCCGAAAAGCTACATGAAGAAATGCTGAAATTGCGGCAGGGTAAACATATGGATTTTCTACGCAGCCTTACCGGAATGGACTGGGGCGAAGAAGGACTAGGTGTAGTCTATCATCTGGAAGATACGAATACAAGAGAAAATATAGTGGTCAGCACTCGCACAACCAACCGAGAAAAGCCGGAACTTCCTAGTGTAAGTGATATTTGGAAAGGTGCTGAATTCAATGAACGCGAAGTGTACGACTATTATGGTATCCGCTTTATAGGACATCCTGATATGCGCCGTTTGTTCCTGCGTGATGACTGGGTAGGCTATCCATTGCGTAAGGACTACGATGAAAGCCTCAACCCACTCCGTATGACCAATGAGGAACCTGTAGACACGACACAATATATAGAAGTACAACATGATGGCAGTGTAATAGAAAAACGCGAAACCATTTTTGATGAGGACGAATATATCATTAACATAGGTCCTCAACATCCGGCAACCCACGGTGTACTTCGTTTTCGTGTTTCACTGGAAGGTGAGATTATCAAAAAACTGGATGTGCACTGCGGATACATCCATCGAGGTATCGAAAAAATGTGCGAAAGTCTTACCTATCCCCAAACCTTGGCCCTGACCGACCGTTTGGATTATTTAGGTGCGCACCAAAACCGCCATGCTCTCTGTATGTGCATTGAACAGGCAATGGGCGTAGAAGTAAGCGAACGGGTACAATACATTCGTACCATTATGGACGAATTGCAACGTATAGATTCTCACTTGCTTTTCTTCTCCTGTCTCTGTATGGATATGGGTGCCTTGACCGCATTCTTCTATGGATTCCGTGATCGTGAGAAGATATTGGATATCTTCGAAGCAACTACCGGAGGACGTTTGATACAGAATTATAACACCATTGGAGGGGTACAAGCTGATATCGCTCCGGACTTTGTACAGAAAGTAAAAGAATTCATTGCTTATCTGCGTCCGATGCTAAAAGAATACCATGAAGTATTCACCGGAAATGTCATTGCCCAAGAACGTTTGAAAGGTGTGGGAGTTCTTTCACGGGAAGATGCCATCTCTTTCGGAGCGACAGGAGGTACAGGACGCGCCAGCGGTTGGGCATGCGATGTCCGCAAGCGTCATCCCTATGCGATGTATGGCAAGGTAGATTTTAAAGAGATTGTCCACACTGAAGGTGACTGCTTTGCACGTTATATGGTCCGTATGGAAGAAATACTGGAAAGTATGGATATCATTGAGCAACTGATAGACAATATTCCTGAAGGGAACTATCAGGAAAAGATGAAACCGATTATACGTGTGCCCGAAGGGAATTATTATGCCGCAGTGGAAGGTTCTCGCGGAGAGTTCGGTGTTTATCTGGAAAGTCGTGGAGACAAATTTCCTTACCGCATGAAATTCCGCGCTACCGGTTTGCCTTTAGTATCAGCAATGGAAACTATGTGCCGCAACGCAAAAATTGCCGACTTAATTGCTATTGGTGGAACGGTAGATTATGTAGTACCGGATATTGACCGATAATAATGTGCCGATTCTTCAATATACAATTTGGAGAATGCACTATTTATCAGACTGAGAATTAACAAATTAAATAATTACAAGTTTGCCTATTGGCAAATTAGCAAATTGACACATTATTAAATTATGTTCGATTTTAGTATAGTCACCCAATGGGTACACTCACTGCTCACGTCATTTATGCCTGAAGAACTGGCAGTGCTCATAGAATGTATAGTAATTGGCGTATGTATCATGTTGGCATATGCAGTTATTGCTATCATTATGATTTTCATGGAACGTAAAGTGTGCGCCGCTTTCCAATGCCGCTTGGGGCCAATGCGTGTAGGTCCCCAAGGTACCATACAGGTGTTTGCCGATGTATTCAAGATGTTGATCAAGGAAATTATCACCATCCGGCATGCTGACAAGTTCCTGTACAATTTGGCACCTTACATTGTTATCCTCGCCTCTATCATGGCTTTCAGTTGCCTACCCATCAACAAGGGCATGGAGGTCCTTGATTTCAATGTAGGTATTTTCTTCTTATTGGCAGCATCCAGTATCGGTGTGGTAGGTATTTTGCTGGCAGGTTGGAGTTCCAATAACAAATATTCATTAATCGGAGCCATGCGAAGTGGCGCTCAAATGATTAGTTATGAATTATCTGTAGGATTAAGCATCCTTACCATTGTAATCTTAACAGATACCATGCAACTAAGCGAAATTGTAGAACGCCAAGCTGACGGCTGGTTCCTTTTTTAAAGGACATATACCTGCATTGATCGCTTTTATCATTTATCTGATAGCCGGAAATGCAGAAGTCAACCGCGGCCCGTTTGACTTGCCTGAAGCAGAAAGTGAACTGACTGCGGGATATCATACCGAATATTCCGGTATGCACTTCGGCCTGTTCTATGTGGCAGAATTTGTAAACTTGTTTATCATCGCCGCAGTAGCCACAACCATCTTCCTGGGAGGATGGATGCCGCTACATATTCCTGGGCTAGACGGATTCAATGCCATCATGGATTATATACCCGGATTTATTTGGTTCTTTGGCAAGTCATTCTTTGTAGTATGGTTACTAATGTGGATCAAATGGACATTTCCCCGTCTGCGTATTGACCAAATTCTAACGCTGGAATGGAAGTACTTGGTTCCAATAGGTTTGTGCAACCTGTTGTTGATGGTAATTATTGTTGTATTTAAATTACATTTCTGATGAAAGAAGAAAAACATTCCTATATAAAAGGGCTGCTTCATGGCATCGGTACATTACTTACCGGCATGAAAGTGACAGGACGAGAGTTCTTCACTCCTAAAGTCACTGAACAATATCCCGAAAACCGTGCCACATTAAAAATATCGCCCCGTTTCCGAGGACGGCTTATCATGCCGGTTGATGAGAATGGTAATAACAAATGTATTGCTTGCGGACTTTGCCAGATGGCTTGCCCCAATGATACAATCACCATTACCAGCGAATCTGTGACCAACGAAGAAACAGGCAAGAAAAAGAAAATATTGGTAAAGTATGAGTACGACCTGGGAGCCTGTATGTTCTGTCAGCTTTGTGTGAACGCTTGTCCACACGATGCCATTCGGTTCGATACAGAATTCGAAAATGCTGTATTCGACCGCAGCAAACTAGTTCTCACTCTGAACAAAAAATAAAAAACAAACGATATTATGACACTACAACTAATTGTATTCATTGTACTGGCGTTGTTTATCGCTGTCTGTTCGGTATTGGCAGTCACGACCTCACGTATCTTGCGTGCAGCAACTTATCTGCTGTTCGTTTTATTTGGTACAGCAGGTATTTACTTCCAACTCAACTACTCATTCTTGGGAGCTGTACAATTACTGATTTACGCCGGTGGTATAACAGTGCTTTATGTATTTAGTATCTTATTGACCTCTTCACAGGGAGACAAAGCAGAGAGATTAAAAAATGGAAAGATGGTGGCCGGAGCTATTTCTACTATAGCAGGACTGGCTATCTGTCTGTTCGTCATGCTGAAGAACGAATTCTTGCCCTCTCATTTTGTTCATGGTGAACTGGATGTACGCACGATCGGTCATGCACTGATGGGCATGGAAAAATATCAATATATCCTTCCTTTCGAAGTAATCAGCGTGTTATTACTCGCTTGCATCGTAGGAGGAATCCTAATCGCTAGAAAAAGATAGAACTTATGGTACACATGGAATATTATCTGGTGGTTTCCACCTTTATGATGTTTGCGGGAATCTATGGTTTCTTCACCCGCCGCAATTTATTGGCCATGCTCATCAGTGTGGAACTGATACTGAATTCGGTAGACATCAACTTCGCCGTATTCAACCGATACCTCTTTCCCGAAGAACTGGAAGGCTTTTTTTTCGCCCTGTTCGCTATCGGCGTGAGTGCGGCTGAAACAGCAGTAGCTATTGCTATCATTATCAATATCTACCGCAATGTACGCAATATCCAAGTGAAGAACTTAAATGAAATGAAAAACTAATTATGGAACATACAATACTAATCCTTATCCTACCTTTCCTCAGTTTCCTGATACTGGGGCTGGCAGGTATGCGTATGAAGAACGGATTGGCAGGGACCATCGGCACCGTTTCACTGGCAGGGGTGACGTTGCTTTCCTACCTCACTGCCTTCAATTATTTTGCAGGAGGGCGTACGGCAGAAGGCGTCTATCCTACTCTCACACCTTATAATTTTGAATGGTTACCTTTCACAACGAACCTGCATATTGACATGGGAATCATGCTTGACCCTATTTCAGTTATGATGCTAGTCGTTATTTCCACCGTCAGTCTGATGGTACATATCTATTCATTCGGATATATGAAAGGTGAAAAAGGCTTTTCAACGTTACTACGCATTTCTTAGCCTGTTTACCATGTCCATGTTGGGGCTCGTAGTAGCAACTAATATTTTCCAGATGTATGTCTTTTGGGAACTGGTAGGTGTTTCTTCTTATCTACTTATCGGCTTTTATTACACCAAGAAAGAAGCGATTGCTGCCAGTAAAAAAAGCATTTATTGTTACCCGTTTCGCTGATTTAGGCTTTCTGATCGGTATCTTGATTTACGGCTATTATGCCGAAACATTCTCGTTCACCCCCCAACTTCAGGTACTTGCAGTTGCCGGAAGTATGATACCATTGGCCTTGGGGCTAATGTTTATCGGTGGTGCCGGTAAAAGTGCGATGTTTCCATTGCACATCTGGTTACCGGATGCTATGGAAGGTCCTACTCCTGTCAGTGCATTAATCCATGCTGCTACCATGGTAGTAGCCGGTGTATATCTGGTAGCCCGTATGTTCCCGTTGTTTATAGGATATGCGCCCGAAGTGCTGCACTGGATAGCTTATATCGGTGCGTTCACTGCATTCTACGCCGCTAGTGTGGCGTGTGCACAAAGCGATATCAAACGTGTGCTCGCCTTCTCCACTATATCTCAAATTGGATTTATGATTGTCGCATTAGGCGTTTGTACTTCTATGAATCCTCATGAAGGAGGACTAGGCTACATGGCATCCATGTTCCACCTGTTCACACATGCCATGTTCAAGGCATTGCTGTTCTTAGGAGCCGGATGTATCATTCATGCCGTACACAGTAACGAGATGAGCGCCATGGGAGGACTTCATAAATTCATGCCCGTCACCCATTGGACATTCCTGATTGCTTGTCTGGCTATCTCGGGTATCTGGCCATTCTCAGGTTTTTTCTCTAAAGACGAAATTCTGACTGCCTGCTTCCAATTCAATCCTGTTATGGGATGGATAATGACAGGCATTGCCGCCATGACAGCATTTTATATGTTCCGCCTTTATTATTGTATTTTCTGGAATGGAGAATGGAAAGGACACTCCCACGAATCCGGACCTGATGCACATACTCCGCATGAGGCTCCACTTACCATGACATTCCCGCTGATGTTTTTAGCCGCTATCACCTGTATTGCCGGATTCATACCTTTCGGCAATCTGATCAGTAGTAACGGAGAAGCCTATACCATTCATCTGGATATGCAGATAGCTGCTACAAGTATCATTATTGCTATAGCATCCATCGCTTTAGCTACATGGATGTATGCAGGTAAGAGACAACCCGTAGCCAACTATCTGGCGCGCACATTCCCACGTTTGCACACAGCAGCTTACCACCGTTTCTATATGGATGAGATATGGTTGTTCGTAACCAAGAAAATCATCTTCCGGTGCATCAGTACTCCGATAGCCTGGTGGGACCGGCACGTTATCGATCAATTCTTTAACTTCACTGCGTGGAGTACTCATGCTACCGCCGATGAAATACGTGACATGCAAAGTGGAAACGTACAGCAGTACAGTATTTGGTTCCTTGCAGGTGCATTGATATTGACGCTGATACTATTAATTTAATGAATAATAAAAAACTCCGCCGCATGGCCATTTTTTTGAATTTTTTAATTTAAAAAATGATGAACATACTAAGGTTTTTTCATTATAGTTCCCTTGTTGATGCTCGCGAGCCTTTGGGCTTCGCGCAGCGTCAATCAAGTTCGCGGAGTGATGGTTGTCGGATCTTCCATATTATTGGCATTATCCGTTTACCTCACCATTGATTATATCGAACTACGCCAAGCCGGTGCTACAGGAGAGATGCTGTTCACAGCCAGCACAGTTTGGTATGCACCACTCCATATATGTTACTCAGTAGGAGTAGACGGTATATCAGTAGCAATGTTGCTACTTAGTTCCATTATTGTATTCACCGGTACTTTTGCATCGTGGAAGTTACAACCATTGACAAAAGAATATTTCATGTGGTTCACTCTATTGAGTGTAGGGGTATTCGGATTCTTCGTTTCAACAGACCTGTTCACCATGTTCATGTTTTATGAAGTAGCCTTAATTCCAATGTATCTGCTCATCGGTGTATGGGGAAGCGGACGTAAAGAATATGCCGCCATGAAACTTACATTAATGTTAATGGGTGGTTCTGCATTTCTACTGATCGGAATTCTCGGTATTTTTTATGGTGCAGGCGGTGAAACTATGAACTTGCTGGAAATCGCCAAACTGCATATACCTCATGAAATGCAACGCATCTTCTTCCCGCTTATCTTCTTGGGGTTCGGAGTCTTAGGAGCTTTGTTCCCTTTCCATACATGGAGTCCCGATGGTCATGCTTCTGCACCGACTGCTGTTTCTATGCTTCACGCTGGAGTATTGATGAAACTAGGAGGTTACGGATGCTTCCGTGTTGCTATGTACCTGATGCCTGAAGGTGCAGCCATGTGGGGAGATGTATTCCTGATATTGACCACTATTTCTGTAGTTTACGGTGCATTCAGTGCTGTGGTACAAACCGACTTAAAATATATCAATGCCTATTCCTCCGTATCCCACTGCGGATTGGTGCTCTTTGCCCTGCTGATGATGACACGCACCAGTTGTACGGGTGCTATTCTCCAAATGTTGAGTCACGGATTAATGACCGCTTTGTTCTTCGCCCTTATTGGTATGATATACGGACGTACCCACACTCGTGATGTCCGATTAATGGGAGGTTTGATGAAGATTATGCCTTTCCTGGCTGTAGGTTATGTTATTGCTGGTCTTGCTAATTTGGGACTTCCGGGACTAAGTGGTTTTGTTGCTGAAATGACGGTCTTTGTAGGTTCTTTCCAAAATGATGATACATTCCATCGCGTATGTACCCTAGTGGCAACAACAAGTATCGTCATTACCGCAGTCTATATCCTGCGTGTAGTAGGTAAAATTCTTTATGGTAAAGTTTTGAATCCCGAACATCTGAAACTCACAGACGCAACCTGGGATGAACGAGTAGCCGTTATCTGCCTCATCGCCTGTGTAGCAGGTTTAGGAATGGCTCCATTCTGGATAAGCGATCTGATCAGTAACAGTGTAGAACCAATCATAAGTCAATTATTAAATTAAAATTTGAGAATTAAAAATTTAAAAAATAGCAATGATGGACATAACTGCAAATACTCCATATGCATGCCGAACTGAGTCTGACAGCCGTTTTTATTCTGATGTTTCTGTTAGATTTATTTTTACCGGCTCCACAACGTCACTGGTTACGCCCCATGGCATGTATCCTGCTGACCATTCAACTCTTAGCAAACCTATGGCCGGAAGAGGTGACTTTATTTGGCGGCATGTATCACTCAACCCCTATGGCGTCTGTTCTGAAAAGCATCCTGACCATAGGTACCATACTGGTGTTTCTGCAAGCAGACACTTGGCTAAAACGTGAAGACACCCGTCATAAACAAGGCGAATTCTACATCCTTACCCTCAGTACCTTGCTGGGTATGTATTTCATGGTAAGCGCAGGGCACTTCCTGCTATTCTTCCTTGGATTGGAATTGGCAACCGTTCCTATGGCTTGTCTCGTAGCTTTCGATAAATATAAAGGGCATAGTGCCGAAGCCGGAGCTAAATTCATTCTTTCGGCTTTATTCTCCAGCGGTATTTTCCTCTATGGCATTTCTATGATTTATGGGACAGCAGGTACTTTATATTTTGAAGATATCCCTGCCGGACTGACAGGAACTCCATTACAAGTTCTTGCACTAGTATTTTTCTTCTCCGGACTGGCCTTCAAATTAAGCTTGGTACCTTTTCATCTGTGGACAGCAGATACTTATCAAGGTGCACCGACTACAGTAAGCGCCTACCTATCCGTTATTTCAAAAGGCGCAGCTGCTTTTGCTTTAATGATTATTTTAATGAAAGTATTCGGACCAATGACTGAACAATGGAGTGAAATACTATGTATTATCATTGTAGCCACCATCACTATAGCCAATCTGTTCGCCATCCGCCAAAACAACCTGAAACGCTTTATGGCCTTCAGCAGTATTTCACAAGCCGGTTACATAATGTTGGCTGTACTGGCTGGAACTCCGCAGGGCATGGCATCCCTAGTATATTATATAGTAGTATACATTGCCGCCAATCTCGCCGTATTCGGTGTCATCAATACCATTGAGCAACATACCCACGGTAAAATAGAGCGCGAAGATTATAACGGACTTTATAAGACCAACCCTAAACTAACTATGGTCATGACACTTGCTCTTTTCTCATTGGCAGGTATCCCGCCATTTGCCGGATTCTTCAGTAAGTTCTTTGTATTCATGGCAGCATTCCATAGCGGATATTATCTTATTGTATTTATCGCATTGGTCAATACAATCATTTCATTGTATTATTACTTATTGATTGTAAAAGCCATGTTCATCACACCTAATGAAGACCCTATCGGCAATTTTCGTACAGCAACTCCGATGCGCATCAGTCTGTTGGTATGTGTAGCCGGCATATTCGTTTTAGGAATTATAAGTGGGGTATATCAACTATTAAGTGATACAGCAATACTATAAAAGTTCAGTTACAAAAAGAAGAATAATAACTGAAATGATTATTGTATTTCTATGATCAATATTCTTTTACTTTGGAAGCAGAATCAATCTGTTTTCAAAGTAAAAGAATACCTTAAAGTTTCTCTTCAACAAATTTATCATTATCTTCGTAGCAAATTATAAAAAAATAAGTACTATGAAGAAAGTCCTCTATATTACAATACTCGCTTGCTCTACTTTATGGGGATCTTGCACAGAGAAAAATAAACAATCCGCCAGAACAGATTCCTTTATAGAAAAAAATGTAGCATTTGCACGTGCACAAATCGGGAATGAAATACAAATTATAGAAAAATCAGAGAAATTTATAAACCCTGTGACACTGAAAACTGACAGTACCATTTATTATTGTGACTACGCCGACTGGCGAAGTGGTTTTTTCCCTGGGTCAGTGTGGTATCTATATGAGTTAAGTGGCGACACTACTCTCTTATCATTAGCTGATAAATACACTTCGGCCATAGAAGAAGCCAAAAAACTGACTTGGCACCATGATGTAGGTTTCATGATAAATTGTAGTTTCGGCAATGGATGGCGAACAACTAAAGTACCCAGATACAAAGAAGTCATGATAGAAGCTGCACGTTCATTAGCTACTCGTTTCCGTGAAAAGCCGGGAATTATCCAATCATGGGATGTGACCCGCGGCTGGCAATCGGAACGCGGTTGGGAATGTCCGGTCATAATAGATAATATGATGAATTTAGAGTTACTATTTGAAGCAACTAAATTATCTGGTGATTCCACCTTTTATCATATAGCAGTGAACCATGCAGACCGCACTTTGAAAGAGCATTTCCGTACAAACGGAAGTTGTTATCATGTAATAGATTATAGTTTGGCAGACGGCATGGTACGGCATAGACAAACAGCCCAAGGATATGCAGACGAATCGACTTGGAGTCGTGGACAAGCATGGGCGATTTATGGTTACACTGTGTGTTACCGGGAAACTCATGATAAAAAGTATCTGAATCAGGCATTGAAGACTTTCCAATTTATGAAAACACATCCCCGGCTTCCCAAAGACTTGATTCCTTATTGGGATATGGATGCTCCCAATATTCCCAATGAACCACGAGACGCTTCAAGTGCTTCTTGTATAGCTTCTGCACTTTATGAAATTAGTACAATGGATGTGCCTGATGCAAACAGTTATAAGAACTATGCAGACAGTATTATGGCCTCTCTAGCCTCACCAAACTATCTGGCATCTCTTGGAAAAAATGGTAACTTTTTATTAATGCATTCAGTGGGCAGTATTCCTCATGGCACAGAAATAGATGTACCTTTAAATTATGCAGACTATTATTTCCTGGAAGCATTGAAACGAAAGCGTGACATTGAAGAAGGCACACACTAAGTTATACAGACAAACACAGAAATATTTCCTCCCGTTCTTCGGGAGGAATGCCACAGCCGGTATCGGTTACTTCAATTCGTAACTTACTTTGTGCCTTATCCAACTTTATTTTAAGAGTTACAGATCCAGAATCTGTAAATTTATTAGTATTATCAAACAGGCTCTCTATCACTAGCGACAAATGCAATTCATTGGTGGAGATAAACATTTCCCCTTTTGGTAATTTCACCAATACAAGTACCATAAAAAGTCTAATTACTAAAAAACTCCTGTTCTTAGTTTCCAAACGGTAATTTTCATAGTTCAATTGATCTACTCCATACTTTACAGGTAGTTCACTAAATTATTTTTTCAGACTAGAAGAATTAATGGAATCCTGCGCTTGTATATCTTATAATATTCAGAAGACTATCTTTGGTAGTAGAAATACTACCTCCTATCACGACAAGAATTCCCCAACAGATATCAATATATACAAGTGATGTATTTCATAATATCAGATTATTAAGGTACGAATATACAAATAATATAAAAATGTAGCAGCAGTTATTCCTCTATTATTAGAATTTTACACAATAATGGGCAATTAATCCACTTATTTTCTAATTATATGCTTTAATATTGCATCGTAGATAATTTTTTGGTAACTATGAAATTATTAATTATTAAACATCAAAGATATGGTAAAAAAGTTAGTTAGTGTACTTTGTATATGTGCATATTTTGGACTTGCTCATGCACAAATACCACAAGAGATTTGGAAAGAAAGTGAGCAAATAGAAAAACAAATCAAAAAGACTTCTTTTCCCGATCGTGTGTACAACATTAAAGATTTCGGTGCCAAAGAAGGAAATAATGGTGAAATACTCTGCCATGAAGCAATCAATCTAGCTATCCTCACATGCAGCCAGACAGGTGGAGGAACTGTATTAGTTCCACCCGGAGAATTTCTAACAGGTCCTATCACACTGAAAAGTAATGTAAATCTGCATTTGGAAGAAGGTGCCTATCTAAAATTTTCTTCAGAGAAATATCTATATACTCCAACCGTACTCACTCGTTGGGAAGGAGTAGACTGTTACAATTTGCATCCATTAATTTATGCTTATGGTGAAAGCAACATAGGCATTACCGGTAAAGGTATTATAGACGGACAGGCCAGTAATGATAACTGGTGGAGTATGTGTGGTGCTCCACACTATGGCTGGAAGGAAGGGATGACAGCTCAAAAAAATGGCGGCAGAGACAAATTACTGATGTACGCCGAAACATTTGCCCCGATAGATAAGCGCCAAATGACTTTTGAAGACGGTTTACGTCCCCAACTTATCAATCTATATCGTTGCAACACTATTTTAATAGAAAATGTAACATTGAAAAATTCTCCGTTTTGGGTTATCCATCCTTTATTTTGTGAAAGTCTAACAGTGCGTGGGGTTAAAGTTTCCAGTCACGGTCCCAATAGCGATGGCTGCGATCCGGAATCAAGTAAGAACGTATTAATTGAAAACTGTATATTCGATACTGGAGACGACTGCATTGCCATTAAAAGCGGACGGAATGCTGACGGACGGAAATGGAATGTACCAAGTGAAAATATCATTGTACGCAATTGCGAAATGAAAGACGGACACGGTGGTGTAGTTGTAGGCAGTGAGATTTCGGGAGGATATAATAACCTGTTTGTTGAAAACTGCAAAATGGACAGCCCGAACCTAGAACGTGTCATCCGCATCAAAACCAACAACTGCCGTGGTGGTGTCATTGAAAATATTTATGTGCGTAATGTAGAAGTAGGTGAATGTCGCGAAGCCGTTTTGAAAATCAACCTGCAATATGAAAACCGTGAAAAATGTGACAGAAGTTTCCCACCTGTAGTACGCCATGTATATCTGGATAATGTTACCAGTGAAAAAAGTAAGTACGGAGTCTTGATTACCGGATATGATGACCGTGTTAATATTGAAGACATCCATGTAACAAACAGCCGTTTCAATAATGTAGAGAAAAAGGGAAATTTAATTACGGGAGCTAAGGATGTAGTACTGAAAGAACTGTATATCAATGGAAATAAGGTAAGAAAATAAGATAAAAAATCTTTGGTATAATGAGATACCATCATACCAAAGATTATATCCTCTTTTGAGAACCTATTCCAGACACTCATCAAGTTCACGTATCAACTCTTCTTTATCAAGATGTCGCCCGATAAAAACTATTTTCTGCATACGATCTCCATATTTATCATCCCAATCCCGCAATAAGCCCGGTTCCTGACGCATTACCTCTATCAGTTCTTCTTCAGGTGCCGTAGCATACCATAAACCGGCTTCCTTCAACTTTTTCTGCACACCGGCCTGTTCAAAAAGAAAAGACATATCACGATTATTGCTGAAATAACAGACTCCTTTTGCTCGAATAATATTACGACTCCACTGGGTTGATACAAAACGATCAAATTTATGGATATCAAAAGCCGGACGACGATAATACACAAAAGTACTGATGCCATATTCATCCACTTCACTACCTTCATGATGATGATGGTGTGCATGCTCCTCATCGTGATGATGATGCTCATGCTCCTCCGCTTCTTTTTTCTGCTCTTCCGTAAGGGCACTCTCTATTCCACGTATCCAACCGGCAGAAGTGGCAGTACGTTCAAAGTCAAATGCTTCAGTATAGATTATCTTATCCAAATCTGCATTAGCATAATCACATTCTATTATTTCAGCTGCAGGTTGTAATGTACGGATAATCTGTTTGATACGTTCCAATTCGTCACGTTTCACTTCCGAGGCCTTATTCAACAATACAACATTACAAAATTCAATCTGTTGGATAATCAAATTTTCAATATCCTCTTCGTCAATACCCTTACAGGTCAAATCGTTGCCACAAGAAAACTCACTTTGCAGACGCAAGGCATCTACCACAGTCACAATACAATCCAAACGACATCCCCCGTACGTATTCCCCATACTTGAAATAGAACAAATAGTCTGTGCGATAGGAGCTGGTTCACAAACCCCACTTGCCTCAATCACAATGTAATCAAAACGCTCCTGCTTCATAATATCATCTATCTGCTCCACCAAATCCATCTTTAAAGTACAACAGATACAACCGTTCTGAAGTGCTACCAAGCTTTCGTCTTTCTTTCCTACAATCCCCCCTCCTGTATGAGGTCGGCATCAATATTCACCTCACCGATATCATTGACAATAACCGCAAACTTTAATACCACGTTTATTAGAAAGAATATGGTTCACTAATGTCGTTTTCCACTGCCCAGATAACCGGTCAAAAGCAGTATAGGAATTTCTTTTACTCTCATATAAAATTCAATATTACTTTCACAAAGGTATAGAATGATTAATTTCCAAACATAGAAACATCTTTTTATACCTTATAAACAAAAAAGACTCTTTATCATACCCCCAGTTAGAATCCATTAAAATTCAATTCGCAGTGCAACATTTTTCAAAAAA